>ENA-OUPA01000484-OUPA01000484.1-human-gut-metagenome-genome-assembly--contig:-NODE-484-length-26618-cov-6.92087_pt1 | contig 26618 bp, 17 predicted proteins | sample MGYA00237939_ERZ548770 | MGnify/ENA primary metagenome ERZ548770 (study PRJEB26490, sample SAMN05356877) | human gut metagenome | biome: terrestrial biome; feature: human-associated habitat; material...
CTTCCTGGAAGAGGGCGCGCGCCTGCCCGAGCATATGGCCGCTCACGGCGCGCTCATGGGCCCGAAGTTCGAGCTCGTCGAAAAGAAACTGGCCGAGGAGCTTGCCGAGGCCGGCATCGCCACATGGACCAACCCGCGCGGCGGCTACTTCGTGAGCTTCGAGGGGCCCGCTGGCACGGCGCGCCGCATCGTGGAGCTGGCGAAGAACGCTGGTGTTACCATGACGGGTGCCGGCGCCACCTGGCCCTACGGCGACGATCCGGCCGATTCCAACATCCGTATCGCACCCTCGCTGCCGCCCTTGGAAGAGCTTGACGCCGCCATGGATGTCTTCACCTGCTGCGTGAAACTGGCCGCCCTGGAACAGCTCGTCGAGGAATAAGGCTTTCGGCCCCGAACGGGCTCGCGATGCGGCTCTCTGGCGGGGGCGCGCCCCGCGCGCAGGTTGCGCAGCGAACGGAACAGGACTAAATGTCCTGTTCCGCCGAGCGAGCCATTGCTTGAGCACGGGGTGTGCCCCCGCCAGAGAGCTGCATCGTCCCGCCGTAAGAAAAAGTTACGCCCTCCTTACGCTTTCGTCAGCTTTTGCTATGGGAAGCGTAATGGAGGGCTTTCCTATCATTTCTCCTGAACGGAGACGAGCCGAGTTCAGGAGATGAGTTCAATGGAGAATATCGACGCCCCCGATGTGTTGCCGGTGATCCTCGGCGGAGACATCGGCGCCTACAGCCTCGCCCGGGCCTTCCACGAGGCCTACGGCATCGTGCCCTTGGTGTTTTCCCAGGCCGACTGCCACATGTGCGGCGACTCATCCATCCTCGTGAACCGCGTGATGCCGCATTTGGAACGGCCGGCGGTGCTCCTCTCCACCTTGGCCAACACTGCCGAGTGCTTCAGCGACCGCCCGCTGCTTCTGCTCGGCTGCGGCGATTGGTACGTGCGGCTCATCGTTGAGAACCGCGCCGTGCTGGAGAAGTCCTTCATCATCCCCTACATTGGCGAAGATCTGCTGAACCGGCTCACCGAGAAGGATCGCTTCTACGAACTGTGCGCGGAAGTCGGCGTGCCCGCGCCGCGCACCGTGGTGTTCGACGCCAGCGCAGACGGCGACGACCCGGCCGCCATGATACTTCCCTTCCCCTTCCCCGTGGTGGCAAAACCCGCATCCTCGGCCGCCTACCACTATGCCGACTTCCCCGGCAAGCAGAAGGTCTTCTTCTTGCGCGACGCGGCGGAGCTTCGGGCGACGCTTGCGGCCGTGCAGAGCAGCCGCTACGAGGGGAAGCTCCTCATCCAGGAGATGATCCCCGGCGACGACACGAGCATGCGCATCCTCACTACCTACTCCGACCAGAACGGAAAGGTGCGCTTCGCCTCTTTCGGGCAGACGCTTTTGGAAGATATGCGGCCCATGGGCGTGGGCAACCCGCTCGCCATCGTGAGCCGCACCGACGAGACGATCGTGGCCGAGGCCGCGCGCTTTCTGGAGGCCGTGAGCTACACCGGGTTCGCGAACTTCGACATCAAGGTGGACCCGCGCGACGGCAGCCATCGCTTCCTCGAGATAAACACGCGTCTGGGCCGCAGCAACTACTATGTGACCGCCGCCGGCGACAACGTGGCCCGCTGGCTCATGGACGACCTCGTGTTGGGCCGACCCCTGCCCGAAGGGCTCACGATAGCCCGGGGCGAGTCGCTCTACACCGTGGCGCCCAAGGCCATCCTGCTCGACTACATCCGCGACGACGCCCTGCGTCGGGAGGTGCGGGGGCTGTACGCGCTGGGCCGCGATGCCGACCCGCTGGACTACCCGGCCGAGAAGAGCCTGCGTCGGCGCCTGTATCCGCTCGTTTTCGCGTTCCGCCAATGGAAGACCTGCCGGGCCGCCATGGCAGATAAGCGGGCCCGGGAGAAAGCAGTGGAAGATTTGGAAGGTGCCGAGCCTTTCAGCGGTCGCGGCAAGAAGGGAACCGCCCCCTGCGGGGACAGCGAGCGCGTCGCCTCCGCCTCCTCCGAGCCTTCGCTGTCAGACGGCTTGACGGCTTGCGCGAAAGCAGCATCATGAGCGGGCGCTTGGTAGGCGTGCTCGGAGGCACCGGACCTGCGGCCACGGCCTACTTCCTGCAGCGGCTCGTCGAGCGCACCGAGGCCCGCTGCGACCAGGACCACGTGCGCACCCTTGCCTTCAACGACACGGCCATCCCCGATCGCACGGCATTCCTGCTGGGGCGAAGCGACCGCTCTCCCCTCGCGGCGCTTATCGAGGACGGTCAGCTTCTGGAAGCCTGCGGCTGCGATCTTCTGGCGCTGCCCTGCAACACGGCCCACGGCTTCTTCGACGAACTGCAGGGCGCCTTGGGCATCCCCGTCGTCCACATGGTGCGCGAGACTGCCGCCGCCGCATCCGCTGTGGGCTTGGCGCGCATCGGCGTGCTGGCCACAAGCGGCACCGTGGCCGCCGATCTGTACGGGCACGAGGCCGCACGACTCGGCGTGGACTGTCTTTACCCGGATAGCGCCACGCAAGCGCGGGCGAACCGCATCATCTTTGACGAAGTGAAGGCGGGGCGATTCGTAGAGCCAGCGGCTCTCGAGGCGCTGGCGGCCCCGCTGCGCGCAGCGGGCTGCGACGGCGTCGTGCTCGGCTGCACCGAGCTGTCCTTGGCTTTCGGCGGCGTGACGCGAGCGGCAGGACTTCACGTGGTAGACGCCCTGGACGTACTAGCCGACTGCGTCATCATGCGTGCCGGGCGGCCGCCGAAAACCTCGAAAAACTTGTCACTTCGAAACTAGCCTTTTGACCTGAGATTTCCTTTGATATCACCAGGTCAGAAGCTTGGCAAGTTTTCCACGTTTTTCGGCACGAGCTTTCAGGAAGGATCCCTTATGTGCGGCTTTGTCGGCTTTATCGACGAGAACGACCAGACTTACGACCACCGCGCCACCATCGTCGCTATGGCCAATGCCATCGCCCATCGCGGGCCCGATTCGGAAGGGTATTTCAGCGACGGCCGCGCCGCCTTGGGCTTCCGGCGCCTGGCCATCATCGATCTGGCCGGTGCGAACCAGCCCCTCTATAACGAGAATCGCTCGCTCGTGCTCGTCTTCAACGGCGAAATCTACAACTACCAGGAACTACGCCGGCAGCTGATCGCCGCAGGTCACACCTTCTCCACCCAGGGCGATGCGGAAGTGATGCTCCACGGGTTCGAGCAGTGGGGCGAAGGGGTGCTCGACCGTTTGCGCGGCATGTTCGCGTTCGCTCTGTATCGCCCAGCCACAGGAGAGCTTTTCTGCGCGCGCGACGCCTTCGGCATCAAGCCCCTCTACTATGCCGTGGAAGGCGAGCGCATCCTGTTCGGCTCCGAGATCAAGGGACTGATCACGCATCCGCGCGCGCACCGGAGCCTGAACGAGCGGCGACTCGCCCATTGGCTGTGCATGGAGTACCTGCCCGACGAGGAGACCCTGTTCGAAGGCGTCCGCAAGTTGCCCGCCGGCCATTGGCTGCGATGGCGCGACGGCCGCGCCGAATGCGGCCGATGGTTCGCCCCGCGCTTCGTCCCCGATGCGAGCCGCAGTCTGGAGGAGAGCGCCGAGGCCATCGAGGCTACCTTGCGGGAGTCGGTGGCGGCCCATGCCATCGCCGACGTAGATGTGGGCTGTTTCCTCTCGGGCGGGGTGGATTCCAGCCTCGTGGCCCGGGAGGCCGCCCGCATCATGGAGGCGCGCACGTTCACCATCGGCTGGGGCGAGGGGCGCTTTTCGGAATTGGAGGCCGCTGCAACCTTCGCCCGGGCCACCGGGTTGCCGAACGAGGGGCGCATTCTCGGCGCCGAGCAGTTCTTCGCCTCGGTGCCCGCCGTGCAGTACGCCATGGACGAGCCTCTGCCGAACCCCTCGGCGGTGCCGCTGTACCACCTGTGCGCCATGGCCGCCGAGTCGGTGAAGGTGGTGCTGTCGGGCGAAGGGGCCGACGAGCTGTTCGGCGGCTATCCCTACTACCAGGAGTGCCTCGCCTTTGCGCCTTACATGGCCGTGCCCGTACCCGTGCGCCGGGCCGCGAGCGCCGCCGCGCGGCACCTGCCCGAGGGCACCCACGGGCGGCGCTTCCTTTTGCGCGGAGCCCATGGGCTACCCGAGCGCTATATCCGATTGGAGTACAATTTCGCCTGGGCCGAAGCGCTGGGGCTCTTGGCGCCGGAGGTGGGCGCCCGATGCGCGGCGGCCCCGGCGCCCTGGGAGCTCACAGCGCCCCTGTTCGCGGAAATCGAAGGCAGCGGGAAAGCGTGTGGGGATGCGCCCGACGAGGTCACGGCCATGCAGACCGCCGACATTCTCACCTGGCTTCAGCAGGACATCCTCCTGAAGGCGGACAAGATGTCCATGGCGTCGTCGCTGGAGCTGCGCGTTCCCTTCCTCGACCGCGAGGTGTTCGCCCTGGCGAGCACGCTTCCCGCCGCCCAGCGCGTCGGCCGCCACGAGACGAAGATCGCCCTGCGCGCCGCCGCAGCCCGTATGCTGCCGCAAGCCACGGCCGCCATGCCCAAGCAGGGCTTCATCACCCCGCTCGCCCAGTGGCTGAGGGAAGAGCCGTGGAACGCCCAGGTCCGTGAGGTGCTGAACAGCGAGCGCGCCCGTCGCCTCTTCCACACCGAACGCCTGAACGCGCTCCTTAACGAGCACCAGCGCGGCGCGCGCTCCTACATGAAGAAGATCTGGTCAGCCTACTGCTTCCTCATCTGGCACGAGCAGTACTTCGAGTAGCAAGGGTTTCCGGGAGATGCCGGGTGCCTCGACCGCCCCCTATTTCCCGCTTTTCAAGCTGTCCAGCGCGCGGTCCAAGCCGGCGTCGGCGAAGCCCTCGGAGTAAGCGCTCGGGATGACCACCGTGCCGCCGGAGTTCTTCACGGACTCGTAGAGCAAGTGCATGGTGCGCAGGCGCACGGCCAGCTCGTTCTCGTCGTACACGTTGGCGGCGTCCACCAGCATTGAGGAGATGTCCTTCTCCACCTCGGCCAGAACCATGCGGGCGTTCTTCTCGCGCTCGGCCTGGGCTTCGGCGGACATGGCCTCCTGCAGATCCTGCGGAATGACGATGTCGCGAATCTCCACGGACATGACGGTGATGCCCCACACACTCGTGCGCTCCTCGATGACCTCCTGCAGCTCCTGGTCCAGCTGGTTGCGGCGGATGGCCACCTCCGACACGCTGGCGCGCCCGATGGCGTCGCGCAGGGCCGTCTGGGCCGCGAGCGACACGGAGTTGTAGTAGTTCTCCACCTCCAGGCACGCCTTCTTCGCGTCCCACACCATCCAGAACAGCACGGCGTCCACGTTGATGGGCACCAGATCGCTCGTCAAGGTCTCCTCGGCGCCGAAGCCGGTCACCATGATGCGCTGGTCGGCCCGAAGCGCCGTCTGCTCGATGAAGGGAATGGTGAGGTAGAGTCCCGGCCCCTTCACGCGGGAGAACTTGCCGAGGCGGAACACCACCACTTTCTCCCATTCCATGGCGATGTGCACCGCCATGGTGGCCACCCACGCCACGAGGAAGGCCGCGGCGAGCCCCCACACAGTGAAGCCGCCGGCCACAAGGGCGCCAATGCCCAGCACGACCAGGAACGCCACCACGGCCACGAAGGCCGAGAACGCGAGCGGCCCGGTCTGGGTCGTGCGGCGGTCGACGTTGGAATTGTACTGCTCGATGCCGGCGGCGCGTCCGCGGACGGCGCCCTCCTCCGGCTTGGAAGCGCGTTTCTTCATGGGATGCCTCCTCTAGGAACGGGACTTCTCGTCCTGTAGGCGATGGGCCACGTCGATCATCCGCAGCAGCACCTCGTCGATGCTCATGCCCAAGGCGAGGCAGCGGCGCACGCAGCCCTCGATTTCCGTATCGGCAATGGAGCGCACATCATCGGCCATGCCGCCGATGTCGCGGACGAATACGCCGCGGCCCCGCACGGACTCCACGTAGCCGTCGCTCTCCAAGTTGACGTACACCTTGCTCACGGTGTTGTAGTTGATGGCCGCCTCGGCGGCGAGCGTGCGCACGCTGGGCAGCTGGTCGCCGGGTTGGTAGTGACCGGTCTTGATGAGGTACACGAAACGGTTGCGCAGCTGCACCCATACGGGCAGCCCGCTGGACTCGTCTATCTCGAACAGGGCCATGTCACCTCCTCGCCTTCTCGACATCTCGCGCGCGACCGGCCCGGGCCGGTCGCAGGGCCCATTGTATCATCGGCCCCTAGTGGCTCGCCGCCAGCACCAGGCAGAACCGCAGAATCAGCCCACCGGCGACGCAAAGCGCCTCTGCGGCCGGCGCCGGAGCCGCAAGTCCCAGAAACGATCGAATCGCCTCGGCGATAAGCGGCGTCAGGAGGCCGAGAACACCGAAGCCCACGACGAACCACGGCCCGAGGCCGTCCGGCGCCAGCAGCGTCGGCAACGACGCCGCCGCGAAGGGATCGGCTGCCGCGATCGCCAAAAACGCGGCCAGGGCAAGCGCTTCCAGCACGAGCACGGCGCAGTGGGCCCGGCGCAAAGCCCTCACCCAACCGGACAGAAGCCTCCAATCGCGGCCGAAGGGCACCGCCAGCATCACCACGGCCGCCCCCGACGAGGCGGACGACAACGCCAGCAGCACCGGCAGGGCGGCGTTGTTCCACAGGGGAACCGCCTCAAGCCACGCCATGTACAAGCCCGTGTACAGCATGACCCCGCAGGCCAGCGCCGCCGCAGCCGCCTCCAGGACGCGACGCGCGCCCCGGCTCATCCACCGCACAAGCGCGAAGTCGGCCACCGCCAGCAGGGCCGCCGCCAGAATGCAGCCGCTCAGCAGGAAGGTGCCCGCCGAGATGACCGAGGCCGTGGGGCATACGAACAGCAGGATGAACCGCTCGGGCCGGCCCAGATCGAGCAGCAAGCAGAGGGATCCGAGAACCAGCAGAACGAGCCCCGCGGCGAACAGGCGCGCCCGCAGGGCCGTGAAGGCGCGGGTCTGCTCGGCCGTGCGCGTGCGCGTGCGGCCGAGCAGCAGCGACCATATGGCCGCGACGAGCACCACGGCCGCCCCGCAGCCGCCGAGAAACAGGTAGAGCACCACGAACGAACCGACCATGGCCCCTCCTCGCCCGCGTTACTTCCGCTGCTTGAACGTGCGCGTCTCGCCGTCGAAGCGGATACCGAACCGCTCGGCGAAGGCGCAGGCGAGGCCGAAGACGAGATCCCCCGCGCCGCGGAAGTAGTCGGAGACGGCGTGGGAGGCCGCGGCATGGCGCCAGGGGGCGAGCCAGGGCAGCACGTGATCGACGAGGAACGCCTCCTGCTCCGCGGCGAGCGCCTCGGCCGTCGCCGCGTCGCCCGCCTCACGGGCGGCGAGCTCCTCGGCCACGAGCCGCGAGAGAAAGCCAAGCATGAGTCCCAAATGATCGTCGGGCTCGCGGCGGAAGTTCTCCACCTGCAGACCGTGACGGCGATAGCAGCTCCTCACGGCCAAGGTGCACTTCCCGAACATATGGCTGTTCGGCTCCACGTAGAACGACTCCAGGCACGACGCCTCGGGGGCACCAGCGCCGGCGAACAGACGCAGCCATTCCCGGCGCAAAGCACCCACAGCTTCGATGAAGACGGAGCTTGCGAGCAGCTCCTCCTCCCCGACCGTCCCCGGATCGCATCCAAGCTCGACCGCGACGGCCGTCCGGGTCGCCGTGCACCAACGGGCCATGGCGGCAAGGCCCGCGGCCATAAAGGGATCCTCGGTTCCGAAAGGAGCATCGGAAAACTGATCCGTCGCCACCTGAGCCGCCACTTCGGCCGGATCCGGCTCGACGTACAAAAGGCTTGAGGCCACAGCGAGGCTCACCTCGGCACTGGCCAACTGCTCTATGGTAAGGGGGTGTTCCATGAGATACCTCATAAAAGAAAAGGGCGGGGCACCGGGCAAATCGGGAGGGAGGGGGGGTGAATCTGTCCGGTACCCGCCTCAACGTGGGATTATACAGGGTTTTTCGCAAAATGGAGACGGCAGAAAAACGTACACAGAAGGGGCACAGGTTCGTGCCATCGCGCTCCCCTGCGCCCCTTGTCTCATGTTGTTGCTACAGCTCTTCCTCGAGGTTCACGAGCGAACCGGTACCGGAGCCCGACTTCTGAGCGTCGCGGTGCGGCTCGATGATGAGGTTCGCGCCCGTGGTGTTCTGCGGCAGGGGCTCGATCTCCACATCGCCCTCCCCGTACTTCTCCACCATCTCGTCGCGCGTGCCGAAGTCCAGCGCGCGCATGGGGCAGCCGGTCACGCAGATGGGCTTGCCGCCCTTGGCGATCTCGTCCTTGCACATGTCGCACTTCAGCATGTAGCCCTCCTCCTCGCCGAAGGTGGGGGCGCCGTAGGGACAGGCGGTCTCGCAGGTCTTGCAGCCGATGCACACATCATGATCGGTCCACACGATGCCGGTATCCGGATCCTTCTGCATAGCGCCGGTGGGGCAGTTGGCCACGCAGGCGGCATCAGTGCAGTGGTTGCAGGCCAGCGACACGAAGTAGCCGAACACGCCCTCGGGCACGTAATGGCCGGCCTCGGTGGGCTTCCACGTGCCTCCCTGGTAGTTCAGCACCTTGCGGTACAGGTTATTCGGACCCAACTTGTAGGTCTCCTTGCAGGCCACCTGGCAGGTCTTGCAGCCCGTGCAGCGGCTCGAATCGAAATGGAACGCGTACTGAGTCATGGCGCACCTCCTCTATTCCTCGATGCCCACGGGCATGACGATGGGCGTGTTCTTGTCGGGGTCGAGCGTCAGCGGGCCGGTGTACTTCTCCACCTGCACCAGCGTGCCCGTCCAGGACTGGGATGCCTCGCCCGAGGACTTCGGCGCCTGGAGAATGTTCGGGTCGCCGCCCAAGTCGATGCCGGTTTCCTCGTCGATGCGGATCCACGCGCCGTCTTGGAGCGCCACGGCCCCGGGCACGATGGTGGGCAGCACCTTGGCCGGACGCAGAACCTGGCCGTGGGGGCTCGTCATGAGCACAAGGTCGCCGGTCTTGATGCCGCGGGCCTCGGCATCCAGCGTGCTCATGAAGCACTCCTGGGGGAATGCCTCGCGCAGCGAGACGACGTTGTCGTTCACCGTGTGGGCGCGGCGCAGGGAGTGCGGCGTCCACAGCAGCAGCGGGAACTCCTCGGTCTGGGTGCCGGCGCCCTGCTCGGGGTCGCCGATCTGCCACTTCGCGATAGGCGAGATGGTGGAGAAGCCCACCGAGTTGATGTAGCCGGCCAGGCCCGCGCAGTAGATCTCGAACTTGCCGGTGGACGTGGGCAGCGGGTTAGCCTGCGGATCGGCGTAGAACGCCTTGTAGGGGATGCTCGTGAGCGCATCGCCCTTGGAGCGCGGGATCTTGAAGAAGCCCTTCTCCTTGAACTCTGCCACGGACATGAGGCCCTCCTGGGGTGCTCCCTCCACACCGAGCTCGTCGATGTCGGCCTGGGTGATGGTGAGCAGCGGCGCATAGCCCATAGTGTCGTGGTCGGTCATGTAGGCGGCCCCGGCCAGCGACGAGTAAGTGCGCTCTGCGTCAGTCATGGTATTAGCCGCCGTCGGGTCCACATCGAGGCGCTGGGCCAGCTCCTCGGCGATCCAGCTCTCCGGTTTCGACTCGAACAAGGGCTCCATGATGCGATCAGCCCAGTACACGGTGTCGGAGTTGTTCATCCAGGCGATGTTGCCCTTCTCCCACCACGTGGCAACGGGCAGCACGATGTCGCAGTACTGGCGCGAGGGATCGAAGAAGGGGTTCGCGCCCCAGACGAAGTCCATCTTGCGGAACACCTTAATGGCGGCGTTGGCATTGGGCAGCGAGTTCAGCGAGTTCTGGTAGGCCCCAGAGTAGATGACGTGGATGTCGATGGGCTTCTTGCCACCAGGCCACACGTCGCGGCCGTACTCGCCGTTCAAGATGGAGACCCAGCACTCGGAATGGTCGATCTTCTCCCAGGCAGAGGGATCCTCGATCTCGGCCCAGTTGGGGGTCGACATGAGCAGAGGCGGCGTAAGCGGGTTCACAGGGTTCTTGCCCGCGCCGTTGGAGGAGTCGCCGGCCATGCAGTAGGGCGAGGCCGACATACCCTCGTGCAGGCCCACCCACGAAGCGTAGTTGCCCGGAGTGCCCAGGCCGCCGTGCATCATGGCCAGGGTGTAGAAGGCCTGGGCGAACATCTCGCCAGCGGGAATCTTCGTCGTGGACTGGCCGGCAAAGAAGTTCACCTTCTCGGTAGACGCGATCTCCTCGGCCAGGCGGCGGATATCGGCGGCAGGCACGCCGCAAATAGCCTCGGCCCACTCGGGGGTCTTCGGCTCGCCGTCGTAGGTGCCCAGCACGTAGTCCTTGAAGTTGTCCTCAACCGGCGCGCCCTCGGGCATGTGCTCGGCGTCGAAGCCGACGCAGTAGGTATCGAGGAAAGCCTGATCCTGCAGGTTGTTCTCGATCATATGGTAGGCCATGCCAATGCAGAAGGCCGTGTCGGTGCCGGGGATAATGGGCACCCACTCGTCGGCCACGGCCTGGGCCGTCTGGTTCAACCACGGTTCCACGATGATGACCTTGCCGCCCTGACGCTTGGCATAGTCGAGCTGGTAGGCGGTATTGCCGCCCTTGTTGGCCATCCAGTTGTTGCCGAAGTGGAAGTGCAGCTCGGAATCCTGAATGGCAAGCGAGTCGGGCGCAGCCAGCATACCGCCGGTCATCATCATCTCGGGCAGCGGCCAAGAACCAAGGGATACGGTGCCCATGTCGTGGTGTACCGCGCCACCCTTGGCGTTCAGCAGGCAGATGACCGGATCGAAGTAGGTATCGCCGATGTCATCGTAGCCTGCGGCCAGAATAGAGCGCGGCCCATAGGCGTCGTAGGCCTTCTTCATCTCAGCGGCGATGTAGTCAAGCGCCTCGTCCCAGCTGATGCGCTCCCACTCGTCGCGGCCGCGCATCTCGCCGTTCGGGTTATCGGGGCTCCAACCCTTGCGCTTCATGGGATACTTGATGCGCGCCGGAGACGTCATGTTGCTGATCTGGGCGCGGCCGCGCGGGCAGGCGCGGCGCTGCGGCACCTCGATGGAATCCTCGTCCTCCTCGTCGGTGCGGATCTTCAGCGGAACGCCGTCCTCCACATAGACCTTGAGCAGGCAGCGCGACGACCCGCAGCTGCAGTTGTTCATGCAGGCACCGGTCAGCCAGGTGCCGGTCTCCTCGGCAGACGCAGCGTCAGCGCCGGTCTGGGACAGCTCGCCCTCGTCCGAGGCGGCGCAGCCCGTGAATCCCACGAGCGCGGTTGCTCCTGCGGCGGCGGTGCCCCATTTGACGAAGCTGCGTCGAGTCAATGGTGTGACCATATCGACCCTCCCTCTTGTGATTGCATCAGGAAAGCTCCTGTTCAGGTCGCTTCCCCTCTTCCTCTTACACGACCTATGCATAGGCGCAACCGTCCTATTTCCCTATGACGGCTACGGCGCCCACTCTATCATGCTCCTGTAGGACAGTCAATGGTCGGCGATCAAATTGATTATCTATCTTGAGGATAATAGAATACTTTGAAGTGAGCTCAATCTCTCCCATTTCCCCTATTGACAATCTGTTAAAGTGGTAAAGAATCTACTTTCACGCTCCATCCGTAACCACAGGGCTCCCGTAGCATCTTCATTGTAGTACTGACACCTCGTCTCCCCTTGTAATGCCCAATGTTGGGCTGACAAATCATCTATCCTATGCTATTGTGACAACAGAGAGAAATCAGCGGCCAACCCGTTCGATTCGAGGAGGCACCATGAGATTCGTCATCGCCCTTGTCCTTTCCTTTGCGCTCGTTTGGCTGTGCGCCAAGCCCCTGAAGAAGTATCCCGTACCGTTCTACCTCGGCGCCATCGTGCTCGTGGGCCTATACTTCTGGGGATCGGCCACGGGCGTGCGCGGCGAGGCTTGGTCGGTCTTCCAGCCGCTCATGCAGCGCTGCGCCTTGGCGTTTCTGCTGTTCTCCATCGTCATGTTCGTGGGCGTTCTCGGTGAGAGGAATCCCCTGCGCGTGCACCTCATGCACATCCGCCGCCAGCTGTCCATCCTCGCCTGCATCTTTGCCGTGGGGCACATTGCCTTCTACGCCTCATCCTACGTGCCGCGGCTCACGAGCGCCTTCTCCGGCAACCTCGCCTTCTCCCTGGGGTTGGCGGCGCTCATCACCGCTCTTATGGCGGTACTGTGGGTTACCTCGGCGAAGCGGGTGAAGCATGCCATGAGCGCCGTCGACTGGAAGCGCGTGCAGCGGCTGGCCTACCCCTTCTACGTGCTCACCTATGTGCACCTGGCCCTGCTGCTCATGCCGAGCGCGATGGCCGGCAACAATGTGGCCGTGCTCTCCATCGCCGTGTACTCCATCGTCATGGGCGCCTATGTGGTGCTGCGCCTGCGTAAGGCCGCTGCCGACCGCCTGGCCGAACCAGCCGCCGCAGCCTCCGACCTCGACCTGGAAGCCGCCCCGGCGTAAACGCTTCAGAACGTCGTGGGCCTTCTAAAACGTCGGAGGAGCCAGATGCATGGAGCCGAAGGTGCCACTTGTTTGCTCGGCAATGCAGAACGCCATGTAAAGAGGCAGATACCATATGGGCTTACCCTCGCGCTCACGCCGCTCCACATTCGCCGAGGAGAGCACGCAGGCCTCCCCTATCTCGAAGTCGTGCGTGCCCAACAAATTGTTGAGAGCCGTATGCAGCTTGTAGTCCTTCCCCGACTTGACCTCAATGGGCACAAGAGCGCCGTCGTTGCGCTGCGCGATGAAATCCACCTCGCCCTTTCGGCTGCTGCAGAAATAGAACAGATCGGGGTTCTCGTTACTGAGCGCCTGGGCGACGGCATTTTCGTAGACCGAGCCGAAGTTCACCGAGGGTGCGTCGGCGATGACATCCAGCATTGTCTGGGGCGCGTACTGCGATAGCAAGAGCCCCGTGTCGGCCTCGTAAAGCTTGAACTTGTTCTCTTGGGCCGTTCGCCTAAGCGGGCGTTTCGGTTCGCTCACTTGATAAGTCGGCAGCACAACCGCCGCATCGATGAGCCACGCGAAATCGTTGGCGTAGCGATCGTACACGGCCCCGCTTTTCAAAGCGTCCATGCGAAAGCGCTTGTTCACCTTATCGAGTTGCGAGGGGACGGCATCGAATACCCGCCGAATCTGCGGTGCGCGACCTTGGGCATATTTCGCGATATCGAACCGATACTGCTCCACGATCTGCGAAGCAACAGCGCGCACCGCCATCATGTCGTAGGAGGAGTCGAGATACGCACTCACCGCCTCAGGCATTCCACCAATAGCTACAAAGTACCTGAACAAGCCGGAAAGCCTCTCGTGAAGTCCTGCATCCAGCCCCTTTCGAGCATCAAACGCCTCTCTGATGTCGTCGATGATCGCCTGTGGCACGTTTTGCGACCAGCAGAACTCCTCGAAATCGAGAGGGAACATGCGCTCGATCTGCACATAGCCTACCGGGAAAGAGCGAAAGCCCTTCATTTCGGTACCCAGCATCGATCCGGAGATCACCACCCGATGACGGCCATCCTCGACGAGGAACTTCACAGCGGTAATAAGATCGGGTGCCTCCTGTATCTCATCGAGAAAGACAAGCGTCTCTCCAGGAATTACAGGCATGCCGCAAATCAGAGAGAGACGCGAGACGAAGTCTTCCGCATCCTGTGCTTCCGAAAGAACTCGAATGGCCTTCTCGTCCTCCAGAAAGTTCACTTCGGCAAGATGAGCGAAGTGTTCGCGAGCAAATTCTCTCACGATATAAGTTTTTCCCGTCTGTCGCGCTCCCACGAGCAGAAAGGCCTTCTTTGCCTTGCTTTCGTTCCAGCGTTCAAGTACCTGAAGCATTTTACGTCGAATTGCAGCCATGGAGAACACCGCTTTCACCAGGTAGTTGTTTCTAATACGGAAAGAATATCACTATATCTGTGTCTAGAACGGAAAGATATTCTCCCAAAATGTGTCTAACGCAGAAAAACCGCGATTCTAATACGGAAAAGAGCTTCTCACTCCGAGGCGGCTTTGGCGATGGCCTCCCTAAGAGCAGCGACGAGGGGCTTTTCAGGGGCGCCGAGCTTCGTGGCCAGCCCAAGGGTGAGCGTGAAATCGTCTTCATCCACAAGGGGCCGGTAGACAATTCCCTCGTGGGGTCTTTCGGCATTGTGCGCTGGCGAGAAATCGACACCCTGCCCCGATCGCACGAATTCCTGAGCTGCCTCCAAACTAAAGGAGACGGGCGCGTAACGGGGCGTGAGGCCATAACGGGCAAACCCGTCGACAACATGTCGGTAGGTCACATCCAGATCAGGCGTGGGAAATAGGTCAATCTCAGCCAAATCGGAGAAACTGATCGCCTCCTGCGTTGCAAGCTTGTGCCCTTTGGGCACAGCGACGAGGAGGCGTCCCTCCGCTAGGGGCGTGAACTCGAACACCGCAGAATCGGGCCGACCCGCAACCAACGCCATATCCACTGTCCCGCGCTCCAACGCCTTCAGACAAGCATCACTCGTCAACTCGAATAGCCGCAGATCCGCATCGTCGTAGGAGGCACGGAACCCTCGCAGGGTCGCCAGGGTGAAACCGGGGCCGCTTTCCCGCAAGCTTGCGGTGGCGTAGGCAAAAGTGGCCGTATGGCGCGTGTTCTCATGCCACTGGCGGGCAAACCCCTCAGCTTCCCGCACGGCCTCCAGAACCCGCTCGCACTTCGGCAGAAAGCGGGCGCCGAAGTCCGTCAACTCGATGCCCTGACGCCGACGATGGAATAACGGCGCCTTCACCTCTCCCTCAAGGGACGCCACTGAAGCCGACAATGTTTGTTGAGTGACGAAGACGCTCTTCGCCGCTGCCGAGAACGAGCCGGCCTTTGCCGCTAGAACGAAATACTCAATTTGCCGAACATCCATCACTGCTCCCCTTTCCCTCGTCTCCCATCATACCCCAAGGCGGCTAGTAAACCAGTTTCCAGCATGCAAAAGAGCGGACGCCGCGCAAACGGCGCCCGCCCGCGGGGAGGCGATAGCAATCGGCGCTGGTTCGCAGATCGTACCCTCGGGAAGAGCGCAAACCAACTGCCGCCAAGACAATCCCGATTCTTACCCCTGGGCGGCCGTCACCCCAGCAAGATACCCGGAGCCCACGCAGAAGCCTTGGGCCGAGCCGCCCTCGAAGTAGGGAACGGCCCAGAAGTCGCCGTCGACGCCGGATACGAACAGACCGGGGATGGGATTGGCGTCGGCATCCACAGCACGGCAGTATCCGTCAGTCTTGATGCCGCCCAAGGTCACCCAAGCCGCGATATCGAGCTCGACGACGTACAGGGAGCCGGTGTCCACGGCGCGCAGGAATTGGGCCTCCTTGAACATTTCCTCATCGATACCGGCGGCGCAGTACCCGTTGTAGGTCTTCACCGTATCGGCCAAATGCTTCATACCGCAGGCCTCAGCCAGATCCTCCGCCGTATCGGCCTTCCAAATCCAGCCCTCGTCGATGCCCTGCTGCACCATATCAGGCAGCGCGGTCAGCGTTTTTCCCTCAAAGCCCATTTGCACGCCCGGTGCCATATTGCCGAAGGCGTCCTTGGAGATGAAGTCCATGATGGGAGTGGTGGACAGCTCCTCGATAAGCCCATCGTCGATAACCATGTAGTACACTCCCTCGCGCAGAAGTGGCTCGCCGCAGTACATGGTGTGCTTGGCCATGGTGCCCTCGTCCATGAAGCGCGATCCCTGCTTGTTCACCATGAGGCCGCCGAACAAAGGCAGACTGAACACCGGCGTGTCGTTGCAATCTTCCAAGCTCACGAAACGGGCAGACGACTTCATGTTGCAGGCACCCGATTCGTTGATTGACGTGCTGAAGTTCTTGCCCATCTGAGCTCCGGCAGACTGGGCCAGCCTGATACCCGCGCCGTCGTTGTACTGGTTGCCCGTGCCGTACATGACTGCACCGGAGTAGTACTCGCGCAGCATATCCTCGTTCTGGATGAAACCGCCTGTGGCAATAATAGTGTTGGCAGCCTTCACATCGATAGCTTTCGAACCGTCCTGGTAGCGCACGCCCACCACCTTGCCGTCCTCGATGAGCAAGTTGGTCACCTCGGCATCCCAACGAGAATCCACGCCGAACTTGTCGAGCATACCCTGCAGCGCCTCGGCGCGCTCCGCCCCACTGGTGGCATAAATGTGACCGCCACGGTTCAGCATAAGCGTGTTCTCATCGGCGCCCTGGAAAGCGAACATGAAGGGCACGCCGCCCTCGATCATAAGATCGATGCCCTTGCCGGAAGCCGGCAGCACGTTGCGCAGCAACGGAGCGTTGGTCTGGTAGTGGGTGCCCGTCCAAATGAAATCGAACATGTCCTTTACGGTGAGGTAGTTCGGCTCGGCCAACTCAGGGGCAGACTCAACGGCCCACACGCCGGACACCATCGCAGCATTCGTGGCGCCCATCGAGGCCGAGCGATCGAGGCCGATGACCTTTGCGCCTTCCTTGGCCGCGGCCGATGCCGCCACAAGACCGCTCGTGCCCAGACCCACCACGACCACATCGCAACTCTCCTCGGCGCCGGCCGGAGGAAGCTCCTCGGCCGGTAGATTATCGCCGGACGGCTCGGCAGTTGCGGTGCTGTTCGCTTGCGGGGCGCAGCCTGAAAGCCCCAGAGCGGCCAATCCAGCAGCCCCGAGAGCCCCAAGCCCCAGAAACGAGCGGCGGGACATGCCACCGTTCGCGATTTCCATCTCTTCTGTCACATTCTGCTTCTTCATGGGAACCCTCCTTGTTCATCGCTTGTTTCCCTGTCAAGAAGCATACGCGTTGCCAGTTCCCTTGCATAACAAACGCCGCCGAGGGCTCCTCAGGAAGTTTTTGTAGCTGTATTCGTCAGCGAAACCCCTCTTTTTTGCACGAGATCTCGAGTTGTAAGCGTCTTAAATGAACGATTCCTTCTCTTGCATCTTTTTTGAACTTCCATGACCTGGGGTTTTGCGAAAAGCAACGGGCATTCAATCTAAAGCCCACATTCCCTGGACGCTTACAACTCGCAATCTCATGCAAAAACCAAGGGTTGAGTTGACTGGCAGATCTTATGCGGGCCGAAACGCCCCAAACTACGAGAAGAGTGCTGGGGAAGCTGGCTCCTGCTGTCACAGAGGCGCCGTAACTGCGATCTTGCTGCCGCAGAGGCAACGCAGCAGCGCCCCTATTACCGTAAATGCGACGACGGCCAAAGAAAAGGGAGCCCGAAGGCTCCCTTTTCGGTTGCGGCCTAAAGCGGGCCGGCACGTTTTGGCGTGCGCTCGCGCTACTCGGCGGCGTAGAGGTCCTTGAGCTTCTGCAGGTGCGACCAGCGGGCCATGGCGGCCTGTTCGTTCTCGGCGAACAGCTCCTCGGCGCGCTCGGGGAACTCGCGGGTCAAGCGGCTGTAGCGGGCCTCGTTCATGAGGAAGTTCTGGTACTCGCCCTCGGCCGGGTCCTTCGAGTCGATGACGAGCTTCTTGCCCGGAGCGCCCTCGGGATTGAAGCGCAGCAGGTTCCAATAGCCGCAATCGACGGCCTTCTTCATCTCGGTCTGGCAGTTGGTCATGCCGCCCTTGATGGAGTGCATCTCGCACGGGCTGTAACCGATGATGAGCGAGGGACCCGGATAGGCCTCGGCCTCGGTGATGGCCTTGATGGTCTGGTTGAGGTTCGCACCCATGGCCACCTGAGCCACGTACACGTAGCCGTAGGTCATGGCGATCTCGGCCAGCGACTTCTTCTTCACGTCCTTGCCGGCGGCGGCGAACTGCGCCACCTGGCCGAGATTAGAGGCCTTGGAGGCCTGGCCGCCGGTGTTGGAGTACACCTCGGTGTCGAACACGAACACGTTCACGTCCTTGCCGGAGGCGAGCACGTGGTCGAGTCCGCCGTAGCCGATGTCGTAGGCCCAGCCGTCGCCGCCGAAGATCCACACGGACTTCTTGGTCAGGTACTCCTTGTTGGCCAGGATGCCTGCCGCCAGCTCGGCCACCTCGCCGGTGCCCTCGGCCGCCGTCGTCAAGGCCGCCACATAAGCCGCAGCCGTCGTCTTGGAGGCCTCGGCATCCGTGCGGGCCTCAAGCCACGCGCGGGCCGCGTCGGCCAGATCCCCGGCCGCTCCGGCGCACTCGATGAGCGCCTCGGAATCGACCACGACCTTGTCCTGCACAGCCTCATAACCCAGAAGCATGCCCATGCCGTGCTCCGCGTTGTCCTCGAACAGCGAGTTGGACCAGGCCGGGCCGTGGCCGTCGGCATTCACCGTGTAAGGAGAGGTGGCCGCCGGACCGCCCCAGATGGAGGAGCACCCCGTGGCGTTGGCAATGTACATGCGGTCGCCGAACAGCTGGGTGACCAGGCGCGCATAGGAGGTCTGGGCGCAACCGGCACAGGAGCCGGAGAACTCAAGCAGCGGCTTCTTAAACTGGCTCGCCTTCACCGACGTGCCCTCGAGCTCAGGCTTGGCCGCCACCTTGTTCACGCAGTAGTCGAACACCGGCTGCTCGTCCAGCTCATCGGCGATGGGCATCATGGTGAGCGAGTCGGTCGGGCACTGGATGACGCACAGGCCGCAGCCCATGCAATCCAGCGGCGACACGGCCAGCACGTACTGCATGTCAGCGCCCACCTTGCCCTTCACCGGCACGTGCTTGGTCTGGGCCGGAGCCTGCGCCATCTCGGCGTCGGTCAGCGCGAAGGGACGGATGGTGGCGTGGGGGCAGACGAAGGAGCACTGGTTGCACTGGATGCAGGTATCGGGGTTCCACTCAGGCACCGACACGGCCACGCCGCGCTTCTCATAGGCCGAAGCACCCAGCGGGAACTGGCCGTCCTCGTAGCCGACGAAGGCGGACACGGGCAGCGAGTCGCCGTCCATGCGGGCCACGGGCTCCATGACGTTGGTGACGAGCGCCACCGTCTCGGGACGGCCATCGATGTCGGAGGTCTTTGGCGCCGCTTCGGCCGTCTTCCACGCCTCGGGCACGTCCACCTGCACGAAGGCAGTGGCGCCGGCGTCAATGGCCTTGTGGTTCATGTCCACGATGTCGGCGCCCTTCTTGGCGTAGGACTTCGTGGCGGCATCCTTCATGTACTGGATGGCCTCCTCCTGCGGCATTACCTTCGCCAGAGTGAAGAAGGCGGACTGCAGGATGGTGTTGGTGCGCTTGCCCATGCCGATCTCGATGGCCAAATCGATGGCGTTGATGAGGTAGAGCTTGATGTCGTTCTCGGCGATGTAGCGCTTAGCGGCGGCCGACAGGTGCTCCTCCAACTCCTCGGGCGTCCACTGGCAGTTGATGAGCAGGGCGCCGCCGGGCTTCACATCGCGCACGATGGGGAAGTCCTTGGTGATGTAGGAGGGGTTGTGGCAGGCCACGAAGTCGGCCTTGTTCACGTAGTAGGGGCTGCGGATGGGGCTGTCGCCGAAGCGCAGGTGCGAGATGGTCACGCCGCCGGTCTTCTTCGAGTCGTACTGGAAGTAGGCCTGAACGTACTTGTCGGTGTGGTCGCCGATGATCTTGATGGAGTTCTTGTTCGCGCCCACGGTGCCGTCGCCGCCGAGGCCCCAGAACTTGCACTCGATGGTGCCGGGGGCGGCGGTGTTGGGGGCGGGAACCTCCGGCAGCGACAAGTTCGTCACGTCGTCGACGATGCCGATGGTGAACTGGCGGCGCGGCGCGTCCTTCTCAAGCTCGGTGTACACGGCGAACACGGAGGACGGCGGAGTGTCCTTGGAACCGAGGCCGTAGCGGCCGCCGATGACGGTGATGCCCTCGCGGCCTTCCACGGACAGCGCGTTCACGACGTCCATGTACAGGGGCTCGCCAATGGAGCCGGGCTCCTTGGTGCGGTCGAGCACGGCGATCTTCTTCACCGTCTCGGGCAGGGCGGCCACGAACTTCTCGGTGACGAAGGGGCGGTACAAGCGCACCTTCACGAGGCCCACCTTCTCGCCCTGGGCGGTGAGGTAGTCGATGACCTCCTCGGCCACGTCGCAGATGGAGCCCATGGCCACGATGACGCGCTCGGCATCCGGGGCACCGTAGTAGTTGAACAGCTGGTAGTTGGTGCCCAGCTTCGCGTTCACCTTCTCCATGTACTCCTCCACCACGGCCGGCAGGTCGTTGTAGATGGGGTTGCAGGACTCGCGGTGCTGGAAGAAGATGTCGCCGTTCTCGTGGGAACCGCGCATGGCCGGGCGCTCCGGGTTCAGGGAGTGCTCGCGGAAGGCGCGCACGGCATCCATGTCGCACATCTCGGCCAAGTCCTCGTAGTCCCACACCTGGATCTTCTGGATCTCATGGGAGGTGCGGAAGCCGTCGAAGAAGTTCAGGAAGGGAACGCGGCCCTTGATGGCAGCCAAGTGGGCCACGGCGGACAGGTCCATGACCTCCTGCACGTTGCCCTCGGCCAGCATCGCGAAACCGGTCTGGCGGCAGGCCATGACGTCGGAGTGGTCGCCGAAGATGTTGAGCGCCTGGGTGGAGACGGTGCGGGCCGACACGTGGAAGACGGTCGGCAACTGCTCGGCGGCGATCTTGTACATGTTGGGGATCATGAGGAGCAGGCCCTGACTGGCCGTGTAGGTGGTGGTCAGCGCGCCGGTGGCCAGAGAGCCGTGAACCGCGCCGGCCGCACCGCCCTCGGACTGCATCTCGCACACCTTCACCGTGGTGCCGAAGATGTTCTTGCGGCCCTGGGCGGCCCAGATGTCGACGAAGTCGGCCATGGGGCTGGAAGGCGTGATCGGGTAGATGCCGGCAACCTCCGTGAACGCATACGAGACATGCGCTGCGGCGTTGTTGCCGTCCATCGACTTGAGTTCTCTCGTCATGTTCCTCTCCTTATCTGGCCCGCACGGCATCGGCCGGCTTGCGGCCTCGTCGCTCAACGCGCGGGTGGTACTGTCGCGGAGAGGTCGGAGGGACGAAGCGCGTCCGACGATGCGGGTCGGATTTGCTCTGCGAACAGAAATACCTGTCCGATATTAGCAGCCCGCGCGCGCCAACGCGCCGTCAACGCACGGGCGGGCCGCGCTAGGCTTATCCCCGTCGGTCGGCGGGGCACCTGCAGCTTTGTCATGGGCTTTCTTCGAGCTGCTCCAACTTTCTATATAATAGGCTGCGGAAAACAAAGAAGGAGCCTTTACGATGCTGAACTTCCCCCTCACGCGGCGGGCCTTTGTGGCTGGGACGGCGGCGACGGCGCTGGCGTTGGCCGGCTGCTCGGTGGAGCAGCCCATCGAGCCCGGGCCCGCGCCGGCAGATCCGGCCGACGACAACGCCCCCACCGAGCCCGTGGCCGCGCAGAGCGGCGTGGCCCGCACGCTCACGGCCGCTGTGGCCTACGAAGGGGGCAACGCGAACCCCATCGGCACGAGCTCCGGCGTCTTCCTCGCCGCCGGCTGGCACGTCTTCGAAGGGCTCTACGAGCTGAACATGCACACCTACCGGGCCGAATGCGGGCTGGCGGCCGATGCTCCCGTCCAGATAGACGACTTGGAATACGAGGTGGCCCTGCGCGATGACACCGTCTTCTCCGACGGCTCGCCGCTCACCTCCGCCGATGTCGTGAACGCCTTCGAGCGCAACGGCGAAAGCGACCTGTACGGCGCGTTCCTCTCGTTCATCACGGCAGTGTCGGCCCCCGACGAGCGCACGGTGCGCTTCAAGCTGAACGCCCCCATGGGATCGGTGCTGCAGGAGCGCCTGGCCCTCGTCCGGGTGTTCCCGGCAACGCTCACCGACGAGGAGCTGGCAAGCAAACCCGTCGGCTCGGGTCCGTGGTGCTACGAGACCATCAACGCCGCCGACGGGGGCCGCATCTCCTTCACGGCGAACCACCGCTACACCGGCCCCTGGCCAGCCACCTGCGAGCGCATGGAATGGTCGGTGCTGCTGGACGATACGCGCCGCACCGACGAGCTTATCGACAAAGACGTCATGGTCATGGAGGCCGCCCCGGTCGTGCGCGCCGAGGAGCTGGCCGATGCGGGGGCCACGGTGGAATGGGTGCCCGGGTTCAACCTCCCCTTCCTCATGTTCAACTGCGAGAAGCCGCCCTTCGACGACGTGCGCGTGCGCCAGGCGCTGCTGTACGCCATCGACGTCGACTCGCTCATCGGCACGTATATGGCGGGCCACGCGCGGGCGACCACGTCCCTTCTGCCCGATTACTTCCGGCATTACCACCGCGCGGCCACGGTCTACAGCTACGACCCGGAGAAAGCGCGCAAGCTTCTGGCCGAGGTCGGCGTCGATGAGCTGGCGCTGACCTTGCGCGCGAACGACAACTGGGTGAGCACGCTCGCCCCCGCCATCGCAGAGGACTGGAAGGCCGTGGGCGTCACCGCCGAGGTGGTGCTCCTGGACACGACGGCCCTGTTTGCGGATCTCTCCACGGAACCGGAGCCGGGCACGCTTCTGCCCTTCGATGTCGTGCTCTCCCCCGGCGACCCGTCGTGCTTCGGAAACGACGCCGACCTCATCATCAGCTGGTGGTACGGCGACAACGTATGGACGCGCGCCCGCAGCCGCTGGGCCACAACGCCGGCCTTCGCGGAGGTGGCAGAACTTCTGGCCGAGGCGCGGTCGAAGACCTCCGAGGACGAGCAGCAGCCCCTGTGGAACCAATGCTTCGACATCATCGCCGCCGAGGTGCCCCTCTATCCGCTGTTTCATCGCGAGACGGCCACGGCCTGGTGGACGGCCCAGCTGGACGACTACGACCCCATCTCGGCCACGGGACTCAACTTCCTCGGCACGACGCCCATGCGCGACGCCGATCCCATTTAGCGCCAGAAAACCACCGCGTCGAGCAGCCCCTGGTAGGCCCACGGGTAAACATCCGAGTACCAGCCGGTTTCCGGGGCAAGGCAGAGCAGCGCACTGTAGGCCACCGATACGCCGACAAGCACGAGCAGAAGCTTCAGCATGAGATCATGCAGGGCCGCCCGCTCGGCCAACGACTCGTTCACCACGAAGCACAGAAGCACGGCGGCGGCCAGGAACATGAAGCTGAAATCGGCGTAGTACCGCTGCAGGATGCCCGCCAGCTCCGCATCGAGCAGCGCCACGAGCACGCCGGAGACCACCAGCACCACGATGATGCCGAAGATGGTACGCGTCTCGGCCTGACGCGCCCGCATCCCCAGAATGCGCCGCGTGAAGGCGAGCACCCACAGAATCGGCAGGCAGGCGAGGATGCCGCCGAAGGTCACTTCCTTGATGGTCTGCCCCATGTAGGTGGTCTCGAAAGGCGCCGGCTGCAAAAACGGGAAGACGCCGGTCATGCAGGGCGGCTGCAGGAAGTAGGTGAAGAACGCCGGGGCCAGACGACCGACGTTCATGCCGCGCTTGGTCATGTCGTTCACCGTCAGATTGTAGTTCGCGCCGAAATCGGTCAGCGAGCCGAAGCGCGCGTAGTTGTAGGCCATGATGCCCGCGGCCACCAGAACGTAGGGGGCCACCAGGCAGGCGAACTCCACGACGCCCCGGCGGGTGGCCAGCCGGCGCTCGGTGATGTAGGTGCGCCAGAACAGCGGGAAGGCCAGAAGCGACAGCACGAGCAGCTGGGGACGGCAGCCGGCCACGAGCGCCATGCACAGCGATCCGGCGAACAGCCAGCCGCACTTGTGCGCGGCGAGCCGCGAGCGCATCCAGCAATACAGGCCCCACACCGAGAACGCCAGGCCGCACATGATGGGCAGGGAATAGAAGGTCGGGAATTTCACCAGATACATGATGCCGCAGCAGAACACGAGCGGTATCTGAAGCAGCAGGTACACACCGAGGCTCACCGAACGGAAATGGTAGCGGGCGAACCGGTCGAGCAGGGCCGTGGCTCCTAAGATGAACAGCAGCGCCATAACGAGCACACCGATGGCCGTGGGGAAATTGGCCCCGGTGAGCAGATAGAAGGGCAGGTAGAACAGCAGCACCGGCACCACGCCGAAGTAGACGTAGTAGTGCCCGTCATGATAGGCCACGTCGAACAGATAGGGCTCGCCGGTCTCCTTCTGGGCCTCGTCGCGGGCGCCCTTGTCGTAAGGGTCTTCCATATCCTTGAGCCACTGGGGCGGCTCCTCCTCCAGGTACAGCTGGCCTTTGGCCATGGCCTGGGCCAGCATGGCGTACTGCTGCGCGTTGTCGCCGCCCACCTCGAAGGTGTTCACGAGCGACGTGCCGTTCCAAGCGCCGTAGTTGTAGGAAGAGGTGGCCACGCCCACGAGGTTCGAGCCGTAGAAGAGGAACGTCGTCGTAAGCGTCAGTTCGATGGCCACGGCGAAGATGATGCCCGCCTTCGACTTGCGCGGGTTCTCGACAATGCGAATGCGGTAGATGGCCGACTTGGGACGGAACGCGTAGCCCAAAAGCAGCAGCCCGAAAACGGCCACAAAGCGCAACGGGTTGAAGGCGAAGGGGCGGTGGGCGTTCAGGGAAACGCCGTTCAAGAGGATGGGGTAGGAGACGTCCTCCCCCACTACCTCGATGCGCAAGTTCTCCACGTACCCGGCGGTCTGCAGGTTGATGAACTTGCTCGGATCCACCACCGTGGACACGCTCGCATCGGGGATGCCGACGGTGTACTCCGTGGTGTCGAAATAGGTCTGGTGGGCCGAGTCGGTGAACTGGATCTTCACGGCGATGTTCTGGGCCGGCTGATCGGCATTGAAATCGATGCGGATGTTGCGCACCTCGGTGTTCAGGCTGGAGAACTCGAGCGTGTGATCCACATCAGTGAGCAGAAAGGCACCCTCGTCGTTGCGCTGGAGCTGAATGCGGTCGTCCAAGTTGATGGTTCGATAGCCCGACGAAGTGAAGAAGTTGATATTGAAGACGAAGACCTCCAACGCCAGGGCGATAAGAGCAATGATCGCCACCGCCCGGGCCACCTTCAGCAAGGTACCGCGGTAGACGAGCATGAAATGCTCGAAGGTGTAGGCTATGTTCTCGCGCACAGTGGGCATGAGGGAGATTATACCGTAGGGGCTGACCTTGGTCAGCCCTCGCAAGCAGAACGACAGCGCACGACAAAAAAGGGGCGACCAAGGTCGCCCCCTACGGTTTTGGCTGTGCGTCCTCCGGCCTACAGGTCGAGGGCCTCCTTGACGTCGGCGTACACCACGTTCGGGTCGCGGTCGCCGTCGATGGTGACGAGTAGCTCGCAGCCGCGGTAGTAGTCGATCAGCGGGCTCGTGGACGTCTCGTACACGTCGAGACGGTTGCGCACCGTGGCCTCGTTGTCGTCGTCGCGCTGGTACATCTCGCCGCCGCACTTGGGGCAGGTGTCGCCGTCGGCGGCGCTGCCGATGTAGCCGCAGTCGCGGCACATGCGACGAGAGGTGAGACGGGCCACGATGACCTCGGGATCCACATCGATGAGCAGGGCGGCGTCCAGCGGACGGCCCAGCTTGGAGAGCTCCGCGTCCAGCGCCACGGCCTGGGCCGAGGTGCGCGGGAAGCCGTCCAGGATGAAGCCGGCAGCGGTGTCGTCGTCCTGCAGGCGCTCGGTCACCAGACCGATGATGACGTCGTCGGGCACCAAGTCGCCGGCGTCCATGTAGGACTTGGCCTTCTGGCCCAGCTCGGTGCCGGCGGCCACGGCGGCGCGCAGCATGTCGCCCGTGGAGATATGGGGCGTGGAGAACTCCTCCACCAGCTTGGCGGCCTGAGTACCCTTGCCGGCACCCGGCGCCCCCAAAAGCACGATGTTCATAGCAAACATCCTTTCCTATTCGGACTGCGCGTCCGCCTTACTTAAAGAAGCCTTCGTAGTTGTACATCTTCAACTGGCTCTCCACCTTGCTCATGGTGTCAAGCGCCACGCCGATCATGATGAGGATGGACGTACCGCCGAAGGCCTGGATGAGCTGGTTGTTGGTGAAGTAGAAGATGATGGTGGGCACAACCGCGATCAGCGCGATGAAGATGCCGCCGGGCAGCGTCACGCGGTTGATCACGTTCTTGATGTACTGCACCGTGGCCGTGCCCGGACGCACGCCGGGGATGAAGCCGCCCTGCTTGCGGATGTTGTCCGCCGTCTCCTCCGGATTGAACACCATGGAGGTGTAGAAGTACGCGAAGAACACGATGAGGGCAACGGTGAGCAGCCAGTTCAGCCAGCCGGTGGAGCACCAGTTCGCGAAGGTGGTCAGCCAATCGACGTTGAAGATCGCCGCCAGCTGCGCCGGGAAGTAGATGATGCAGCTCGCGAAGATGATCGGGATAACGCCGGCCGCGTTCACCTTCAGCGGAATGTAAGTGGACTGGCCTCCCATCATCTTGCGGCCCTGGACGCGCTTGGCGTAGTTGACCGGAATGCGGCGCTGGGCGCGCTCCACGAAGATGATCAGCGGGATGCAGACGAGCACCACGGCCAAAATCACGATGGTGAGCGCGATGCCCGTGCCCAGATCGTTCGTCAGGGTTGCCGACGAGAAGATGGCCGACGGCACGCGGGACACGATGCTCACGAAGATGATGAGCGACATGCCGTTGCCGATGCCGCGCTGGGTGATAAGCTCGCCCATCCACATGATGAA
>ENA-OUPA01000487-OUPA01000487.1-human-gut-metagenome-genome-assembly--contig:-NODE-487-length-26506-cov-13.3364_pt1 | contig 26506 bp, 19 predicted proteins | sample MGYA00237939_ERZ548770 | MGnify/ENA primary metagenome ERZ548770 (study PRJEB26490, sample SAMN05356877) | human gut metagenome | biome: terrestrial biome; feature: human-associated habitat; material...
GGTTGCGCTGGTTCAGCTTGACCAGCAGGTTGAAGCCGCCCCAGTTGCCGTAAGAGAAGCCGTCGTTGTACTCGTTGTTGCCCCAGAAATTCACGTCACAGAACCAGTCGCGGTAGCGGGCGTTCTCGCGGTGCTCCTTCAGCTCCTGGAACGCGAAGAAATCGCGGCCCACATGGTTGAACACGCCGTCCACGATGACCTTCTGGCCCCGCTCATGGCAGGCAGCGACAAACTGCTTGAATTCCTCGTTGGTGCCGAGACGCCGGTCTACCAGACGGTAGTCGATGGTGTCATAGCCGTGGGAACCGCTCTCGAACAGCGGGCCGATATAGATCGCCGTACAGCCAAGCTTTGCCGCGTGTTCTGCCCACGCATCCAGCTTTTTGAAAGCCCCGGGGACAGGCTGTCCGTCGTTTTCATGCGCGCAGCCGCACAATCCCAGAGGATAGATGTGATAGAATACCGCATTGTCATACCAAGCCATTGTCTGTACCGCTCCTGTTTTCAAAAAGTTACAGCAGAGCACTTTTCCGACAAAAGTGCATCTGTGTCCTATTCAGTATAGCACATTTTCCGACAAAAGTGTGGTAAAAGTGTTGTATATTTCTCATTTTACCTATTCCATCGTCCGTGTTCTGTAAAAATTGCGATAAAAGGAGTCTTTCGTATGAATCTTCCCTCCATCCCCAAATCCTTCTTCAACGGCGACTGCTTCGATGCCTACCGCATCCTCGGCACCCACCCCTGGCAGGGTGACCACGGCGAAGAGGGCTGGCGCTTCGCGGTCTGGGCTCCCGGTGCCACGGCCGTGGAGGTCTGCGGCGGCTTTGACGGCTGGGGCGCAGGCATCCCGCTCCAGAAAGCCGACACCGGCGTGTGGAGCGGCTTTGTATCCGGGCTGTGCGAGGGAGAGCTCTACAAATACCGCATCCACGGGGCCGACGGCAGCGTGGTCATGCGGGCCGACCCCTACGCTTTCGCATCCGAAGTCCGCCCCGCCAACGCCAGCCGCCTGACCAAACTGGACTTTTCCTTCGACGACAGCGCATGGATGGAGCGGCGGGATAAATGCCGTAATCTGCCCATGAACATCTACGAACTCCATGCCGGCAGCTGGAAGCATAAGCCCAACTCCACCCAGCCCGACGGCTCGGACGGCTGGTACGATTACGAAGAGCTGGCCCGGGAGCTCATTCCCTGGCTGCTGGAACACCACTTCACCCATGTAGAGCTTCTGCCGCTGGCAGAACACCCCTTCGACGGCAGCTGGGGCTACCAGACCACCGGCTACTTCGCCGTCACCAGCCGGTACGGCACCCCGGCCCAGTTCGCCTCCTTTGTCAACGCCTGCCACCGGATGGGCATCGGCGTCATCATGGACTTTGTCCCCGTCCACTTTGCGGCCAACGCCGACGCACTGGCCAACTTTGACGGCACCCACCTCTACGAATACGACAGCGATGTGGGCCACAGCGAGTGGGGTACCTGCAACTTCAACTACTACCGCCGGGAGGTGTGCAGCTTTCTGAACAGCGCCGCCGCCCTCTGGATGGAGGTCTATCACTGCGACGGCATCCGGATGGACGCCATCTCCCGCGCCCTCTACTGGCAGGGCGACCCTGCCCGGGGCGTCAACGAGGGCGCCGTCACCTTCCTGCGGAACCTCAACCACGGCCTGAACGAGCGCTGGCCCACCGGCGTTTACATGGCCGAAGATTCCACCAACTTCCTCAAAGTCACGGCCCCCACCCGCTACGACGGCATCGGCTTCGACTACAAGTGGGACATGGGCTGGATGCACGATACGCTGGACTACTTCGCCACCCCCTTCGGCCAGCGTCCCGACGCATACGGGAAGATCATTTTCAGTATGCACTATTTCTACAACGAGCTCTACCTGCTGGCGCTGAGCCACGACGAGGTCGTCCACGGCAAAAAGACAGTCATCGATAAGCTCTGGGGTACCTATGAGGAAAAATGCGCCCAGCTGCGCACCCTCTATTTTTATATGTATGCGCACCCGGGCAAAAAGCTCAATTTCATGGGCAACGAGCTGGGGCATTTCCGGGAGTGGGACGAAAAGCGGGAGCTGGACTGGGACCTGCTCAAGTACCCCTTCCACGATGCATTCCAGAAATATTTTGGCGCACTGAGCCGCCTTTACGCCACCCAGCCCGCCCTCTACGCGGGCGAGTATGACCCCCGCTGCTTCGAGTGGGTGGCCAGCGAGAGCCGGGACGAGGGCGTGTACGCCTGGCTGCGCAAGGGCGCAGGCCAGACCATCCTCTGCGTCATGAACACCCAGAACACCGCCCACAAAAAATTCCCGCTCTATCTGCGCTTCCCTGCCGGGGCCGAAGAGCTGCTGAACACCGAGGCCCCCTGCTGGGGCGGCGCGGACAAGTCGAAGCCCAAAGCCCTCCATACCTCGGACGGCGGCGTCTATGGCCGGGACTATACCCTCACCGTGGACCTGCCCGCCATGGGCAGCCGGATGTTCAAGCTCACCCCCGAAGCGCCCCGCCCCGAGGCTGCACAGGCCAGCGCCCGCCGGGCCGCTGCCGCACGCCGCAAGGCAGCCCGCGCCCAGAACGCCAAGGCGGATGCCGCCGCATACAACTCCAAAAAGTAATATTTGTTTCGGAATATCCCGTCTGCTGAAAATGCAGCGGGATATTCTGCGTTCTGGCGCGGTCTGCGGCTGGACAAGCCTTAACGGATTCATTATACTGTTAGATGGAAAGTTGTGTTTTGCATTTTCCGGAAGTTAAATGAAAGGGATCATCCTTCTATGCTATCTGCTGCTGTTCGCCGGCTCTCGCCTCTGCAATGGGCGGGGGTCGGTCTGGGCAGCTGTGCGGTGCCGCTGGCTCTTCTGGGGCTGCTTGCACCGGCCAGCGCCTTCTTTTTCCCGCTGCTCAGTCTCTGGGCCAGCGTGGGGCTCTTTGTTCTGGCCCTCTGCGTTCTCCGTGTGGCAGGCGCAGAGCTGGACTTCTTCCACAAAGCCGTCGTCTTCGGCATCTGGGCTGTGGCTGTCGTCTATTTTTACTGGACATTATCGAGTCGGAGCTTTGTATACGTCTGGGATTACGCCAACTACCTGCTCAAGCAGTACGACGCCGAAGCCGCCTTTGCCCAGAGCGCAGGCGCGGGCCTTGCGTACATCTTCGGCTCCATGGCCGACGACTACACCAATTTCATCACCCTCTTCACCGAGTTTCCCTTCTGCCTCACGAGCCACACCGGCGACGCCTATTCCTTCAGTCAGGTGTTCTGCATCCTGCCCACCCTGCTGGTGCTGCTGGCGGGCCTTGTCGTCAAGGTCGGGCAGATCCTGAATGTGAAGAACCGGAGGTACTATTTCCTCTTCGGGATGACGCTCACGGCGGCTTATCCCTTCCTGCGGATGAGCGCGGTATTGGCCCAGCCGGACTGGTTCGGCCTCATTTTCGCGTTTGCGATTCTTTTTCTGACGCTGGATCTCCGGTTCGACAAGCTGGAGCCGGTGCGGTTCGGCCTCATCTTTCTGGCCACTGCCGCCATCATCCTCGCCCGCCGGTGGTTCCTCTACTTTGTGGTGGGCTACTACTTCGCCTACGCACTGCTGCTCATCGCGGGCTGTGTGCGGTTGGCGAAGGGCGGCGAAAAAGCCGCTGCCCTTGTTCGAATCAAGAACCTCGTCCTCTTCGGCCTTGCGTCCGTCGTGGCGATGGTCATCCTGCTCTGGCCGATGGTGTCCCACATCCTCGCCTACAACTACGCGGGCCGCTACTCCTATTATAACGGCGGCGGTCTGGCCCTCGAGGCGTTCTATCACATCGGCCGGATGGGCTTGTTCAACATTCTCCTCATGGTGCTGGGTCTCGCCTTTGCGGCGAAGCACAGAGCGCCCTTCCTGCCCTGTCTCGCCGGGTGTGAGCTGGTGGTGAGCATCCTGCTCTTCACCCGGGTGCAAAACACCGGCTCCCATCAGTTCCTGCTCTTCCTGCCGGGATACTTCATCCTCTTTCTGCTGGGCGCCGCCGCGCTGGCCGAGGGCATCACGCGCCGCCGGAACCTCAAGCTGGGGTGCTGGGCCTTCGTGCTGGTGCTGTCCATGTCGGTGCGGTGTTCGCCGCTGACCACGCTGGCCATGCCGGGTTTCGTCATCGAGCATTTCCCGATCCAGATCCCGGCCACCGAGTATTTCATCTCGCTGGACAAGCTCATCTACGACAGGAAGGACATCGGCCAGATCCGGGCCATTGCCGACTGGATCGACACCCACTGCGATGAGGGGGAGCTGTGCTACATGATCCCCCACGATATGCTCTACAACCCCGACCACTTCAAGAACTGCCGCCTGCCTGAGACCCCCATCAACGACAAGCTGGCCTTCGGCTTCTCAGTCCCCGGCACCCACAACTTCCCCACCCAGTTCTTTGAAGCAAAATATGTCATCACCTGCGAGCCCTTCCCCCAGACTTACGTGGGCAGCGGCGAGATGTCCATCAAGTTGAACGACCGGTTCCTCGCCGTAAAAGACCAGTATTTCACCTTTGAAAAAAGCTTTGATATGGGCAACGGCACCACCTTCTCCATCTGGAAGCGCACCGCTGCCCCCACCCGGGAGGAAGTGGAGTATTATCTGAGCGCTTTCGCTGAGGAAGACGCCCAGTATCCTGAAATGTTCTCCCAGGTGGCCGAGGCCTGGCTCACCGCTCACGGGCTGTGAGCTTGCCCTTTCTGCCGAAAACGTGTATAATTCGATTTGTTGCTATAAAACCCGCAGCGCCGCCCGCCGGCCTGCTTACGTCATAAGGAGTACGCCACTATGGATAAGAAGAATACGCCTGAAGTGAAGCTGGGCCAGTACAAGGGCCTGGCTGTCACCCGTCACGTCCGCCCTGTCACCGACAAGACTGTGGACATCGAGCTTGTCCACCAGGCCCGGATGCACGCGGTCTACCACCCCACCACCGAACCTGCCAAGCGCGGCTTCCGCGCCCTGCTGGACTTTGCCGGCTACATGGACGGCAAGGAGATCCCCGACAGCCGGATGGAGAAGGTCATGGTCGTGCTGGGCGACGGCAAGCTGATGCCCGCCGCCGAGCAGGCCATCTACGGCCACCGTGCCGGCGAGGTGTTCCGCTTCGACTTTACCTATCCGCAGGACTTCCGCCTGCCCGAGCTGTCCGGCAAGACCGCACAGTTCGAGATCGAGCTCCGCTCTCTGGCCGAGAAAGTCACGCCCGCACCGGATGAGGCTTTCGCCAGGAGTCTGGGCTTCGACTCCCTCGATGCGCTGAAGGCTGACCTGCGCGCCAAAAAGCAGAAGATCCACGAGGAAGGGGCTGACCGCGCCGCCGGAAAGCAGCTGCTGGACATGGCCGGTGCCAACATGACCGTGGATCTGCCCGCCGAAATTCTCGACCGCACCGCCCAGAATGAGATAAAGCTGCTGAAAGAGCGCCTCTCCCGCAGCGGCATCACCCTCGAGCAGCACTGCAAGAACAGCCGCACCACCCCGGAAGCCCTCGAGAAGGACTACCGCGCACAGGCCGAGAGCCGCATCCGCTTCGTGCTGGCCGCCCGTGCCATCGCCGAGGCGGAGAACATCGTCGTCCACCCCGAGGAAGTCAACGCCGAATACCGCCGCCTGTCCCAGCTGCAGGACACCCCCGAGGCGGAGATCCGGAAAGCCCTGCCCGAAGATACCATCGCCGCCGCGCTGGCCGCAAAGAAAGTGCAGCGCTTCCTGCTGGACAACGCACAGGTCACTACCGTGACCGATGCCCCCGAAAAGGAGTGATACCGCTATGGGTCTGTTTACCCGTTATGCAATGGACGCCCTGATGAAGACCTCCCACCCCGAGGTCATCCGCCGTCAGTGCTGGAATCTCCACCCCCACCGCACCCCCTGCACGGCCTGCAAGGACATCTGCCCCTACGGCGATGCCATCTTCACCCGCCCCAACCTCGTTAAAGACTGGGACCCCTGCACCGACTGCGGCCTCTGCGTGTCCGCCTGCCGCTCGGGCTGCATCGTCCCTTCGCCGGAGCAGGTACAGCGGGACACCTCGCTGGCTGATACCGACAACGACACCCTCTGGCTGGGCTGCGAGAAGAGCACCCGCAAGAACACCGCCGTCCGCACCTGCATCGCCTCCTTCTCGTGGGAAGCGCTGGCCTATCTTGCTCTGAACAAGAAGCTGGTCCTCGACCTGACCCCCTGCGGTGAGTGCGAGAACGACGCCTGCGCCGCCCAGCTCCGCAAAGAGCTGACCCGTCTGGTAGAGTTCCTCGGCCCCCAGCTCTTCGAGAGTCGGGTCACACTGGCCTATGAGCAGGACGAAGCGCCCTACCATGTGCAGGAGCTGAGCCGCCGGGAGATGTTCTCCCACATGACGGAGGGCTCCCGCGCCGGCACCAAGAAGCTGTTGCAGATGCTGCCCGGCCTGCGGAGCGAGGAGGACAGCGCCGCCGACTTCCGCCTCATGCTCCACCAGCGGACAAAGCAGCTCAAGGCTGCTTCCGAGACGCCGCTGCGCTACGGCTGGTATCTGCCGAACTTCACCCAGAAGTGCTTCGGCTGCGGCAAGTGCGAAAAAGCCTGCCGCTCCGGCGCACTCAAGCTCGAGGATATGCCCGACGGCCAGACCCGCGTGGTCGTCACGCCCTGGAAGTGCAGCGAGTGCGGCGTCTGCGTCGCGGCCTGCTCCAACAGCGGCATCGACGGCATGAAGCTGCGCCAGCTCACCACCCTCGGCCCGGTGAGCGTCTACAAATGCAGCAAGACCCTCTGCGCCGACTGCGGCAAGCCCATCGCACCGAACAGCTCCGAGGGCATCTGCTCGGTCTGCCGCATCAAGCGCCGCACCAAGCAGCGTCAGGAGGAGGCCGCAGCCCGCGCCAGGGAGCGGATCGCCGAGCGCGAGGCCCGCAAGGCAGCGGAAGAGGCCGCAAAGGCCGCTGCCGCAGAGCTGGCCGCTGAAAATGCAGCCAATGCTGCCGGTGCCGCCGCAGCCGAAACGGCAGCGGTTCCCGTCTCTGCCGCACCTGCCGCCGCGGCGGCAACAGCTGTTTCTGTTGCAGAAACAGCATCTACACCCGAAAAGGATTGACGCGGCCGCAAATCAATGCTATACTCAATCATGACCACACTGTTTGGTGGCCGGGACTGTTACAAAGGAGTAACGGATGGATTTCCGTTGCTCTTTTTTCATAAAAAACGGTCCATTTGTCCGTTGCCGGGAAACAGCGGACACCGCACAACGCGATTCTGTCCTTTGTACAGCAAAAACAAGAAAAGAGGGAATTTATGATGAACACTTCCATCTCCCGCCGTCAGTTCCTGAAGGCCAGCGGCCTGGCAGCCGCCGGTGCCTGCGCAGCCGGCCTGCTGACTGGCTGCGGCGGCTCTTCCTCCGGCAGCGCTTCCGGCGCAGCCTCTTCCGGTTCCGGCTCCAGCTACACCATCCTGTACGACAGCCAGCCCGCTACCCTGAACTACCTGACCACCGGCACTGACCTTGAGATGGTCGTGGGCGCAAACTGCGTGGATACGCTGGTCGAGTACGACAACAAGGGCGTCATGCGCGAAGGCCTGGCCACCAGCTGGGACTGGGATGCCGACACCCTGACCTGGACGTTCCATCTGCGTGAGGAGAACTGGGTGGACTGCAACGGCGAGGTCGTGGCCCCCGTCACCGCACAGGACTTCGTGGACGCTCTGAAGTACGTCCTGACCCCGGACTACGCCGCCTCCAACGTGGGCCTCGTCACCGCTTACATCGCAGGCGCTGACGACTACTACAACTACCACCTCTATCTGAACAACGCCAACACCGGCGTCGTGGACGATGACGGCACCACCTACACCGTGGACGGCAGCGGCGTCGTCACCGTGACTGCCCCCGACTCTGACCCCGCCACCTACCCACCGGTGGACTTCGACGCCGTGGGTGTCACCGCTGTGGATGACCACACCCTGACCTACACCCTGACCTACGACTTCCCGGGCTTCCTGAGCCTGCTGTGCTATCTGCCCTACGAGCCCGCTTACGGCCCGCTGCTGGAAGAGACCGGCGACCAGTTCGCCACCAGCGCAGAGACCACCTACAGCTGCGGTGCCTTCTATCTGGCCGCCTACGAGTCTCTGGAGACCTGGGTCATGAAGAAGAACCCCGAGAACTACGACGCTGACAACGTCTTCATCGACACCATCAGCCGCATCTACAACGCCGAGGCCAGCGTCAACGGCCCCGAGATGATCAAGCGCGGCGAGATCGACGAGGCCACCATCGGCTCCGACATCCTCGACAGCTGGCTGTCCGACGACACCACCAAGGACATGGTGTCCATGGACCGTCCCAACACCAACTACACCTACTTCTATATGTTCAACTTCATGCCCTTCTCCCACGAGTTCTCCAACTGGAGCGTGGAGGGCATGGACGCCGAGTATGAGCCGGAGAACTGGGCCAAGGCCATCAACAACACCAACTTCCGCAAGTCCTTCCTCTACGGCATCAACAACTCTGTCACGCTGGCCGTCAAGGCACCCGAGGGCTACGACAACTACAAGCTGAACACCATCACGCCCCCCAGCTTCTGTGCCAACGCCGACGGCGTGGACTACCTCAAGTGCGGCGACCTGGCCGACATCACCGAGTTCTTCGACGAGGCGAAGGCCAAGGAGTACCGCGACGCTGCCATCCCGGAGCTGACCGCTGCTGGTGTGACCTTCCCCATCAAGGTGCAGATGCCCTACAATCCCACTTCCACCGACTGGGACAAGCAGTGCCAGGTGTTCAAGCAGCAGCTCGAGGGTGTGCTGAACGACGGTTTCGATTTCATCGACATCATCATCACCGCCGGCCCCTCCGACAGCTTCCTGTCCAGCGTCCGCCGCAACGGCAAGTTCGCTTTCCTGCAGTGCAACTGGGGCGCTGACTACTCCGACCCCCAGACCGAGACCGACCCCTTCTATCAGGCCGAGGGCGCACGCGGCAGCCGCTACGCCTTCCTGCGCACCGGCGTCGAGGACGGCTTCATCACCGGCGACACCGCGGACGCCGTCATGAACTACATGAAGGCCATCGAAGAGGCTGTCAAGATCACCGACGACATCAACGCCCGCTACGATGCCTTCGCCAACGCCGAGGCCTCCCTCATCAACAATGCCCTCGTCGTCCCCATGGGCATGAGCATCCCGGCCTACATCGCCACCCGTCTGAACTACTGGGAGGGCCAGTACGCTTCCACCGGCTTCTCCAACAAGCGCCTGAAGGGCATCCACGTCCTCGACCACTACATCTCCATGAGCGAGTACGAGGCCAACCGCGACGCCCGCTAAGACTTTTTGAGTCTGTCCGCTCCAAAGCTCTCCGTTTTCCCACGGGAAAGCGGAGAGCTTTTCGTTTCTGAAGCCTCTTACATGAATTTTTGTAACGAACTTTGCCAAATCACTTTCCAAAAGTGGTTTTTTGTTGTATTCTATTCCTATCCGACATTCATTTTATAAAAGAGAGGGGTGCGCACAGATATGCTCAAATATCTGGCGAAACGCATCGGGCGCTCGATACTGACCCTGTTTATTATCGTCACGCTCGTTTTCTGCCTTTTGCGGCTGATGCCGGTGGAAGGCTATTTTGCTAACTACGAAAAAATGACCGAGGCCCAGATACAGGCCGGCTTACAGTCCATGGGCCTGCTGGACCCGCTGCCGGTGCAGATCGGCCGCTTCTGGGTCAATACGCTCCACGGCGACCTCGGCGTGAGCCACATCTATAAGGTCAACGCCTCCGTCACCGGCATCCTCGCCAAGAAGCTGCCCATCTCCATCCAGATGGGCGTGTACGCCATGCTGCTGAGCCTTGTCATCGGCATCCCGATGGGCCTGTTCATGGGCCGCTTCAAGAGCCGCTGGCCCGATAAGCTCGGCACGGCCATCATCGTCCTCATCCAGGCTGTGCCTGCGGCAGTGTATTATCTGTACATCCAGATGTACGGCACCACCGCGCTGAACGTGGGCCTGCTCTTCGACGCCTCCAACTGGAAATACTGGGTGCTGCCCGTCTGCTCCATGAGTCTGGGCAACGTGGCGTTCTACGCCATGTGGCTGCGCCGGTACATGGTGGACGAGAGCAACAAGGACTATGTCCGCCTTGCCCGTGCCAAGGGCGTGAGTGAGAACAACATCGCCCTGCGCCACATCTTCCGCAACGCAATGGTGCCGCTGGTGCAGTATATCCCCTCCGCCTTCCTGAACACTGTGGTCGGCTCCATCTACATCGAGAGCCTCTACAGCATCCCGGGCATGGGCGGCCTGCTGGTCACCTGTGTCCAGCGCCACGACAACACGATGGTGCAGGGCATCGTTCTGCTCTACGCCTGCGTGGGCATCATCGGCCTGATCCTGGGCGACCTGCTCATGGTGCTCATTGACCCCCGCATCAGCTTTGGCAAGAAAGAAGGTGGCCGATAATGCTTTTCCGAATGAAAGATGAAAAAGCACACCAGCTCGAGGCAGAGCTGGATAAGTTACAGGCGGACGGCCCCGCCGCATGGGCAAAGCTGCCCGAAGAAGAGCTGTTCACCCCCGCCGGGTTCAGCGAGGAGCGGGCCGAGGCCACGTCCTACTCCAACTACAGCTACTGGGGCAGCACCTTCCGCGCCTTCTTCAAGAACCGCGTGGCCGTGCTGCTGCTCGTCGCCCTCATCGCCGTGGTGGCATTTGCATTTTTGCAGCCCTGCCTGCCCGGTCAGGCAGACCCCAACCTCTGCGCCGTGGACCCCGCCACCGGCATCCAGTACCGCAACATCGCCCCCGGTGAAAAGGGCTTCATCTGGGGTTCCAACGCCATCGGCCAGGACCTCTGGGCCCGCATCTGGGCCGGCGCCCGCACCAGCCTGACCATCGCCTTCTTCGTGGCCCTCATCGAGGCCGTGGTGGGCATCACGGTGGGTGTGCTCTGGGGCTATGTCCGTCAGCTGGACTTCTTCTTCACCGAGCTGTACAACATCTGCGACAACGTGCCTTCCACCATCATCCTGATCCTTATTTCCTATGTCGCCAGCCCCAGCGTCCAGACGCTGATCCTGGGCATGTCCATCACGGGCTGGATCGCCATGGCGCGTTTTATCCGCAACCAGATCCTCATCATCCGTGACCGTGACTACAACGTGGCATCCCGCTGCATCGGCACCCCCACCTCCCGCATCGTGGTGCGCAACCTGCTGCCCTACCTCGTGTCGGTCATCATGCTCCGCATGGCCCTGACCATCCCCGCCGCCATCGGCAGCGAGGTCTTCATCACCTACATCGGCCTCGGCCTCTCTGTCGAGGTGCCTTCTCTGGGCAACCTCATCAACGACGGCCGCAAGGTCATGATGCAGGCCGGCCTGCGCTATCAGCTGCTCTACCCCACCATCATCCTCAGCTTCGTCACCATCGCGTTCTACCTCATCGGCAACGCCTTCTCTGACGCAGCCGACCCGAAGAACCATCTGCAGTAAGGAGGAACAGGCATGAAAAAGAATGAACTGATCCTCTCTGTGCGGGATCTCAACATCAAATTCAATCTGCGTGGAAAGATCCTCCACGCCATCCGGGGCATCGACCTCGATGTCTACCACGGCGAAGTCCTCGCCATCGTGGGCGAGTCCGGCTCGGGCAAGAGCGTGTTCACCAAGTCCTTCATGGGCCTGCTGGACTCCAACGGCTCCATCACTTCCGGCACCATCGACTACTTCGGTGCCGACGACCACCAGCCCATCCGGCTCTCCGAGTTGAAAAAGGAGAAGGACTGGCTGAAAGTGCGCGGCCACGAGATCGCCATGATCATGCAGGACCCCATGACCAGCCTGAACCCTCTGAAGACCATCGGCGACCAGATCATGGAGGCCGTGGAGCTCCATCAGGGCCTCAAGGGCGCTGCCGCCAGGGAGAAGACCCTCGAGTACCTGCGGGATGTCGGCATCGCCGACCCGGAAGTGCGCTTCAAGCAGTATCCCCACGAGTTCTCGGGCGGTATGCGCCAGCGCGTCGTCATCGCCATCGCTGTGGCCTGCAACCCGCAGATCCTGATCTGCGACGAGCCCACGACAGCTCTGGACGTGACCATCCAGGCCCAGATCCTCGAGCTGCTGAAGGAGATGCGGGTCAAATATAACCTCACCATCATCCTCATCACCCATGACCTCGGCGTCGTGGCCAACATCGCCGACCGTGTGGCCGTCATGTATGCCGGCGACATCGTGGAGATCGGCACCTCGGATGAGATCTACTACGACCCCCGCCACCCCTACACCTGGGCGCTGCTGTCCAGTATGCCCCAGATGGGCGTGAAGGGCGAAGACCTGTTCAACATCCAGGGTACGCCCCCGAACCTCTTCACGGAAATTCACGGCGACGCTTTCGCGCCCCGCAACCCGCTGGCGCTGAAGATCGACTTCGTCAAGCGTCCCCCTTATTTTGATGTCAGCACGACCCACCGGGCCAAGACGTGGCTTCTCGACCCCCGCGCACCCAAGATAGAACCGCCCGCCGCTGTGCGGATGCTGCAAGAGGAGGGCAAATAACATGGCAGACGAACGCGAAGTTCTGGTCGATGTAAAAAACCTCGAAGTGACCTACGGCTCCGGCCGCAAGGCTTACAAGGCCGTCAAGAACGCAAACTTCACCATCTATAAGGGCGAGACCTTCGGTCTGGTGGGCGAGTCCGGTTCGGGCAAGACCACCATCGGCCGGGCCATCATGCGCATCCTGCCCACCTCGGGCGGCGAGGTGTTCTATAAGGGCCAGAAGATAAACGGCAAGATCTCCCATGCGCTGGACAAGCAGGTCATCAAGGAAATTCAGATGATATTCCAGGACCCCCAGTCCTCTCTGAACGAGCGCGCCAAGGTGGGCTACATCGTAGGCGAGGGCCTGATGAACATCCGGCCCGACCTCTCCGCCGCCGAGCGGGACGAAAAAGTCCGTCAGGCGCTGCTGGATGTGGGCCTGCTGCCCGAGTTTGCGTCCCGCTTCCCCCACGAGTTCTCGGGCGGCCAGCGCCAGCGCATCGGCATCGCCCGGGCTCTCATCGTGGAGCCGGAATTCATCATCGCCGACGAGCCCATCTCGGCACTGGATATGTCCATCCGCGCCCAGGTCCTGAACCTTCTGCGCCACATGCAGAAAGAGCGCGGCATCACCTACCTCTTCATCGCCCATGACCTCTCCGTCATGCGCTACATCTCCGACCGCATCGCCGTCATCCACAAGGGCGACATCGTGGAGCTGGCCGATGCCGAAGAGCTGGTGACCCACGCCATCCACCCCTATACCCGTAGCCTGCTGTCGGCCATCCCCATGCCCAGCCCCCGCCGCGAGCGGCAGAAAAAGCTGCTGGTCTATGACCCCTCCATGCACGACTACTCTACGGAGGCTCCCCAGTGGCGGGAGCTTCGGCCCCGTCACTGGGTGCTCTGCAGCGCCTCCGAGGCCGAAGACTGGTGCCGGGAATCGTAAACTTTTTCTTGCGTTTTTCTCATTGTTGCCTCTCTGTTTATTGACTTTTGTTCTCTGCTCTACTACAATAACAGGAGTGGCTTTGTAACAAAACGAAACAAAACATTGGCCCCCGCGCGGGTCTACAAACATAAAGGAATGAGAAATTGATGACGACGCAGAATCCTGTTTACGCATCCCAGGCCAAGCCCTGGCTCAAGTATTACGACCAGAAATTCATCGATCAGACCCTGCCTGCCCTCTCGGCCTTTGAGTATGTCTGCCAGCGGAGCAAGAACCACCTGAACGACACGGCTCTGGAATACTACGGCCGCAAGTTCACCTACGCCGACCTCATCGTCAACGTCAAAAAGACCGCCGCCGCCCTGCGGGGCGCCGGGGTGAAAAAGGGCGACATCATCACGGTGGTCAGCATCATGACCCCGGAGATCATCGCCCTGTTCTACGCCGCCGACATGATGGGAGCCACCCTGAACCTTGTGGACCCCCGCTACAGCGTCGAGGGCATCCATGAGTATATCGAAGAGGTGGATTCCCACCTTCTCGTCTGCCTGAACGTCGTGTACGAGCGCTGCCGTCAGGCCGCAAAGCGCACCAACGTGGAAAAGGTCATCGTCCTCTCTCCGGCCGACTCTCTGCCCCCGGTGATGGCCGTAGGCTACAAGCTGACCACCCCCGACAAGAACAAATATGCTTCCAACGTCATCCGCTGGAAGCAGTTCATCAAGGGCGGCGAGGACCAGAGCACCGCTGCGGAGCCCTATGACCCCGACCACGCCTGCATCGTCGTCCACACCGGCGGCACTACCGGCTCCCCTAAGGGCGTCATGCTCACCGACAACTGCTTCAACGCTCTGGCGCAGCAGTTCCGCGCCTACGACAAGCTGTTCCACCGGGGCCAGAAGCTCATGAACATCATGCCCCCCTTCATCGCCTACGGCTACGCCTGCGGCGTCCATCTGCCGCTGGTGCTGGGCTTCACGGTCATCATCATCCCCAACCTGGACCCGGCCAAGCTGGGCAGTCTGGTGCTGAAATACAAGCCCGAGCATATGTTCGGCGTGCCCACCCACTACCAGCAGCTGGCCGCAGACCCCAAGCTGCGGGACAAGGACCTTTCTTTCATCATCAACTACGCCGCCGGCGGCGACTCCCTCTCCCGGGGGGCCGAGCAGACCGTCAACGATTTTCTGGCTGCCCACGGGGCCCGGTACCCCATTGCCAAGGGCTACGGCATGACTGAAGTGTCCTCGGCAGCCACGGTGGCCGCCGGGCTGGACAACAAGCCTGGCAGTGTGGGCATCCCGATGGTCAACACCATCATCGCCGCCTTTGAGCCGGGTACTGACAGGGAACTGCCCATCGGTGAGCGCGGCGAGCTGTGCATCTCCGGCCCCACCACCATGAAGGGCTACTACAATAAGGCTGACGAGACGGCCATGATCCTTCGCCGCCACCCGGATGGCCGCATCTGGGTCCACACCGGCGACATGGGCTATCTGGACGAGGACGGCTTTGTGTTCCTGGATTCCCGGATCAAGCGGATGATCATCCGCCACGACGGTTTCAAAGTCTTCCCCTCCATGATCGAGAATGTCGTCAGCCGCCACCCCGCTGTGCATCAGTGCTCTGTGGTGGGCTGCACCGACAAGGACCATGTGCAGGGCCGTCTGCCCTTCGTCTACATCGTGCTCAAGGCCGACACCACCGCCAAGAAAAAGCAGGTGATCCGGGAGCTGGAGCGGATGTGCGCCGAGGAGCTGCCCGAATACGTCCAGCCCGTGGCCTACAAGTTTATTTCCAGTATGCCCATGACCCCTGTGGGCAAGGTCGATTACCGTCAGCTCGAAGCTGACATCTCCCCCCGCGACTATTGATTTCCATGAAAGGACTCTTCTGCCATGAACAAGCGTTTTGCAAGTCTGGCGGTCTCTGCCCTGCTGCTCGTCTCCCTGCTCAGCGTCCCCGCGCTGGCCGAGGGGACCGAGGCCGCTGCGGACGCCGCCGGCGATGATCATGTCATCGTCACCCTGAACCCGGAGGCTGCCCTGCAGCCCGAGACTCCGGCGGAGGCCGCGGCTTCTGCCACCGAGACGGCTCAGGCCGACCCGGTCCCTTCTGCGTACGACGCAGCCTCAGCAGCGACCGCTGCTAAAGCCGAGGTCAAGGCTGATGGCACCAAGGACGAGCAGCTCACCTACGTCGCACTGGGCGACAGCATCGTGTCCGGCGTCGGCCTGGCCGATGTCCAGTACAGTGCGCGCTCCGGCTACAGCGTCGATATGGCTCCCAACTTCCATGGCTACTCTCCCGACTGCTATGTCGGCAAGGTGGCTGCAGCTCTCGGCCTCGACCGTGACCACGCCATCAACCTCGGCCTGCCGGCCCTGACGGCTCCCGACCTCGCGGACATGATCCGGTACGGCAAGATGCCCCAGATGAACATGGCGTCCGGCTGCGAGTACAACTACCCTGAGTTCCAGGACTACATCCGCAAGGCCGACGTCGTCTCCGTCCAGATCGGCTCCAACGACGCCTTCGTCCCCTGCATCGTGGCTCTGGGCAACGCCACCAACTGGAAGAGCGAGAAGCTGGCCGCTACCATTCTGGCCGGCGACCTGCGCAATGAAGGTTCCGGCTCCACCATGTCCACCATCTACCGCAGCATCAAGGCGATGGACCTGACCAAAGCCGAGAGGGACGCCACTTGGAATCTGCTCTTCTCCGGCATGAGCAAGATCTGCGACGAGACTTACCCCAAGACCACCGCAGCCCTCATCTCCATCGTGCAGGAGATCCGCAATCTGAATCCGGATGCCCAGATCATCCTCGTGGGCTACACCAACCCTGTGCCGCTCATCCCCTGCTGGCGCAGCTACTTCAACAAGCTGAACAAGTTTGAGAAGCAGATCGCCAAGACTTATAACTTGACTTATGTGGCCATCCCCAACACGGAGACCACCATCGACGTGCATCCCACCATCAAGGGCCACCAGTACATCGCCAACAAGCTCGTGAACGCCATCGAGAACCCGTGATCAACAAATACAGCAAAGCCCCCGTTTCCAGCTGGAAGCGGGGGCTTTTTCCTACGATACGTTATGCGGCCAGAGCCTTTTTGATGTTTTCAAAGACGGTGTCGCTGTCCTCACAGCAGACCATGACCACCTCGCCGGTGGGGACTGTCGCCACGCGGGCGGCAGAAGCGATCTGGTACTGGTCTTCGAGGTAATGCTCCATGGACTTCTGCTGGCTCTGGACATAGGCATCCAGCGCATCCACCACGTCCTGCGTCTTGCCCTCGGCAGGCTTGACGATGGCCACGCCGTAGACTCTGACCATCATACCGGACACCGAGGCGGCGAAGTCGTCGTACATATCGTCCTCGAGGCCCAGCAGAGGCATCATCATGTTGGCCACCTCGTCGGAGAGCTGGTCGGCCTCATACTCGGCGCTGTAGCCGTACTGGGCGGTGAACTTGCCGTCCTCGCCTTTGGTGAATATCATCTCATACTCGTTGTCCTCGTCGCTGCGGGCGTCGTGGAGGATCTGGGTGTAATCTTTCTTCGCGGCAGAAGATGCGCTGCCGGAGCTGCCCGACCCGCCGCAGCCCACCAGAGCCAGCAGCATGACGCCGGCCATCAGACAAGCAATGATACGTTTCATATTCAATTTATCCTTTCGTTCGCAGGGTGAGATTTTCGGTGTGCAGTGATAGTATTTGATGTTTTATCCCTGCTATTCGGTAAACGACCCACGGCGGGCGAAAATTGCACCCACAAGTGTAACAGTTCTATGAACGCTTACAGCATCATGGCCTCAAGGTCACCGTGATTGACGGGCGTCGAGAGGATGATCTGGGTGCTGGTGGTGCCCAGCTTCTGGAACTGTAAGATGAGGTGTTCCAGCTGGGGCATACTGCCGCAGCTCACCTTGATGAGGAAGGTGTAAGCGCCCGTGACGTGGTAGCACTGCAGCACCTCTTTGCTGTTCTTCATCAGCTCCACCAGCTCGTCCCGCTGGGACGGGGCCACCGAGAGGCTGATGAGAGCGTCCACATAGACCCGGTCAGACGGGCGGTTGAGCATCACGGTATAGCCGCTGATGATGCCGTCCGTTTCCAGCTTGTGGATGCGGCTGGAGACAGCGGGACTGGTCAGCGCCACCTTTTCGGCGATCTCCTTCACCGGCATACGGGCGTTCTTTGCGAGGAGGGCGAGAATCTTGCGGTCCAAATCGTCCATAGGAAAAGTACTCCTTTTGAAATATGTTACATTACATAAAATTTTTTGAAAGTAAAGTTTTATTGTTGTGGCAATAGCACAACCTGTGCAAAAATCAGTTTTCGTTTTGCCGTCTTTAATTATATAAAGTTTTTGTCAAAAAGTAAAGTGCTAAATTAAAGCGAAACCAAATTTTTGCATTTGACAAGAAAACAAATTCGGGTATAATACATACTGCAAGGCAGCGTCACTGAAGTTCTGATGTACCGCCGGGGATCCCGGTGTTCGGGTACGATATGCTGCCGACTGATCACGCGATTCACCACTTTATATACTTTCCCACCCCTCTATACACAAAAACCCGCTGCCAGGCGGGTTTTTGTGTTTTATTGGTAATTTGACCTCTCAGGCGCTCACGCGCCAGCTCTCCCAAGGGGAGAGCCTTTTTAACTGTATCTTACACGCCAAAGGCCCCCATCCGGTATCTGCCGGATGGGGGCCTTTGGCTGTTTATACTTGAAAAGGGGAGGATCGCCTGATCATTCTTCGGTGCGGGTCTTCTTGAGCAGGCTCAGGATGACCGCACCCACGACGCTGCCGACCGCCAGAGCCACACAGTACATCACGGCATGGTCAACCACCGGGAAGACGAAGATGCCGCCGTGAGGGGCGCGGAGAGCGCAGCCGAAGGTCATGGACAGCGCACCGGAGAGGGCCGCGCCGATGACGCAGCTGGGCAGGACGCGCAGCGGGTCAGCCGCTGCGTAAGGGATCGCGCCCTCGGTGACGAAGCAGAGGCCCATGATGTAGTTGACGATGCCGTTGCGGCGCTCGTCGGGAGTCCACTTCCTGGGGCAGAAGGTGGTGGAGAGGGCGATGGCGATGGGAGGCACCATGCCGCCCACCATGACAGCGGCCATGACCTCATAGTTGCCGGAGGCGAGGGCTGCGGTGCCGAAGACGTAAGCCGCCTTGTTGAAGGGGCCGCCCATGTCGATGCTCATCATACCGGCCACGATCGCGCCCAGCAGGACCTTGGAGGTACCGCCCATGGCGTTCAGCCAGTTGGTCATGGCGGTGTTGATCATGCCCATGATGGGGTTGATACCGCACATGACCGCGCCCACGATGAGGATGCCGCCCAGCGGGTAGATGAGCATGGGACGGATGCCGTTCAGGCTGGCGGGGAGCTTTTCCGTGATCTTCTTGAGGAACTCCACCACATAACCGGCCACGAAACCGGCCAGCAGAGCGGCCAGGAAGCCGCCGGAGATTCCGGTGGTCTCACCAGCGGCGATACCGGCGAAGTTGGTGCCGTTCATGGCCAGCACGCCGCCTGCAAAGCCGACGGCCAGACCCGGACGGTCCGCAATGGACATGGCGATGAAGCCCGCCAGGATGGGGAGCATATAGCTGAAGGCCGCAGAGCCCACCGTCTTGAAGAAGGCGGCCAGCGGAGTGTTCATGCCGAAGTTGGAGGGGTCGATGCTGTAATCGTCCAGCAGGAAGGCCAGCGCTATCATGATGCCGCCGCCCACCACGAAGGGCAGCATGTGGGAGACGCCGTTCATCAGGTTCTTGTAGAGGCTGCGGCCAAAGCTGTCGGAGGCAGAAGCGTCCTCCCCGGCCTGTGCGCCGCCCTTAGCGTGGAACTCCGGCACCTCGCCGGAGGTTATCTTGTGAATGAGCTCTTCAGGCTTATGGATGCCGTCGTCCACGCGGGTGAAGAGGACCGGCTTGCCGTCGAAGCGGGCCGTCTCGATCTTCTTCTCCGCTGCCACGATGATGCCGTCGCAGTTGGCAATTTCATCTTTCGTCAGGATGTTCTTTGCGCCGTCGGAGCCGTTGGTCTCGACTTTGATGGTCACGCCCATCTTGGCACCGGCCTTGTTCAGGGCTTCAGCGGCCATGTAGGTGTGGGCGATGCCGTTGACACAGGCGGTGACGGCCAGCACACGGCAGCCCGCCTGCCCGATCTCCTGGTCGGTGAAGCTCTCGTCGCCGAACTGGGCTTCTTCCTGCGCGTCGATGGCGGCGAGGAAGTCTTCCGGGGTCCTGGCGGTGCGCAGCTTCTCCACGAAGTCCTCGTTCATGAGCATCTGCATCATACGGGCCAGCATATCCACATGGAGGCTGCCGTTCTTGGGGGCTGCGATGGCAAACAGCAGATCGGTCTTGCCGTCGTCCTCGGCATTGTACTGCACCGGGGTCTTGAGGCGGAGGGCCGCCAGACTGGGCCGGGTCACGCAGTCGCACTTGGCATGGGGGACGGTGATGCCGTTATCCACATAGGTCGAGCCTTCGTCCTCGCGCTCATACAGGCCCTTTTTGTAGGCTTCCTTGTCTCTGATGTTGCCGTGGGTCGCCTGCAGCTCCACCAGACGGTCGATGATCTGGCTGCGGTCCTGCTGGGCTTCGTCCAGCGCGATGGACTGTGCCGTAAACAATTCCGTGATTCGCATAGTGTGTCTCCTCTTCTTGTTTCCTTCTATCGCTCAAATCGTCGCCAGCAGGGCGTCGATCTTCTCCTTCTTTGCCAGCCCGAGGCTGAACGCAGTGGCACTGCCGCAGGCGGTACCCAGACGCAGGGCTTCCAGATAGCTGCCGCTGCGCAGGTAGCCTGCCACGAAACCGGCCACCATGCTGTCGCCTGCGCCCACGCTGTTGACCACCTTGCCCTTGGGCGTACCGATGCGGTGGACTTCGCCCTTCTCGTCCAGCAGGAGCGCACCGTCACCGGCCATGCTCACCAGTACGTTCCGGGCACCCTTTTCCTGCAGGGTGCGGGCGGCAGCGGTGATGTCGGTGTCGGTGGTGAGGGTGCGGCCCACGATCTCACCCAGCTCATGATCATTGGGCTTGATGAGGAAGGGGTGATACTGCAGCACATTCACCAGCAGGTCGCGGGTGGCATCCACCACCGTATGCACACCGTGGCCTTCCAGACGGGCCAGCAGACGCTCGTAGGTGGTCTGGGGCAGGCTGGACGGGATGCTCCCCGCCAGAATGAGGATGTCGCCCTCGGCCAGCTGATCGAGCTGTGCTTCCAGCTGCTCCATGGCGCTCTCGGGGATGTCCGGGCCTGCGCCGTTCAGCTCAGTCTCCTGCCCCGCCTTTATCTTGACGTTGATGCGGGTCATGCCCTGCTCCAGGTGGATAAAGTCGGTGGTGATGCCCTGCGCGGCCAGACCCCGCTCGAGCCACGCACCCGTCTCACCAGCCACAAAGCCCAGCGCCGTGCTCCGGCAGCCCAGCTCGGCCAGCACACCGGACACGTTGATGCCCTTGCCGCCCAGCACACAGTCCTCGCCTTTGGCGCGGTTCACCTCGCCCACTTCCAGCGGCGTGTCCAGCCGCACGACGTAGTCGATGGCCGGGTTGAATGTCACAGTATAGATCATTCTGCTGCCTCCTTTACCAGAGTGAATTGTCTGTATTTCGGATTCGGACAATGATTCGTCAGGATCGCGCCGCCGGACAGCTCGGCGATGACCGCCGGGTAGATGCGGGCGAACTTCGAGTCATCCACGAGGAACCAGGCTTCTCTCGCCCGGCGCACGACCGTGGCCTTGACAGCCGCTTCCTCGGGGTCGGGGGTCGTGAATCCTGCGTCCAGCGCCACGCCGTTTGCCCCCAGGAATGCTTTCGTGAAGTTGTACTGCTGCAGGCTGTGGAGGGCCGCAGCGCCGATGATGGCCTCCGTCTCGGGCCGCAGCAGACCGCCCACCAGAAAGACCTTGCAGCCCTTCTGGGCCAGCAGACGGGCGTGAGCGACGCCGTTGGTGACGTACCGGGCGTCCAGCGCCGGGCCGCTCAGCTCCCGGGCCAGCGCCAGCGTGGTGCTGCCGGCGTCCAGAAAGACGAAATCCTCTGCGGTGATGAGGGCCGCCGCCGCCTTTGCGATGCACTTTTTCTGGACGACAGCCAGCGCTTCCTTCGCTGCCATCGTCGGCTCGTCGGCGAGGAACTGGCTGTCCGGCAGCGTTGCGCCGCCGTGTACCTTGTTCACCTTGCCCATCCTGTCCAGCTCGTTCAGATCGCGGCGGATGGTGGACTCGCTGGCATCCAGCGCCTCGCAGAGCTCCTGCACCGTCGCGGTGCGCTGCTGGCTCAGCAGCTTCATGATGCGGGAAAGCCGCTCCTCTGCCAACATCTTCATCCCTCCTGTTGCACGTTTTTGCTTGTGTTCGAATCGTTTTGACCGTTTCTGTCTGTATTATAGCAAATATTCCGTCAAAATCAATCACTTCCCGTCAGTTTATCTGCCAAAATATTTCCGTTAAAATCATGCATTCTGCACAAGAAGTGGGATACAACCCGCAAAAGAGCACAAAAAATCCGCCCCGGAGCGGTCAGCTTCGGGGCGGATGACGGTTTTGTGGGTCGATTTGACCGTTTTTGACAGTTTTGTCGGAAATGATTTTCCCTTCCGGGTCGGATGCGATTCAGGCATCCGAACGGGCGTAGGCGTTCTTCATGCCGCTGCTCAGCTCAAAGAGGACCTTATCCAGCGTATCGGAAGCCCGCTTCTTCAGCTCGGCAGCGATAGCGGTGTTGGCCTCCTCCCGCAGGGCGGCGCGCTGGCTCTCCTCGGCCGAAGCGATGTTCTTATCGTACTGGTTCAGCAGAGCGCGGCTGGCGGAGAGAACGCCCTCCTCATACCGCTCCACATGGATGAGGCTCTTGGCGTAGGATGCATCGGCCATGGCGGCGATCATCCGGCTCACCCAGTAGAAGCTGTCGGTGGAGACTTCACCGGTGGTGCAGGCCAGATAGGCCGGGGTGCGCTCGACGTTGGCGTAGAACGGCACCATGGTGTTGAATGCATTGGAGGCGTAGGCGATCCACTCCACCGCGCGGATGTCTTCCGGCACGTCAGGCCGCATCTGGATGAGGGCCATGAAGTCGTTGCGGTTGATGCCGATGGAGCGGTAAGCGCCCTTCATGCTCTTGTCGCCGTAGCTGGCGTAGGGGTCGAAGGGAGTCCCCTGATAGTGGGAGGACAGCACATACTTCACATCCTCCGGGGTCAGCTTCCGCTCCGGCACCATGCACCAGGGCAGGTCGTCCGAGCGGGGGCCGTAGTCAGCGGCAGGGCCGTCCCAGACCCAGGTGTTGGGATTGAGGTGGCGGAGCATGAACCATGCGCGGGGGGTGTTGTAAACGTGGTCGGCGTCGTCGTGGCTGCCGAAGGCGTCACGCGGGTTCAGACGGCCATCCAGCGAGAGGTCGAGGTGATTGTCCCGGATAAACGCCCGCAGGTCGGCAGAGCAGAGATGATTCTCCTGTGCGCCGAAAGCGTCGTCGAGGTCGAAGGCGTCGATGCCCAGCTGGTTCGGCATGACCACATAGGAGTCGTCCGGCACACGGCGGGCCATCCAGTGGTGGCCGCCGATGGTCTCCAGCCACCAGATCTCGTCCACATCCTGGAAAGCGATGCCGTTCATCTCATAGGTGCCGTAGGTTTCCAGCAGCCTGCCCAGACGGAGCACGCCCTCGCGGGCAGAATGGATGTAGGGCAGGACGAGGTAAACAATATCCTCCTCGCCGATGCCGCCGGGGACTTCCGGCTGGCCGTCCCTGGCGGGCTGATAGACCACCAGCGGGTCTGCGCCCAGAACGCGGGGGTTGGAGGTGATCGTCTCGGTGGCGGTCATGCCGACGTTGGCGGCGTTGACGCCCGAAGCAGCCCAGATGCCCTTGCCCTCCACGGCGTTGGGCATGGCGGTCATCCGCAGGGCATCGCCCGGCAGGGGAACTTCTACATGAGAGATGACCGACTTGTAAACAGCCGGGTGCTCCTCCGGCTGAACGACAACGAACTTTTTCGCGGTGAAGTGGCCGGAGCCGGAATCGTCGTTCCGGGCGATCATGGTAGAGCCGTCATACGAGGCTTTTTTGCCGACAAGGATGGTAGTACAAGCCATAGCTGTTATCCTCCAAAATTTTACATCTTGTATGTATAGTGCTCATTTATACAGTTTTGCAGGCGCGTTTGTTCTGCAAAACCCATTGTATCGCGTTTGGCCTCCGGGCGCAAGCCCTTATATTTCGCCAATGTAGGCAAAGCGCGGCTGACGCTTGCCGTCCCGCTCCACCTCTTCGGCCCACATAGCCGCCGGGCGCACCCAGAGCCCGCCCTCGCCGTACAGGGGACGGTAGACCACCATCTCCTCTTCGGTCTCGCTGTGGCGGGCCATCCCGATGACCTGATATTCGTTGCCCTTGAAGTGCCGGTAACGGCCCGGCTTGATGTCGTATTGGAACTGGTACATAAAAACTCCTTCCAAAAAGCCCGGCCGCAGATTGGTCTGCGCCGGGCTTTTCCACTTGCTTCACCCCTGCGGGTGGAAATATTCGTAAATGGTCTGGGCCATCTGCCGCCCGACGCCGGGGGTGTTCTCCAGCTGGTCAGGGGTGGCCTCTTTGACGGCACCCACGCTCTTGAACTGTGCCATCAGGGCTTTGGCCGTCTTGGGGCCGACGCCCGGCACCTCGGTGAGGGTGGACGAATAGCTCTTCTGCTTCATCTGCTGCTTGCGGTAGGCGTTGGCAAAGCGGTGCGTCTCGTCCTGAATGGCGGTGACGAAGGTGAACGTCCCGCGGTTCATGTTGATGGCGATCTCCCGGCCCTCGCTGTCCACGATGGCGCGGGTGCGGTGGTGGTCGTCCTTCACCATGCCGTAGAGGGGTATATCGGCCAGTGCCGTCCCGGCCAGTGCGGCCTTCGCGGCGCTCACCTGTCCCCTGCCGCCGTCCATCAGCAGCAGGTCAGGCTTCTGGCCGAAGTAGTTGCTGCTCGGCTCGCCGTTTGCGGCCATTTCGGAATACTTTTCGTATTCAGCCGCACGGCGGGAGACGGTCTCCGCCAGCGAGGCATAGTCATCGGTCCCGGCGACGGTCTTCATCTTGAACTTCCGGTAGCCCGCCTTGTAGGGCTTGCCGTCCCGGAACGTCACCATGCCGCAGACGCTGGTGCCGTCGCCCCAGTTGGAAATATCGTAGCTCTCGATGGTGCGGGGGGGCTTGGGCAGGCCCAGCACCTGCGCCAGCTCATCCAGAAGCTTTTCCTCCCGGGCATAGCGGCCGCTCTCGCGGGCCAGCCGCTCGACGGCGTTGGTGTGGGCCATCTCGACGAGGTGCGCCTTATCGCCCCGCTGAGGGACATAGAGCTGCACCTCGCTGCCCCGCTTCTCGTTGAGGGCCTGCTGCAAAGCGTCCACATCCGGCGGCAGCTCGTCCACGGCGATGACCTTCGGTATCTGCTCATCGTCGAGGTAGTACCGGGGCAGAAATTCCTCCCGCACCGCCGCGATGTCGGCGGTGTCGTGGAACAGAAACTCCCGCTTGTCGGTCAGCCGCCCCTCCCGGAAGCGGAGGACAGCCGCGCAGACGCTGCCGGGCGTACCCGCCAGCGCTACCACGTCCATCTCCACGTCGGGGTCAACCACGACCTTCTGCCCTGCCGTCACCTTGGTGATGGCGGCGATCTGGTCGCGGATGAGGGCCGCTGTCTCAAATTCCAGCCGGTCAGAGGCTTCCAGCATCCGCTCGTTGAGGGTTTTCAGAATATCCTTTTTGCCGTAGCGGATGAGGTGGACAGCGCTTTTGACGGCCTGCTCGTAGTTTTCACGGCTTATCTTGCCGCTGCACACCGCCATGCACTTGCCGATGTGGGCGTTCAGGCAGGGACGGCCCCGGCCAATTTCCTGCGGGAACCGCCGGCTGCACCGGGGCAGCAGAAAAGCATCCATCGCCGTCTCGGCCATCTGACGGGCCGCAAAGCTCGAGGTATAAGGGCCGATATACTCCGCGCCGTCATCCTCTTTTTGCAGCGTGAACGACAGCCGCGGCCACTCGTCCTTTGTCACCTTGATATAGCTGTAGCCCTTGTCGTCCTTGAGCAGAATGTTGTACTTCGGGGTGTGGGCTTTGATCTGGCTTGCTTCCAGCACCAGCGCCTCGAACTCGCTCTGGCAGACGATGACGTCGAACGCGTAGGCGTGGGCGATCATCTGGCTGACCTTATTGTCGTGAGGCACACCCTCCCGGAAATACTGGCTCACCCGGATGCGCAGACGTTTGGCCTTGCCGATATAGATGATGGTACCACTTTTGTCCCGGATGATATAGACGCCCGGCAGAAGCGGCAGCATACAGGCCTTTTTGTAAAGTTCTGCCTTGGTCATCCGATGTTATGCCGGCCTTTCTGCATCCTCTCGGTCCTGGCAATATTCGACGCCGCCAGCGCCAGACCGCACACGTCGAGGGCCACGCTCCACCACTTGGGCTTCCGCTCCGAGGTGAGCAGAAGGGTGATATTGACGATGAGCGTCACCAGATAGACACCAAAAAAGCAGTACCACGGCTTGCCGGAATCACAGAACTCGCCAAACTTGAACAGTGCTTCTTTCGTCGACTCTTTCATGAGGCTGCCTCCTTTATTCTGATGCATCATACCAAAAAAAGCGGCAAGGATGACCCCCGCCGCTCATACACGAAATGGAACTGAATTACTCTGCGAAGCCGGACTCCACCAGCTTGATGAGGCCATCGACAGCAGCCTGCTCGTCTGCGCCATCAGCGATGATGCGGATGGTGGTGCCGCCCACGATGCCCAGAGACAGGACGCCCAGAAGGCTCTTAGCGTTCACGCGGCGCTCTTCCTTCTCGACCCAGATGGAAGACTTGAACTCGTTGGCCTTCTGAATAAAGAAGGTTGCCGGACGGGCGTGCAGACCAACCTGATTTTCAACGGTAACTTCTTTGACGTACATAGTAAAAC
>ENA-OUPA01000488-OUPA01000488.1-human-gut-metagenome-genome-assembly--contig:-NODE-488-length-26481-cov-24.0991_pt1 | contig 26481 bp, 29 predicted proteins | sample MGYA00237939_ERZ548770 | MGnify/ENA primary metagenome ERZ548770 (study PRJEB26490, sample SAMN05356877) | human gut metagenome | biome: terrestrial biome; feature: human-associated habitat; material...
CCAGTCACCTACGGTGACAGCCCCCCTAATAGTGGGGCCCTTGGCAGGGAGATGACGTTTGACGGCAGAGGGGAACAGCAGCAAACCACAATGTATAACCGCAAAGTCTCCGGTTTCGCCAGAGGCTCCCCTACTAGGGGAGCTGGCGCAGAGCGCCTGAGGGGTTTAACGTACAAAAAAATCTCCCGGTTCCGTTTGGAACCGGGAGATTTTTTCAGCCTTGATTTTTACGATGCACGATCACAGAAGACGGTGACACGGGTCTTGCCGCCGTAGGTGCAGGTGTACAGCACCAGGGCGTAGCCGCTGTGTTCCACTTCCTCCACACTGTGGGGGTCAAGCACTTCGACCTTGTTCACGACGTACTCATTCACGATGCCGTCCATATCGGTGAAGGTGACGCTGTCCCCCGCTGTGAGGGAGGTCAGCTTGCCGAAATGGCTCTCGTAGTTGTGCGCCGCAATGACCAGATCATCGGTGCGGGAAGAGCCGAACTGGCGGCAGGGGGCGATCTTCAGGCGGGGGTAGCTCCACTCGCTCATCACCGGCAGGTCAATGCCGATGGCGGGAATGGAGATCTCACCCACATATTCGTTGCCGTCGATCTCCACCACCGGGAGCTCGGGGTCCAGGGGGCCGCTCTCTGCCTCCGGTTCCGGGGTCTCCACCTTCTGCTGAAGGTCGGCCACCACGGTCTGGGCCTCGGCACCGGCGTGGGCATCCTCGTAGCGGTTGTAGGCGTACAGGCCGCCAGCCGCCAGCAGGAGCACCACACCCAGCACGATACAGACAAGCCCGGGGGATACTTTACGCATTCTTTTCACGTTTCTTGCTGCGCTCCATCAGGTAGGCACCCACGGCCACCAGCACCAGACCGCTTACCGTCAGAACAGGTACGGGCCAGTTCAGCTGACCAGTCTGGATCAGTTTGGGGCCTTCGGCCGGGCGGGCATCCGCCACCACGCTGGCCGGGGCGGTGGGCTCCGGTGCACTAGGGGTGGTGGTTTCAGTCACGGTCGGGCGGGCATCTGCCGGGGCCGGGTTTTCCGGCGTGGAAGGGGTGGGCGGGGTGACAGGATCAGGGTCATACGGGTCCGGGTAGTACGGGGTCTCGATGGCCTTGTAGCTGTTGTTGAAGGTGATGCTGCTCACCTTTTCGTCCATCAGGTCGGCCTGTGTGTGCACGGCCATCCGGGCCACCAGCTTGTCGTTGTCCCACACCACGGAAACGCGCAGATAGTACACAGTTTCATCGTAGGTGCCGCGGGTGTTGACACCGGCGCGCTGGCGCACGGTGTAAACGTAATAGCCGGGCTTGGTATAATCGATGGGGCCAAAGCTGCCGGTCTCGCCGTCGGTGATCTCCAGAGTGGTCACCTCGGGCAGGGGCGCATTGTCCACAGCCTCAAGTTCCACAGTCAGTGTTTCCTTTGGGAGAGGTGTTTCCCCCGTGGACTGAATGGAAACCGGAAGCTCCTGCAGCTGTGTATGCTGGTCAGCCGCGGTGGCCGCAAATGCCGCCGGCTGACACAGGCAGAACCCCAACGCAAGCGTCAGGAATGCTGCCGCGATTTTACGGAACCTCATTTCATCCTCTCCTTTATGAATCCGACGCGGACGGGATCATCCACGCCAGAAGAATGGTGCGTGCATCGGTAAACTCCGTTGAACAGGTGGACAGCGCCAGCACCTGAGCGTCATCGCCCGCCGCTTTCATGGCGGCCAGCGTTTCGGTGTTCAGGTTCAGGGCGTTCTCCTGTGCAAAGGTGTACAACCCCTGCAGGTCGCTGTCCCAGCGCTGGGGCTGGAAGATCGCGCTCTCAGACGAAGGGACCAGCAGACATGCAAAGGTTTGAAGATCATAGGTGCGGTCGGGCAGGATCAGCTCACCGGTGGTGTTCTCTGCAAAGAACTCTGCGTCCTTGTAGAGATCCAGATCACCGAACATCTTGCTCTCTTCCATGTGGTGACCATACAGCAGAGAGTAAGGGTCGGTGAAGTTCTTGTCGCAGTTCACATCCAGAAAGATGCTGCCTGCCAGCGAGAAATCACCGTAGACATCGGTGTTCACATAGGTAAAGTTGTCCTCGCCCTGTACCACAGGGTAGTCGATGGCGGTGTTGTCCAGTGTGACCCACGCGCAGACATCCGGGTTAATGCCCAGCAGCTCCTCAAAGCTTGCGCCGTTATCCGCGCCCGCCTTGGGCTTGAACTGCAGAAGCTCTGCCTGAACATTGTCTGCGGCGGCGTACACCTGCGAGTTGTCCCACAGGGCATAGGCTGAATACGCCCCGGCGACCACCAGGAACAGCACGACCACCGTGCTCACCAGAAAGTCGGCTGCCCTCAACGCTTTTCTCTGCCAGTTGATACAGCCCACCTCCGGTTAAGCAAATTCAAATAAGTGGTTATTCGTTAGGTTTGTGCTGAGATAACCCCCCAGTCACGCTTCGCGTGCCAGCCCCCGCTAATAAGGGGGCCCTTGGCATGGCGCAAAGCTTCACGGTTTTGCCAAGGCCGCCCCTACTAGGGGCGGTGGCATCCCGCAAGGGATGACGGTGGGGTTTAATCTACCGCGAGCAATTACTCCTCGTCGCGGCGGCGCTTATTCAGCATCAGGGCCACACCACCAATGGCAACGATGGCCAGCATTGCAATGTAAGGTGCATTGTCCAGCACAACGCCCATGTCGGGGACACCCTTGTGGTCATTGATAATGGTAACTTCGTTCTTCTCTGCATTGATTGCGGTTGCGGTTTCCACTTCACCAGTGGTAGTGTAAACCCAACCCTCTGCGTCTGCGTCCTTCTCAGTAACAGTATAGGTCACACCAACAGGCAGATTAGAGATGGTTGCGAACTGGTTGTGCTTCAAAGTAACTTCCTTCTGGGCCTTGCCGTCAGCAGTCCAAGTCCAAGCACTATCATTGTTAGCAGTATTAGTGGAGTCCACAGTTGCATTTGCGTAATTATTGTCCATACCTTTGGCCTTATCAAGGGTAATAACAAAGGTAAACTCCTGGTTCAGATCACCAAAATCACCCTTAACGGTCTTCTCCACTTTCAGAGAATAAGAATTATAGGTATTGCTAAACTCAGCCGGAACCTTGGTTCCCTCAGAATTATACATGGCAACATAATAACCATAACCAGTGTTGCCATCCAGATTTTCCTTCTGCTTGTTCACGACAGAAACAATCATCTCATACTCGTGAGCATCTTTGGTGATGCCAGGAATCTTGGTATCATCCTCAGAGATGGTGTAAGCATACTTACCAACCTTATTGTAGTTGTCGCCCAGCAGCTTAACAAGGTCAATGCTGAAGCCCTGAGAATATGTAGATTTGGTAAACTGCTCATCGCCAGTCTTTTCAAACGTCACACTCGGCTGCGTGGTGAACTCACGACCAACCGTTCCTGCCTTAGCGCCCTTGTTTGCATCAGCTTCACGTCCACTCACAGTAAAACCAAAAGTCATCTTCTGAGGTGCAGTACCTTCTGCTACCACCAGTTTCTTGGTCAGAGGGAAATTGGCAACACCATTTTCAGCAACAATCATCGACTTCGTTGTGACACCTTCAGGCTGATTATTGCCCTCGGTCGCAAACGCTGCGGTTGCGCCGACGGTGAGCATCATGGCGGCAGCCAGAACGCCCGCGAAGAATTTCTTCAGTTTCATTGTTATTCCTCCCTAGTAAGAAATAGTTCGTACTCCTGTGCCGCGGCCCAAACTCCGCAGTTCACAGGCAGGATGCCGGCAGCTTCTTCCGGCCTCCGTGGTATTACAGACTGCGTCGCCGCAGTAGTGTAATTACTTTTGCTTGCACATCCTCCAGCGGAACCGGGCCAAAGTCCCGGCTGTCCTCGGATTGTGTGCGGTAATCGCCCAGCACAAAAACGCAGCCTTCCGGCACCGTGTAGGGGTACTCCAGCGCGTCTTTTGCGTAGGTGGGGTAGAGGATCTCGCCGCTCTGCACCGCGCCGTTCACCACAAGGGTGCCGCTGTCGTCCAGAGCCACAAGGTCGCCCTCGCGCCCAAGGATGCGGCCCACCCGGAGCTTGCCGCCCTGGGTGTAGACCACAACGTCGTTTTTTGCGTAGGTTTTTTGCAGGCGGTAGCAGATGAGCAGGTCGCCATCCTTTACAGCGGGGAACATGCTGCTGCCCTTGGCCTGCGTGAGCAGGAACACCTGCGTGAACAGCACCCACGCGCACAGCAGGATCACCACAACGCGGCCCAGCAGGCTGATAAAATCCTGTCGGTTCTCAGCGTCCAGCCTGCGGCGGCGCACCGCCCGTGCCCCCTGCTTCAGGGCTTCATTGTCCAGCGGGTGCATCGGAATGCGCCTCCTTTTGGGGGGCAGAGCTGTCAACTTTGGTGGTATCCAAGGGCAGGCTGCCGGTCTGTTGCTCCAGGAGCACGTTATAGCGGGTGCGCTCGGCGCGGATGGCGGCTTCGTACAGGGCGTAAAGCTCTTCCAGCTTCTTCCACATTGCCGCTTCGTCCACGCCGCCCAGCAGGTTCTTGCGGAATTTCACCGTCCGGAACCACTGGATGATCGCTTCCTGCTCCGGGCTGATACAGCTTTCCTCTGCACCGGCCAGCCGCTGGGGCGCTTTCTTCTTCGCCATGCGGTCAGCCCCCTTTAGTCATCTTCCTTACGGTGCTTGCGCAGCATCAACAGGGCCACGCCGCCAGCCACCACAGCAAGGATGACAATGTAAGGCAGGGTGTCGAGGAGGACACCAAGGTCAGGTTGCAGGGTGCACTCATTAGTGAAATTAAGTGTGCGCTTTTCGCTCTTCATTTCAACCGTTGCAGTACGAGTACTATTTTCTGTCTTATTATCACTGTCCGAACCACTATCAAGCAACCATGTTGTCTTATAGTTTTTAAGTTCGCCGATACTGGTTTCCAGTTCCGTTACGGTGTAGGTTCCAACCGGCAGATTTTTAATGGTCACCGTGCCGCCATGTTTCAGCGTAAACTTGCCGTCCGTACCGCTTTCCAACAGTGTGCCGCTTCCATCGTCAAACTGACAATTATCGTTTGTGAGCGTTACAGGCTGATTATCTCCGTTCAGAATCTGGAAAGTAAACGCCTTGTCCGTATCACCCAGCATACCTGTAACGGTTTTGGAAATGGTCAGGTCAGCGGACACCGGCACATACTCTGCATAGAAGTTTACCGTACCATCTGCAAGCTCTTCTGTGCTCGGCGGATATCCTTCTCCCCAGTCTCCTGTCAGATTTTGCTTCCCGCTTTCTTCATACGGACCGCCAACTGCATTTTCCGGATACCAGCCCTTCAGCTGATAGATAACGCCATTCTTATCCGTAGTTGTAGAAGGCACTTTAATCTTTGCATTCGGATCATCAACAACTGTCGTATTAGATACCTTAGAACCAGTCAGATAGTTCTTGGCATCCACCGACGTGTAATCCGTATCGCCCGGATACTTCACAGAGAAACGCGCGGCAAAAACTTTGTCCGATACGATATCAATGGTACAGTCAATATGGTACCACTGATTGGCCTTGTCGCTGTTATTTCTAGAAATTTTGAATGCTTTCAGCTTGATTTCACTGATGTCCGTTTTCGCCAAGTTACTAACGCCAACCGAATTCCTAACCGACGCTTCATATTTATTCCAGACACTATCCAGCACATAGTTGAATGCCGTCTTGCCGCCGACAACCGTTTGCGTGTCTGTGCGCTTCAGTGTCCAAGTACCGCCTGATGTTATTCCATCCGGCCACAGATTGATATAACTGCCAACATTACTCTTAATATTCTCAATATACCTACCGCCGACCGTTGTTCCGTCGACCCATGTTGCATCAGCGACATTGATCTCTGCCAGCAATCCACTCTGATCAGTCGTAGGCGACCATTGGCCTACATCGTTAGAGCCGGGCACACCATCCGGGCTGCTCAGGAAATAGATGGCCGCATACACCGGTTCAACTGTAATTGTGAAGGTCTGGTTGTAAGACTTGCCATTAGTGTTCCACGTATACGAATGAACTACCTTAGCAGTGCCTTTGCTCAGACCACGAAGGGTCACCTTCGACAATTGAGCATCGGAAGCAATGCTAACATGCTCGCTTCCCGATTCAATCCACCATCTATGATTGCTGCTGCTGAGCCGATACCCTTGTACCGGTTGCGTCTCACCAACCTTGATGGTAACTTCATTTTCGGCGGCCCATTCATCCAGCAGTTCAGTATCATACCCACCCGTCAGTGCAATCACAAAGGGGCTGAAGCTGGAGGTCTCAAAGGTCAGGGTGCCATTCTCATAGCTGACAACATCCAGTTTTTCCACGGTATTGTCGTCTTTCTGGTGGAGCACCTTCAGTGCATCGGCAGTGAGCGCTTCCTCTTCTTCCATTGCCGCAATTTCCGGCAGTTTGTTCAAACCAGAAACAGTAACGGTAGCCTTCTCGCCCTCAGCCAGCTGCACCGTTTCGCCCTTGGCGTTCTTGGGGGAGATCTTCAGGCCCAGAATGGGCATCATTTCCCCAAAGCTGTCCTCGTGGCTCTTATAGAAGCTCTGCATATCGTCATCGCCCATGTGGATGACGCTGAGGTGATCTGCGGCAGAGGGCAGGTTTTTCACTTCCACCGGCAGATTGACTCTCTTCGTGTTGCCGTCCTCGTCCTCGTAGGAAGCAGAGGCCTTGGTTTCCAGATTCACAGGCACGGGGTTCTTGTCCACCAGATCCTCGTGATCCACGTCCTCTTCCTCATCGGAGCCAACGGTACCGTCCTTCCATGCGGCGTAGACGTTCACGGTGGTGGTCTTGTCGTCCAGAATGTTGCTGGTGGGGTCGGTGAGGTTCAGGCGCACCCGGTTGTCAAACTCGTCCAGCGTGTACCAGTAGTCAAACTGCCGCAGTTCGCCCTTGGGGTCCCGGTTGGAGGAGGGGTTCTCGATGTAGCTGCTGTAGTCCGCGATGGTCTCTACCCGGGGCACAGCCTGAATGAAGTACAGGTTCCACAGAACCTCACCGTTCCGGGCCAGATACTCGCTCTCCGTCATATTGTTGATCTGTGCCTGAGCGGTAATGTCCTGCAGGTCAAGGGTGTTCAGCTCCTTCAGCCAGAAGCGGTAGACCACCATATCCTGCAGCTTTTTGATCTCGTCGCCGGAAACGACCACTTTGTCATCAGGCTTTTCCACCACGTCGTCCTCGCCGGACCACTGGGTCTCGGTGCTGGAGCTGGTGTCGGTGCTGGTGTCGTACTCAATGACGGTGCCCCACTCTGTTTCCTTAACGCTGGGGCCGCCGTCGAGGTTGTCCTCGCCGCCTTCCACAGGCCGGGTGGCTTCCTCCTCGCCGAAACCGCCAAATTCGTCGTCAGGATAGGATGCCTCGCCGTCATCTACGGGCCGGGAGGCCTCTTGATGAACCTGAGGATCGATCAGACCCTCCGTTGCAAACACCGGCACAAGGCAGGTGCAGATGACCGCAAGCGCCAGACAAAGCGCAAAAACACGCTTCACCAGCCTATCTTTTTTTCCGTGATGATTTTTCCGCACAGTGGAGCCCTCCCTGCATCATAGTATTTTTGGCAAAACCGGAGGAAAAGATATTCAACTTTTGTCGTTTTTCTTTCCCTTGGCAGGTTATTTTTACCAGACAAACCCATTATCGTAATTATAGCATGTATATCCAGTATTTTCAATAGTGAAATTTTATTTTTCCTTCCCCTTTTCAGACAAAATATTCTGCGATATACAGCACGTTATGAACCGTCGTAATATATTGCGGGGAGTAGCACAGTCTAACTTATCCGCACGCCCGCCGCATTAATATATCACGCAGTTTTGTGTTGTACATTCGCAGTTTCACTCTCTATAATACATGAAACGCAGATTCCTTTCACTTTTTTTCGAGATTTTTTAAAAAAAGTTTTCGGAGCCCTCTCAGTCTCGCAAAGCTCGACAGCGTCCGGGTTAAACCTCTCAGTCACGGGCTTCGCCGTGACAGCTCCCCTAGTAGGGGAGCCCTTGGCAGGCCGTCGCGTTTTCGGGGTCTGGCGCTTCGCTCCTTTTGGCAGTGCTGGCGTAATGTTCGCCTCTGCGGCAGAAGTTGGTCTTGGAGCCGATAGGCGAAAAGATCGAAAAAAGCGCCCCCATCACTCAAAGGAGCAATGGGGGCGCTTTACCATATTACAATGGGTTCCGCTTATTCAGCCTTGGGGGCTTCGGGAGCCTTTGCTTCCTCAGCCTTTGCGGCGGGCTCTGCCGGAGCGGCAGGAGCGGCAGCGGGCTTCGGAGCCTGCTTCACCACGGGCTTGGGGGGATTCGGATCGTCCTTCAGCGGGAAGAGGATGATGTGCTTGGGGCACTTCTGGGCGCACATGCCGCAGCCCTTGCACTTGTCGTAGTCCACACGGGCCACGCCGTCCACAACGTGGATGGCATCGAACTTACAGGTGCGCTCGCACATGCCGCAGGCAATGCAGGAGGTGGTGCACAGCTTGTTTGCCACAGCACCCTTATCCTGATTGGAGCACATGACCACGGGCTTGCGGGGGCCGCCTGCATCGATCATAATGACGTGCTTGGGGCAGATGTTGGCGCAGGCACCACAGCCGGTGCACTTGTCCTTGTCCACCTTGGCCACGCCGTCCACAATGTGGATGGCATCGAACTTACACACCTTGGTGCAGTCGCCCAGGCCGATGCAGGCAAAGGTACAGGTCTTGGGGCCGCCGTACAGGGTGGCAGCAGCGGCACAGGTCTGGATGCCCTTGTACTCGTAGCTGGGCTTGCAGTGCTCGGAGTTGCCCTGGCACTGGACCACAGCCTTCTTCTCCACAGCGCTTGCCTCGCCGCCCATGATCTTGGCAATGGCGGCAGCAGCCTTGGGGCCGCCGGGGGCGCACTTGTCGCAGGGAACGCCGTCCATAACAACGGCCTTTGCGTAGTCGGCACAGCCGGCGTAGCCGCAGCCGCCGCAGTTTGCACCGGCCAGGCAGGCAGAAACTTCTTCAATACGGGGGTCTTCCTCAACCGCCATGAACTTTGCGGCCAGCACCAGAACAACGGCACCGATCGCGCCCACGATGGTACAGAGGATCACAGCAGATACAATATTCATAATCCTGTTCCTCCCTTACAGCGTCACGTTGAACAGGTTTTCGACGAGACCGCCGAAGCCCATAAAGGACAGGCTGGTGATGGCTGCTGCGATCAGGGTGATGGGCAGGCCCTTGAAGGGTGCCGGGGGATCGCAGGCTTCCACGCGCTTGCGCACGCCGCTGAACATGACCATGGCCAGCATGAAGCCGCAGCCTGCGCCGATGGCACAGACCAGAGCCTCAATGTAGGCAACACCGAAGCCCATAGCAGCCACATCTGCGCCGTAGTCGCCCACGACCAGAATGGTGACCGCCAGAACACAGCAGTTGGTGGTGATCAGGGGCAGATAAACGCCCAGAGAGTTATACAGTGCAACCACGTACTTCTTGAGGAAGATCTCGATGAACTGCACCAGAACAGCAATGACCAGAATGAACACGATGGTCTGCAGGTAGCTCAGACCAGCCGGGTCCAGAATGAAGATCTGGATGGGGAAGGTAACGGCCGTTGCCATGAACATGACGAAGATGACGGCGCCGGACATACCAACCGCAGAATCCAGCTTTTTGGAAACGCCCAGGAACGGGCAGATACCGTAGAACTTCACCAGCACGTAGTTGTTCACCAGGATCATGCTGAAGAAGATCGCAGCAAGTTTGACTAACATCTTATTCTGCCTCCTTCTTCAGGTTGTCGAGGTCGCAGCAGCTCTTGCGCTCGATGCGGGCATCCAGCTTGCCTTCCAGCCAGACGCAGCCGGCCATCAGCACGCCGTAGCAGAAGAATGCGCCGGGAGCCTGGGTCATAATGCTCATCTTGGCCATGCTCTCGGGCAGGACCTGGAAGCCCAGCCAGGTGCCGCTGCCCAGGATCTCACGGATGGAGGCCATCAGCACCACGGTAAGGGTGTAGCCGATGCCCATGCCGATGCCGTCCAGTGCGGAATCCACCACATTGTTCTTGCAGGCAAACATCTCGGCACGGCCCAGAATGATGCAGTTGACAACGATCAGGGGCAGGAACACGCCCAGTGCGTTGTACAGGCTCTCCATGTAGGCCTGCATGAACATCTGCACGATGGTCACGAAGCCTGCAATGATGACGATGTAGCAGGGCAGATGCACCTTGCCGGGGATCACCTTGCGCAGCAGGGAGATCATGATATTGGAGCACACCAGCACGAAGGTGAAGGCGGCACCCATGCCCAGAGCGCTGGAAACTGCGGTGGTAACTGCCAGAATGGAGCAGGTACCCAGAACCAGACGCAGAACGGGGTTTTCTTTGATAATGCCGTTGGTAAGGATGCTTACCTTGGACTTATTTTCTTGTGCCATTTCTTACCAACCTCCTTTACGCCAGCTCGTTGTAGCAGTTGACACAGTCATTGATGGCAGCAAACAGAGCGGTGGACGAAATGGTTGCGCCGCTGTAGGCGTCGTAATCCTGATTCATCACAATGTTCTGGGTGCCGTCCATGCCGTCGAACTGCGCCAGGAAGTCGTCACTGCTCACGTTGGAGCCGATGCCCTTGGTCTGGGTGGAAGCGTCCACCCAGATGCCGGTCTCGGCGCCGTTGGCGTCGAAGCCCATGATGACGGTCAGGATGCCGCCGTCAAAGCCCTTTTCCTCGGCCTTGATGGCAGTGCTGCCGTCCGGAGCCTTGACCACGCCGGTGATGCCGGCGGTGGTGTAATCGGTCACTTCTTCCAGCTCGCTGGCATCCGAAACGGAGGGCAGCACGCCGACATAAGCGGCCAGAGTGGTGCGCTTGGTGTTCTCGGCAATGACCGGGGCGGTCATGCCGTTCACCAGTGCCAGCAGCAGGCTGGCGATCAGGGAGATAACGCTCAGCACAACGATGGGCTTGATGGTGCTCTCCCAGTTGGAAGACTTACTCATTTGCCAGCACCCTCCTTTGCTTTCTTTGCAGGCTTGATGTAGCCATACGGGGTCTGACGGGTCAGATCGTTGATGTAGGGGACCCACAGGTTCATGAACAGCAGTGCGAAGGACACGCCCTCGGTGTAGCTGCCCCAGTAACGGATGGCAAAGGTGACGATGCCCAGTGCCACGCCGTACACCAGCTTGCCCTTCAGGGTGAAGGGGCTGGTAACGTAGTCGGTAGCCATGAACACGGCACCGAACAGCAGGCCGCCGCTCAGCACGGCAACCAGAGCCTCGTGCACACTGTGGGTAGCAATGAGGTAGAACACGAACATGCTACCGACGTAAGAAGCCGGGATGGCGATGCTGATGGTCTTGGTGGCCACCAGATAAATCAGGCCCAGCACGATGGCCAGTGCGCAGGTCTCGCCCAGCACACCGCCGTGGATGCCCATGAACAGATCCAGCAGGCTCAGCTTGGACTTATCGGCCACAGCCAGCGGGGTAGCGCTGGACAGCTGATCCACCGCTGCATCCGGGAACACCCACTTGTTCATGGAACCGGCAAAGCTGATGAACAGCACGATACGGCCCACCAGAGCGGGGTTGGCAAAGTTCATGCCGATGCCGCCGAACAGCTGCTTGACGATGACGATGGCCACCAGATCACCGATGATGAGCTGGCCGATGGGCATGCCCACGGGCACGTTCATGGCCAGAATGATGCCGGTGACGACGGCGGACAGGTCGCTGATGGGGTTGGGCTTCTTGAGCAGCTTGCAGTACAGCCACTCAAAGGCCACACAGGCCACCACGGACACAGCTGTTACCAGCAGTGCACGCATACCAAAAATGATGGCAGAGGCCACCACGCAGGGGCACAGGGCGACGATCACGTTGGCCATCAGGCTCTGGGTGGTCTCTTCGCTGCGCACATGCGGGGAAGCCGAAACAATAAGCTTCGTATCCATTACTTATTGCCTCCTTTTTTGATTTCACCAAGGTAGAACGCCTTTGCCAGGCCCATCATCTGGGTGCAGGGGCGCTTTGCCGGGCAGACAAAAGTGCAGGAGCCGCAGTTGAAGCAGTAATCAACGTGCAGCTTGCCCAGCTCCTGAACGTCGCGGGCAGCGTAAGCCTGGTTGACCTCCACGGGCTCCAGACCCATGGGGCAGTACTCCACGCAGCGGCCGCAGCGGATGCAGGGGTTGACCTGCGGGGGCTCTGCAGCAGCGGCGCTGAGCATGATCAGGCCGGAGGTGGTCTTGGTGGTGGGGTAACTCAGGTTCTCCACAGCGGGGCCCATCATGGCACCGCCGGCAACCACCTTGCCCAGCTCCACGCCGCCCTTGAGGCCGGCAGCGTTCAGAACATCCTCGTAGGCAGTGCCCACGGGAACGATCAGGTTCTGGGGCTTTGCGCAGGCATCGCCGTCCACGGTGATGGTGCGGCTGACCACCGGCATACCGGTAGCCAGGTACTTGCCCAGGGTAGAAACAGAGGTCACGTTCATCACAATGGCACCTGCATCTGCGGGCAGACCGCCGTGCGGAACCTCGCGGCCCAGGCACTTCTCGATCAGGATCAGCTCTGCGCCGGTGCCGTAAACACTGGGCAGTGCCTTGACCTCGATGGCGGGCTTGTCTTTGGTCTTCTGGTTCAACAGCTCGATGCACTCGGGCTTGTTGTTCTCAATGCCGATGACGCACTTCGGGATGCCGGTGTACTTCAGCACGGCCTCGATGCCGCGGACGATATCATCGCTGCAGTTCAGCATCTCCTGCGTGTCGCTGGTCAGCCAGACTTCACACTCGGAAGCGTTGATGAGCAGGGTGTCCACGGTCTGCTTGGGCTGCAGCTTGACATCGGTCGGGAAGCCTGCGCCGCCCAGACCCACCAGGCCGCACTCACGCACGGCTGCCAGGAAGCTGGCCTTGTCGGTGACCTCGGGTGCCTTCACGGCAGGGTCCACGGTCTGCTTGCCATCGGTCTTGATGACAACAGAGTCGCACATCCGGCCATTGGAGAGACGGAAGGGTTCCACAGCGGCCACGGTACCAGAAACACTGGAGTGGATATTTGCAGAGACGAAACTGCCTGCCTCGCCGATCTTAGTGCCAACAAACACTTCGTCGCCCTTTTTGACCAGGGCTTTCGCCGGAGCGCCGATGTGCTGGCTCATCAGGATGCGTACCTGCGCGGGCAGAGGCATCGGAACTGGTTTGCTTGCAGCGGTTGCCTTGTCATGCGGCGTATGCGCGCCAAGCGCCGCACGTTTCAGCTTGTTCAACATGGAATAAATCCCCCATTCTGCTTGAATTGCCACCCCTGCCCTCATGCGGGCGCACTGCGGCAGGGACAGCAGCTGCTTAACACAGTTATTGTATCATTTTACAGCCGGAAGTTCAACGACAACAGCACCAAAATGATGCAATTTCCTCAATTTTCTTTGCCATTTTTAACGATTAGTCGTATCTAACCAATTGTTTTTTTATTAACAACCACCAACTTCACGCAACTTTACTGCCGTTTGCCTTTCTGCCGGGATTATGGTATACTGTTGCTAATGACCCTGCGGAACGTCCCCTGCTCCGCATTTGAACGACCGGGCCATGCCCGCCAAGGAGGATCGGATACCATGAAAGTTCTCAAAGCTCTGCTTGCCATCTTCACGTTCTTAGCCGCCGCACTCACCTGCACGCTTCTCTTTGTGCAGGACAGGAACGCCCCCCACTATATTAAGATCTACGAGAACGAGCAGTAAGCAGTTTCTCTGACAAACAAGATCCCCCGGAAAGCGGCCCGCGCCGCCCTCCGGGGGATCTTTATGCTTTATGTTTTCTTTACTCTGACGCTCAGTTCACGTCGAACAGGCAGACCAGCTGATAAGTCGTTGTCAAACCAGCACTGTTTTCTGTTTTTACAAAGGCTACACCGATTCTGTCTGCCAGATTGTATGCGCTGGTATCTTTGAACAGCACATCATACTTGGCACTGCCCTTCACCGCCGGGTTGCCACTTGTCAGACCAGGAATCACATTCTTATCCGTCAGGCCAACTACGATCTTCGCATTGCCGCCCATTTTTGCGACAATTTTCTGATACTCTTCTGCGTAGGTAACGGACTTCTCACGGTTTTCCAGCCAGTTGTTCAGCAGTTCTTTTGTGATCTCGCTGTACTTTGCACTGTAATACACCTGACCCAGACCCTCCTTGGAGTCTGCTGCCATGTGATTCACAGTGTCAACCACGTTAGCAGTATCGATATCCGGGATAACCTTATCCGGGTCGGTGGTGCCATCGCAGGCGGTCAGCATTGCCAGTGCCAGAACACCGGCCAGAACAAGTGCCAGAACTTTTTTGAAACGTTTCATTGCAATGCCTCCTTGATTTTATTTAATCGTTATCTTCACACCCGAGCAGGAATCTTATGTAGGCAAAGGTGCGCTCCTGCCCCAGATCCCGGACCATCAGCAGCAGCTTTTCCAGCAGTGCCCTTGTTTCGGGATGGAGCAGATAGTGATCCTTGCTCTTTTCATAATACTGCCACGGGGATGCGTCGGTGTACTTGTCGCCCAGATAGATCTGACTGGCCGCCACGCGGTCGCAGACCATCTCGCAGACATAGCGCAGGGGCATTTTCATGCCGCCCAGGCCGGATTTGTTGGTTGTGTAGTCGATCCAGTATTCCAGATGGTGCTTGTTGCGGCCCTTATGGTGGAGCCATGCCGAGGAATAGCCCCGGGCAGCGCGCTCTGCCTCGTTGGGGCTGTGGTCGCCCTGATAGTAGATGCAGCCCGGGATGAACTCGGTGGGGCTGTACTTGCTCAGGTCATGGGTCAGGCCCTGCTGATAAAGACCGCATTCAAAGCAATACTTCATCACCAGCAGTTTATGCCGGGTGATGGTCTCAAAGTGTCCCTTGATGTTCATTGGAGGGTACCTCCCCGGAATCTTACCGTTACCCTGCCCTCTTTCAACCTGCGCAGATCGTCGCTCTCCGAAAAATCCTCCCGGTCACGGGTCAGGTTGGGGTTGTAGTAGGGGTCATCCAGAATGTTTTCCTTGCCGTGGATGGTGTAGAGCCGCTGCTGCTCCGCCGCAAAGCGGGCCGCCTTGACGGGGTCTTTCTCATCCCCGCCCCGGCTCTTGCTCTCATAGTGGATGAGCTCGGCGTAGGGGGTCCAGGCAATGCGGTAGCCCGCATCCCGCACCCGCAGGCAGAAGTCCACATCGTTGAAGGCCACGGCGAACTGCTCGTCCAGCCCGTGCATCTCGTCATAGACGGCGGTCTTTACCAGCAGGCAGGCACCGGTCACACCGGAGAAGTCCTGCACGGTAGAGGTGCGGAACAGATAGCCGCTGCCGCCCTTCTTCTTATACTTGTGGCTGTGGCCCGCGTAGCCGCCCAGACCGGTCACGATCCCGGCGTGCTGGATGGTCTCATCCGGGTACCAGAGCATGGCACCGCAGATCGCCGCACCGCCGGGGTGGGCGCACTGCCGGAGCAGCTCCGTGAGCCAGTCGCCGTTTACCACTTCCACATCGTTGTTGAGCAGCAGCAGGTAGTCGCCCTCTGCCGCTTTCCGGCCAAAGTTGTTGATGGCCGAGAAGTTGAAGCCCTTGCCCGGGTAGGTGACCACCTTCAGGCCATCGTACCGCTGCCGGGCCTTCTCGTAATAGGCAAAGGTGGCCGGGTCTGTGGAGTTGTTCTCAATGACGATGACCTCGAACCGGTCCCAGGTGGTCTTTTTCCAGATGCTCTGCAGGCACTTTTCCAGATCCTCGGTGTGATCCTTGTTGGGGATGAGGATGCTCACCTTCGGCTCCCCCACAATGTCCCACCTGACCCGATAGGTGCTGGGGTACAGGCCATCCTCTATGGTGCCGGTGCGGCCGGTACGCTCCAGATGGTCGGCCAGCGCCTTCTTTGCCGCTTTGGCAACGTAGGGCTTGGCATCGGTGCCGCCGGAGGTCGAGCCTTCGTGCACTCGCCAGTAGTAGAGCACCTGCGGCACATGGGCCGCGCCGCCCACCTGCTCAATGAGCCGGAGGAAAAGGTCGTGGTCCTGACTGCCATCACATTCGGGGCGTTCCCCGCCTACCTGCTCGAACAGCTCCCGCCGGAACACGGCCAGATGGCAGATGTAGTTGCAGCAGAGCAGATAATCCGGGGCGTAATCGGGCTTGAAGTGGGCCACCAGCGGCTTTTCGATCTTTTTGGTGAAGAGGGCCTCGTCGCTGTACAGGAAGCCGTCCGGCTCCCCTGCCTCGCGCAGCTGCCGGATCGCCTGACCCATGGTGTACATGGCGTGGGGCGCAAGGATGTCATCGTGGTCGGCCAGCGCCAGATATTCCCCCGATGCCAGTTCAGCGGCGGCGTTGGTGTTGGCCGCAATGCCCTTGTTTTCGATCTTTTTGTATACGATGTGTTGATATTTTGCCTGATATTCCCTTACGACATCCCCCACACTGCTGTGGGCGGCATCGGAGGCATCCGCCAGGCAGAGCTCACCATTGGGGGCGGTCTGGTTCACGAAGGAATCCAGAAACTGCCGCAGAAACACCTCAGGAGTATTATACAACGGTGTCAACACGGAAATCGTCGAAAGTTGGCAGTTTTCAAAATTTTTTCCTGCCATTTCGGCTCTCTGGGCTTCCAGCACCTTTTTGGCGGGCAGGTAGCGGGCCTTTTTGCCAAAGCACCGCCGCCTGACAAAGCCTGCGCCCCGGGCCAGCATGGTGCCCAGACCCTCGTCCTTTGTCAGCTGGACCGCATAGCCTGCCAGCTCTCTGGCACGTTTCAATCGCACATTCATGGCTCAGGCCTCGCCGCGCTGGGTGGCCTTGTAGGCCGCGCAGACTGTCTCGGTATCGCCGTTCATTTTCAGATGGCCGTGGCTCAGCCATGCCACCTTGCTGCACATCCGCTCGATCTGCTCGATGGAGTGGGACACCAGAATGACGGTGGTGCCGCCTGCCATCAGCTCCTTCATCCGTTTTTCGCATTTCTGCTGGAACAGGAAGTCGCCCACCGAGAGCACCTCGTCCGCGATCAGGATATCAGGCTTGGTGATGGTGGCAATGGCAAAGCCGATGCGGGCCACCATGCCGGAGGAGTAGTTCTTGAGCGGCACATCCAGAAAGTTCTGCAGCTCGCTGAACTCCACGATCTCGTCAAACTTTTCGTCCAGATACTTGGGCGAGAAGCCCAGCACCGTGCCGTTGAGGTAGATGTTCTCCCGGGCGGTCAGGTCCATATCAAAGCCCGCACCCAGCTCGATGAGCGGGGCGATGGTGCCGTTGACGGTGACCTTGCCCTTGGTGGGCTTGTACACGCCCGCAATGGTCTTGAGCAGGGTGGATTTGCCCGAGCCGTTCAGGCCCACCAGACCGTAAAAATCGCCGGGCATGATGTCCAGGCTCACGTCCTTCAGGGCGTAAAACTCGTCGTACTGCAGGCGGCCCTGCACCATGGCCAGCAGATATTCCTTCAGGCTCTCGTGCTTTTCGGTGGAGAGGTTGAAGCACATGGACACGTTGTCCACTTTGATGATCGGTTCCATTCTTCTCCCCTCCTTAAATATGCAGCACAAAACGATCCTGCGTTTTGCGGAACATGTGCACGCCCACCCACATGGAGACTACTGCGCAGATGCCGCAGACCGCAAACATGTTGAGGTCCAGCGGGATGCCCCACATCAGGGTGCGGCGGAAGCCGGTGATATACCAGTACATGGGGTTCAGCTTGATGATCTGCTGCATGTTGAACCCGCCGATGGAAAAGGTCATCTGGGTGGGGTCATAGAAGATGGCGGAGAAGTAGAGCAGCGCCGTGATGAACACGCTCCAGATGTGCATGATGTCCCGGAAGAACACCGTGGCCGCCGCCAGAAACAGACCCACGCCCAGGCTGAAGAAGAACAGGGTCACCAGCGGGTACACTGCCTCGATCAGGGTGAGGTGGAAGGGTGCGCCGGTAAAGATCATGACCAGCAGCAGGGCCACAAAGCTGAACACGCAGTTCACCATGGCAAAGCAGCACTTTTCCAGCGGGAAGATATACTTGGGGATATACACCTTTTTGAGCAGGGGCGCAGCGCCCAGCACACTGCTCATGCCGGTGGAGGTGGCCTCGTTGAAGAAGTTGAACAGCAGCTGGCCGCACATCAGGAACACGGCAAAGTTGTCGATGCCGCTGCCGCGCATGTCCATCAGACTGCTGAACACGGCCCAGTACACAAGGCACATGAGCAGCGGGTTCAGAACGCTCCACACCACGCCCAGCACGCTGCGGCGGTATTTGAGCTTGAAGTCACGGCTGACGAGGTTCCACAGCAGATAGCGGTAGCACCAGAAGCCGTTCCACATTGCTTTGAATTTTGCCACAGGCAATCACCACTTTTCAAAATATTCAAACTTCTGTGCGGCAAAGGGCTCGTGCAGCTTGTCCTTTGCGCTGGTCTTGTGCTCGCAGCCGCAGTCCGGCCACTGCACGTTCACGGTGGGGTCATCGTAGGGGATGCCGCCCTCGCTGGTGGGATCATAGACATCGGTGCACTTGTAGCAGAACTCGGCCACATCGCTCAGCACCAGGAAGCCGTGGGCAAAGCCCTCGGGGATATAGAACATCTTCTTGTTCTCCTCGCTCAGGGTCACGCCCACCCACTTGCCAAAGGTGGCGCTGTGGGGACGGCAGTCCACGGCAACATCATAGACCTCGCCCTTGGTCACACGCACCAGCTTGCCCTGGGTGTGGTTCTTCTGGAAATGCAGGCCGCGCAGCACGCCGCGGGTGGAGCGGCTCTGGTTGTCCTGCACGAACTCCTTGTCGATGCCGGCAGCAGCAAACTGATCCTTCTGGTAGGTCTCCATGAAATAACCGCGGTCATCACCGAACACCTGCGGCTCAATGACCACAACACCAGGGATCTCGGTCTCAGTAAACGTAAACTTGCCCATATTTCTTTTTCCTCTCTGTTTTCTTTCAGAAAATTTTGTCTGTTTGTAGTATATGGAAAAGTCCTTGCGGGCTTTTGCGCGATTTTCAGACGGCTCGTTGCCTGTCAAGCCCACCCTCTCCGTCAGCGCTGCGCGCTGCCACCTCTCCCAAAGGGAGAGGCAACGCATCTCCTCGATCCAGCTGCTGCTGACCATGAGCTGCTATCGGCTCTCCCTTCGGGAGAGCTGGCGCAAAGCGCCTGAGAGGGCGAGGCCGTCAATGTCTCGCCTTCCGTTTCCTGCGGAGCTTCGCCCTCAGCCGCACCACGCCGAACGCCGCAAGGGCGGCCAGCACGGTGGCACCGACCGAGATGGCCAGCAGGCCGCCTGCGATCCTCTTCGGCCCCACATCCCGGGAGGCGGGCAGGGTGGCATTGGCGCTCTTGGCCAGCAGCTCCTCCAGCCCGGTCACAGCGGCAGGTACCCGGACGCTGGCCGTTTCCTGCACGTCCCGCCCATGAATGGTATACACCGCATACACCGCCGGGTCAACCCCCAAGAGGTATCGTTCGGGCAATTCCAGTGTGACCGACACATCCGCAGCGGTCAGGCCGTCGGCCAGCAGCAGCTTCACGCCCGGGTCAGAAACCGTCACCGTGCCCAGCGTGCTGCCGCCGCCCGCCACTTCCAGCTCCCCGGTCACGCCCTGGGCAGGGATCTCGGTGTAGCCGGTGTAGCGGGCAAAGGCATCGTCCAGCAGGGTGCGGACATCGTTGTATTTGTCGGTCTTGATCTGGCTCTGCATGGTCACGCAGATCAGCCGCACGCCGTTCTGCTCCGCTAGGCAGACATAGCTGTACCGGGCAATGTTGGTGTAGCCGATCTTGGAGCCCAGGATGGCCGGGATATAGTACCGGCTGGAGCCCACCCGCATTTTATCCTGCTGGTGGAAGTACCGGGTCACGGGCTGGACATTGGTCGGGCCCATAGTGTACATCTCGTTCCGGGTAAACAGCGTCTCGAACCCGGGCTGGGTCAGCGCCCAGCGCAGGATCTGCGCCATGTCATAGCAGCTGGTGTAGTGGTCCTCATCGCTGATGCCGTGGGGGTTGGCAAAGTGGGTGTGTTCCAGCCCCAGCTCCTTTGCCTGCGCGTTCATGGCAGCCACACCGCCTTCAATGGAGCCGCCGCCGAAGTATTCGGCCAGCAGGTTGGCCCCATCGTTGGCGCTGGCCATCATGGTGGCATACAGGGCATCGGTCAGGGGCACTTCCTCCCCTTCCTGCAGGGCAATATGGCTGGAATCGGTGCCCGCCAGCGAGTAGACATCCTCGTGGCTGACCGTCAGCTTGACATTGTCCCACTTGCCCTGAGCCTTTTCACAGGCAAGGCCCAGCGTCATCACCTTGGTGATGGATGCCGGGTGCAGTTCCTCGTTCATGTTCTGCTGGGCCAGCACCAGACCGGTGTCGGCATCGATGATGCAGTACGCTTCCGTAGCCGTCAGTGCAGGCCCGGCAGCTGCCGCGCCCGGCGCAAACGCCGCCAGTGCGGTCAAAAGCACCGCACACAGCATGGCGATGTGTTTTTTCATTCCAGTTCCTCTATCTCAAGATATTATGATATAGTATACCACATTTTTATCCCTCTGAAAAGAGAAACCCTCAGTTCCACTCCCGGAGCACCGGCTGCAGCTGCTGACCGTGCAGGGCAGCCTCCAGTGCAGCGGGCAGCAGGGTGAGATCCGCCTTCAGGCTCTGGGGTTTCTGCGCTGCATCGTCCTGTCCGTAGGGCACAAAGTAATAGTGCTTGCGCTGCATCAGCCGGGCGATGTTCTCCCCGGAAGCCCCCAGCCCATCGTTGGTGGAGACAGCCAGCAGCACCGGGCACCCAACCCGCAGCAGGCTTTTTGCCGCCAGCGTGACCGGCGTGTCGGAAAGGCCCGCCGCCAGCCGGGCCAGCGTGGTGCCGGTGCAGGGGGCCACCACCAGTGCCCGGGCCAGCTGCCGCGGCCCCAGCGGCTCCACATCCTGCAGGGTATCCAGCACCCTGTGGCCGGTCAGGGTCTCCAGCCGCGCCTTCCACTCATCCGCCCGGCCAAAGCGGGTGTTCAGGCCGGAGGCCGCATAGCTCATCACCGGCAGCAGCTCCCAGCCCTGCCGCACCAGCTGTTCGGCCTGAGCCACCGCCGCGCCCAGCGTGCAGAAGCTCCCGCAGACCGCAAACGCCACTGTCCCGCGCAATTGCCTTTTCATGGTGTTTCCTCCCTTTCCGCCAGGATCTCACAGACCGTCCGGGCCAGAGCCTCGCCCGCCGTTTCCGGTGCGCAGGCCGCAGGCAGGCTCAGGGCATGGATGGCCCGGTGCCCCAGCCGCCGGGCTGCGGCAAAGTCAGTGCCGCCCGGCTTGGATGCCAGATCCACGATCAGGCTCCCGGGCCGCAGGGCTGCCAGCACGGCTTCCGTCAGAACAGGGGCCGGGATGGTGTTCACCACCGTGTCAAAGGCCGGAGCAGTCTGTTCCAGCCGGGCCAGATCCACGGCCCGCAGGCTGAAACTCTCCGCCAGTGCCCGCTGGGCCGGCCGCCGCGCGGCCACCGTCACCTGTGCGCCCAGTGCCGCCAGCCGTACCCCAAGCGCCTGCCCCACCGGCCCAAAACCGGCCAGCAGGATGGCGCTGTTCCAGAGCGTCCGCGTCCGCTCCGCCATCAGGATGCCGATGCAGCCCTCTGCTGTCGGGATGGCGTTGCAGAGGATCAGTTCCTCCCGGGCAAAGTAGTCCACCAGCTCCACGCCCGCCTCCGCCGCGATCTGCCTTGCCTGCTCCGAGAGTTTTCCGCCCAACGCCAGCGCCCCCGGTTTTGCGGCCCGCAGCAGCTCCGCCAGCGGGGTGCGGCTCTCGTCCAGCGGCAGCGGCAGTAAGATGTAATCGGCCAGCGCCGTCTGCTCCGGCCCGCCCACCGCAAACCCGGCACGGGCCAGCGCCCGGCCTGCCGCCGCCAGCCGCGCGTCCGTTCCGATCACCGCAAATCGTCTTTGTCCGTCCATTCCCGGCCCCTCCTCCCCATGGTCTGCGTCATCCTATGCCCATGGAGCACCGGGTGTGAAAAAGCCGCCGCTCTCCGTCAGGAAAGCAGCGGCGATCTGTTTTTTATGATATCGGCTTTTCGGTCAGCGCGGCGGCAGAGATCGCCTCCGGCTCCTCCATGTTTCGCGTCCGCTCCACGGCCTCACGCATCCGCGGCAGCTGGACGGCTTCATCAAAATCCGCATATCCCTTTGCGTAGGCAGGCACCATCTCCAACCGGTATTCTGCACTTGCAACGCTCCATTCCCGGATAGAAAAGTGCTCCGGCGGGAAATTCAGCCAGTTTCCACTCTCTCCAAACTGCGAGACCGCGTCCACCTGAATGCGGAACAGATTCTTCGCATAGTAAGCGGTCCTTGCGATATTTTTCCGGTAGAGCTTCTGCAGATCCTTTTCCCGGCTCGTCGCCTTGCAATACGTCACAAATCGGGTGTCTGCCATCCGCTCTCTGGCTTCCAGCAGGCTCAGGATCGTGCCCTTCTCATCTACCAGATACCCGTTGGTCGTCGGGTCCAGCATACACCACTTTTCCTGCGGCCGGTCGTAGATCTCCGTGACAACGTGACAATCAAAATCGAAGGGAGAATAGGGCAGGAAGCGCACACGCCGTGCGTAGATTCCCAGTGCCAGGCAGACCTCCTCCAGAATTTTAGCCTTATTCAGGCAGTTGATGCCCTGTTCCGGTTTATCCAGACTGTAATCCAAAAGCGCCAGGGCGTTGCAGTCCACATGGCCGTCGTACCACGGGCTGTGCGTCAGCTTAGGCGAGAGGTATTTCAGCACCCGAATTGCCCGCTGCAGGTCCGTGCCTTTTCCTGCAATTTTCTCAAAGGGATACTTTTTCAGGAGGTCGGCATACTCCGGGCAGTCCATGCGATATTCCACCGCCGTGCTCTTTCCCGGTTGAAAGCTCCGATTGTTCCGCAGGATTCCACGGTAAACATTGTAAAGGACTTCTGTCTCTTCAAAATTCATTGTTTTTCCCCTCTCTTTTTTGGATAGACGAACGAATGGCCGTAAGTGTTCATTTTCCCCTCTATTTTCAGACCCTATCGTTTTTTATGATACCACGGTTTTCCTGCTCATGCAATGCAAAATGCCCGGCCATGCGGGCGTTCCCACACAGCCGGGCGGCTTCCTTTATATCATTCAGTTCTGTTCAGGGCCGCTTATACTTCAGCGGTGTCTGCACCTGAGCACGGATCTTGAGCAGATAGGTCCGGGTCTGCTCGGTGCCCCGCAGGATGGCCTCCACCTGTTCCCGCTGCTCCGGGGTCAGGGCCTCGTCCTCGGCCAGCAGGTCGGCGTTGCCCTCAATGACGGCCAGCGGCGTTTTGAGCTCATGGGAAAGCTGGATGATCTGCTCCCGCTGCTGCTGCTCCATTTTCCATTGGGCCTGCAGGCTGGCCGTCAGCTCCTGCCCCATGGTCTGCAGGGCAGCCAGTGTCTCGGCGTATTCCCGCACCTGCGCCCCGGAAAAATCAATCTCTTCCACGCCCTTTTTCTCAGCCACCTGCCGGGAGACCTCGGTCAGGCGGGCCGTCTCCCGGGCCAGAAACTTTCTGGAGCGGTGGGTGCTCCACACCACCGCTCCCACCAGCAGTAGAATGCCCAGGATGCAGTGCACCGTCTGCACATCTGGCAGCTTTCCCCGCAGCGCAGGGGCGGCGTAGGGTACGGCATAGTCAAATTGCAGCAGACAGACCGTTCCGTCCTGCAATTTTGATGTCATATAATACTGTGTGTATCCAAAATGCCAGCGGTTTTTCCCCTGCCGGTTCTCCATTGCCCGCTGCAAGTGCCCGGCATCCATGTTGGTGGCCAGCACCTCGCTGCTGTCCGGCGCGGCAAACAGGGCGTACCGGCACAAGGAGTCCAGCTGCGTCTCGTCAAAGGTGTCGGCGGTCATACCCGGCAAAACGTCCTGTGCGGCTTTCTGGCAGGCCTGTGCGGCCTGATTCGCGGGCAGGAACAATCCGCTGTTCTGGATCCACAGCAGCAGCACCAGCAGCCACCCCACCGCGACCAGCAGGCAGGCCAGCGCCGTGCGCACCAGATATTGCAGCAGCACGCTGCGCAGAGAAATCAGTCTTCGCTTTTCCATCGGTATCCCACGCCCCATACGGTATTGAGCAGCTTTTCCGGCTCCGGCACGCCCGCCGCCCGCAGCTTTGCCCGGATATTTTTGATGTGCTGTGTCACGGCAGTGTCGTCCGCCGTGCCGTCAATGCCAAAAACCGCTTCGTAAATTTGCTCCTTGGTAAAGGTCTGCCCGGCGTGCAGCGCCAGATACTCGCAGATGGCATACTCCGAGCGGGTCAGCGGCAGCACTGTGCCCTCCACTGCCGCGCTCCGGGCGGTCAGGTCAAAGGCTACGCCGCTGCGCACCATCCGGTGCGCCGGGGTGCGGCTCTGCCGCCGAAGATGTGCCGCTACCCGCGCCCGCAGCTCTGCCACCCGGAAGGGCTTGGACAAAAAGTCGTCTGCCCCGATGCCCAGCCCTTCCAGCACAGCGGCCTCGTCGGTGCGGGCACTCAGAAACAGGATGGGCACTTCGGTCAGACTGCGGATGCGCCGACAGACCGCAAAGCCATCCTCCCCGGGCATCATCACGTCCAGCAGGATGCAGTCTGCCCAGCGGCAAAGCGCCTCGGTCAGTTCCCCGCCTGCCTGCCGCGTTTCTACCCGGTGTCCGTCCCGCTCCAAGGCGGTGCGGATCAGCTTGCAGAGCTCCAGATTGTCATCCAGCGTCAGAATATTTGCCACAAGATCACCTCAACACGTTATAAAGCAGGCAGGAAGCGCCGTAAAGCAGATACACATGGGCTGGGTAGAACCAATAGAACCACTGCTTGTGCCCGCTGCCGCGCTGCCCGTTGTACAGCAGCATCAGCAGCACCGCCGCCACCCCGAACCACTCGTAGTAGTCGGTGAACATCTGCGTCCAGACAAAGCCATCCTGTCGGCAAGCCATCCCAAAGGGCAGCACAAAATCACACAGGAAAATCACCAGTGCCCATACCGTCAGCTGCACTTTGCGCCGTCCACGCAATGCATACAGCAGCGCACCGCCCAGCAAAAAGCTCCAGCTGCCGTCCGTGATGCTGGTCCACAGGGGCAGCGGGCTGGTGATGACAAACGCCACCACCGTGGAAGCCCACGGCATCTGCTGGATCTGGGGGAAAGCGCTCAGGAACGCCACCATCACAAACGGCCAGCCAGCCACCGCCGCGATGGCCGCCACGCCCCTGACCCATTTCTTTTCCCGGAGCCAGTCGATGCCCTGCCAGACGATGCACAGCAGCATCAGATCCTGAAAAATCGCGTTCAGCGGGTAGAAGCCATCCCCGCGCCGGAAGGCTTTGGCGTAGATCATAAAAAATTCCAGCGCTGCCATGGCTGTGCCGATAGCCCAGATGCGGATAAAATACCGCCTGCGGTCATGGGTGTGGGCAAAGCCCTCCACCGTGCAGAACAAAAACAGCGGCGCACTGAGCCGCCCCAGCATACTGAATACCGTTGGGATGCAGCCGGTGAACTCGAAGAAATAATGAATGTGATCCAGCACCATCAGCGCCAGTGCAATGGTCTTGAGCTGGGTACCGTCCAGCCCGTTTTTCAATTTTGTCAGCATACAAATTCCCCTTTCGATGATGCTATCATTGTAACAGGGAAATCTGTAGGAATTCTGAGGGAGAACTTATTTTTCCAGATAATAGCGCACCAGATCCGTGGGGCCGCGCTCTGCATGGCGCATAGCCTTGTACTCGATGCCCTCATAGGCAAAACCCAGCTCTTTCAGCTTCATTTTGCGGAACACTTTTCGGCATCAATGGCCAGCACGAACATCAGCACATGGAGCGCGTCTGCCGGGTCAACGATATCCAGCACATAGGTGTCCGTCCATTGCAGCAGCTCTTTGGAGACCGTTGCGACTGTCTCTCCCACCGGCTTTGTAATGGTGTAATCCCACCCAGGGAAATCTCCCTCCACATGCCAGCCGTTGAAATCGATGTTGTACTTGGGCTTGAACCAGCCCAGTTCCTTTTCGAGGCAGCCGATATAATTTTCACCCTCATAGAGTTCAAACTTGGGCAGCCAGGTCAGCACCTCCTGCTTGACAGTACCAAGCTCGTTCTCTTCCGTGTCGAAGATTTTCAGGCAGTGCCCCCACGAGAGCTGCCCTTTTACCACATAGACCGTGTTCTCATTTTCATCATAGATATCGTAGCTGTCGAACCACGAAAACATCCGTTGTTTGAATAAAAGCTTCATCCTACCCCTCCTCTTTTTGCGATTTCACCGCAGACGGAATACATGCTTATCCCATATACGATTCAGGGACGGGTTTTAAGGCAGAAGCTACAAATTTTTTTTCATACAACAAACCCCTGAAGAATTTCTTCCTCAGGGGCTTCATTTAAGTCGGCGACTACCTATTTTCACGCGCCGTTTCCAGCGAACTATCTTGGGCAC
>ENA-OUPA01000494-OUPA01000494.1-human-gut-metagenome-genome-assembly--contig:-NODE-494-length-26323-cov-8.87711_pt1 | contig 26323 bp, 19 predicted proteins | sample MGYA00237939_ERZ548770 | MGnify/ENA primary metagenome ERZ548770 (study PRJEB26490, sample SAMN05356877) | human gut metagenome | biome: terrestrial biome; feature: human-associated habitat; material...
ACCACATACACCACTTGGAGCACCACTATGGTGTATGCTTTCAACAGGGAAATGTACAGAGTTATCACACACGGGAAAATGTGACCTGTAAGCAAAGCACAGTATTAACAGGGCTTCTACACAGCTATTCCATGTGAGGAATCTTATCCCGACCATGAAGCCGCTGGATTCCGACAAGAAGCCCGAAACGGCCGAGCCAAAGCCCGCCGAGGCCGCGCCTGTAGCGCCCGCAGTTGAGGAGAAGATCGACTTTTCCAACGTGCAGATCGAGCCGCTGTTTGCCGATTTCGTGGACTTTGACACGTTCAGCAAGTCCGATTTCCGCGCCGTGAAGGTCAAGGCGTGTGAGGCTGTGAATAAGTCGAAGAAGCTCCTGAAGTTCACGCTCGATGACGGCACCGGCACGGACCGCGTGATTCTCTCCGGCATTCACGCCTATTACGAGCCGGAAGAGCTCGTGGGCAAGACCTGCATTGCTATCGTCAACCTCCCGCCGCGGCCCATGATGGGCATCGACTCCTGCGGCATGCTGATTTCCGCCGTGCACCACGAAAACGACGAGGAGCGGCTGCACCTGCTCATGGTCGATCCGCACATTCCGGCCGGCGCGAAGCTGTATTGATTTCTACCGAAATTTGCTGCGCTTACGCCTGACAATTTGACAGCCATGAAGCCCGCTGATTGCGATCAGCGGGCTTTTTCTATTTTTCCGGCCATTTCATGATGGAGGTACCCAGCAGGACTGTTATGGTAGAAAATGCGCAAACGCTGTGGTATGCTATTGCAAGAATGTGTCGCAGAGAGGAGGGGCGCGTATGCAGCAGGCGGGCGCGGACAGCCGCCGCGAGAAAGCGTGGCCGGAAATGAAGAAGCGAAAAGCTTCCAATTTTTACACCGGGCTCTATGTATTTATGAGTTTTTTCTTCTTGGGTGGGACTGCCTTTTTTTCATGGATTCTTACAAAGTATGTACCGAATGATCCTTCGCGCCCATATGATTTCGGCTTTTTCTGCGGCGTGATTTTTATTATAGTAGGCGTAGTAGGCTTTTGCGCATCTATCTACATGGTCTTGAAGGGGGCATTTTCGGCTGCATACATGGTAGATGCAGAAGGCATGACAACCTATTGGCGAAAAAACACATACCGGCTTTTGTGGACCGACTGCATCGAGTTTGAGATCGTGCAGGTTCCGGTCAACTGGAGTACCTCGGCCGCGGTCGTATATTGCTCCACGCGTGTCCTCTCCCAGAAAGAAAAAGAGAATTTCTTCTGGTTCCACAAGAACGATTTTGCGCACGTGCAGTATTTCCAGTACAGTGATGAGGCAATCTTTCAGGAGTTTTTGCATTGCGTTCCGGAGCGGGCGCGCAATTATCTGGAAGCGAAAGCGCTTGTGCTGGGCCTTCCGGGGGAGTGAGGCCCTTTCCGTGCGGCATATCCGGCGGATTCCACAAACAACGGTTGCGGCGCGGCCGGTTTTGCGGTATAATCAAACCAATTTGTGCCTGAGTGCGTGAAAGGAAACAATGTTATGGGTAACGACGCCAACGTCAGCAAACGCGACGGCTTTCGCAGCCGCGGCGGATTCATCATCGCCTGCATCGGCTCGGCCGTCGGCATGGGCAACATCTGGCGCTTTCCGACGCTGGTGTCCAAGTGGGGCGGCATGACCTTTCTGCTGCCGTATTTCCTGTTTGTCATTCTCATCGGTTCCACCGGCGTCATCGGGGAGTTTGCGCTCGGCCGCGCAGCCGGTGCGGGACCGGTCGATGCTTTCGGCATGTGCACCGAGGCGCGCTGGGGCAAGCGCCGTCCCGGCGAACTGGTCGGCTACATCCCGGTGCTCGGCTCTCTGGCGCTGGCCATCGGCTACACCTGCGTCATGGGCTGGATCTTCAAGTATACATTCCTGGCGTTTGACGGCGGCCTGTCCGCCATGGGGCAGGACATGGACGCGATCGTCGGCAGCTTCAACGCCACCGCCAGCGCGTGGGGCGCGAATGTCTGGGTCGTTGTCGCGGTCGCGGTGAGCTTTGTCATCATGTCGTTTGGCATCGCGGGCGGCATTGAAAAGGCGAATAAGATCATGATGCCGATTCTGTTTTTGCTGTTTGTGGGTCTGGGTATCTACGTGGCCACGCTGCCCGGCGCATCGGGCGGCTATCGGTATATCTTCACCATCAAGCCCGCAGGCCTGCTTGACCCCTATGTCTGGATCTATGCGTTCGGTCAGGCGTTCTTCTCGCTGTCTGTTGCCGGCAACGGCAGCGTCATTTACGGCTCTTACCTCAGCAAGAGCGAGTGCATCCCGAGTTCTGCGCGCAACGTGGCGCTCTTTGATACGATCGCGGCGCTGCTGGCGGCGTTCGTCATCATTCCCGCCATGGCGGCGGGCGGCGCACAGCTCGACGCCGGCGGCCCGGGCCTGATGTTCATCTACCTCGTCCATGTCATGAACGGCATGGCGGGCGGCCGCATCGTGGCGATGGTGTTTTTTGTCTGCGTGGCCTTCGCGGGCGTCACATCGATCATCAACCTCTATGAGGCGCCGGTCGCGTCCCTGCAGGAGCGATTCGGCCTCAAGCGCGTGCCGGCCACGGCGGTGATCCACGTGATCGGTCTCGCCGTCGCGCTGTGCATTCAGGCCATCGTGTCGCAGTGGATGGACGTCGTGTCCATTTACATCTGCCCGCTGGGCGCGCTGCTCGCGGCGGTCATGTTCTTCTGGATCGGCGGCAAGAAGCTCGTGCTCGAGAGCGTCAACCTCGGCGCGCGCAAGCCCATCGGCGGTTGGTACTACCCGCTGTGCAAGTATGTTTACTGCGCGAGCGTGCTCGTGGCGCTCGTTGCCGGCGCGGCCCTCGGCGGCATCGGCTGAAACAATGGATGAAAAAAACGGCCCTCCGCAGATGCGGAGGGCCGTTTTTTGCTGTTTATTTTACGTTTTCGCAAAACGCCGTCAGGATGGCGGCGGTCTGTTCACGCGTGGCGCTGCCCTGCGGGCTCAGCCAGGCAGTGCCATTGCTGTCGGTCGTACCGGAGATCAGCCCGAGCGCGACCGCGTCTGCCAGCGCATCCCGCGCCCAGTCGGATACGCCGCCGTTGTCCGGGAAGCGGCTCAGGTCCGCGGGCGTCCACGTGCGCGCTGGCTTCAGGACCCGGCTTGCATATTCCATGAGCAGAACAGCGAACTGCTCGCGTGTCACCGGGGCCTCGGGTACGAAGGTTGTCGCGCTCGTCCCGGCCACGACGCCGGTCTGATAGGCCCAGAGAACTGCGTCCTTGTACCAGTCCTGCGTCAGATCCGTAAATGGTGTGGTGCCGGTGGTCTTCGGTCCGCCCGCGAGATTATAGAGGGTCTGCACGACCTGCGCGCGTGTGGTCGTGTCCTTCGGGGCAAAGCGGCCGCCGCCGACGCCGGACATCAGGCCGCTGCGCACGCAGTAGTCAATACCCGGATGCGCCCAGTTGTCGGGCGCTGGGACGTCCGTCAGGTTCTTGCTGGAGCAGGGCGGCGCGGGGATGGCCTCCGTTCTCGTCGTGCCGCAGCGCGTGCACGTATAGCGCAGCACACCGTCGCCCGCGCAGCTCGCCTGTTTGACGACCGTTCCGCCGTCCCAGACGTGCTCGCCGCCGAGCGGGCGCAGGGGCTGCGTCACGGAGGCGCCGCAGCTGCTGCACGTGTAGACGTTCCGGCCAAAGTCCGTGCACGTCAGCGCGACGTGCTCCGTGATCTGATAATCATGCGTGTGGTCCGCGCGCAGCGACGCGCCATACCGCAGGTCGAGGTCCACATTCGCCTGGATGCCGGGGATGCGGCCGCTGTTGCTGTTTTGCCACGTGCTGTAGCTGCCGCTGTAGCCGGTCTCGGCGGCCCAGACGGCGAGCCAGCGGTCCCACCGGTCATAGGCTGGGTCGTCCAGTGTGGTCGTCCACCAGTAGCGGTTGGCGTACACGCCGACCGAATAGCCCGCGGCCTGCAGCGTCTCGCAGAAGATGGTCGCGTGGCGCAGGACCTCGGCCTTCGTGCAGTTGGCGCGGATGCCGCTGTCCTCCAGGTCGAGGTACACCGGCAGCTGCGGGTGCTTGCCGTCAAGCAGACGCAGGGCGTGCGCGGCCTCACTGCGCGCTTCCTCGTCGGTCTGTGCGAGAGAGTACAGATATACACCGTACGGGATGCCGAGCCGCTCGCATGCGGCGGTGTTGACGGCCCACTTCGTGTCGTCCTGCGCGGTCAGGTCACTGCCGCGGCCACAGCGGATGATGGCAAAGTCAATATACTGCGCCGTGGTGTCCCAGTCGATCACACCCTGATACTGGCTGACATCGATACCGGCGCCTGTGATCCGTTCGCCGGCGGAGAGCACATCAGGAGATGCAGCGTCCTCCGCCGGGAGCCGCGCGGCGGAGGCGCTGCCGGCCAGCAGCGCGCACAGAAGCAAAATAGAAAGCAGTCGTTTTCGCATGGTATTCCTCCGATCTGATGGTGATGGGCGTATGGCTTTGCTTCCCATTGTAAGGCCAAACGTCGGAAAAGGCAACCGCAGATGCAGGAAAGAAACACGGCGCTCTGCCGCAGCAGAGCGCCGTGTTCGATATGCGTTTTAGAACATCTTGATGTACGCGTCGCGGTCAGGGCCGACGGAGACGTACTTGATGCGGCAGCCGACGGCGGCTTCCAGATAGTGCACGTAGTCGAGCGCTTCCTTCGGAAGGTCGCTCACCGTGCGGCAGCCGGAGATGTCGCAGTGGAAGCCGGGCAGATACTCGTAAACGGGCTTGGCCTTGGCCAGCTTCACGCCGATGGGGAAGCGGTCCACGCGCTCGCCGTCGATGTCATAGGCGACGCACACGGGGATCTTGTCCAGGTAGGACAGCACGTCGAGCTTCGTCAGCGCGATGCTCGTGCAGCCCTGCATTTTCACACCGTAGCGGGAGGCGACCACGTCGAACCCGCCCACGCGGCGCGGCCGGCCGGTCGCGGCACCATATTCGCCGCCGGCATCACGCAGCGCCGTGGCCTCGTCGCCGAACATCTCGCAGGTGAACGGGCCTTCACCCACGCAGGTGGAGTATGCCTTCATGATGCCAACGATGTTGTCGAGCCGCGCCTCCGGGATGCCCGCGCCGATGGGAGCGTAGGCCGCGATGGTCGAAGAGCCGGAGGTGTACGGATAGATGCCGTAGTCAATGTCGCGCAGCGCGCCGAGCTGGGCCTCAAAGAGCAGGGACTTGTTGTCCTCGATGGCCTCGGAGAGGTAGTCCGTCGTGTCGCAGACGTAGTCCTTGAACGGCATGGCGTAGGTGTCGATCCAGTCCATCATCTCGTCGAGGTCGATGGGGTCATGGTGATAACCGTTGACAATGAAGAGATTCTTCCACTCGAGAATGTCGGTCAGGCGCGCCTTGAGTGCGTCGCGGTCGGCGAGCTCGCCCATGCGCAGCGCCTTTTTCATGTATTTGTCCGAGTAGGCGGGGGAGATGCCGCGGCGAGTGGAGCCGAACTTCTTGTCCGCCAAACGATCCTCCTCCAGGCAGTCGAGCAGCTTGTGGTACGGCATGCAGATGACGGCCTTGTCGCTGATCTTCAGGTGCTCCGGCGTGATGGTGATGCCGCCGGCGCGCAGATGCTCGACCTCATGGAACATGTGCTCCGTATCAATGACCATGCCGGGGCCGAGCACGTTCACGGTCTCGTCGCGCAGGATGCCGCTCGGCATGAGATTGAGCACGAACTTGCCCTTGTCGTTGATGACGGTGTGGCCGGCGTTGTTGCCGCCCTGATAGCGCACGACGACGTCGTACTTCTGGCTGAGCAGGTCGACCATGCGGCCCTTGCCCTCGTCGCCCCAGTTGATGCCTACGATGGATGTCAGCATTGTTGAGAAACCTCCTGTTTCTTTTACACGTTTACGGATGCGTCGCATCCGAGCAGTGTGGTATATTTGTTCAGGACCGGCGTGACCTGCTCGCGCAGGAACGTCTCGGTCTGGTGTACGGCCATGCCGGTGAAGGCATGGGGGTCAACTAGCTTTTGAAGCTCGGCGCGCGTGAGCCCGAAGATCGGGTCGGCAAGAATGCGCTCGAGCAGGTCGTTGCTGCCGCCATTGAGTTTGACCTCTTTGCCGGCGGCGACGCTGTGCTGCCGGATGGCCTCGTGCAGGGTCTGCCGGTCGCCGCCCTTTTCCTTGACGCAGTACATGAGGATGTTCTCCGTCGCGAGAAACGGCAGTTCGTCCGCCAGATGCTTTTCGGCCATTTTCGGGTACACGGTCAGCCCGCGGATGACGTTGAGGTACAGCGTCAGGATACCGTCGGTGGCGAGAAACGCCTCCGGGATGCTGATGCGGCGGTTGGCCGAGTCGTCGAGCGTGCGCTCAAACCACTGGGCGCTGGCCGTCACGGCGGCGTTCTGCAGGTCGCAGATGACGTAGCGTGACAGGGAAGCGATGCGCTCGCTGCGCATGGGGTTGCGCTTGTAGGCCATGGCCGAGGAACCGATCTGGCCGCTCTCAAACGGCTCGTCCACCTCCTTGAGGTGGGACAGCAGCCGGATGTCGCTGGAAAACTTCGATGCGCTCTGCGCGATGCCGGACAGTACCTGCAGCACCTGAAAGTCCACCTTGCGCGAATAGGTCTGGCCGCTGACGGGGTACGCGCCGGGAAAGCCCATCTTCTCGCAGATCTTCTGTTCGAGCGCGACGACCTTCTGTTCGTCGCCGTCAAACAGGGCGAGGAAGCTCGCGCCCGTGCCGGTCGTGCCCTTGCAGCCGAGGAGTTTGAGGTTGCCGAGCTGAAACTCCAGCTGCTCAAGATCCATCAGCAGGTCCTGCGTCCAGAGCGTGGCGCGCTTGCCGACGGTCGTCGGCTGCGCGGCCTGAAAGTGCGTGTAGGCGAGCGTCGGCTCCGCCTTGTGCGCCTCGGCAAAGTCCGCGAGCGCCTGAATGACGTTCACCAGCAGGCTGCGGATCTGCTCAAGCGCCTCGCGCATGAGGATGATGTCCGTGTTGTCGCCGACGTAGCAGGACGTGGCGCCGAGGTGCAGAATGGGCTTTGCCTCCGGGCAGCACGCGCCGTAGGTCAGCACATGGGCCATGACGTCGTGCCGCACCTCGTGCTCGCGCGCCGCGGCGTAGTCATAGTCGATGTCCGTGATGTGTGCGCGCAGCTCCTGAATCTGCTCATCCGTGATCGGCAGACCGAGCTCCTGCTCGCTCTCCGCCAGCGCGACCCAGAGTCTGCGCCATGTGGAAAACTTGTTGTCGTCGGAGTAAATGTGCTGCATCGTGCGCCCGGCGTAGCGGGTACACAGGGGGTTGACGTAGCGGTCGTGCATACTTATCCTCTCTCTGCGTGGCGCAGCGCCGCCGAAATCAGCCCCTTGAACAGGGGGTGCGCCTTGTTCGGGCGGCTCTTGAACTCGGGATGGTACTGAACGCCGATGTAAAAGTCGTTCTCGGGGATCTCAACGGTCTCCACGATGTGGCCGTCCGGCGACAGGCCGGAGAGCACGAGCCCCTTTTCCTGCATGAGCGTGCGGTAGTCGTTGTTGAACTCGTACCGGTGGCGGTGGCGCTCGGAGATGTCCAGCGTGCCGTAGCAGGCGGCCATTTTTGTGCCGGGCACGATGTGGCACGGATACGCGCCGAGACGCAGCGTGCCGCCCTTGTTGATCTCGTCGCTCTGGTCGGGCATGAAGTCGATGACCTTGTGCGTGCTGCCTTCGTCGAACTCGCCGGAGTTGGCGTCGGCAAGGCCGCAGACGGAGCGCGCAAACTCGATGACCGCGATCTGCATGCCCAGGCAGATGCCGAGGTAGGGGATGTTGTGCGTGCGGGCATAGTGCGCGGCCGCAATCTTGCCCTCAATGCCGCGGTTGCCGAAGCCGCCGGGCACGAGAATGCCGTCGCAGCTGCCGAGCACTTCCTCTACATTATCGCGCGTAATCGTCTCGCTGTCAATCCATTGAATGTCCACACGCGTGCCATAGACATAGCCGGCGTGGCGCAGCGCCTCGGCAACGGAGAGATACGCGTCGTGCAGCTGCACATATTTGCCCACGAGGCCGATCGTCACGCGGTGCGAGCGGTTTCGGATGCTCTCGAGCATGGCGTCCCACTCGGTCATGTCCGGCGCGGGCGCGTCGATGTGCAGCTCGCGGCAGACGATCTCGGAAAAGCGGTTCTTTTCGAGCATGATCGGTGCCTCGTACAGCACGGGAATGGTCATGTTTTCGATCACGCAGTCGGGCTTGACGTTGCAGAACAGGGAGATCTTGCGGAAGATGGACTCCTCGAGCGGCTCATCGCAGCGCAGCACGATGATGTCCGGGGAAATGCCCATGCCCTGCAGCTCCTTGACTGAGTGCTGCGTGGGCTTGGTCTTGTGCTCCTCACTGCCGTGCAGATACGGCACGAGCGTCACGTGGATGTAGAGTGCGTTCTCGCGCCCGACCTCCAGCCCGACCTGACGGATGGCCTCGAGAAACGGCTGGCTCTCGATGTCGCCGGTCGTGCCGCCGACCTCCGTGATGACGACGTCGGCATTTGTCTTGCTGCCGACACTATAGATAAAGTCCTTGATCTCATTCGTGATGTGCGGGATGACCTGCACCGTCTCGCCGAGGTACTCGCCGCGGCGCTCCTTGTTGAGCACGTTCCAGTACACCTTGCCGGTCGTGAGGTTGGAGTATTTGTTCAGGTCCTCGTCAATGAAGCGCTCATAGTGACCGAGATCGAGATCGGTCTCCGCGCCGTCCTCGGTGACGTACACCTCGCCGTGCTGATATGGGCTCATGGTGCCGGGGTCCACATTGATATAGGGGTCGAGCTTCTGCGCGGCGACCTTCAGGCCGCGTGCCTTGAGCAGACGGCCGAGCGAAGCCGCCGTAATGCCCTTGCCGAGGCCGGAGACAACGCCGCCGGTCACAAAAATGTACTTGGTCATGATCCACACTCCTCAATCTTCATAGGTACGAATGATATTTTCTGCAATGGTCCGCCGGCGCATACTGGTGTCCATTGCCTGTTTCTCAATGTATTTGTGCGCCTCCGTTTCCGTCATCTGCAGATGCTGCACGAGCAGGAGCTTCGCGCGGTTGATGATGCGGATGTCGGCAACCTTTGCCTCGAGCTTTTCCGTCTTGTGCTGCATCTGCTCGAGCTGGATGCGCACGGCGGTCAGCAGCCGGATGGTCTGCACAATGAGCGACTCCGGCGCGTCACTCGGCAGCACCAGCACGCCGGACTGTTCGAGCAGGGCGGCGGCCGCGTCTGCGTGTTCCGGCGCGGCCAGCAGCAGCACGGCCATGCAGTGCCGTTTTTTGAGCTGCAGCGCCAGCTCCTGACCGGAGCTGCCGGCGACGGGCTCTGCGATGAGCACGCCGTCGATGCCGCCTGCATCAAACTGTTCGAGCGCCTGGCGTGCGCTGTCGGCGTGATCGAACGGGACGATACGCGCCCGCGTGAGCAGGGCACTGATGCGCTGGGTCTGCGCCTCAGAGCCGGAGACCAGCAGGGCGCGCACGGTGCGCAGCGATGTGTTCATGGCAGTCACCTCGGATCGGGAATCTGAGCGGAAAAACAAAAAAGGACGCTTCCGATGCCGATAAGGGGCACTTTCCCCCAGGTCATCGTGAAACGTCAGCGTTCTCGAAAAGTTACCATATGAACTTATGTTTGCGGCCGCGAAAACAGCACGCAGAATTTTGCCAATCAAAATCCATGTATATAATACACCACGGCGTTTGCACGTGTCAAGGATAAAAAAGCGGGCAAATTCGCCGGAAATTCTGTGAAATCCGCCGAAAGAAATTGCGCCCGACCCGCTTGACATTTTTCCGCAACAGGCGTATATTTTGCTACATTGAAACGGCAATGGCGTCGTGGAGAGCTCAAGATCTCCGGGCACCAGTGCCGTTTTTTTGTTGTTGACACCGATTTTTGAAATACAGAAAGGGGACCATGCGAGATGGAAAAGATCTCTGACATTTTTGGATCCATGGTATTTAACGATGCAGTCATGCGCGAGCGTCTGCCGAAGGAAACGTACCGGCAGGTGCAGGCGACGATGGAAAAGGGCAAGCGTCTTGATGACGATGCCGCGCGCATCGTGGCCAATGCCATGAAAGACTGGGCGATCGAAAAGGGCGCCACGCACTTCACGCACTGGTTCCAGCCGATGACCGGCATCACCGCCGAGAAGCACGACAGCTTCATCTCTCCCTGCGGCGGCGGTCAGGTCATTATGGAGTTCTCCGGCAAGGAGCTCGTCCGCGGCGAACCGGATGCGTCCAGCTTCCCGTCCGGCGGCCTGCGCGCAACGTTTGAGGCGCGCGGCTACACCGCCTGGGACCCGACGTCCTATGCATTCATTAAAGATAATGTGCTGTGCATCCCGACGGCGTTCTGCTCTTACGGCGGCGAGGCGCTCGATAAAAAGACGCCGCTGCTGCGCAGCGCCGAGGCGCTCAACCGGCAGGCCCTGCGTGTGATCCATCTGTTCGGCAACGAGGACGTGACCGCCGTGCGCACGACCGTCGGCCCCGAGCAGGAGTACTTCCTGATCGACAAGTCCGTGTATGACAAGCGCAAGGACCTGATCTATACCGGCCGCACGCTCTTCGGCGCCAAGCCGCCGAAAGGCCAGGAGCTGGACGATCACTATTTCGGCAGCATCAAGCCGCGCGTTGCGGCGTTCATGAAGGATCTGGACGAGGAGCTCTGGAAGCTCGGCGTTTACGCCAAGACCGAGCATAACGAAGTGGCGCCCGCGCAGCACGAGCTCGCGCCGGTGTTCACGACCGGCAACATCGCCGCCGACCAGAACCAGCTGACGATGGAGATCATGCAGAAGGTGGCAGCGCGCCACGGCATGGTCTGCCTGCTGCATGAAAAGCCGTTTGCCGGTGTCAACGGTTCCGGCAAGCACAACAACTGGTCCCTGACCACCAACACCGGCATGAACCTGCTCGAGCCCGGCGAGACGCCGGCCGAGAACGCACAGTTTCTGCTCTTCCTGTGCGCGGTGATCCAGGCGGTGGATGATTATCAGGATATGCTGCGCATCAGCGTGGCGTCGGCCGCGAACGACCACCGTCTCGGCGCGAACGAGGCGCCCCCGGCCGTCGTGTCGATGTACGTCGGCGATGAGATCGAGAACATTCTCGACGCCATTGTCAACGAGACGTCCTACGCCGGCCAGGAAAAGGAGCTGCTGAAGATCGGCGTGCATGCGCTGCCGCGCTTCCCCAAGGACACGACTGACCGCAACCGCACCTCTCCGTTTGCGTTCACCGGCAACAAGTTCGAGTTCCGCATGCCCGGTTCCTCGGCTTCCATTTCCGGCATCAACGTCGTGCTCAACACGGCGGTCGCCGAGAGCCTTGAGCAGTTTGCTGACGCGCTCGAGGGCAGCAAGGACTTCGAGGCCGACCTGCAGGCGCTCATCCGCAGCGTGCTCATCAAGCACAAGCGCATCCTCTTTAACGGCAACGGCTATGACGATGCCTGGCTGGCGGAGGCTGAGCGCCGTGGCCTGCTGAACCTGCGCACGACGCCGGAGGCACTGCCGTATTACCTCGCCGACAAGAACGTGGCGCTCTTTACCAAGCACCGCGTCTACACCCGCACCGAGATGGAGGCCCGCTATGAGATCCACCTCGAAAACTACAGCAAGGTGCTCAACATTGAGGCGCTGACGATGCTCGAGATGGCGCGGCGCGACATCATGCCCGCCGTCAGCAGCTATCTGCGCGAGCTGTCCGAGACCGCCACGGCGATCCACGCCGTGTCCGTCACAGCTGACTGCTCGTATGAGGAGAGCATCATCCCCGAAATGTCCGCGCTGCTGGGCGATGCCTACCGCAAGGTCCGCAGTCTGGATGAGGCGCTCATGGGCGCCAAGACCGTCGAGGGCAGTCAGGCGCTGGCCAACTACTACCGCGACAAGGTCTTTTCCGCCATGGCGGAGCTGCGCATCACGATCGACCAGCTCGAGACCATGACGCCGTCTGACAAGTGGCCGGTTCCGTCCTACGGCGAGCTGCTGTTCAGCGTGCGGTAAAAAACGCTTTCTCTTTCTTTTTTCTCTCTTCTTTCATTTTCATACTTCTGTCAAAAGCATTGACGGAGAAAAGTAGCACGGGCGATCATTCCCAGCGAGTGCGGGACGGTGCGAGCCGCATAACAGAGCCTGTGTGAAGAACACTCCCGAGCTGCAATCTGAACGGGCGAGAGCCTCAGTAGGTGCGCCGTCAAAGCCGGACGTTATCCCGGTGCGGTTTGTTAGAACCCGTGAGAAGTAAAATAGGTGGCACCACGATACGCAGCTACTCGTCCTATTGTCGGATGGTAGCTGCGTATTTTTTGATGTATTCAGGAGGAAAAAATCATGTGTTCCATCATCGGCTATCTCGGCTCGTCCATCTCTGCGCAGGATCTGCGCGCCGGCTTTGACAAGACCATTTCCCGCGGCCCGGACGATACGCGCATGCTGCACATCGGCGCGGCGACGCTCGGCTTCCACCGTCTGGCCATCATGGGCCTGCACCCGGAGGGCATGCAGCCATTCACGCGGGATGGAAGCGCGCTCGTGTGCAACGGCGAGATCTATGGCTTCCGGCCCATCCGCGAGCGGCTCATCGCTGAGGGCGAGACGTTCGAGAGCGAGTCCGACTGCGAGATCCTGCTCCCGCTCTACGAGCGCGAGGGGCTGGACATGTTCCGCGGGCTCGACGCGGAGTTTGCCATGGTCATCTATGATGCCAAGCGCGGCGGACTCGTCGCGGCGCGCGACCCCATCGGCATCCGCCCGCTGTACTACGGCTATGACGCCGAGGGTGCGATCATCTTTGCCAGCGAGGCGAAAAACCTCGTCGGCCTTGTGCACGATGTCATGCCGTTTCCTCCCGGACACTATTATGCCGATGGCAAGTTCACCTGCTACCGCGACATGACGCAGGTCGACGCCGTCTGCGAGGACGATCTGGAGACCGTCTGCACCCACATCCGCGAGAAGCTCATCGCCGGCGTGGAAAAGCGGCTCGATGCCGACGCACCGCTCGGCTTCCTGCTCTCCGGCGGCCTGGACAGCAGCCTTGTGTGCGCCATCTCGGCAAAGCTGCTCAAAAAGCCCATCCGCACGTTCGCCATCGGCATGCGTGCCGATGCCATCGACCTCAAGTACGCCCGCGAGGTGGCGGAGTATCTGCATGCCGACCACACCGAGGTCATCATCACGCCCGAGGATGTGATTCAGGCGCTCCCGGAGGTCGTGGCGCTGCTCGGTACCTATGACATCACGACCATCCGCGCGAGCATCGGCATGTACCTTGTCTGCAAGGCCATCCACGAGCAGACCGACCTGCGCGTGCTGCTCACGGGCGAAATTTCCGATGAGCTCTTCGGCTACAAGTACACAGACTTCGCGCCCAGCCCGGCGGCGTTCCAGGAGGAGTCCGCTAAGCGCATCCGCGAGCTGCATATGTACGATGTCCTGCGCGCTGACCGCTGCATTTCCGTCAACAGTCTCGAGGCCCGCGTGCCGTTCGGCGATCTGGACTTCGTGCAGTATGTCATGTCCATCGACCCGGCCAAGAAGTGCAACGTCTACGGTAAGGGCAAGTACCTGCTGCGCCACGCCTTTGAGGGCGACTGGCTGCCGCACGACATTCTCATGCGCGAGAAGGCGGCCTTCAGCGACGCAGTGGGCCACTCCATGGTCGACGATCTCAAGGCCTACGCCGAGCGGAAGTACACGGACGGGGAATTCGAGACCCTGCGCCGGAAGTACGACTTTGCGCAGCCGTTCACCAAGGAATCGCTGCTCTACCGTGAGCTGTTTGAGCAGTATTATCCCGGTCAGGCGCACATGATCGTGGATTTCTGGATGCCGAACAAGTCGTGGGCCGGCTGCGACGTGGACGATCCGTCCGCGCGCGTGCTCGCAAACTACGGCGACAGCGGAAAGTGAGAAGAACATGGACGACACAGCACTGTGTATCCGCACCGCGCGCCTGAGCGACGTGCCCATGCACCCCTTCCCGGAGATCAGCCCGGCGGAGCTGGAATCTATTTTGGATCATGCATAAAGAAACGGACCGTTTCCAAGTCGGAAACGGTCCGCATTTTTATCGCTTTTGCAGCAGTTCATACGCGCCCAGCAGCATCTGCGCTGCCTCGGCGCGCGTGATGGGGGCTGCGCAGTCGCTGCCGTCCGGGTACACGCCGCAGGATGTCAGGCTCGACACGGCGGCGCACGCCCACTCGGGGATATAGTCGCTCTCGAGCGCGGCGGCGGGGGAGGGCTCGAGGAAGCTGCTGAGCATCACGGCCGCTTCGCCCGCCGTGATGCCGCGCTGCGCGTCGAAGACGATCGCCGTGCCGTCGGAGTAACCGGCGATGTCGCCGTTCATGACCGCGGTCGCAACGTAGGTCTTGGCCCACGCGGGGATCTGCTCATCGTCACCGAAGCCGGTCGAGAGCACGCCCTGCAGCACCGAAGTGCCGGTCAGGCGCGTGCACATGGCGAGAAATTCATCGCGCGGCATCGGGCTGTCAGGGTCAAAGAGATACTGCCCGCCGACCTGCCGGCCGACGCACAGCCCCTGCTCGGCGAGCATGACGGCGGCGTATTCCTCCGGCCGGCCGGCCATGTCGCTGTAGGTGATGTCCGGCTTCTGCTTCTTGATGGAGATGAGCACGGTTGCCTCCTGCGACTCGTTGCCGCTGCTGTCGGCGGCGCGGAAGCCGAAGTAGTCGCGCCCGCGCTTGCCGTCGGCGGGAGTGTAGACGAACGTGCCGCTGTCGGTGAGCGTCACGGTGCCCTTGATGGGCTCGGTCGTGATGCGGAAGGTGAGCGGGCTGCCGTCGGGCGCAGTTGCGCTCAGTGTGCCGCCGATGGACGTGCTGCGGAATGTGGTCAGCTCCAGATTTTCGGCCACGGGTGCGGTGGCGGCGGTGTCCTGCTCGGCAAAGCCCGCCGGGACGAGCGCCGCGCACAGCGCCAGCGCGCACACGGCCGCAAGAATTTTCTGCTTCATATTGCAAAACCTCCGTGCAAATGTAGGCTGCTCCTAGTTTGCACGGAGGTGGTGGAAATATGCGTTTTGGGCCTTACTCGGTCCGCAGGGCGACGACCGGGTCTTTTTTCGCCGCCATGCCCGACGGGATGAGGCCGGCGATGAACGTCAGCGCCATGCTGATGAGGATCAGCAAAATCGCGCCGAGCACCGGCAGAATGGCGCTCAGGGTCGGCAGACCGGTCAGGTGGTGCACGATGAGGTTGATGGGGATCAGCAAGATCAGCGTACACAGGATGCCCATTACGCCGGCTGTGAAGCCCTCAATGAGCGTTTCGGCGTTGAACACGCGCGAGATGTCCTGCTTGCTCGCGCCGATGGAGCGCAGGATGCCGATCTCCTTCGTGCGCTCGAGCACGGAGATGTAGGTGATGATGCCGATCATGATCGATGACACGACGAGCGAAATGGCCACGAAGCCGATGAGCACGTAGCTGATGGCGTTGATGATCGTCGTGATGCTGCTCATGAGCAGACCGACATAGTCGGTGTAGCTGATCTGGTCGTCCTCGGCGGCGCCGGCGTTGTAGTCATCGATGCACGCGGAAATCTGGTCCTTGTTTTCAAAGCTCGAGGCATAGATGTTGATGGCGCTCGGGGAGTCTTTATCGACGTAGCCGAGCTTTTTCAGGTTGCTGTTGTAGGTCGAGCCGCTGGCCGACGAGGCGACGTAGTTGTCGTACACGTCCGCGTACTGGCTGCGGCTGATGCCCTTGGCGTTGATAGCCGAGATGATCTCCTGCGAGGTCATGCCGCTGTAGGCCTTGACGGTCTCCTGCTGCATCTGCATGGACAGGATCGCGCGCAGGTACGGCCGGAAGAAGCGCGTGAACGTCTCGTCGTCCATGGCGTCGATCATTTCCTTCATCTGCTGCGCGGTCTTGCCGCTGGCCTCGAAGATGCCGTTGTCGGCCATCTCTTTGGCCTCGTCACGGGTGAAGGTTGCCATGGTCTGCGTGAGCGCGGCGTTGAGCGTGGCGTCATCCGGCGTGGTCATGCACTTGCGGTAGACGGTCGCACGGTCGTCCACGCTCAGCTGATTCAGATAGGCCTGCGCGGCGGCAACTTTCTGGTCAGTCGTGGCGGTCGCGGCGTTCGGGAACGCGGAGCCGGTGAACACATCCACATCCGGATTTGCAAGCTGCTTCTGGATGACCTCGGTGCTGTCGGCCTGCTCGATCGCGTAGTCCGTCAGGGCGGAGGTGTAGCCGATGGAGCCGTAGGTGTTGCCGGTCACGCTGCCCTTGGCCGGGCGCACGATGCCGACGATCTTGAGCTGCACGCCGACGGAATCGTTGTTGTAGAGCTGGCGCAGGCCGTCGGCCGTCTGGCTGATGTCCGTGTAGCCGGAGCCGCTGGCCACATAGCCCTCCGACGGGAGGATGAGCTTGAAGCTGCGGCCGCAAAGATCTTCATAGCTCCAGCTGTTTTGCGTCGTGTCGATCTGCTGCTTGCTCATGGACTGCATCATGGCGCTGCTGATGTCGTCCATGCTCTCGAGCCCGAGGGCGTAGAGCGTCAGGTCGGAGATCTCGTTGTTTTTGTCCACCACGAGTACGACCTCGTTGTAATTCTGCGGCCAGGAGCCGTAGATCACGTCGTACTGATTCTGCGTCGAGGCGCTCACGAGCTCGCCGTCCTCGCCGGAGAGCAGTTCCTGCCAGACGTTGAACCCGGAGTAAAAGCCGCCCATGGAGTCGAAGTAGGCCGTGTAGTCGCCGCCGTACATGGACTTCATGACGTTTTGCAGCAGCTCGGTCGTGTCGGCCTTGATGACGGTGCCGTTGGGGTCCTCGGTGTAGACGGCGAAGCCCATGTCATACGTGTACTGGATGCCGCTGATGTAGTCATGGATCTTGTTGTCGGGGTTTTCGAGATATTTCTTGAACTCCGGCAGGTTGTTCGACTGGCCGGTCGCGCTGCTGACCATGGAGTTGAGCATGCTGTACATGACCGTGTTGGCATAGACCTTGTCGAGGTCGTGCGCGTCCTCGCTGTCATCCTTTGCGCCCGACATGGCCGAGAGCATTCCGGACATGTCCACGGGGTTTGCCTCAATCGTCAGCGGGTAGGACGAGAGCGTCTGCTCCTGCACGGTGTCGATGTAGGACTGGAAGCCGTGTGAGAGCGACAGAATGAGCGCGATGCCGATGATGCCGATGGACCCTGCGAACGCGGTGAGCAGGGTGCGGGCCTTTTTCGTCATGAGGTTGTGCAGCGAAAGGCTCATGGCCGTCGCAAAGCTCATGGACGTGTGCTCCTTGACCTTGACCGTCACGGGTGCAGACGTCTCGGACTCCGTGCACGGATTGTCGTCGCCGACGATCCTGCCGTCGAGCAGGCGCACGGTGCGCGTGGCGTATTTCGACGCCAGCTCCGGGTTGTGCGTGACCATGATGATGAGCTTATCTTTTGCAATCTCCTGCAGCAGATTCATGATCTGTACGCTCGTCTCGCTGTCGAGCGCGCCGGTCGGCTCGTCGGCGAGCAGGATGTCAGGGTTGTTGACGATGGCGCGCGCGATAGCCACGCGCTGCATCTGGCCGCCGGACATCTGGTTCGGCGCCTTGTCGAGCTGGTCGCCCAGACCGACCTTTTCCAGCGCCTCGACGGCACGCGCGCGCCGCTCCTCGCCCGAGACGCCCGAGAGCGTCAGCGCGAGCTCCACGTTTGCCAGTACACTCTGGTGCGGGATGAGGTTGTAGCTCTGAAAGACGAAGCCGATGGAGTGGTTGCGGTACGTGTCCCAGTCGCGGTCGTCATACTCCTTCGTAGAGCGGCCGTTGATGATGAGGTCACCGGAGGTGTAGCGGTCCAGACCGCCGATGATGTTCAGCAGTGTGGTCTTGCCGCAGCCGGACTGGCCCAGAATTGCGACGAACTCGCTCTCACGAAAGGCGATGTCGATGCCCTTGAGCGCCTCAACCTGCGTCGTGCCGGCCTCATAGACCTTGGTGATGTTTTTCAGTTCCAGCATGGATGGGATGCTCCTTTATATGGATGCCGCGCGATGGCGCAGCCTTAGATACTAATTAAAAAAGTATTAGGACATAATGATAAGCGCCGCACCGGCATCCGTCAAGCGGCAGCGCGCCGGTTTTGCAGAATTTTAACTGTTTATTCACAAACAAACACGATATAATTTCCCTGCGTCTGCTGTTGAAACATGGGAGAATGTCTGCTATAATATTTAGTCACCCGGACTAGGGGCCTGAACATGATAACTGGAGAGCTTAGAATATGAAAATTGTGATTGTGGGCGCTGGCCGCGTGGGTTATGCCATTGCGGAACAGCTTCTGACAGAAGGGCATGACATTACCGTCGTCGAGAGTGATCCTGAGCGCGCTGCCTATATTTCTTCCACGCTGGATGTGATTGTGGTCGAGGGCCGCGCGAATGTGGACCAGCTGCGCATTGCTAACGTCGCGGACGCCGACCTGCTTATCGCCGCGACGACCTCGGACGAGACAAACCTCATCAGCTGCATGGTCGGGCGCAAGCTCGGTGCCACGCATACGATCGCGCGCGTGCGCGACGAGGAGTATTATCAGGACGTGGTGCTGCTGCAGGATGAGCTGGGGCTGAGTCTGTCCATCAATCCCGAGCGTACCTCCGCCAAGGAAATCTCGCGTACGCTGCGCTTCCCGGCCGCCACGAAGGTCGAGCCGTTTGCCAACGGCCTTGTGGAGCTCGTGGAGTTCAAGCTGCGCGAGGGCAGCAAGCTCGACGGACTGCGCCTGAACGATTTCCGCGGCCGCTACAGCGACGGTATCCTTATCTGCGCCGTGGAGCGCGAGGGCAGTGTCACGATCCCGAACGGTGACTTTGTGCTCGCCGCCGGGGACTATGTCACCGTGGTCGGCGCGCCGCACGAGCTGCATGAGCTGTTTCGCAAGATCGGCGAGTTCCGCCACGAGGCCGAGAGCGTCATCATCGTCGGCGGCGGCCGCATTGCCGAGCGGCTGGCGCTGGAGCTGGCGCGTATGCACATTCATTCAACGATCATCGAGCGCGACCCGGCCCGCTGCCGCGTCATGAAAACGCTCCTGCCGGAGGCGACCATCATCTGCGCCGACGGCACGAAGCCGGACGTCCTGCGCGAAGAAGGCCTGCCGGAGGCGGACGCGCTCGTCACGCTCACGGAGTCGGACGAGACGAACCTCATCATCTCCTCGTTCGCGCATCACGAGAAAGTACCGAAGATCGTCACCAAGGTGGATGAGGATAACTTCATCCAGCTCGCGGAATCGTATGGTCTGACGACGATCATCCAGCCGGCGGATGTGACGGCCGGACGCATCGTGGAGTATGTTCGCTGGATGCAGAACTCCGCGCACAGCAGCGGCGTGGAGACGCTGCGCATGGTGGCCGACGGGCAGGCCGAGGCGCTGGAATTCATTGTGCGTGCCGAGAGCCAGTTTCTCGATGTGCCGCTCAAGGCGCTCAAGCTCAAGGACTCCGTGCTCGTTGCCTCAATCATCCGCCGCGGCAAGTGCCGCGTCCCGTCCGGCAACGATGCCATCGAGCTCGGTGATCGCGTGGTCGTCGTCACCACCAACCATGGTATGCACGAGCTGAAGGACATTCTGAAATAATTGCAGAGAAAACAGCCGCCGCTCCCCATCGGGGAGCGGCGGCTTTGCTGTTTTTTTATTCCGGACGGCGGAAGATGACGACCTGCGCCGGTGTGTCCGGTGTGAGCGTCATGCGGTTGGTGTCGTAGCGTTGGACATTTGCGCCGTTGCCCTCGAAAATGCCGGTGAAGTCCTCCGGCGCGCGCAGGCGGTGGTTGCTGTGGCCGGGTGCCTGAAAGTGCATCGGGATGATGACGCGCGGCTGCAGCTGTTCGCAGAGGTAGTAGGCGGTGTCCGGCTCGATCGTGTAGATGCCGCCGACGGGGATCATCATCGCGTCGAGCCCCTGCAGCTGCTGCATCTGTTCGGGCGTGGGCTTCGCGCCCAGGTCGCCCAGATGCGCCACGCGCATGCCCTCGGCGGCGAAGATGCGCACGGTGTTCATGCCGCGCAGACGGCCGCGCATGATGTCGTGGTACGTCTCGAGCTCCGTGACGGCAAACGGGTTTGCCTTGCCGGTATTGCGCAGCGTGACGCCCTCGCGGAAGTTGTGGTCGCGATCCTCGTGGCTGATATAGACGGCGTCCGCTGTCAGCCGCACGTGGGGATAGGCCGTGCCGACGCTGGTGTCCTGAAACGGGTCAATGACGGCGCTGTAGCCGCCGGAGACCAGCTCAAAACAGGAATGGCCATGCCAGATGATGTCCATAAGATGCACCTCGATCATCAAATTTTTCTTTATTTTACTTCCACTTCCTGCGATTGTCAATCTCCGCGCCGGATAATGCGGGCCTTGTTTCGCGGGGAAAAATGTGTTAAAATCAGACGCTATGAATACAACTTTGACTTTTGAACAACGCTATGTGCAGGCGCGCAGACGCTTTATTGCGGCGGACTTCGCAAACCTGAACGATATGCAGAGAAAAGCGGTCCTGGCTACGGAGGGCCCACTGCTGCTGCTGGCCGGTGCCGGCAGCGGTAAAACTACGGTGCTCATCCACCGGATCGCGAATCTCATCCAGTACGGCCGCGGGTCCGACACCGACGAGGTGCCGGACGCGGCGACGGAGGCGGACCTTGCGCTGCTCGAGCGCACGGACCTGACGCCGGACGAGCGCCGGCGCGCGCAGCGGGCAGCGGCGGTCGAGCCGGTCGAGCCGTGGCGCATCATCGCCATCACGTTCACGAACAAGGCGGCCGACGAGCTCAAGGACCGCATCGAGCGCATGCTCGGGCCCGAGGCTGCGGCGGATATCTGGGCCTCGACGTTCCACTCCGCGTGCGTGCGCATCCTGCGGCGCGATGCCGATAAGCTCGGCTACCCAAACAGCTTCACGATCTACGACACATCGGACAGTCAGGCGGTCGTCAAGCGCATTCTCAAAGAGATGAATCTCGACGAGAAGGCGTTCCCATATCGCGCCGTGCTCACGGAGATCAGCCGTGCCAAGGATGCCGGCATCACGCCGGAGCAGTATCTGGCGCGTGCACAGGCCACGCACAATCCGCGCAGCATCCGCATCGGCGAGGTGTACCAGACCTACTGGCAGCGCCTGTTTTCCGCCGGGGCGATGGATTTTGACGACCTCATCTACAACACCGTCCGCCTGCTCGACGAGCATGAGGACGTGCGCGAGCACTGGCAGCGCCGCTTCCGTTACGTGCTCATCGACGAGTATCAGGACACGAACAACCTCCAGTACCGGCTCGCGGCCCTGCTGGCGGACGGGTGGGGCAACATCTGCGTTGTCGGCGACGATGACCAGAGCATCTACAAGTTCCGCGGCGCGACGATCGAGAACATCCTCAACTTTGAAAAGCAGTATCAGAATGCCCGCACCATCCGTCTCGAGCAGAACTACCGCAGCACCGGCCGCATTCTGGACGCGGCCAACCACGTCATCGCCAACAACACCGGCCGAAAGGGCAAAACGCTCTGGACGAAGGCCGAAGCCGGCGACCCGCTCACGCTCTACTGCGCCACGAACGAGAACGACGAGGCGCGCTATGTGGCCACGAAGATCATGGACGATTTCGGCCACGGCATGAACTTCCGCGACCACGCCGTGCTCTACCGCATGAACGCGCAGAGCAACCAGCTCGAATACGCCTTCAAGCGCAACGGCATCCCGTACCGCATCATCGGCGGCACGCGCTTTTTCGACCGCGCGGAGGTCAAGGACATGCTGGCCTACCTGTGCGTCATCCAGACGCCGGGCGATGACCTGCGCCTGACGCGCATCATCAACACACCTGCCCGCGGCATCGGCGCGCGCACGGTCGAAACGGCTGCGCAGCTCGCAAACGCGCAGCAGACAAGCCTCTTTGACGTTATCCGCCACGCGGATGCCTATCCCGAGCTGCAGCGCAGCCAGATGCGCCTGCGCCAGTTTGCCATCCTGATCGAGGAGCTGCAGGAACAGGCCAAAACCATGCCGCCGGACGAGCTCTATGACCTCGTCGTGGAGCGCAGCGGTTACGTCCGCGCACTCGAGGAAAAGAACACGGCCGAGGATGCTGCACGCATCGAGAACGTGCAGGAGCTCAAGTCGAACATCATCGCCTTCGTCAAGGAGGCCGATGATCCTACGCTCGCGGGCTTCCTCGACGAGGTCGCGCTCTATACCGACCTCGATAACTACGACCAGTCCATGGACTGCGTCACGCTCATGACCATGCACGCGGCCAAGGGCCTGGAGTTTCCGACGGTGTTCATCGTCGGCTGCGAGGAGGGTATTTTCCCCGGCCTGCGCTGCATCGGCGAGCCGGACGAGATGGAGGAGGAGCGCCGCCTCTGCTACGTCGCGCTCACCCGCGCGCGCGAGCACCTCATTCTCACGTGTGCCCGCCAGCGTATGCTCTTCGGCCGCACGACGGCAAATCGCGTCTCCCGCTTTGTCGAGGAGATCCCGGAGGAAGATATTCAGAAGCTCAACGTCCCGCGCGGCTACGGCTATTCCGAGCCCGGCCGCGACCAGCAGCAGTACCCGCCGCGCCAGAGCGCGCCGCGCGCCTATACGGTCTCCGCGCCGGAGCCGCGGCGCAGGCCGCCTGTGCGGCCGGCACCGCCCGCGGCAAAACCGGCGGGCAAAGCTGCCCCGGCCTTCGCCGTCGGCGACCGGGTCACGCACCGCGCATTCGGCTCCGGTGTCGTCACGAAGATCCAGCCCATGGGCGGCGACGCGCTGCTCGAGGTGGAATTCGAGACCGCCGGCACCAAGCGCCTCATGATGCGCGCGGCCGGACAATTTATGAAAAAGGAACCCTGATCTCTATGCCCGACCCCGACGCAAGCCATGCCCATACCCGCCTCGGCCGCCTCGCCCTGATCGCGACGACGCTCCTCTGGGGCAGCTCGTTCACGATCATGAAGGACGCGCTCGCGACCGTCCCCACGCTGTGGCTGTTAGCCATCCGCTTTTCCGGCGCAGCCATGCTCATGGCGCTCGTCGGCATCCGGAGCCTGCCGCGGCTCGACCGCGGCTATCTCGTCGGCGGGGCGTGCATGGGTGTGTGCCTGTACCTTGCCTACACAATCCAGACGTATGGCCTTGTGCACACCACGCCGGGGAAGAACGCCTTTCTCGCGGCGACGTATTGCGTGCTTGTGCCGTTTTTCTGGTGGCTGGTCAGCAAGCGGCGGCCGGACCGGTACAACCTCGCGGCGGCGCTGCTGTGCCTGTGCGGCATGGGGCTCGTGTCCCTGCAGAGCGACCTGCGCATCGGCCGCGGCGAGGGGCTGACGATCCTCAGCGGCGTGTTCTACGCGCTGCACATCATCGCCACCGCCAGTGCAGCAGGGGGCGCAGCCCGGTGCTGCTCTCGTTCGTGCAGTTTGCCGTGGCGGCGGTGCTCAGCTGGGTCACGGCGCCGTTTTCCGCGCCCGCGCCGGAGGTGATTCCCGTGGATGTGTGGCTGCGCCTTGGCTACCTGTGCGTCATGTGCACCGGTCTGTGCTTTCTGCTCCAGACGTTCGGACAGAAGTACACCCCGCCCACCACGGCGGCGCTGCTGCTCTCGCTCGAGAGCGTGTTCGGCACGCTGTTTTCCGTCGCGTTCTATCACGAGCAGCTGGAGCCGCGTGTGCTCGTTGGCTTTGCACTGATCCTCGTCGCCATCGTCTTCTCGGAGACGAAGCTGAAGTTTCTGCGCCGCAGGACGGCATGAAAAAATCCGCCGGAACCATCCGGCGGATCTTTTTCAGCCCAGAAGTGCCTGCAGCTGCGCGATGTCGGCAGCAAACTGCTGCGCGCCGGCGCGCTCGAGCACGTCCCGGTCACGAAAGCCCCACAGCACGCTGATGCACGGCAGATTTGCCGCGCGCGCCGTGGCAATGTCGACCTCGGAATCGCCGACAAAGACCGTCTTGTCAGGGTCGGCACCGAGCTTTTCCATAGCGGCCAGCAGCATGTCCGGCGCCGGCTTGCGCCGGATGGCCGCCGTCTCACCGACGGCGATCGGGACCGCGCCGGCAAAGAAATCTGCCCGCAGCGCGCGCACGGCCTCGTCCGGCTTGTTGGACACGATGGCGAGCCTGCGCCCCTGCGCGTGCAGCTTAAGCAGCAGCGCGGCGACACCGGGGTAGGGGGCGGTCTCGATGCGGCAGTGGGCGGCGTAGTCGGCGTTATATTCCGCCAGCAGCGTCTCGAACAGCGCGCTGTCCGTTCCGGCGGGCACGGACAGCTCCATCAGCCGCCGGGCCCCGTTGCCGAGCGCGGCGCGCATCTGCTGCCGCGTGCGTTCCGGCAGGCCGTGGCGGGTGAGTGTGCGGTTCATGGCGGCGGTCAGGTCGCCGAGCGTGTCGAGCAGCGTGCCGTCGAGGTCAAAAAGTACAGATGTGTAGCGCATAAACGTCTCTCCTTTGTTCTGGCACACTTATAACGCATTTTGCGCACGGTGTCAACCAAAAAACAAGTTGACATCCGCTGCCGAATATGCTACTATAATGCAGCGCGCTGGCCGCGCGTCCATATGGAAAGTGGAATTCGGCTTGGAGAAGTACCCAAGTGGCCGAAGGGGCTCCCCTGCTAAGGGAGTAGGCTGTGATAAGCGGCGCGAGGGTTCAAATCCCTCCTTCTCCGCCAAAAACAAGACGCCGATGATCGGCGTCTTGTTTCTCTATCTGCATATGTGGAGAGTTACCGAAGTGGTCATAACGGGGCGGTCTTGAAAACCGTTAGGCGGCAACGCCACAGGGGTTCGAATCCCTTACTCTCCGCCATAAGTCCACCGTAATTCTGATAGAATTACGGTGGACTTTTTCTATGCTCGAAAACCGCTTGAAATCAGGCTATTCAGCTATTTCAGCACATGAGCAACCCCCGCCGCAGAGTATTTCTGTGGCGGGGGTTCGTGTGTTCTATGCCCAGACAGGGATCGTTGGGAACCAACGCAAAGACCGTGCGGTAAGAATGATTGTGCCTGTTGGCGACAGTTTCACAGTGACACAGCGAGATCCGGCACAATCAACAACACGCGCTTCACGAGCTACACTTCATTTTCCCGCAGTCTGCCGAGGGCTCCGGCAGGGTGATGCTTGACATACTCGGCAGGCGTCAAGTTGACATCAGCCTGCAGAGCTACGGAGAGTGCCTGAAGAACCAGCTCTTCAGCAAGCACGGAGTTGCGCGGCGCACGATTCAGCGGGCCGCCCTCTTGTGAGACACCTGCGTATAAGAATGCATCACTCTCCTTGGCGAGGCTGCTTTCTCTTCCTCCGGAAACCCCGATGATCTTACAGCCGTTGATTTTGATTGCAGAGATTGTTCGCATCAGTTCTGCTGTCTCACCGGAATTGGAGATACAGATCACTACATCGCCCTCTACAAGTTGACCGGAGGAGCCATGTACGGCCTCGGTACAATCGAGGTAATAGCACGGCGTACCGGTGGACGAAAATAACGATGCCGCATACTCTGCTACATGTCCGGGCTTTCCGATGCCAGTCACATGCAGGCGGTTTTTCTCCTTCCGTGCCGTTTGGATAATGACCGCAGCAGCTTGAATGCTATCGATATCCATCGTATTCACGGTTTGCTCTAATTCAAGCCTTGCCGAATCCAGAAAACTGGTCACGGCTTTTCTGCTTTCTGTGCTCATGGCTTCTGTCTCCTTTCACAGTTCTGTTTCAGCGAATGGAATATCTGGAGGGATGCTCGTCCCACTCCTTCAGGATCTTCATTGCCTCACAGGCGGCGCGGCATGCGCGGTCTTCGCCGGTTTTGTCCGTTGCCCATTCCCCGGTGATGCGGTTGGTTATAACGGCTAGAATGGAGGCGCTGCGCATCTCGTGCAGATACCCTACGATGAAGTGCCCGGCGGAGTCCGTGTCGATATTGGTCACTCTGGCCTGCCGCAAATCTTCAATCAGGCGCTCGGAGCGAGAAGGCCAGAAACCATTTTCGCTGATCTTGCGCCCTTGCCCGATGTAGAGTGAAGATGGGCTGTACATGATTCCTGTCCCATAACGGTAGCCAAGCCGCTCACAGGCTTCACAAAGGGCATTCACGACCATACGATCGGCAACGGCGGGGAATGCCTTGTCCACATAGCAATCGCTGGTACCATCTGCCCGGATGGCAGCCACAGGGATGATAAGGTCACCCGGCTGAAAACGTTCAGAGATTGCGCCTGTGGTGCCGATGCGAACGGTGGTGTGTGCTCCGATG
>ENA-OUPA01000500-OUPA01000500.1-human-gut-metagenome-genome-assembly--contig:-NODE-500-length-26251-cov-5.42342_pt1 | contig 26251 bp, 15 predicted proteins | sample MGYA00237939_ERZ548770 | MGnify/ENA primary metagenome ERZ548770 (study PRJEB26490, sample SAMN05356877) | human gut metagenome | biome: terrestrial biome; feature: human-associated habitat; material...
ATGTAGCTGATATCATATCGCGCAATGATCACGTTTTCGACCGGTTCCCCCGCAAACGCCGCTTCCATGTTGCGGCGCGTATCGCCCAGCACGTTGCAGGTGATATCCATCGCGACATAGTTGATGTCCAGATTATCCCGAACCATCGCGGCGGTCGAAACGCCCTTGCCGCATCCCAATTCCAAATACAGCGGCTGATCTTTTTTGAACTGCTTCCGCCAGTGTCCGCGCTTGGTTTCGGGTTCGTTGGTAAAATACGGGCAGACCTCCAGCTCCGGCTTTGCCCATTTCTTGGTGCGCATGTGCATGAGAAATTTTCTCCCCTATCCTTGTCTGTTAAGCCAGCCGCTTTTCGTAGCAGAGCCAGTGACCTTCCCACTCCGAGCATTCGCCGCAGACTTCATAGTTCAGCTTGGCATACGAACGCTGGGCGGGAATATTGCAGCTGGCGACCAGAAAACGAACGGCATCGCATCCCCTTTCCTTCGCCTGATCCATCGCGTAAGCGAGCATCCTGCGGGCAATGCCGTGTCCCTGCGCGTCGTGAGCAACGCCGAGCCTGCCCAGCTGTGCCCACTGCCTGACGTCCGTATACCACTGCGCCAGATTGTCGAATTCATGGATATCCAGCTCATCGACGATTGCGGAAACGATGCGTCCCGTGCCGTCGCGCATCACATAGACGATGTTCTCAGCCAGATCATTTCTGACATCCTCGCGGGTGGGATATTCCTCGCTCCACGTTCCGTACGGATCATCGATCAAAGAATGATAGAGTGCGAAAATTTCATCGCCATCCGCCGCGTTTGCGCGGGAGATGGTCAGCGGTTCCTGAATCATAGTATCTTCCTTTCGTCTTATTAACGTTATTTCTTATTTGTCATGGCTGACCAGACCTATGTCCAAATCCAGCCGTACCTCTCCCGAACGCATGTGGATGACGTCGCTCATGCCCGTCTGCGGGTCAAGATCGCTGTCGATTTCGCCCAGCGGCGCGCCGAATCGAAGCGTCAGCTTATCTTCCGGCTTTGCATCGAGTCTCAGCACATAATCCCCGGGACGCAGGTTTCTGAAGTGATAGTAACCGTATTGATCGCTGAGCGTCGTCGCCGCCGGGGTCATGTTCCCCTCCGCGTCCACGCTCAGCAGCGTAATCTGTACGCCCTCCAGCAGCGGCTCGCGGTAATCCTGCAAGCCGTTCGCGTTGCTGTCCAGCCAGACCGTGTCGCCGATTTCGCAGGCTTCAATCGTTCCGACATTAAGCGAAAGCCGCTTCTCTCCTGAAGCCAGCGCAAAACGCTCGGTCGTCGCCGTATTGCCTTCTGCCGGCGCAACGCACGAGCCGCCCTCCTCCCCTGTCCGGTCGGCAAAAAGCTCGCTGCCCGGCAGCGTAAAGCGAACCGCGTATACGCCGCTTCGGATGAGTTTAAAGCTGTATCGTCCGTCGTCGCCGACCGTCTGCTTCATCACGGTATCTCCGTTTTCGTTAAGAAGCTCGGCTTCAACGCCCGCCATCGCCGGTTCATCCGCGTCCATGCGTCCGTCGGCGTTGCTGTCCTGCCATGCGCGGCCCGCAACCGTCGCCGTATGCACGGTCTGAACGGTTTGAAGCGTCGCCTGTTCGCCCATGCCGAGCGTAAACGTCGGGGTCTGTCCCTCCTGCGCATCCGCATGCGCCAACTCAAGCGAAGTATCCTCCGCAAAGAGCGTGTCCTCCGGCAGCGCCACGCGCAGGCTGTACTCGCCCGGACGCAGTTCCATGACGGCGAAGCTGCCGTTCTCTGCCGTCTGCGCATTGGCGACCACCGTGCCGCCCTGCATCAGCGTGACGACCGCACCGCCCAGCCCCGCTCCTTCTGCCATAACGCTTCCGGAAACGCAGGACGCCGTAATCGCTCCGATATCGAGGTTCTCGCGCCCTTCGCCCATCGCAAGGGTGAAGCGTGCCGTTTCAGCGGTGCTGTCGTCCGTCTGACCGACGGCACTGTCGCCCTCGCAGGTGAACATCATGCCGTCCGGCAACGTCACGCGGACGATATAATCGCCCGTGCGCACAAAGTCCATCTCGTATGCGCCCGCTTCGTCGGTCGTCACGCGGGCTGCCGTTGCGCCGTCCGCCGCGTTGAGCAATTCGATGACCGCGCCGCCTACGCCGCTTTCATCTCCATGACGCACACCGTCGTATCGGCTGTCCAGCCAGACCGTGCCGGTCATTCTTCCGACGGCAACCACGCCGACATCCAAATCCATATTGTTTTCGCCGCTGACGACACTCAGTGCCGCCGTCTGCGCCGTCAGGCTGTCTGCCGCAGGCACGACGCTGACTCTGCGCGTGCCGCCTGCGTTTTTCGCAAAGGCATAGCCGTCGGGCAGCGTAAACTGAATCTCTGCCTGACCGGGCATCACGCCTGCAAAGCTGTAAACGCCGTTTTCGTCCGTCGTCGTTTCATAGACCCTGCCCGCATCATAGCCCGTGAGCACGGTCAGCACGGCATTCACGCCCTGCATGCCGCTGTCGCCGCTCTGCCTGCGTCCGTCGTCGTCGCCGTCGTACCAGACCACGCCGCCGACCGTCGCGGGCATCAGCGCACCGATATTCACGCCGGAAAGGGCCTCGCCCATTGCCAGCTCGCCCAGGTCGATAACAGTCGTCGCTTCATCCTGTCTTTCCGCTGCGGAGTCTATGCCGCCGACCGTGTAGACATAGCCATCGGTCAGCGTGACGCGCAGGCTGTACCGCCCCGGCATCAGCTTGCCGAAGGAGAATTCGCCGCTTCGGATGGTCTGCGTTGACGCAATCTCCGTGCCGTCCGCATTCAGCAGCGCAACGGACGCGCCGCGCAGTCCATCCTCCGATTCCTCCATCCGACCGTCGTATTGCTCGTCGAGCCAGATGCGTCCGGAGATGGTTCCCTGCGTCAGCAAGCCAAAGCGCACGCCATCCACCTTCACGCCGCCCAGCAGCGTAAACGGCACGGAATAGCCTCGGTCGTCCTTCTCGCTCTCCAGTGAAAGCACGCTGCTTTGCGCCGGCGCAGAGAATACATAGCCCTCCGGCGCATCCACGCGGAGCTTGTAATCGCCCGGCATCATTCGCTTAAAGCTGAATCGCCCGTTTTCGTCCGTCGCCACCGTATCGAGGATGGTGCGTCCCGTTCCGTTCATCAGGTGTACGGTCACGCCCTCCAGCAGCTTCTCCTGCGCGTCCTGCACGCCGTCGCCGTTGCTGTCCTCCCAGATTTCGCCGCTCAGCTCACCCAGCCGCACAACGCCCGCATTTACCTCGGTCAGCGCATCGCCGCCCGTCACGGTCAGGGAACGGGTCGTCGATACGCCGCCCGTGCTGGGCTGAACGCCGCCCTTTGCCATGCTGCGCTCTGTTCCGGAGAATGCGCAGTCGTCCTCATGCGCCGTAAAGCGCACGCGGTAACGTCCGGGCGCTACGCCTTCAAAGACATAGCTTCCGTCTTCCTCGGGCTGTATCGCCGCAACGACCGCGTCGGAAGAATCCAGCAGCTCGATGGTCACATCCATGCAGTAGCTTTCTTCCTCGCCGAAGCCGGCGTCGGCGTCGTCATCATAGTAGACCATGCCGGACACCGAGCCGGAGAGCATCGCGCCGATATACATCCGCACGCCGCTCTGCCCCATCGTCAGGGTAAAGGGTTCGCTTCTGCCGCTGGAAGCTCTGCTCTGCGGCACGCTGCTGACGGGGTAATTCGTCTTGGATGCGTCCGCGTTTTTGGTCGCGCGCCACTGTCCGGGGAGATGGTAGGCAATCACATATTCGCCCGGGCTGACGCCTGCAAAGGTCACGTTGCCTTCCGCGTCCGTCTTATAGGTGATCGACTCGGCGTCTTCGCCGCTTTCAAGGCGGATGAGCGTAATGCCGATGCCCTCAAACCCTTCTTCATAGGTGCCCTTCTGCCCGTCAGCCTGCGTATCTTTAAATACATTGACCGTCAGCTGTGCCGGAATGGTCACGCCCGCGTCGATTTGCTCAATGGTTTCTCCGGTCGCCAGCTCAAAGCTCTGCGTGCTGCCGCTCTGCGCAACCGCGCCATATACCGCGGAATCCTCGCCAAAGCGGGTGAACGCCCAGTCGCCGTCCAGCTTGAACAGCACACTGTATGTGCCTGCCAGCAGATTGCCGAAGTGATAGCAGCCCGATTCGTCCGTTACGGTTTCGGCAACGCGTTCCGTATGCCCGTCCTCCGCTTTCAGCAGCGTAACACGAACACCCGCAAGCGTCTGCGCGCTGCTGTCGATGCCGCCGTCGCCGTCGTCGTCGATGCGCACCCTGCCGCTGACCTGAGCGGCGCGGCAAATCGTTATCTGACCAAAGTCGATTGTGTCGCCCTGCTCGATGCTGACCTTGGTGACGATTGCGCCGTCCTCCGCCTCCTCGCAGAGATAAGACGACGGCAGATTCAGCCGCACCTCGTATTCGCCTGGGAGGATGCCCGTGAAGCGGTACCCGCCCAGATCATCGGTCAGCGCAACAATCGGCTCATCCTCGCCCTCGCGGAGCATCTCGACATTCATCCCGCCAAAGCCATCCATCGAGCCGTCTGCCAGCAGCTCCTGAACCGAACCGCTCACGCTTCCCGCATAGATGCAGCCGGCGTTGACGATATAATCCGAATGGCTGCCGTCTATGACCAGCGTATCGCTCACGCCATAGCGCGTATCACGCACCGCGCTCTGAACATGCTCAGAGTAAAGCGCGCCGCTGGAGAAGATTACGCTTTCCCCTGCGTTAAACTGAACCTCGTATTCCCCGCTGGACAGGGACGAGAATTCATATCGTCCGTCCGTTCCCGTCCGGCACGCGGCGACGGCTTCGCCGGACTTGGCAAGCAGCGTAACCGTCAGACCCGCATAACGCGCCGATTCATTCGGCTCCATCAAGCCGTTGGCGTTGCTGTCCATAAATGCAACACCGCTGATTTTTCCGTCCACGCCCGCAGATACCGACACAAATGCGCCGCTTCCCTGCACCGTGAAACGCTCTTCGCGCTCCGCCGCGCGGTTCATGACCTGCTTTTCCTCTCCGAACGCCGTCGCATAGGTCAGGCTTCCGCCAAACTCGATCTGCGTCCGCAGGGTTGCTTCCCCTTCCGCATCCATTCGGACGTTCAGGGTGATCTGACCCGGCGCAAAGCCTCCCGCGGCAACTTCCTCGCCGGTCTGTGCGTTCAGGTAGGTGACGCGAATCGCGTTGATGTCGTCCTGAACGCTCTCCAGACTCACAGCTGTCGGTCCGGTCAGCACATCCGTCATGATGGCGGAGGACGGACGCCAGCCGCCGCCCGCCAGGCTGTATTCGATTCTCGCGCGATAGCTTCCGCCCTGCGCATCCGTCGGGCTGGTCAGCACGATGGACGCTACGGTCGAGCGCACGCCGTTTTCGCCCTCCATATGAATCTCTGCGCGTGGCTGAATGAGCGTTTCACAGCCCGCCGTCGCGCCCATATCCACGGTCAGCAGTGTCAGTCCCTGCTGCTGGGCGGTATATACGTCGCGGAGCATGCCGTCGATTGTCTCGCTTTCGGGAATCGGCATGCAGACCATTTCTGCCTGCGCCATGCTGCCGCCCTGCGTCAGATACGGCGGCACATCCAGCGTAATCTCCGCATTTTCGCCGAGCGCATAACCGTCCGCCGCCTGCGTCTGGCGAAGCGTATATTCGCCGACCGGTATCGCCATCGGGTTGCGATAGGCTTCGTCCCCCATTGTAAAGGACAGCACGACGTTCCCCTTGGCATCCAGCAGTTCAAACTCACCGCCGCTGACATGTCCGCCCGTCGCCGCGTCCAGCTGCTCCAGCGAGATAAAGCCTCGGTCGCTGGATACGGCGCATTCGACCGTGCGCGCCTCTCCTGCCGTCAGGGTCACCTCATAGGTTCGTTCGTCCTCCGCGAAGCCCGCCGCCTCGCTCAGCTCTTTGATATAGTAGGTCGTACCCTCCAGCGTCGCCGGTAGCTTGACACTGATGTTCTTCTTTCCGTCCGGCGCGGCGTTTGCCCATACGGTCAGCTGATTCGACGCGGACGGATACGGCGCGAGCTGCCCGTTTTCCATCGTGTATATGCCGTATTCGCCCGTCAGCGGAACGATATAGGTTTGAAGCTGGTCGTTAAACGTCAGTCCCGTCTTGGATACGGTCAGCACCGCATATTCTTCCAGCGGAACAGACGCCTGTACCGCTTCACCGCCTGTCACGCTGACCGTCTGCTCCGCCGCGAGCTTATAGCCCTCCGGCATCTGCGTCTGACGCAGAACATACGTTCCCGCGTTCAAGCCGCCGATATAGAACGCGCCGTCTGCCATAGACAGGCTCTGCGCCTGTCCGCTTGCGGAAACCAGCTCAAAGCGCACCTGCGCCATCTGTTCATCCGTCAGCTCACCGCCGGTCAGCTCCACGCGGACGCCGCCCAGCGCATCCATGCAGACCATTCGAAGCTCTGTGTCCTTCGTGTTTTCGGAGGTAAAGCGCACCGCCTGCGGCGCGGAAGCACCCTGCGGCGCCTTCATCACCTGCGCGGCATATTCGCCCGGCGCAAGCGATATGCTGCATACGCCGTTTTCGTCCGTTTCCAGTGCCGCGCCGATATCGTTCATGCGCTGTCCGCCGTCCTCCAGCTTGTAAATGCGGATGCCCACACCTTCAAGTGGCTCAGTCTGTGCGCTTCCGTTTGCGTCAAGGCTCTGCAAATTGACCGTAAACGTCGTTTTGCCATAGCTTTCGTGGATGACGCGCACATCCGACGCTTCACCCGCAATCGCCTGCGCAGCGGTTTCCGCCGATGCGTCATAGTCCTTCGGCGCGGTCTTTGTCGTGATTACCGCAGTTCCCGCCGCTATTTTCGGCGTCACCGCCAGACCGTTTTCGTCAGTCTTGACGGTATAACTGTGTCCAGCCGAATCCGTCACCTTGTAAACGCCGCCGGAAATCGCCGCGCCGTTTTCATCCTCGCTGTGGAGCATCAGCCGCGCCTTGTCGGATACAAAGGTAATCGTTTCTTCTTCCGTCGGCAGGTCAAACGTCTGGGAATCCCGCGCCACATCCAGTCTGGCGGCGTCCTTCTTAGACAGACGCAGGACATAGCTTCCGCTCAGGGCTTCCAAATTCAGGCTTCCCCGCTCGCTGCTCAAGCCGCTGACGGCAACGCTGTTCTCCGCGTCCACCAGCTCAACGTGAACCTCATCCGTCAGCATGGTTTCCTGCTTTTCGCCGCGGTCATCCACATCGCTGCACATAAGCGTGAAGGTCTGCTTTTCCAGCGTCAGGAATTCAACCTGAACCTCCGCCGCCTGCCCTGCTGCAACGGAAATCACGATATCCGCCGGATTTTCCGCCTTCTGCGCATCGCAAACAACCTGACCGAGCTGCGTATTTTCCGGCAGCGTCAGGTTTTCAATATGATATTCGCCGACGGGAAGCGCATCGCTGATTGCCAGCCCTTCCGCGTCAAACGCATACGGACCGTAGTTTCTGCCTTCCGCGCTTTTCAGGCTGACCGAGCCGCCGGACAGCGCGCGTCTGCTCTCCCCATGCAGGATGACGCGCCCTTCGTTCTGCGCCGCCGCCAGTTCAATCTTCGTCATCTCTCCGCTTTGGATGACAATCTGTCCCTGCGTAAACGGCAGAACAACCGACTCGCTTCCCACATAGGAGAATGCCGCGTCATACGTTCCCGGAAGCAATGCCGTCTGCACCTGTCCGTCGCTGTCCGTCGTCAGCGTCGTCTGCCCTGCAATATCCATGCGGATATCCGCCAGAGGATGCGTCTTTGCCTCTCCCTGTTCGTCGATATAGGAAAGCGTTGCCGAAATCTGAACCGTTCCCGTCGCGGGATGCTCCAAGACAAGGTTGGTTCGGGAAGCCAGCTCAACCCTCGCGCTGACGCCGCCCTCTGCCGCTTCGCCGCCGGAAAAGCCCGTCATGGCATAAACGCCCTGCGGCAGCTCCGTCTCCGTGACGAGATAACGCTGTGCCTCGTCCGCGCGGAGCGTCGCCATACCATTTTCATCGGTCACCAGCTGCGTACCTTCGCCATTTTCTGCCGACGCGGTCAGCGTTACGCCGGAAATCGGTTTTCCGAGCGCATCCTGAACTGTAATCATCAGCTCGCCCTGCGCCTCGTTCTGAACGACGATTTCCTCGCCCGTCACAGGGATGAGCGTGTCTTTGTCGAACGCATACCCATCCGGCGCGCTCTCCTGACGCAGATAAAACTCCGTCCCCTGCGGCAGGGTGAACCGCGTTTCCCCTTCGCCCGTGCGAATGCGCATCGGCTCACTGGGATACAGCGGGTTTGCCCACGGCGTCAGCCTGCCCTCGCTGGAATAGACGTAAACGCCGAATTCCGCGCCGGAAAGAGCCTCGACCGTTTCCTTTTCCCCGTTTTCACCACAGCGAACGCCGTCCACGCGCAGGCTGGTTGTTCCTACGCTTCTTGGGTCGGACATCGCCGGTACATAAATATAGTCGCCAAGGCGTTTCTCCTCCGCGACTGCCGTTGCGTTCCATTCAAGCATCGTCAGCGCACACAGCAGCGCGCCGGCTTTGATGATCTGCTTCAAAATGATATCCCTCCGCCTGCGGGGAATCCCATTCCCCCAGCTTTCGACAGCATAAACATAGTTAACCAATTGATTCATTTTAATCCATCCGGCGTATCTTGTCAAGAAAAGCGAATTGTGCTATGCTTTCAGGGAATCGGCAGAATTGCCGGCTTCCTCTCCGATGCGGAGAGGGTCATTTTCCAATCTTTCACACAGCACGGATTCAGTCGGAAGAATCCACAGCATATACGGAGGTTTGCCATGCAAAAGACCTATACGGAAACCTTTACCGTCCGCGCGACTGATTGCGATCTCCACGGACGCATGCGCCTTGATGCGCTTTTTATCGCCATGCAGGAGGGCGGCGAGCGGCATGCCATCGCTCTCGGCGCAGGTTATGCCGCCATGCAGAACCGCGGTCTGTTCTTCGCCCTCGCCCGCATCCACGTCAGCACCCTGCGTGCGCCGCGTCAGGGCGAAACCATCGTCCACACGACATGGCCCGGGGAAATGAACCGCTTCTTCTGTCCGCGCTATCACGTCTTCTCCCTTCAGGATGGCACGCCTCTCGCCGCGGCAGGCGCACTCTGGGTCATGCTCGATACCCGCCAACGCCGCATCGTCAGCCCGCAGAGCGTTGATCTCGGTTTTCCGGATAACAGCGATCTGCCCGCGCCGATTGACCTGCCGACGCGCCTGCCCGCGCTCAAGAGCGATGCTCCCCGCGTATTCAGCCGCACGCCCATGTACTCCGATTTCGACGTAAACGGTCACGTCAACAACACCAAATACATCGCGTGGCTCTGCGACGCACTCGGGCTGGAGGCGTTCGACGGCGCGTACATCGGCGACCTCGTCGCAGGTTATGAAAAAGAAATTCGCGGTCATGCCCCGCTCAAGCTGACGCTCGCGCGCGAAGGCGACTCCTTCTCCTTCCAAATCGCATCCGAGGCAGGCGAAAAGCACTTTGTCGCTGGCGGCATGCTCCGTCCGGAGGTTTAAAGATGAATGATATTCTGCTTGCCATGCGCGAACGTGCGCTGATGGATTCCGCTTTTCGCAAGGCGATTCTCGCCACCGCCGAAAACCCTGACCCGCTTGCCGCGCTCTGCGATGTCGCCCAACAAAACGGCTTCAATCTGACGATGGCGGATATCATTTCCGACGGCGAGGAGTTTTCCTGCAATCAGACCAAATCGACAAACGGCGGCAATCCCATGCCCTATGATTGCTTCGATGATTCCTACGATATGTTCATTCTGTCGCTGAGATAAGCTCGTTTGATTCCGAAACCGCCGCAAAGCAGGAAAGCGTGTCTGACGGACTTGGCATTACGCAATCCGTTTTACGCCTTTTCTCCATAAACTAAAAATAAGGACACCGCCGAGATGCTTCACATCACATCTCAGCGGTGTCCTTTGGTTTATTCATGCAGCATGTGCATGTTCTTTTTCCGAAACGGCTTTCCGTTACTTGCTCGGGCGTTCCGGCGCGTTGCACTTCGGACAGGGCTTCAGCTTGTCATACGGACTCTTGTTGATGTCCTTATACTGGAAGCTCGCTAGCGGCAGGTATTGTTTATCCACCGTGTAGCACTCGCTGTCGGCGTGGTAGTACTTGCCGCCGCCCTTTTTGTTGTAATACAGCTTGGTTTTCGGTCCCGGCGTAGGCGTCGGGGTAGGTTCCGGCGTCGGGGTCGGCGTTACGTTCGGGTCGGGCGTCGGCGTCGCCTGCTCAACCAGAACGCCCGTGGACAGCGAATCCGGATCAATCTTCCATTCGTTGCCTTCGCGAAGCACCAGCGCGTCATATTCATAGGTGCGCGTTTCTCCGCTGTAACTGATATCCGCCTGAACGGTGATGGTTCGCGCCGTGCTTTCGTCTGTTCCCGTCGGTGCGCTCATCTGCCGCCACTCAAGCAGCGGCTTCTGCGCAAACTTCCAGAAAAGCTGCTGAGAAGGCGGCTGCTGTTCTTTAACGGAATCCTGCCAGCTCTTCGCCGTATATTCAACCATATCCGCGACAATGCCCTTGCGCCACTTCTCCATGAAGTTCTCCAGTGCGATTTCCGCGGCGGATTTCACGTCGGATACATACGGCGTTGCGCCGGTATCCTCCTGCAGCTCCTCCATACCCGTCAGCCCCGTGCTTCCATCGTCGCTTCCGCCGGAAAGACTCATCTGCCCCAAATCATCCGCATAATCATTGTCGGTTGTCAGGCTGCCGTAATAGCCATCCGGCACAGGCGTACCCATCGTACTATACGAAGCAAAATTCGGTGCTTCCGTCGCCGCCGGCGCAATCGTCGGCAGAAGCGTCTTCTGCGCCGAACGGATGGTCGAAGAATGTCCCGCGTTCAACGCCGTCACCAGCGTGAATACCGCCAGCAATCCGTATACCGCTGTCAGAATCATGCGTCCCGGAAATAGGAACGCATGAACGAGCCACATCGCCGCAACTGCCGCCACAACGACAGCCATGAACAGCCAGCGCATCGGCTGGAAGAAAATAGCGAGCAACCCCAATACCGGCAGTAAAATAAAAAACAGCATCAGCATCAGCTGATTGATTTCGCGCTTTGAGCGTTTCGGCTTCGGCTTCTGGTCAAGTGCCTTGGCTGAGCCTGCAGGTGCAGAAGTAAAGCTAGACCTGTTGGTTCTCATGTCATCGCCTCCTGTAAAAAAGAATCCTCCACGAAGAAAAGACGAAACACCGCATCCGATTCATGCAGATACAGGAATCCATTTCGTCATTTTTTTCAAGTCGCGGTCGCGTGCAATTTTTATTATAACATAAATCCACACAAGAAAAAAGGGATACGGCAAATTTGCCGTATCCCCAGTGAAGGAAACTTTACAGCTTACAGCTGACCCTGCTTCTCGAGGATCGCCGCATGAGCCGCCGCCAGACGAGCGATCGGCACACGGAACGGAGAGCAGGAAACATAGTTCAGACCAACCTTGTGGCAGAACATGACAGAGGACGGATCGCCGCCGTGCTCGCCGCAGATGCCGAGCTTGATGTCCGGGCGGGTCTGCTTGCCGAGCTTGACAGCCATCTGAACCAGCTTGCCAACGCCGTTCTGGTCAAGGCGGGCGAACGGATCGGACTCGTAAATCTTCTTGTCGTAGTACGCGCCGAGGAACTTGCCGGCGTCGTCACGAGAGAAGCCGAAGGTCATCTGGGTCAGGTCGTTGGTGCCGAAGGAGAAGAACTGCGCTTCCTTGGCGATCTCGTCGGCGGTAACAGCCGCACGCGGGATCTCGATCATGGTGCCGACCTTAACCTCAAGCTCGACGCCCTTCTCTTCCATAACCTTCTTCGCGGTGTCCAGAACGACCTTCTTCACGTAGGCCAGCTCCTTGACCTCGCCAACCAGCGGGATCATGATTTCCGGATGGATATCGTAGCCATCCTCCTGCTTCACTTCGATCGCAGCCTCGATAACCGCACGGGTCTGCATCTCAGCGATTTCCGGATAGCGAACCGCCAGACGGCAGCCACGGAAGCCCATCATCGGGTTGAACTCGTGGAGCTCGTCGATCTTGGCGATGATCTTATCGGTGGTGGTGCCCAGCTCCTTCGCCAGAGCCTCGATCTCCTCGGTCATGTTCTTCGCCGGGAGGAACTCATGGAGAGGCGGATCCAGGTAGCGGACGGTCATCGGACGGCCTTCCAGAGCCTTGTACATGCCCTTGAAGTCAGCCTTCTGATACGGCAGCAGCTTGGCAAGAGCCTCGCGGCGCTGTTCCTCGGTCTCGGAGAGGATCATCTGGCGCATGTCGGCGATACGGGTCGCCTCGAAGAACATGTGCTCGGTGCGGCACAGGCCAATGCCCTCGGCGCCATACTTCACGGCGACAGCCGCATCGTGCGGGTTGTCGGCGTTGGTGCGGACGCCCAGCTTACGAGCAGCGTCAGCCCAGCCCATCAGGGTCGCGAAGTCGCCGGAAACGGAAGCGTCAACGGTCGGGATCGCCTCGGCGTACACCTTACCGGTGGAGCCGTCGATGCTCATCCAGTCGCCCTCGTGGAAGACGACATCGCCGACGGTCGCGGTCTTGGCTTCTTCATCCACGCGCAGCGCGCCGCAGCCGGCGACGCAGCAGGTGCCCATGCCGCGGGCAACAACAGCCGCGTGAGAGGTCATGCCGCCGCGGGCGGTCAGGATGCCCTGAGCGTGAGCCATGCCCTCGATGTCCTCCGGAGAGGTCTCCAGACGAACCAGAACGACCTTCTTGCCGGTCTTCGCAGCAGCGGTCGCTTCCTCAGCGGTGAAGTAAACCATGCCGCAGGCAGCGCCCGGAGACGCGGCAAGACCCATGGCGATTTCCTTCGCCTTCTTCAGCGCAACAGCGTCAAACTGCGGGTGCAGCAGGGAATCCAGCTGCTTCGGCTCAACCTTGAGGATCGCCTCGTCGGTGGTGATCATGCCCTCGTTGACCAGATCGACAGCGATCTTCAGAGCGGCAGCGGCGGTGCGCTTGCCGTTACGGGTCTGGAGCATGTAGAGCTTGCCGCGCTCGATGGTGTATTCCATATCCTGCATGTCGCGGTAGTGGTTCTCGAGCGTCTGCGCGATGTTCACGAACTGCTCGTACACTTCCGGCATGACCTGCTGGAGGGTCTCGATCTTCTGCGGGGTGCGGATGCCGGCAACGACGTCCTCGCCCTGCGCGTTGATGAGGTACTCACCGTAGAGCTTCTTCTCGCCGGTGGACGGGTCGCGGGTGAACGCAACGCCGGTGCCGGAGGTGTTGCCCATGTTGCCAAAGACCATGCTCTGGACGTTGACGGCAGTGCCCCAGTCAGACGGGATATCGTTCATGCGGCGGTAATAAATCGCGCGCGGGTTGTCCCAGGAGCGGAAAACAGCCTTGATGGCTTCCATGAGCTGTACCTTCGGATCCTGCGGGAACTCGACGCCCATCTTCTCCTTGTAGATCTCCTTGAAGCGGACAACGATTTCCTTCATGTCCTCAGCGTTGAGATCGGTGTCGTACTTGGCACCCTTGCTCTCCTTGATTTCGTCCAGGACACGCTCGAAGAAGCTCTTCGGGATCTCCATAACGACGTCGGAGAACATCTGGATGAAGCGGCGGTAAGAGTCGTAGGCGAAGCGCTCGTTCTGGGTCAGGTTCGCCAGACCCTTAACGGCGACGTCGTTCAGACCGAGGTTCAGGATGGTGTCCATCATGCCCGGCATGGACGCGCGCGCGCCGGAGCGGACGGAAACCAGGAACGGATTCTCCAGGTCGCCAAACTTCTTGCCGCAGACCTTTTCGGTTTCCGCCAGAGCGGCGTAGATCTGCTCGACGATGTCCTCACCAATGACCTTGCCGTCCTCATAGTAGCGGGTGCAGGCCTCGGTGGTGACGGTGAAACCCTGCGGGACCGGAAGGCCGATCTTGGTCATCTCGGCAAGGTTCGCGCCCTTGCCGCCCAGCAGGTTGCGCATGCTGGCGTTGCCTTCCTTAAACAGGTACACATACTTCGTCATGCTGTTTGTTCCTCCTTAAAGATTCATAATCACTGCAACTTTCTTCATGAAAATGGCATGATGATTGTCGCTTAAAAGCCGACCGTTTTCGGTCGCACACAGTTAATTATAAAGCCACTTCCGGTATTTGGCAATCGTTTTTTGTAATTTTTAAACGGTTTTTCTCGTGTTTTTTTCAAATTCATCAGACCACTTGTAGGGATTGACAAGTTTACGCCGTCAAATTACCCCGCTTCTAATCAAATTGTATATATCGTTATTCCTTCAATTTCTTGCCAGAAATTGTCCGTTTCGCGCAAACCGAACATCTGCGGCGCGGCGAACGGCAGAATATTCGTCTGTATATGTATCGTTTCGGCTGATTTCAAGAAAAACCTCCCGCGTTTTTTCAAGCAGCCTGACGTCGCCGGTCAGCATCAACGCCGGCATCTGCGGTTCGCCGTGCTGTCTCGTGCCGAAGAACTCGCCCGCGCCGCGCAATTCGAGATCCTTCTGCGCCACGACAAAGCCGTCGTTGGTGGAAACCAGCGTCCGAAGGCGTTCGTTCGGCTGTGCCATCAGGAAGCACCAGCTTTCCTGTGCGCCGCGCCCCACGCGCCCGCGCAGCTGATGCAGCTGCGCCAGACCGAATCGCTCCGCCCCCTCGATGACCATCACCGTCGCGTTCGGAACGTTTACGCCGACCTCGATCACCGTCGTCGCCACCAGCACATCCAGTGCCCCCGCGTAAAACAGCCCGAGCGTTTCTTCCTTCTGTGCTTTGTTCATTTTGCCATGCACCAGCCCGATCTTCAGCGGCGCAAGCGCTTCTTCCAGTTTCTTTTGCTCCTGTGCGGCGCTTCGCAGGTCGCTGTCCGCCACATCCTCTTCCCCAACCAGCGGACAGACCACATACGCCTGCCTGCCCTGCGCCGCCTGCGCACGGATGAAGGCATACATGCCCTCCCGCTTTTCCTCCGGCACGATGCGCGTGCGGACGGGCGTGCGTCCCGGCGGCATCTCGTCCACCGTGGACAGGTCGAGGTCGCCGTAAAGCACCAGCGACAGCGTGCGCGGAATCGGCGTCGCACTCATCACCATGACATGCGGCGCATCACCCTTGTTTTCCAGCTGTGTCCGCTGTCTGACGCCGAAGCGGTGCTGCTCGTCCGTAATGGTCAGCCGCAGGTCGGAAAACTCCACGCCCTCGGAAATCAGCGCATGCGTGCCGATGACAACCTGCCATTCTCCGCTCGCGATTGCCTCCCGCGCACGCCGCCGCTCTGCCGCCGTCATGTGTCCGATCAGCAGCCCGCAGGTAACGCCCAGCGGCGCAAGCATCTCAATGGCACTCTGCATGTGCTGGGCAGCAAGGATTTCCGTCGGCGCCATCATCGCCGCCTGACCGCCCGCCCGGACGCATAGATACAGCGCGCAAAAAGCAATCAGCGTTTTGCCGCATCCCACATCTCCCTGCACCATGCGCGCCATCGCCCGATCCTTGCGCATGTCCGCCGCCGCTTCATAGGCGACGCGCCTTTGTGCGCCGGTCGGCTCAAAGGGAAGTTTGGCAAAAAAAGCCTCAATCCATTCATCTCGGATATCCAGCGGCTTCGCGTGCTTTCTCTCGCCCGCCGCACCCGCGACACCCGCCTGAAACAGCAGAAGCTCCTCAAACGCGAGCCGCTCCTTTGCCGCCGCCAGTTCCTCAAAACCCGTCGGGAAATGAGCCTGAATCAACGCCGCCCGCCGTTCCATCAAGCCATAGCGTGCAACCAGCGTTTCGGGCAGAACATCCGGCTCGTCGTATTCTCCAAGCAGCAATTCCACCGCGTCGCGCAGAGGCTTTTGCCCCACGCCGGGAATCGGCGCGTAGATTGGGATGATTTTCCCCGGTTCTTCAAGAGAAGGGTTTATGACAAACAAACCGGACTTTTTCCTTACGCATCGCCCATACAGCGTCACCTGACAGGTATCGAACAGCTTATCCTTCATCCACGGCTGATTGAACCACATGCAGCGAACCGCGCCGCATTCATCCGCAATGGTCGCGCTGACCCACTGCATGCCGCGGACGCGGCGCAATACAGGCTTGCCCTTCACAAATCCGGTAAAGCACGCCTGCCGCCCCTCCGTCATCTGCGCCGGAGACAGGGGATGGCTCGTATCCTTATAGCCCGTCGGAAGCGTTTCAACCAAATCACGCGCACTTTCTATGCCGCGTGACGCCAGTGCCTTGAGCCGCACCGGACCGAAGCCCTTGATTTCCGCAAGTGTGCGCATATTCTTCCTTTCCATAGGGAGGGGAACGATGGGGCGCCGCCCCATACCCCGCTGAGGGATGGTATCCCTCAGACTCCCTTCTTCGCTTCGCGCCAGTTTAAATAAACATAACTATACGATGCGCATGCGCATCGTTCAATAAAGCGTATTTCAGCCGCCGCGAAGCGAAAAAAGGGTGCAGGGAACAATGTTCCCTCCCCTCTCGCATAAAAAATGCCGCGTTCCCGACAAGCGGCAGAGCGCGGCATTAAAGCATCTGGAATTATTCGGCAGAAATCAGATAGTAATACAGCGGCTGTCCGCCATACTGCACTTCCACATCCAAATCGCTGAACATGTCGGCGATTTCCTCGCCCAGCGCGTCAGCATCCTCCTGCTTGGTATCCTGACCATAGTAAATCGTGATGAGCGAATCGCCATCCTCAACGACATGCTTGACCAGCTCCAGCGCAATATCGTGGATGCTCTGTCCGACGACCTCGATGCGTCCGTTGTGGATGCCGATGATGTCGCCTTCCTTAATTTCCTTGTCCTCAAAGACGGTATCGCGCACCGCGAACGTAATCTGACCGGTCTTAACCTGCTCGGCAGCGGCAGTCATGGCTTCGCGGTTCTCCTCCACGGTCGCTTCCGGATTAAAGGCGATCACCGCCCCGATGCCCATTGCAACGTTCTTCGTCGGCAGAACAATGACGTTCCGTTCGGAAAGCTCCGCCGCCTGAGAAGCCGCGAGAATGACGTTGGAGTTGTTCGGCAGAATGAACACGGTCTTTGCGCCGACCTTCTCCACCGCGTCGAGGATGTCCTCGATGCTCGGGTTCATGGTCTGACCGCCTTCAACGATGTGGTCAACGCCCAAATCGCTGAAGATGCCCGAGAAGCCTTCGCCCAGCGAAACGGCAACCATGCCGTATTCCTTGAGCGGCTGCTCTTCCTTGGCAGCTTCCTCCTGCTTCTGCTTTTCGGCAGCGGCCTTCTGCGCCTCCTCCGCCTTCTTCAGGCGTTCACGGCGTTCCTCAGCCATGTTGTCAATTTTCATGTTAACCAGTTCGCCCAGCTCGCAGGCATACTGAATCGCCTTGCCGGGGTCATTGGTATGTACATGAACCTTGACCAGCGAGAAATCGCCGACGACCACAACGCAGTCGCCGATGCGCGTCAGGCGCGTGCGGAATTTGTTGATATCGTCCTCGGTAACGCCCTCGTTCATGTTCTGGACAATGAACTCCGTGCAGTATTTGAACTTGATTTCATCCATGGATTCATGGTCGTCCTCAAATTCAAAGGTCGCCGCGCTGCCGATATTCGCGCTCGTATCCTCAATCTTTTCTCCGTTGAACGCGGCGCGCCAGCCCTTGAGCACGGTCAGCAGTCCCTGTCCGCCGGAGTCCACAACGCCCGCCTGCTTGAGCGCAGGCAGCATGTCCGGGGTCTTTTCGAGGATGGCTTCGCCGCTACGGATCACCTTGTCCAGCAGCTTGGGCAGGTCGCCCGGATGCTTGGTCACATAGCGGGCAGAATCCTCCGCGATAACGCGGATTACCGTCAGAATCGTGCCTTCCTTCGGCTTCATGACAGCCTTGTACGCCGTGTCCGCGCCGGCTCTGAGTCCTTTGGCGAACATTTCGGCGTCGATGGTCTCCGCGCCGTCGATTCCGCGGGCAAAGCCGCGCAGAATCTGAGAAAGGATAACGCCCGAGTTGCCGCGCGCGCCCTTGAGCGCGCCGCGCGCCGCCATGCTCAGCAGCTTGCTGGCATCGTGTTCGTCCACGGCTGCGATTTCCTTGACCGTCGATTTCATGGTCAGGGACATGTTCGTTCCCGTATCGCCGTCCGGCACGGGGAACACGTTCAGCGCGTCGATTGCTTCACGATTTTGTTCAAGCAGATTGGCTCCCGCAATGACCATTTCCTTGAGGAGCAATCCGTCTATTGATTGCTGTGACAAAAAATCTCGCCTCCAGTTAGCGTAAAGGGATCAGACGCGGATACCCTCGACCGAAATATTTACTCTGCGCACTTTCGCGCCCGTCATGTTCTCAATCTTGTAGCACACCTGAGATTTGATGATGTTGCAGACCTCCACGATGGAGATGCCGTACTCGACAATGATAAACAGATCGATATCAATGCCGGCATCCGTAATATTGACCTGCACGCCCTTGGTTAAATTCTCCTTGCCAAGCCACTCGACAAAGCCGTCTTTTGCGCGCTTGCTGGACATGGCGACAATGCCGTAGCACTCCAGCGCCGCATAACCCGCTACTTTGAGCAGAACATCTTCGCTGATGGTGATCAGACCGAGATCGTTGCTGATTTTGTATTCCATATAAAACCCTCCTCGCGCAGGGTCCTTCGACCCGAAATATCAAGCGATCATTGTACAGTATACAGGAAAACGCCGGTTTTTACAAGGATTCGGGAAAAAAACATGCCCATCAAATGAAAAACCGGCGTTCAAAACCGTTCAAACTCCTTATTTTTTCAATTTATCGAAACGAAAATAAAAAAAACACTTGTCAAATCGAGGCTTAGGTGCTACAATAACTGTGTTATGACTGTTTACGCACCAGAAGGAGGTGTGATCATGGGAAAGATTTGTGAGGTCTGCCAGAAGGGCGCTATGAGCGGCCACAACGTCAGCCACTCCAACCGTAAGTCTAACCGCGTTTGGCTGCCGAACACCCAGCGCGTTCGCGTGACCGTTGGCGGTTCCGTTCGTCACATGAACGTCTGCACTCGTTGCCTGCGCAGCGGCAAAGTGGAGCGCGCGCTGTAATGTAAACCCGCGCACCCCTGTTTGTTTCAGTGCAAAGCAAGCGTCCTATCGTCAAGATAGGGCGCTTTTTGTGTTGTATGGAAAATTGCCCGCATGAGCAAAGTTTTGACGCTTTGCAGGCTTAACGGATGTGAAGGCGGACTCGGTCCGCTTCATCTTGTTGACTTAAGCAAACTTGGCGTGAATAGCAAAATCAAGAAATTCAGCTACTCTTTCATTTGCGGAAAAGGCTATTCTCCCCCGAATGGGGAGAATAGCTTTTTGTCTGCCGTCTGAGGCGGACTCGGTCCCGCTTTTCTTATTCCTATTTTCCCGTTCCCGCAAACAGCCGAATCAGCGCGCGCAGAAAACGCGGTGCCTTGATGCAGACCATCCTTACGCTCACCCTTTTTCCCTCCTTTATCGAAGCAGCAGCAGTCCCGCCGCTGCCATCGCCACGCCCAGCGCAATCAGAAAAAACTCCATCGGCAGACACAGAAAGACAATCAGCACGCCCGCAATGACCAGAAGGATGCCCGCGGTCTGTCTGCCCCTGCCGTAACATCCGCCCACGCGCATCCCCTCCTGCTCTATCCATATGCGCCAGGCCCCTTTTTCTTGACTGCCGGTTACGGACTGAGTCTGCATTCTTCTCCATCGCAGTTTGTAAACAGACGATTTCGCTCAAGTTCCTATAACGTCAAAAAAACCCGATACGGCGAATCACCGTATCGGGATTTTGTTATGCTTTGCCCTTCGAGCTTACTTCATGACCTTCGGGAAGGTCTTGACGTCAGCCTCGGAAACCCACTGGGTCACAGCGGACTCATACGCCGCATCCTTAGCGTCGGAGAGCAGGCTGTTGTAGATATCGCTCTTGATTTCCTCGGTCAGCTCCACCGCGCCCGGCGTAACGTCCGTCGCGTACTGGAGGATGTGGTAGCCGTAGCTCGTCTTGACCAGTTCAGCGGAAATGTCGCCGACCTTTTCAAGAGCCATCGCCGCATCCTGGAAGCTCTGCTCGTAAACGGACAGACCCTCGCAGACCAGATAGCCGCGGCTCTTGTTCGGCTCGTTCTTCATGCCGGTATCCTCGCCGTACTCTTCCAGCAGCGCGTCGAAGTCCTCGCCCGCCTGCGCACGCGCCAGCACGTCCTGCGCCGTCGCAAGGATTTCGTCGTAAGCCTCGGCGGTCACGGTTTCGAGCTTCGCGTTGGATTCATCCAGCGTCGCCTGAGCGGTCGCAATCGTCTCGTTCAGCGCGGCGATTTCCTGTTCGTGGCTCGCCTTGCTCTCCTCGTCATACTCGGCGGTATCGGTGCCGTTCAGCGTGTCGAGCTGCTTCTGCGCATCGGTCAGCGTCTTGTTCGCGCTGGTGATAGCGGTGTTCAGCTCCTTGATTTCGTTCTGCTTCTCCGTGCTGAAGCGGATGAGCAGGTTCTTCACGCCGCGGTAGCCTTCCGGCGCATAGTAGTTAGCCGTGCCGTTGTTCTCGGCGGTCACATAGCCCGCCGGATTCGCGTCGTAGCTCTCCTTCTGGGTCGCAACGCGCTTATCAAACTCTTCCTGAACCTGCTCGTCGGTCACCTCGACGCCCTCGGCAGCCTTCTCGCGAATCTTCTCGCGCTGCACGCTGGCGGTCTGGTTCTGCACGAAATAATCGCGCGTATAGCCCATGCTGGTCAGGTCGTTGGTCAGCATTTCATCCAGCTCCGCGTTGGTCACGGTCGCCTTCGCTTCACTCTGCGTTGCCTCATCCAGCGTTGCCTCATCCGGCGTCGCCTCGTCCATGGTAGCCGCTGCAAGACGCTCGGCTTCCTCCTCGACGGTCTCCATATCCGGATAGTTCTGGTAGCGGATCATCTGCTTGTAGAAAGAGAACATGCTGTCCGCATAGCTCTCCACGTCAGCGGCATCCTCTTCCGGAAGCGGCTCGAAGCCGAATTCCTTCATCTTGTCCTGAAGCACGATGCTTTCAATCATCTGCTCAAGCGCAGCATCGCCATACGCCTTCACGTCGTCCTCGGTCAGCTGCATCGACACGCCGAAGTACTGCTGATAATACTGCTGATAGTAGCTGGCAAGATAATCGCGGTAGGCTTCCCACTCCGCTTTGGTAACCTCTGTACCGTTGACCTTGGCAACCACCTGCGCGCCGTCCAGTTCCTTGTCGTAGCCAATCAGGTTGCAGCCGGAAAGCAACATTACCATTGCAAGCAGCAACGCGACCAGCGCGAATCTCTTATTCATGTTCGTTCTCTTCCTTTCAGCCTCTACTCGGCAACATACGGTTAATTATAATAATCCGTCAGTCAATTGTCAAGCATGCGGGCACAGTTGTTGCCCGAACTGCGCTTATTTTGCCCATTTCAGGCTTATTTTTCACAGGTCTGTGCTTTTATTCGCCGTATACGCGCACGCCGTATATTTTTTGAAGCGTGCTGTTGGGCCAATTCTCCGCGTCTTTGTCCAGCGTGATATCCATCGTAAAGCGCGAATGGCTTTGTACGCTCTGCACGCTGACGCTCTCCGCGCCCGCTTCCGCCGCCTCGGTGATTTCAGCGATCTGCATTCCCCATGCTGCTTCCTGCGCGGCGACCTCGCGCACAGCCTGAACGCCTCCGTAAGCCAGCAGCAGCGCGGCAATCGGAAGCACTGCCAGCTTTGCCGCGTCAAACATATCGCTCTGAGCGTCGATATCGCCCAGCAGCGTCAGCACGCTGACCATCAGCAGCGCCAGCACGCCGGTAAACGACCTGTCCGATAGCTCCGGCGAGGCGGCCATGGCGTAAGCGCACAACAACGCCGCTGCCGCGAACCATAGCGCGCGCATCGTCCGCATGTTCACGTTCATCGCCCTGCCCAGCGCATGCACAAGCGCCAGCGCCGCCAGCAGCACACCCGCATACACGACCGTATACAGCGTAATGCGTGCCAGACGCGCCGCAATTTCAACTGCCATCGAATCATATACATAGGAAGATGCCCGCGCAAAGTTGCCCGGCGCAAGAATCATCACCGCCGCGCCGCACGCCTGCGCCAGCACGCACAGATTAGCGCAGACGCCGATCGGCTCCTTCCTGAATTTCCGATATCCCACCAGCAGAATCGTCGCCGCCAGCACGCCGCATGCCGTGTTCTCGTTCGTCCATCCCGCCAGAAAGCATGCGGGAATGGAAATCACACTCAGCGCATCCGTCTTTTCTAACGCCCGCGGCACAAGGCACAGCGGCAGGAGTGCCAGCACCGTGCCCCACAGATAGTTGCATGCGCCGTCCAGCCAGAGGAACACCGTTCCGAAAAAAGACACGCCGAAAAACAAAAAAGCATGCTCCGCCAGCAGAAGCGTCCAGCAGAACCGCTTTCCCTTCGGCTTGGCAAGCGCATAGATTTCCAGCAAAAGCAGCAGATACATGACCGTGTTGGCGATATTGAAAACGCCCTTTCCCATGTACAGGAACATCTGCGCCAGCGCATGCACGACGCTCCTGCCGCCCCAGAGTCGGTAATGCGCCGCCTGTGACGCGATGACGTCTGCCAAGCCGGAAACCGGCTTTCCCGTCGCCCAGCTGATGGAATAATCATAGTCATCCATTTGCAGCGGCGTATGCGCATTGAGCGCAAACATCGTCGCCGCAATCAGCACCAGCAGCCCTGCAAAGATGAGCGCACGAACAGCCGTCTGTTTTTCCAGCCGCGCCAGAAACCGTCGAACCGCCGTCATGCGTCCTTCTCCTTTTCGCCCAGCAGCTCCACGTCCAGCACAAAGTTGCCGTGGCTCGTCACCGCGACATCTTTTCCCAGCAGCGACGAATCAACGTTCTTCGTTCCCTCCAGCAGGAAGCGGCGTTCTCCCTCCGCGCTCATATCCTCATAGATATTGATGATGACCTCGTGAAAATACACGCCGTCCTCATAGACCTCGTCCTCGCCCAGACGCACGAGCGTACCTGCCGTCCTGCGCGTCAGCCCTGTTGTCACATCCTTGAGGAATCGGCTGTACCGAACCAGCGGCGCAACCCGCAGGTCGCCCCAGAAGATGGCGGCAGCGCACGCCGCAATCAGCCCCGCCGTACACATCGCCTGATTGCGCACGGCAAACCCCGCAGCGCAAATCGCCAGAAACGGCAGCATCAGACCGAGCGTCGTCAGGTATTCCTTTTTCTTTCTTTTTTTGTTCAGTTCAATATCCTGTTGAGCATAATACATGGTTTTTCTGCTCCTTTTCTGCTGGTTTACATTTTTCCGGCTTCCATCCGTGATATTTTTAGGCTCTGCACGGACAAAAAACGCTGTTTTCCAAGCGGATTCAATCAGCGCATCGGCGTAAAGCGAACCGCGCCGTTTTCATAGTGGATGATGCCGGTCGAGCCGCGAACGTCCCTTTTCTCCATGCAGAGCTTGAGCAGCTTTGCTGTCAATTCGGGTCCGCCTGCGCGGACAAGCTCGTTTTTCCAGATGGTGAATTTGCATCCATCGCGGAACCGCGTACAATAAAACCCCTTGCTGTTCTCCGCAACCTTGCCTTTTCCGCAGAGCGGGCAGGCTACGCCGAGCGTCGGCACGCGCTTCGTTCTTCCCCTGCGTTCTTCCGGCGCAAAGGCGACGTCCGGCGCGCCGGACGCATTCTGAACAAGGAACGCCGCCAGCCTTGCGATGCCCTCGCGAAAACGCTGTTCCCCGTCGCTTCCCCTTGCGATTTCTGCCAATGCGCGTTCCCATCGCCCCGTCGTTTCCGGGGAAGCGATTTCCTGCGGCACGGCTTCAATCAGGTGAACGCCCTTTTCCGTTGCTGTCAGATTCTTACCCCTGCGGGATACGTAGCCGACGCTGATGAGCCGCTCGATGATTGCGGCGCGAGTCGCCGGCGTGCCGAGTGCGCAATCCTTCATCTGCTCGCGCAGCTCCTCGTCCTCAATCTGTCGCCCCGCATGCTCCATGTCGAGCAGAATGCTCGCGTCGTTGTATTCCTTGGGCGGCTTGGTCTGATCCTGCGCCACCTTCGCGTCGCGGCAAACCCGTTCGTCGCCCGGATGGAGATCCGGCAGCGGCTGCTCGTCCTCTTTTTTCTTTCCTCCGCGCCGTGCGCTGCTCGCCTGCTCCCCCGCATAAACGGCTTTCCAGCCCTCCTGCGTCACGGTCTGCCCCGTGCTGAGGAAGCGATCCTGTCCGCAGGCTGTAACCACGCGGAGCGCGTCGTATTCGTAATTCGGATAGAACACAGCTGCCAGCCGCTTGGCGACCAGCTCATAGAGCCTTCGCTCGTCCGCCGTCAGCGAGAGATTCGCCGCCTTCTTTCCGGTCGGAATGATGGCGTGGTGGTCGGTCAGCTTCGCATCGTCAAAGATGCGCTTGCTCATCCGCACGCCGTATTGAAGCGCCTTTTCGCCCAGCGGCTGCAAAGCACCGTCATACGCGGCGAGCGTGCTTTGCACCTTGCCCAGCATATCATGCGAAAGATAGCGGCTGTCCGTTCGGGGATAGGTCAGCAGCTTATGCTGTTCATAGAGCTTCTGTGCGGTTTCCAGCGTCTTTTTTGCGGTAAAGCCGAACTGCGCGTTGGCTTCCCGCTGGAGCGTCGTCAGGTCATAGAGCAACGGCGGCGGAAGGCTCTTATGCTCCCGCGTCGCCTGCAATACGGATGCCTGCTGCCCGCGAACCCGTGCGGCAATCGCCTGCGCCGCTTCCTCCGTCGCGATTTTCTTTTCGCCCTTAGCATCGATGTATACGCCTTTATAATCGCCGAAATCCGCGTTCACCAGATAGTAGACCTGCGGAACAAACGCATCGATCTCCCGGCGCCGCTTGACCAGCATGCTCAGCGTCGGCGTCTGCACACGTCCGATGGACAGCAGCACACCGTAACGAATCGTATAGGCGCGTGTGGCATTCATGCCGATCAGCCAATCCGCATCCGCACGGCACCGCGCACTGGCATACAGCGCATCGTAATCCGCCGACGGGCGCAGGCTGCCAAAGCCCGCACGAATCGCTTCATCCGTCATGGAGGAAATCCAAAGCCGCCTGACGGGCTTCCTGCACCCCGCCTGCTCGTAGATATAGCGGAAGATGAGTTCGCCCTCCCGCCCGGAGTCCGTCGCACAGATGATATCGCCCGTTTCCTTGTCGTTCATCAGCTTTTTTACGGCGAGAAACTGGCTTTTCGTCTTCTTGATGACCTTGGTTTCCATCCTTGCCGGCAGAATCGGCAGATCTTCCTTTTTCCAGTGGGTGTATCGCTCGTCCATCTCCTGCGGTTCCTTGAGCGTAACCAGATGGCCCAGCGCCCATGTGACCACATAATCCTTGCCGATCAGACAGTTTTCGCCCTTCTCGCGTGCGCCCAGCACACGGGCGATGTCCCGCGCAACGGAGGGCTTTTCAGCCAGAACAAGCGTGTGCATGGTTTCACCTCACGGTTTACTGCGCCGCGCCGCCCTGCTGCAGGCTGGCAAAGCGCGTGTACTGTCCCAGCCACGCGAGCTTGATCGTACCCAGAGGGCCGTTACGCTGTTTGGCGACGATGACCTCTGCGATGTTCTTGTCCTCCGTGTTGGGGTCGTAATATTCTTCTCTGTGCAGGAACATGATGACGTCGGCGTCCTGCTCGATAGCGCCGGAGTCGCGCAGGTCGGACAGAATCGGACGCTTATCGCTTCTCTGTGCGCCGGCGCGGGAGAGCTGTGCCAGAGCCACCAGCGGAACATTCAGCTCCTTGGCGATGCTCTTGAGGTTACGGGAGATCTCGCTGACCTCGTTCTGCCTGTTTTCCACATGCCCGTCCGCGCTCATCAGCTGCAAATAGTCCACCATGATGAGATCAAGTCCGTGTTCCATCTTGAGGCGGCGGCATCTGGAGCGCAATTGGGACGGCGTAATGCCGGACGTATCGTCGATATAGATGTTCGATGCGGCAAGCGGGCCCAATGCCGAGGAGAGCGACACCCAGTCGTCATCCCGCAGAGAGCCGTGGCGAACCGCCTGCATATCCACCCGCGCATCGGCGCACAGCAGACGCATGGCAAGCTGATCCTTCGGCATTTCCAGCGAAAAGACCGCCGTCGTCTTGCCCGCCATCGTCGCGGCATGACCGATGACGTTCATGCCGAAGCTGGTTTTACCCATCGAAGGACGTGCGCCGACGATAACCAATTCACCGC
>ENA-OUPA01000503-OUPA01000503.1-human-gut-metagenome-genome-assembly--contig:-NODE-503-length-26045-cov-6.92782_pt1 | contig 26045 bp, 19 predicted proteins | sample MGYA00237939_ERZ548770 | MGnify/ENA primary metagenome ERZ548770 (study PRJEB26490, sample SAMN05356877) | human gut metagenome | biome: terrestrial biome; feature: human-associated habitat; material...
CGTTGGCTGCCGCTGTCATCACTTCGTTGTAGAACCAATCTCCCTGCTTTACATCACTGAACTGCTCGGAAACCTTTACCTTTACGGTGTAAATAACCGTGTTGGCCTCGTCTTCGGAAGTGACAGTAAGCTTGACGTCCTTAGAGAAATCGATTGCAGTCTTACCGGAAAGGACTGTGTTACCGGCAAGCTTTACCTTTGCTCCGGTAGAAGTGGTAAAGGTAGGAATCAAACCATTCAGCTTCGTGTTGTAAGGAACAGTTACACTGATTGTTTTGCCGCTGATAGTGCCTGTTACTCCGGCCAGCTTAAAGGAGGTAATGGCTGCTTCGCTGTTGGGGTCTGCATACTTCAAATCAAAAACATATTCACTGGAGCTAGCGGGGTCTTCCGCAGTTACTTTGAAAGCTGTCATAGCAGCAGTATTATCTGCGTTATCAGCGCCCTTCAGGGAATACACAGCAACCTTGTTGTCACTGCCGCGCACAAAGGCAATCTTTGCGTTGCTTTCAGCAACAGCTTTGGGATCCCCGTCGCCGATTGCGCCGCCTGCATTGACAAAGGTAACATCAGTATTATCTTTATTGGCAACAGTTGCATATTTGCCTGCTGTAAAGTTGGCAAAGAAAGCAGTTGCATCGACAATATCAGTTGCTTCCTTCACGGTCATGCCATAGGGGATGGTACCGGTAATTTTGTTTCCGGAAATAGTCAGCTTGACATCGTTGATGGTCAGTGTCTTCAGCGTGGAATCCTTCACCTTGGCCGCTGCGACCACAGCCATTTTGTAAACGGTACCAAGCTTGGCCTGCTCTTTTGTAATCGCTGAAGTAATATCTTTCGCAATGATTTCGGGGAGGACAATGATGTACTTATCGGCTACGAATTTTGTAGAGTCAATAGCAGCTTCGTTATCGCTGTCCTTTGTCAGTGCCGCTACCGGTGTGACGTTATTATAATTATCACTATCGGCCTCCGCATAGAAGGCTACACCGCCGGCAGCAGTCGTAAAGGAGGTAACGAGATGAGTGTAAGAGCTTAAAGTAAAAGCAGGATTGATGGTAACCGTCTTTGCGGAGCCGTCTACCTTTGCCTTAAAGGTATTGTCTGCCGTGATAGCCTTAAACGCGTCGACATCATTGTCTTCCTCTGTGGAGGTAACTGTCAGGCCAGTGAGAGTGCTGCCGGATTTGGCATCCTCAAACTCAATGGTGACGCTGTATACGCTCTTCACAGTGGGATCCGCTTTGTTGACAATGCAGAAGGCACCGTCTTTAACGGTCTTGACAGTCTTTTCAGCAGTATCAATGTTAACGCCAGTCATGATAGTGTCAAAAACCTTGGTTCCATTTACAATGGCTGTTGTACCATCTCCCTGATAGGCTTTCGCATTGCTGCTGGGGGTGATATAGACATTCCAGCCTGCAAAATCAGCTGATTTTGTCATGTAAGGAACCTTAAAGGTGACGTTGTTGCCGGAAATCTTGCCTTCGTATTGGGTTTCGCCGTCTTTCAGCCACATAGCAGAGGCCTTTGCTTCATCGACTTCACTGGCCTTGGTGACGGTCAGTGTGTACTGCTTCAAAGAACCATCCGCAGCCTTAACGGTAACGGCTACAGGTTTTGTGAGATTTATTTTGTTGTCATTGGAGGAGTCGCTGTTACTGCCCTTCCACTGCTGGTATTCAGAGGTGGCCGCACCATCTTTTACAATTGTCATTGCACTAGTTGTTGAGCCGCCGGAAAGAGTAATAGCAGCAACGGAGGTTGCCGTACGGAAGATGACAGGAAGGTCTGTCAAAGTAGCAGCAGCAGGTACCTCTACAGAAATCTTGTTCCCGGAGATCGTCGCAATCTCACTGTCGATTTCAGCGTAGGTGATGTCCTTGTCGCCGGCCTTGGCCTAGATTACATTGAGCTTGTACTCTTGGCTAACAGTTTTGCAGGCCACAGTAAGTGCTTTGTCTTCCAAATCAGTCGTTCCCAAACCGGTAAACGTGTAGGTCTTGCCGTTTTCCAACGCGGAAGCAGACACATCAGTTGCAGTAACGGTGGTGTTCCCGAGCGTGCTGAAGGTTACCGGGAACTTGGGATTCGTAATAGGATTGCCGTCTGCGTCCACAAATTTCTCTGCAGGCAGCGTGACCGTGATGGTGTCGTTGAATTCAGCGCCGCTCGACTTGGAGAAGACGCCGGATACGCCGTCAATCTCAAAAGAGGTAATAGCGTCAACCTCAGTTATATCAAAGGTCCAGCTTGCAGCATTCCCAGTGGATTCCGAGGTGACTGTAAAGCCATTATCAATAGAAACTGCGGTTTTGTCATCGACGATTGTCGCATTGTCTTCTGTCTCCAGCGCAATCTTTCCGCCCTTTCCTTGAGAGGCATAGCCACGGGGAACGGTAACGCTGATTACCTTTGTGTCGTTGTCAAAGGTAGCGTCGATTACCTTGTCACCGGCTGTGACGCTCTTCAGGTTTGTGGTCGTTCCCTTTGTGGTTTGGGTAAGCACCAGCTTGTAGGTCTTTGTCGCGGTGCCGTCCGCAGAGGTAAGAACCATGGGGATCGTGATGACGCCGCTTACGGCATCCGGGTACTTGTTCAGTGCTAAATCGGCTGTGACGCCATTCGATACGGTATTTTTATTGACACCGTCCTTCTGCGTCATCACAAACGACGATGTGTCGCCTGCAAAATCAGCGCCGATCTTAACGGAAGATGCATCTGCCGCGATATCCGCCGCAAAGGTCGTTCCGTCAGCATCCAGCTCAACCACCGCCCCATCCACGGTAATCCGTGTGATGTCAGGCAAAGTAGCCGCCGCAGCACCGACAGGAATCATTGCGACGACGAGCATGAGTGCAAGGAGCGTCGCAAGTGATTTCTTCAGAAACTTGCTTTTCTTCATAATTTCAACCCTCTTAAATTTTAGATTCTCGCTTGGCTTCTTTTCCACGCGAGTTGAAGTTATCTATATTCTCCTGCGCGCTATCTCCTTCTTCGCTTCCTTCCTTTGTTCCAGAGAAACAATATCGAATTTACCTTTCTTTTTTCTATTCACGTGTTGTGCTCTGTCCGCATAACATAGTACGTAAGCAAAACCAGGAGAAAGGGGACAAGGCATGCCACACGAAGAATTGGAGCCGATGAGTGATAAACTGTGGGAACAACTGTCCCTGTTGGAAAACTCCCAGGGACTGATCCGAACCATTTTTCTGGGGATTGCCCTGCAGTACAAGGCTCTGGACCAGCAGAAATGCCTGCTCTTAGAGAATTTCAGAAATCCGGAAAACAAGAGGCAGGATACGTGTCCGGATCCAAAATCCATGCAGATTGCCGCTTCCCTCATCGTGCTCTCAGCGCTGTTTGGCTTTCAAAAGCAGGCGGAAACCATCGCCTGTCAAACGGCGCAGGAAGGAGTTTGTCCGGATTGGATGGAACCAAAGCTCAATGCCACGGTTATTTTGGTGGCGCTTCTGCGGCTTTGTCGTCTGGCCGCCCCGGCGCTGGACGCTTCGGCCGGCAGATCGCTCCCCGAAACTGCAGAGACCCAGGAAGTAAGGCAGGCGGAAGAGCTGGAGGAACTTGATCTATTAGCAGAACCGGCAATCTGATGCTGTACCTTCGATCCGGCGATGGCCGGGAGCCTCGTCTTGCTTCCATTTCCCAGCGGTTGCTCACAACGTTGGGCTTACCGCACGGACGGTATAGAAAAACGGATCCTTCCTGCGAGCTTGCAGGAAAGACCCGTTTTTCTTTGGGGATGTGGAGCCTTTTATCTCGTTCGTCTCCCCATATTTTCCCCATTAAATCCCGGCAGCAGATTATAATTGGCCCGTGGCCGGTCTCCGGGCATATAAAAGTAGACAAATTTAACGGAAAAGACATCGCAGACAATAAAGTTGTTCGCCGCTTCATCGTATAGGGTGACATAGCTTCTTCCTACATGGTAAAGCATACCCTGCTTTCTTACGATCTGCTCTGTTCCGATCAAAAACTCTATGACTACAAATTGACCGATGTTTTCTGCCAAAATGTACTGCATAGAGCCAATCATTTCCTCGGTGTCGAAGCTCCTTTGCGGAGGTGAATTAAAATTATCCAACACACAGCTTCCATCAGGGGCCTCCTGAAAATCACTGCGGCCGCGCAGACGCTTCATACAGGGAGTAAAATCCTCGGGCCTGCTTTTTCTATACTCTTCCATAGATGATGACCTCCATTGTCAATTTAGGTTCCCGCATAGGCGGCGGTGGGATTATAAAAGCAATGGTCCCCAATACGAATGACAAATTCTCCCACATTAGAGGGAAAGTTATTCCGGCACGTAGGCCTGAACGGATTGAAATACCACAGGGAATACCCCAAATTGGTAAGTCGGTTACCCGCGATGGCCCAATTGGCAATATCGTACTGTACCTGTGTGGGACGCATGTTATAGATATTCTGGGGATTATAAACGCCCCCCACCGTCTCCATGACGCAGGTAAACTGACGCGGCTGATATACCACCTCCCGGATGGTCTGAAGCCTGCCGTATTCGCCGTAATCCACTTGTACACGGTTCATAACAACACAGGCAACCGCCTTCATACCTGTATCCCCTTCTCCGCCCGCCTCGCATTCCAATATTCTGGCCAGGATTTCCAGGTCGGAAAACGCCATTGATTCCCCTCCCCTCCATTCTTTCCTCTTCATCATGCCTATGCTCACCGCCCCCCTTTTATGCAAAGAAGAAGACCCTGGAAAATCCGGGGTCTTCTTCAGAACTTATGCAAAATGGGTCTTAACCCGTTCGAAAAGATGAGGTGTGATGTCGGGGTAGGTCAGATTCTCCGGCAGACCGTCGAAGGTTCTGGTTCTTGCCATCTCACTTTCCGGTATTGGGCCTAGGGAGCCGATCTCCGCATAGAATACCGCACCGTTGGCGCCGCTCTCTGAATCGCCGGCCCAATAGCCGCAGACCGGCTCCAGAGAAAACAGTTCTGCGCCGGATTCCTCCCAAAGCTCCCTGCGCGCCGCCTCCTCCGGAGTCTCGCCGGGTTCGATGTGGCCGCCCTGCGTTTCCCAGGTGTTTCTGTCCCTGTGCTGGCTCAGCAGCAGCTTCCCCTGGTAACGGGAGAGCACCACTACATATTTGTAATCGTTTGTTTCCTCCATCTCAAATACTCTGCAATCCATTCCTATGTCCCCTTCCCATGGCAAGCCGCCGGATATTGCAAAGCCCTGTTCTCACTTCACCCGGAAACCGGCGGAGAGAGGACGTTTCCCGAGAAGCAGAACACTTCTCTCGTCTGGCTGCGATCCGCCCACAAACAGGATAAATGAGCCGGGCTCCACATAACGTTCTCCCTGCTCATCCACGATACGCATGCTTTCCGCCTTGATTTCCAGTCGGATTTTGCGGGATTCCCCTGCTTTCAGATGGAACCGTTGAAATCCACAAAGGCTCCACTTCGGCGTGGAAACGCTTGCCTCCTCATCCCGGAGATAGCATTCCAGGACCTCGTCGCCATCCCGGGCGCCCGTATTGGTGACGGTAACCTCCGCAAAGAGGGATTCCCCAGCGGAAAGCTCTTCTTTATTCAGCTTCAGATCGGAATACGCAAAGCTGGTATAGGAAAGGCCGTAGCCGAAGGGATACAGGGCTTCGCCCTGGAAATAGCGGTAGGTGCGGTTTTCCATGGAATAATCCAGAAAATCAGGCAGGTCTGCGGTATCCCGGTAGAAGGTGACGGGCAGTCTGCCCGCCGGGCTGTACGCGCCAAACAGCAGCTCCGCCAGGGCCAGCCCACCCTGCGAACCCGGATACCAGGCGTCAATGATGGCGTCCACATGGTCCTGTGCCCAGCAGAGTTCTACCGCGCTGCCTGCGCAGAGCACGGCCACAGTAGGGGTACCGGTGGCTTGCACCGCCTGCAGAAGCTGAAGCTGCCGCCCGGGAAGGCCGATATTTTCCCGGTCTCCCGACCCGTATGCATTGCCCTGGTCGAATTCCTCGCCTTCCATGGTTTCATCCAGTCCCAGCACAACCACAGCCACATCGCTCTCTTTTGCGGCAATCACCGCTTCTGAAACGCGGTCGTCCGGGAAGGCAAGGCCCTCCGTACGGTCCTTAAATTTATGGCAGCCCTCGGAATAGTAGATGCGGACAGAATCCCCCACAACCCTGCGGATTCCGTCCAGAGGGGTAATGTATTCAGACGCCGTGCCGTGATAGTTGCCCGGAAGCATAGACCGGTCGTCTGCATTGGGGCCGATAACCGCGATACTCCTGAGTTTTTCCGCGGAAAGGGGCAGAATCCCGTCGTTTTTCAGCAGTGTCATGGATTTTCTGGCTGTTTCCCGGTTGATTTGCCGGTGTTCCTCACAATCGTTGGCACTGTAAGGGATGGAGTCAAAGGATTCCACCTGGTCAAACATGCCCAACCTCATGCGCGTGGTCATCAGGCGGATGACGGCGCGGTCGATCAGTTCCTCGGAAACCTTGCCCTGTTCCACTGCTGCCAGCGCCTGCATATATACCACGCCGCAGTTGACGTCGCAGCCCCGTTCCAATGCCAGAGCAGCAGATTCCTCCGCCGTCTTAGTCACTTTATGATGCTCGTGAAAATCCAGCAGAGCCCAGCAGTCGGAGACATAGTGGCCCTGAAACCCCCATTTCCCACGAAGGATATCCTCCATCAGCAGCTTACTGGCACAGCAGGGTTCGCCGTTGGTGCGGTTGTAAGCACCCATCACTGCCTCTACTTTAGCTTCGGTGACGCAGGCTTCAAAGGCTGGCAGATAGGTTTCCCACAGGTCCTTTGGGCTCACCTCGGCGTTGAATTCATGGCGCAGCCGCTCCGGACCGCTGTGCACCGCGAAATGCTTGGCACAGGCAGCTGCTTTCAGGTACTTGGGATCCTCTCCCTGAATGCCCTCGATAAATTCCACGCCCAGCCTGCCGGTGAGATAGGGATCCTCTCCATAGGTTTCCTGGCCGCGCCCCCAGCGGGGATCCCGGAAGATATTGACGTTGGGACTCCAAAAAGTGAGCCCCTTATAGATATCCCGATCTTCCTCCGAAGTATAGGCGTTGTATTTTGCGCGTCCCTCTGTAGAGATCACTTCTCCTACTTTATGCATCTGCTCCCGGTCAAACATGGCGGCCAAACCGATGGCCTGGGGGAAGACCGTAGCGGTGCCGGCACGGGCCACCCCGTGAAGCGCCTCGTTCCACCAGTTGTAGGCAGGAATCCCCAAGCGCTCTACTGCTGCGCTGTGGTAGGTCAGCTGGCTGGCCTTTTCATCCAGTGTCATCCGGGAAACCAGATCCTTTGCCCTCTCCTCAAAGGAGAGAGTTTTGTCTAAATATTTTTCCATTTTTATTCGCTCCTTCCCCAGGAATGCAGCCATTCCGGTTTATCCTTATTTTACCATCGGAAGGCTGGAAAGTAAATCAGATTCCCCAGGATACCGGAAACAGAAAGCGCGCTGCAGGAAGGAAGCCCTCTGCAGCGCACGATTTTTCTAAGAAAGCCGGAGTTCAAACTCAAATTCATGCCGGATGGGGATGCCGTCCTCCCCTGTCATGGGAATTCCCGGTTTCAGCAAGTTTCTGGCTTTGTCCACCGCGCCGATATGCACCGCCCTCAGTTCCATACCGTATTTTTGGTAAAATCGGATGGCATGGGCATTGTCGTTTGTGGTGATCAGCCACAGACGGTTGCAGCCTGCCTCTTTAGCCCGGATACCGGCCAGATTCAGAAGAGCTGTGCCCACACCCCGGTTCTGCTCCAAGGCCTCCAGCACCACAACTTCACAGTCCTCCCCGCTGACCCGGTACAGGAGATAGCCCAAAAGCCGGCCGTCCTCCTCCGCTGCAAGTCCGGGAAGGCCCCTGGTGTCGGTGAGTTTTCCGCGGGAAACAATCATCGGCCCGCCCCAGTTCTCCCGGATCAGGGCGTCCGTTTCTTTCCTGCATTTCCCTTCCAACGCTCCCAGTCTCATCCTGGCTGCTCCCTTCTGTCCAACCCATTGGTCACGGCTGAAAATTTTGTTCCTTCTGTTTCTGTTCCCTGCTCAGCGCCTTCAAACGCTTCATCACATTGCTGCCGCCCCTGCCGAAATAATCGTGGAGCAGCTTGTATTCCCCGTAGAGCCTGTCATAAACGGCAGTGTGTTCCGGAACCGGATCGTACACAGTGTTTCCGCGCTTTCCCAACCTTTCGGCAGCCTCCAGAATGTGGGAAAAACCGCCGTTTTCCCTGCCCGCGGCCACCGAGCCGAACAGGGCGCTGCCGAAAGCCGAGCCTTGGTGCGTACCCACAATCTGCACCGGCATGTTCAGCACGTCGGCATAGATCTGCATGGTCATGGGATCCTTCCGGGAAATCCCGCCCGCGGCGACAAATTCTTCCACGGGCACGCCGTGCTCCCGGTAGTTTTCCACCAGTATCCGGGTGCCGTAGGCGGTAGCTTCGATCAGAGCCCTGTAAAGTTCCTCCGGACGGGTCTGCAGGGTCATTCCCAGAAGCAGCCCGGTGAGATCCCCGTCCGTCAGGATAGAGCGGTTGCCGTTCCACCAGTCCAGCGCCAGCAGCCCGCTCTCGCCGGGCTTCAGCTTTTGCGCTTTTTCCCGCAGATATTCATGTAAGCTCTTTCCCCTTGCGAAAGCTTCCTCCCTGCAGGATGCGGGGAGGCAGGCGTTTAAAAACCAGGAAAAAAGATCGCCCACACAGCTTTGCCCAGCTTCAAATCCAAAATATCCGGGCAAAATGCCATCTTTCACCATGCCGCAGACGCCGGGCACCCGCTTTCCTTCCGTCCCCAAAACCATATGGCAGGTCGAAGTGCCGAGAATTGCCAGCAGTTTCCCCGGCCCGGAGATCCCCGCGGCCGGCACGCACACATGGGCGTCCACATTGCCTACGGATACCGCTGTCCCTTCCCGCAGGCCGGTACGGCGAGCCATTTCTGCGGTGATGCCTCCCGCCCTTTCTCCAAGAGGGGAAATCACCTTTCCCAGCTTCTCCGCCGCATGCTCCATTTTGGGGCCGAGGGCCTTGAAAAAATCCGGAGCCGGATAGCCGGAACACTGGTTCCAGAACGCTTTGTAGCCCGCGCTGCAGGCGCTGCAGGTCTCGTTTCCCGTGAGCTGCCATACAATCCAGTCGGCGGCTTCCACAAAGCGGTACATAGCGCCGTAGAGCTCAGGCGCCTCTTCGGCCAGCTGCCACAGCTTGGGGAACATCCATTCCGAGGAAACCCTGCCGCCGTAGTCCTGCAGCCAAGCTTCCCCCCGCAGCCTGGCAAGCGCCGTGATACGGTCGGCTTTGTCCTGTGCCGCGTGATGCTTCCAAAGTTTCACATAAGCGTGGGGATTCTGTGCAAATTCCGGCAGAAAACACAGGGGAACGCCGTCTTTCCGGACGGGAAGCGCCGTACAGGCCGTGAAATCTGTTCCCACTCCCACAATGTCCTCCGGCGGCACGCCGGATTCCTTCAAAACAGCGGGAATCGTCCTGTAAAGCACCTCCAGATAATCCTCCGGATGCTGCAGCGCCCAGTCCGGCGGCAGCTTCTCCCCCCAGGGCATCTCCCGGTCCATCACGCCGTGAGGATAGTCGCAGACCGCGCTGGCCAACTCCTCTCCGGTTTCCAGATTGAGGAGCAGGGCCCGTCCCGACAGAGTGCCGAAATCCAAACCGATACTGTATTTTGCCATGGGATATCCCGCCTTTCTGAGAATCGCCGGAAGGATAGGAAAACTGCCGCGCTTCCGGAAAACCGCCCCAAATGAAAACAGGCAGCCGTCAGGCCGCGGCGCAGGTTCAAACCCGCCGAAGCCTAACCGCTGCCCAAAAGCGATGCGGCTGCCGCCTTAAGCAATCACCGATTCACGCCCGCCCGGCAGCGCGGTTTTGTGGGGCAAATTCCTGCACCAATCCATCTGCCGGAATGAATCGGAATTTTTTCAAACAGAGTCCTTTTCCGAAAAGCCCCAGGTGAGCACCGTGCTTTTTTCCTCGTGCCCGTTCATCATCCGGATGAGCTTCCTTGCGGCACAGGCCCCTAAATTTTCCTTTGGGTGATCCAGCGAGGTGATCTTCACAGGTCCAATTTCGCTGAGAAGACTGTTATCAAAACTGATGACTGCCTTATCCTCAGGGATTTCCACCCCAAATTTCCGCAGGGCCCCCACAAATTTCACGGCGATCTCATCGTTATAACAGACGATGGCGGAACAGTCTTCAAACAGGTTGACGCAGCGCGCAGCCTCGCGTTCGTCGGAGAAGAGCACGCCGCGGCTTTCCGAATTAAACCAGAGCACCCATTCATCCTGCAGCGGCAGGCCGTTTTCCAGCAGGCCCTTCATATAGCCCGCATAGCGTTCCAGCCCCTGCATGTCGTCGCCTTTAAAAATACCGCCAATTTTCCTATGACCCTTCTGAACCAAATAGGAAACCGCGTCAAACCCGCCCTGCCGGTCATCCGTGGTGACGGAAACCGTGTTGGTCAGCGCGGGATAATAGCCATTGAAAAACACCACGGGAATCCCCATATCCTGAAGCTTTTCATACAGCGGCAGGTTGGGGTTCGGCAGGGCGCTCTTGGTGCCTTCCACAATCAGGCCGTCAATCTGCTTCTCGATGTAGTCCTCCAGGATTTTCCGCTCGCTGTCCACCCGGTTTTTGGTGGCGCTCAGGAGAGGAAAAAAGCCCTCTTCAGAAAGTTCGCTTTCAATCCCTCTCAAAATAGAGGGGAAGATGTATTCGCTGATATAAGTGGCCATAACGCCCACGTTCCAGGAACGTTTCCGTCTCGGCGCGTTCTCCCGCACATAGGTGCCGCTGCCCTGACGCCGCTCGATCAGACTCTCCTGTTCCAACAGGGAGAGGGCCTGGCGCACAGTCTGCCGGCTCATGCCGTATTTCTCGGCCAACTCATTTTCTCCGGGGATCTTCTGGCCGCTCTGGTAGATTCCCCGGTTGATCTCATTTTTCAACAGCCCGAAAAGCTGGAAATATTTTGCTCCATCCTTCAAATGCTCCGCCTCCGCACACGCAGGACACTGGTCTTCCCCAGTATCGCTAATTGTATTTACATTTTAGCATTTATGGGAGAGGGTGTCAATGAAACCCTCCAGAAAAAAGGAGCAAATTCCCAATGTTTTCGTAGATTCCCCATTCTGACAGCAGATAGCTGTTCTGTATTATTCCAAAATGTCTTGCTTTTCTGATACATTTATTCCGCGAGTACGGCGCGGATTCTTTCCTCGTATTCCGGACAGGCTTTCCGAAGAGCTACAGGCCGGCCCACGCTGTTGAGAAAGCAGTGCTCCGTTCTGCCTGTACAGCGGAGAGCGCCGTCAGCCTTATTCCTCACAGTGTAGAGAAAGGAGATTCTCACTCCCGTGTAGCTTTCCACCACAGTTTCAATTTCCACAGTTTCCCCAAACCTAGTCATGCTTCGGTAATCCGCCTCCGCACGCAGCACAGGGCTGATGATCCCCATACTCTCCAGCCGGTCATAACCGAAATCCTTGACCTCCATCAGCCAGATACGCGCCTCCTCAAACCAGCGGATATAGTTGGAATGGTGGACGCAGTCCATCCGGTCCGTTTCATAATAACAAACCTTGTGTTCACAAACGACAGGCTTCATATTCTTTTTTCCTTTCTCTGTCCCATTTATCTTTCCCCGCTGCAGCAGCCGGGAGGAAAGCGGCTGTCCGCTTAGTACGCTGCGCAGGCTTCGGCGTTTCATGATACCAAGCCTGCGGTGGGCAAGCCGCGCCTCCTGACCTCTGCAGTTTTTAGGCCGACTCCACGCGCTGCAGGCTTCGGCGTTTCATGATACCAAGCCTGCGGTGGGCAAGCCGCGCCTCCTGACCTCTGCAGTTTTTAGGCCGACCCCACGCGCTGCAAGCTTCGGCGTTTCATGATACCAGGCCTGCGGTGGGCAAGCCGCGCCTCCTGACCTCTGCGGTTTTTGGGCCGACCCCACGCGCTGCAGGCTTTTACGTTTTATTATACCACATCTGCGGCGGGCAAGTCACGCCTCCCAGGCCTCTGCGGGTATCATAACCCGGTTTTAGGCTTTCAGAAAGCGGCGTCCCCTTCCTGTTTTCGCTGCGGGTTCGTCAGAGGCCGGAGGCCTTTTTTGGAAGGGCTTCTGCGCGAGGCCGTCCCACACATCTTATTGACATAAGCGGCAGCGGGACGCATAAATTTGAAACGGAGGGCTTTTTCTTTGGTTTTCCTTTGGCGGCAATTATTGTTACGCGGCGAAATGTTGATTTTCGCGTCGAAAAATGATATTATACTGTTTTAGATAGCGATATTTGCAAGTGGTTCCTAACTATTTTAGTTTTTCTCAAAATTTCTTATATTTCAGGTGTATTTATGAAAATTGGATTGGATGTTGGCTCCACCACTTTAAAGTGCGTGGTGTTTGATGAAACTGGCAGGCCGGCATTTCAGGCCTACGAACGGCACTACTCCCAGATAGCGGAGAAAGCTGCGGACATGCTTCGAACCGCCATGGAACAGCTGCCGGGCATGAACCGGGCAGAGCTGTGCATTTCCGGTTCGGCGGGCATGGGGCTTGCCGAGGACCTGGGGATCCCCTTTGTACAGGAGGTCTATGCAACCAGGACCGCAACAAAAAAGTATCTTCCAGATGCTGACGTGGTGATCGAGCTGGGCGGGGAGGACGCAAAAATCCTGTTCCTGTCCGGCGCTATGGAGGTTCGCATGAACGGCTCCTGTGCCGGAGGCACCGGAGCTTTTGTCGACCAGATGGCCACTCTGCTGAATATCACGCCGGACGAGCTTAACCGTATCGCCGGGGAAAGCGAGCGCACTTACAGCATCGCCTCGCGCTGCGGCGTGTTCGCCAAATCAGACATCCAGGCGCTTCTGAACCAAGGGGCCCAGAAAAACGACATCGCTTCCTCCATCTTGACAGCCGTGGTCAACCAGACGGTGGCGGGACTGGCACAGGGGCGGGAAATCAAAGGCAATGTGGTGTATCTGGGCGGCCCTCTGACGTTTCTCTCCGAGCTGCGCAAGGCGTTTGATCGCATTTTGGGGGTGTCGGGCGTCTGTCCGGAAAATTCGCTTTACTTTGTGGCAGCGGGCGCGGCGCTTTCGGAAACGGCGGAAGAATTTTCCCTGCCGGAAATTACTGAGCTGATTCGCCATTACAGCTCAAAAAACCACTATCAGAGCAGCGAAGCCCTTTTTGCCGACGATGGGGAATACCGGGAGTTTGTGCAAAGGCATGAGAGGGACAGCGTCTCCACCGACGCGGCGCTTCTTCCCGGCGGGAAAGCCTATGTGGGCATCGACGCGGGGTCCACGACGGTGAAGGCTGTGGCGATCAATGAAAAGGAAGAAATCATCTTCTCCCGCTATATGCCCAACAGCGGCAATCCTGTGCCTCTGGTGCGGGACTTTCTCACAGACCTTTACGAGAAGTTTCCTCAGATTCAAATCCTTTCCTCCGCCTCAACAGGCTACGGCGAGGAGATCATCAAGAACGCTTTCTCCCTGGATCTGGGCGTAGTGGAGACCATCGCCCACTTTACTGCGGCGAAAAAATTTGAGCCCCAGGTGGATTTTATCATCGATATCGGCGGCCAGGATATCAAATGCTTTAAAATCAAGAACGGCGCCATTGACAACATTTTCCTCAACGAAGCCTGCTCCTCAGGCTGCGGCTCTTTCCTGCAGACCTTTGCAGGCGCTTTGGGCTATGAAATGAGCGAATTTGCCAAATGCGGCCTGTTTGCAGACAATCCTGTGGATCTGGGTTCCCGCTGCACGGTGTTCATGAATTCTTCTGTCAAGCAGGCGCAGAAGGACGGCGCCTCCATTGAAAACATCTCCGCGGGCCTTTCCATGAGCGTGGTCAAGAACGCCCTGTACAAGGTGATCCGTGTGACGGACGCGAAAAGCCTGGGGAAGCACATCGTGGTGCAGGGCGGCACCTTCCTCAACGACGCGGTGCTGCGGGCCTTTGAAAAGGAAATCGGCCACACAGTGACGCGCCCCTCCGTGGCGGGACTGATGGGCGCATACGGAGCGGCCCTGTACGCAAAGGAGAAGGCCAGGGGAGAAAAAAGCGGGATTCTGGACGCCAGGGGCCTTGCCTTTTTCACCCATACTGTCAAGGCTGTCACCTGCAACGGCTGCGAAAACCACTGCAGGCTCACAGTGAATACCTTTGGGAACGGAGCCCGGTATATTGCCGGAAACCGCTGCGACAAACCGCTGGCCGTAAAGGGCGCCGCCTCTGCGTACAATCTGTACGACTACAAGAGGGAGCTGCTGGCCTCCTACGCGCCCTGCAAGGGGCGCAGGGGAACAATTGGGATTCCCATGGGTCTCAATATGTTTGAGCTGTATCCCTTCTGGTATACCTTTTTCAAGACCCTGGGGTTCGGCGTGGTGCATTCGCCGGAGTCGGACCGGAAGCTCTATTTTGAGGGCCAGCACACAATCCCCTCCGATACGGTATGCTATCCCGCAAAATTGATGCACGGGCATATCGAAGCCCTGCTCAGGGAGAAGCCGGACGCTATTTTCTATCCCTGCATGAGCTATAACCTGGATGAGCATTTGGGAGACAATCACTATAACTGTCCGGTGGTGGCCTATTACCCCGAGGTTCTGGACGCCAATATTGCAGCGCTGGCGGAGACAAAATTTATCTACGACTATGTGGGCTTGCACCGCAGAAAGGATTTCCCCCGGAAAATCCGGGAAATTCTGGCCCGGTTCTTTGATGAGATTCCGGAAAAGGAGATCAAGTCTGCCTCAGACGCAGCCTACGGGGAATATTTCGCGTACATGAAGCGGATCCGGGAAAAGGGAAAGGAATACCTGGCCCTTGCACAGCGGGAAAATCTGCCGGTGATCATTCTGTCCGGCAGGCCTTACCATCTGGATTCCGAGATCAACCACGGCATTGACAAGCTGATCTGTGAATGCGGGGCTGTGGTGGTCAGCGAGGACGCAGTCAGCGATCAGATTACTAAATTCCCCACCACCGTGCTGAACCAGTGGACCTATCACGCCAGGCTGTACGCCGCGGCCAAATTTGTGGTGGACAGCGGCGATAAACGGATCAACCTGGTGCAGCTGGTCTCCTTCGGCTGCGGCGTGGACGCCATCACCGGAGACGAGGTGCGCAGCATTCTGGAAGACGGAAACCGTATCTATACACAGATCAAAATTGACGAAATTACTAACCTGGGGGCTGTGCGCATCCGTCTGAGAAGCCTGTTCGCCGCCCTGGGCCTGGGTACTGAAGCCCCCTAAAGCCCGCGTCCGTTTCCATGCGGCGGGAGCAAAGTCAAAAACCAGCAGCACGAGCAAGCGGAGCGAGCGACGACGCGACGGAAAAGTCTTTAGCCGGCTTTCTTCAGAAAACCGGAGGAGAAAGGAATTACTATGGCAGACGAAAAGAACAGAATTGAATTCACCAAGGAGATGAAGAAGGAATATACCATCCTCACTCCCAATATGGCCCCCATTCACTTTGAGCTGATCAAGAACGTGCTGAGAAGCTTTGGTTACAAAGTGGAGCTTCTGCGCACCTCCGGACGGGAAATTGTGGATGAAGGCCTGAAATATGTACATAACGACACCTGCTATCCGGCGCTGCTGTCCATCGGGCAGCTGATGCATGCGCTGCACAGCGGGAAGTATGATTTGCATAAGGTGGCGCTGGTGATGACGCAGACCGGCGGCGGCTGCCGTGCCTCCAACTATATCCACCTGCTGCGCAAGGCGCTGAAAAAGGACGGGCTGGACTTCATCCCGGTCATCTCCATCAACCTCTCCGGCCTGGAGAGCAACAGCGGTTTCAAAATCACCCTGCCCCTGATCCGCCGGGCCCTTGCCGCCCTGAGCTATGGGGACCTGCTGATGCTCCTGAAAAACCAGACCAAGCCCTATGAGGTGGAGAAAGGGCAGAGCGACAAGCTGGTGGAACAATGGGTGCTCACCCTGACAGGGCTCTTCGAGCAGGGAAAGGCTTTCACTCAAAGGGAAGTCAAGGTGTATTTCGATCAGATCGCCCAATCCTTTGCGGAGATCCCGGTGAAAAAGACCGAAAAAATCAAGGTCGGCGTGGTAGGGGAAATCTACGTCAAATATTCCCCCCTGGCCAATAACGACCTGGAAAACTTCTTGTTCGAACAGGGCTGTGAAGTCATGGTGCCCGGTATTTTGGGCTTCATGATTTTCAAGGTGGACAACCGCCTGGAGGATATCCGGCTTTACGGCGGAAACGCCGCTAAAAAGCAGCTGTGTACCGTGCTGAAATGGTATTTCACCAAATATGAGTCCGACCTGATCGAATCGGTGAAGAAGTATCCACAGTTCACGGCGCCGGCCCCCTATACCCACCTCAAAAAGCTGGCCGGCGAGGTGATCGGCTACGGCTGCAAGATGGGGGAGGGTTGGCTGCTGACCGCCGAAATGATGGAACTCATCGAAAGCGGCTACCAGAACGTGGTGTGCACCCAGCCCTTCGGCTGCCTGCCCAACCATATTGTGGGAAAGGGTATGATCCGCAAGGTGCGCGAAGTACAGCCCCAGGCCAATATCGTACCGATCGACTACGATCCCAGCGCCACCAAGGTCAACCAGGAAAACCGTATCAAGCTTATGCTGGCCGTGGCGCAGGACCAGCGGCAGACAGAGGAAAAGCGGGCCGTTTAGGAAGGCCCGGAGGAGTTGTTTGACGGCTTGCCCTTATCGGCGTTTTGCCTTTCCGAGGCACAGAAGCCCGTGCTTTGGATAAAAAGGCCGGATGGGGGATAACCGTTTCCCGGATTTCCAGAAAGGGATGAGTGTGAAAATGCAGGAACGTAAAGTGATTCTCAGCGCAGACAGTACCTGTGACCTGGGAGATGAGCTCAAGGCCCGGTATGATGTGAACTTCTATCCCTTCCACATCCTCCTGGAGGAGCAGGATTACCAGGACAATGTGGATATCACCACCAAGGAGATTTTTGCAGCCTATTATGACAGGAAGGTGCTGCCCAGAACCTCTGCCATCAATATGGGGGAGTATGTGGAGTACTTCAGCCCCTGGGTGGAGGCGGGCTTTGATGTGATTCACCTGAATTTGGGCGGGGCGATTTCCAGCGCCCACAAGAACTGCCTGCTGGCCGCAAAGGAGCTGGGCGGCCATGTATACCCCGTAGACAGCTGTTCCCTCTCCACCGGCATCGCCCTGCAGGTCATCGAAGCGGGAGAGCTGATCCGTGCCGGGAAAAGCGCGCCGGAAATCGCGGAACGCCTTCGGGAGATCATCCCCTGCTGCCACGCCAGCTTTATTTTGGATACGCTGGATTTCATGCGGGCCGGGGGCCGCTGCTCGTCGGTGGTAGCCTTTGGGGCAAACCTGCTGAACCTGAAACCCTGTATCGAGGTAGACAATTCCGACGGCAGCATGCATGTGGGGAAGAAATACCGGGGAAGCCTGGAAAAGGTGCTCCCCCTCTATGTGAGGGATAAGCTGGCCCAGTATCCCGATATCAAGCGGGATCATCTCTTCATTACCTATTCTACCATCGACCCGGGCCTGGAAAAGCTGGTTCGGAAGACGATCCGGGAGACTATGGAGTTCAAGGAAATCCACGCCACCCATGCCAGCTGTACCATTGCCTCTCACTGCGGGCCCAATACGCTGGGAATCCTGTTCGAAACGGAAACGCCCGCAAAATAAAACAGGCCGGAATAAGAACGGAATACAATAAAAAGGGGAACCGCGCAGGCCATTCTGCGCGGTTCCCCTTTTTTCTATGTCATCTTTCTCCGGGCGCTTTTACGCCTTTTCCACAATAAAATTCAGCACGGCCAAATCCTGTTCGGAAACACCAAGCCGGTATTTCCGCCCGTCAGCCAGGGCGATGTCCACTGACCGGGAGGCGCCAAAGCCTTCGCTGTAAAAAGCGTTTTCCTGAATCTTGACTTCAGAAATATTCCAGTCCCCGGGAACCGCCTGTTCCAAATAACCCTTTGCGGCGGCCTCCAGTTCTTCCTCTGTCCGCGGGGAAGCCTCCGGGGACTCTGGGTTCTCAGGCACAGCCTCACTGGTGAAGGTTCCGGCGGGCCATCGGATCCAGCTTTTCAGCGCCCCTGTTTGGGCGTCCAGGGTCACCACATATTGATCTTCCTCCGGAAAGCACAGGGTAACCGCCCAGGATTCCTGCTCCGGCGTTCTACTTCCGTCCGGCGAAGTGGACAGCGCCGCGTTGTATTCCGGCAAAGTTCCATCCCCCAACCCATAGGCGGCGATCTCCCGCTGGAGATGTTGGGGAAGCTCCCCGTAGGCGATTTCTCCGCTCAGCGGCAGATAGGTTTGAGGGTCAACTCCGTACAGCTGGGCGTCAATGTATTGCAGCAGCTGTTCGTCGTCCATCTGCTCCGTGGGCAAAATACTGAACACCGGAGCGCCGCTGTTTTCCGGAAGTTTCACGAAACAGGGGGCGTTACCATTCCGGGCGTTCTCCCAGAGGTCCGCGGAGGGCCTTCGTTCCGCATACAGATACTCCGGCTGCAGCGTGTCAAACCGCAGCTTTTCCCCGCGGAACAGGGCCCGGTTCTGCCGCAGGCAGTCTGCGTCCTCCTCCAGGCCTGTCCGGGAATACTTCGGCGTCAGCAATTCCTCCGGGGAAATCCCGTCCATGCCCTCCGCCAGCTGAAGGAATTCCTCCTCCGTGAGGGCCCGTTCTGAAAGCGGCAGGATGGCGTAGCACGCTGTGCCATACAGGTTTTCCTGCAGGGGGATGAGGGCAAAGCCGCTTTCTTCCGGATCCACCGGAGCGGCAGCCTCAGGCCTTTCCCCCTGCTCCACACGCTTTTGGGTTTCCCGGTATTGCCTGAGGAATGTATCCTCGTCATAGGAATAGGCGGTTTGTTCCGGTTCACCTCCGCCGGAGGAAGGGGACACTGCCTGGGAACCGCTCTCGCTCTCCTCCGGCGCTGTACGGCAGGCTGCAAAAAGAAGAAGCACCGGCAGCAGGGCCATAATTCCTTTCTTGAATTTCATATCGTGTCCCCCTTTCTGAAGTCCAGAATCCGCCGGCCTGCATTGACCGGCGGATCCATTCCGAAGCGTTTTTCAGCTGATTTACTTAGCTCTTTCGAGTTACGGTTCCGTACGGATTTTCCTCACTCTAGGACGATTTCCTTTACGAAAACGGATTCTCTGCTTCCACGTCCAGGTTCTGCACACAGGTCAGGGCCTGCTCGTAGCTGTCGAAAACTCCCATGACGGGATCATAGCTGTCCGGGACGAATTCCTTCGTATGATCCGTATATCCCGTCGTTTTCCAAACACCATCCTCCAGCACTGTCACAGTCGTGAGAGTATCCCGGCTAAAGATCAGTGTGACCATGTACTTTCCGTCATTACAGTCGTAGATCCTGGCGTCCCACTCCACGAATTTCGCTTTCACATTTTTCTGTGTGTCCGACACGTTTTCCGTGCTGATCAGATGGGACTCTACCATGCCGGAATCCACTGTAGCATCAGTCATGTTCAGCGACTGAAATTTCGCATTCCTGACGCTCTGATATTTTGCCGCCAGGTTTTCGCTGAAATAATCGGAGAGGTCTACCGTAACGCTTTCCGCTGCGTTTTTGGCTGCCTGGGTCAGCTCAGTCTTGGAGAGCTTGGTGTCCGACCCGGCGTTCCTGCCGCGTTTCTGCAGCTGAATCTGCTGCTGCAGCGCCTCCGCGGGTATTTCAACCGCCTTAAATCTCAGCTCATTCGCCTGAATCATATCCGCAAAGGCCTCGTTGTCTTCCTGTTTTTGCGCCGCAAAGCCGGAAACCCCTATCATGGTGAGAAGCAGCAGGCAAGCCAGCACCGAAATCGACAGAACGCGCAGCTTTTTGTTCTTCATAAAATTCCCCCCTAAACATCAAACGCATAGGGTTTTGAAAAAATTCTAAATACGATTGCCAGCGTACTGCAAAAAATACTCCTTTTTAGTTCCGTTTTCCTCTCAATTCCAATCGCTCTTTGTTTGTAAAACCGTCAAAGAGAGGATATGTTTTTGTGGCTTTTTTTGTGGTCGAACTGCTGCTAAATACATTGGAATCACATCCTTTTATCTAAATTTATAATACCATTGTGGTATATATTTGTCAACTATAATTATAATTTGTATTATTTATATAAAAATTTATTAAAATAGAAAGTATAAATCCATCCTCCCTTTCGAGCTTTCCCCCAAAAAGCGCGCCCTGCAGAAGCCCGATATGCTCCCTTGCGACCGACAGTCTTTCAGCTGTCTCTCTCTTGGGGGACATATCCTTCTGCAGGGCGCGCTTTCTTTTTTTGACGTTGTGATTCACCAGTTCTCTCCGCCGTTGACTAACTCCTTCATAAAGGAAAAGCAGTAGGTTCCCCAGTAGCTGTAAAACCGGGAGTCCCTCACGGCGTGCCGCTCTGAATTGATTGTAAAATGGCAGGTCTCATCGCGGCCCTTCACAGTGATATCCACCAACAGGTTGAACCCGTTCCTGGAACCGAAATCAAAGGTCCTCCGCAGGTAGACGCTCTTGAAGTTCTCCACCAGTTTTTCAATGGTCTCCCGGTCTGTAACGGTAACAAGGTTCCCTGTGTTCCCGTCAAAGATCTTGATAGACTCCACCTCGCCTGCGTCCCCGCTGAAAATTCGTACCGGCCAAAACCAAAGCAGGACAAGAATCAGCAGGATGGCAAGGGGAAGAAAACGCAGGGACCGGCGGATTTTCTTTTGTTTCACAGCGGATTCCCCCTGTTGTTTCTTTTAAGAAAGGATATCCCTTCTTATCCCGCAAGTCAAGTACCTGCCGTGGCCGTCAATTGCTGCTTACACACCAGGTTTCGCCAAACTGCTTCCGGGAAACACAGTTTCCTTTTCTATTTTCTCGGGAATTGCCCCAATGGCCAAAGAAAAACAGCCGGACGCCTCTTTTGGGCGGGAATTCCTGAAAAAACCATTGACTTTTCTGCCGGCGCGGATATAATACAACGGGAAAACGAATTTAGGAAAATTTTTTCCTAAAAAGGAGGGCTGTCTGTGACAATTCGGGAAATCGCCGCTTTGGCGGGCGTTTCGGTTTCCACCGTATCAAAAATCCTCAATAAGAAGGACGAGCACCTCAGCGCGGAAACCCGGGAACGAGTCTTGAAGCTGGTCAGGGAATACCACTACAGCCCCTATTCCGGCGTTCGCGCCGCAGTGCAGGCCCAGACAATGCTCCTGGGGGTGGCAGTCAACGGGAACCGGCCCCACGGCAGGCTGCTGGATTCCATCACGAAATATGCCGCAGAACGGGGATACTCCTGTGTGGTGACGGTTTCCGGCACGCCGGAGGAGGAGCTGCGGAATCTGAACGTCCTCAGGTCTCATCACGTGGACGGGATCCTTTGGGACAAGCTGGCCCAGTCCCTTCCTGCCTGCAGCGCGGCGCTGGAGGGGATCCCCGTGCGGAAAATGGCTTGCTGCGAGCCCCCTTCCCCGGAAAACAGCTGTATCGATTATGCAGGGCTTGCCTATCAGGCGGCGGCATATCTGATTGCGCAAAAGCACAGGAATATCCTCTGCGTGATCCCACAGGTATCGGGATATTCGGAACAGGCCTTTGTGCAGGGATACCGGCAGTGCCTGTTTGAGCATCAGGTTCCCTTTTCCCCGGACAGGGTCTGTGTCTGCGGAAAGGCGGGCCTTCCGGAGGGAAGGCTGTTGGAAAATACCGCCGCACTCTGTTTTGATACGGAGCTGGCCGGCAGGGTTTATGAAGCCTGTTCCCGGAAAAATCGGAGGATTCCAAAATACCTGTCGGTACTCAGCCTGAGCGATGGGGAAAAGGGCCCCTTTTTTCCAGAGCTGTCCGTAATTCCCCTGCCCTATGACGCTCTGGCGCGCCATGTCTGTGACAGGCTCACCGCGGATGTGGAGGGGCGGCGGGTTCCGGAAACCGTTTTTGCCGCAGAGGCGCATTTGAGTGGGAATACCAGTGTGGATATCCCGCTCACCATGCGGAACAAAAAAATTGTGGTGGTGGGCCCCGTCAATATGGACACCGTCATCCCTCTGAAAAAGTTCCCCCAGATGGGGGAGACCACCCTGACGGAATCCAGGCTGATCGTGCCGGGAGGAAAGGGGCTCAACCAGGCGGTGGGGGTTGCAAAGCTGGATGCCGAGGCCTATCTCATCGGCAAAGTGGGCAAGGACTATGAGGGCGGCAACCTATACGACTATCTCCAGACAAACGGTGTGAACACAGGCGGGGTTTCCCACACCTCCCAAGCGGCCACGGGTCACGCCTATGTCTACGTGCAGAAGGACGGGGAGAGCGGCATCGTGGTGTACAAGGGCGCCAACGGCCTGCTCACCGCCCAGGATATCCTGCAGAACGCGGCAGCCTTTGACAACGCCTCCTTCTGCCTGCTGCAGACAGAGGTGGGGCTGAACGCCGTGGAGGCCGCCGCAGGGCTGGCCTGTGAGCGGGGCGTGAAGCTTCTGCTCAAGCCTTCGGCCGTCTATGAGCTGAGGGATGAGTTGCTTCAAAAAATTTTTGTCTTCCTGCCCAACGAAAAGGAAATCTCCTATTTTTGCCCTCCGGAGATGAGCTGCAAGGAAAAGGCCCGCTATTTTCTGGACCGGGGCGTCAAAAACGTCATTCTGACCATGGGCCGCAGCGGCTGCTATTGGGACGACGGCATCCATCAAGTCCATTTCCCGGCCGCTCCCTTTAAGGCGGTGGACACCACCGGAGCGGCGGACGCCTTTGCGGCAGCCCTTGCCGTCATGCTCTCCCAGAACATGGATATGGAGACGGCGATCCGCAGCGCTACCTTTGCCGCCGGATTTTCCACTGCCAAGCAGGGGGTTCCCAATTCCCTTATCGACCGTTCCACCCTGGAATTTTATATGGGGAGGGAGTGCGGAGAAGGAGAAGCTTCCCCGGCGCATCCCGGACAATTCAAGAAATCAGCACACAGTGCGAATCAAGGAGTAAGGAGTTTATAACATGAGTATTCCGAAGGATTATTTCGAACGGGTCTATTCCGGCTGGCTGGGGAAGATCATCGGCATCCGGCTGGGCGCGCCCATTGAAGGCTGGAGCTACGAGCGCATCCGGAACATCTACGGGGAGGTAACCGGTTATCCCGTAAGCTACAAGAATTTTGCGGCGGACGACGACAGCAACGGCCCCCTGTTTTTTATCCGGGCGCTGGAAGACTGCAAAGACCTTTCTGCGTTTTCCGCTTCCGACGTGGCGGACGCCCTGCTGAATTATGCGCCTTATGAGCATGGCTTCTTCTGGTGGGGAGGCTACGGCACCTCCACGGAGCACACCGCCTACCTGAATCTGAGAAACGGTATTCCCGCTCCCAGAAGCGGCAGCGTGGAACAGAACGGGGCCACCATGGCCGAGCAGATCGGCGGCCAGATTTTCATCGATCCCTGGGGCCTGGTAGCCCCGGGAAATCCGGAGCTGGCGGCAAAGCTGGCGGAGAAGGCAGCAAGCGTCACTCATGGCGGAAACGGGGTGTACGGCGGCGTCTTTATCGCCTGCTGCATCAGCCTGGCCTTTGTGGAGCGGGATATTCCCACCATCCTTCAGAAGGCGCTCACTTATATCCCGGAGGACTGCGAATACGCACGGGTAGTAAAAGCGGTGCAGGCCTTCCATAAGGAACATCCGGAGGATTGGCGCGCCTGCTTCCAGTATCTGCACGATACTTTCGGTTACGACAAATATCCGGGCAACTGCCACATTATCCCCAACGCGGGTGTCATCATCCTGGCGCTGCTTTACGGAAACCACGATTTTTCCCGTACGCTCAACATCTGCAACATGTGCGGCTGGGATACGGATTGCAACGTAGGAAACACCGGCTGCATCATGGGCGTGCTCTGCGGCCTGGAAGGAATCGACTTCGATAAGTGGCGTGCGCCCATCAATGATTTTCTGGCCTGTTCCAGCGTCATTCCCTCCCTCAACGCGGTGGATGTTCCCTTCGGCGCCAGCTATTTTGCCAAAATGGCTTACCGGCTCGCCGGGGAGGAGCTTCCGGTGGAATGGAAGGAAATCCTCACGGAAAAAATAGATTCCTGCCATTTCGAATATCCCGGCAGCACCCATGCCATCCGCTGCCGCGGGGAAAGCGGCATGTACCGCATTCAGAACACGGAAGAGGAAGCGCGCAGCGGCAGGCGTTCCCTGAAGGTCACCGCCTGCAGCAGCGAGGCAGGACAGGAAAATTTCTTTTACAAACAGACCTATTACCGTCCTGAGGATTTCGACGATTCCCGGTATGATCCTTTCTTCTCACCCCTTGTCTATCCCGGCCAGACCGTGCATCTCAGCGTCATGCCCTGCCCTGCGGGAAACGGCATGACCTGCGACGTGCAGATCTATGCGAAGAATGGGGCGACCGGCGAGCTGATCCGCGGGGAAAAGATTGTCTCCGGAGAGAAAAAATGGTATGACCTCTCCCTGCAGCTGCCGGACAATCTGGACGGTTATATCAGCGAGACCGGCGTTATCGTCAGCGGAGTGGCGGGCGGCTTCGCCTCTTCCGACCTGACAGTCTACCTGGATGAGCTTTACTACGACGGCGCGCCCTGTTACCGCATCGATTTCTCCAAAACCGCAGTGGAGGATTGGGGACACCTGCATCTGGAAATCGCCCAGTTTGGAAAGCTCAAGGGGCACAGCTACCTGGACGGCAGCTATCTCAGCCTCTCCTGCGGTGATTTTGCCGAGATGTACACGGGCGGTTATCACTGGAAGGATTACAGCCTCTCCTGCGTGCTGAAGCCGTTGACCGGAGAGGAGCACTTCCTCAACGTGCGGGTACAGGGCGCCATGCGTTCCTATGCGGGAGGCTTTACCGCCGAAGGCAGGCTCTGCCTGAAGAAGAACTGCAGCGGGTACCAGACGCTGTGTGAGACGGCGTTTCCATGGGAAGCCGGCAAGGAATATGCCCTTACCCTTACGGCGGAAGGAAACCGCATCGCTCTGGCGGTGGACGGGAAAGAACTGCTCGCCTGCACCGATGAAGAGTCACCGTATCTCACCGGCAGCGTGGGCATGTCCGTGACAGACGGCAGCCACTGCCTGTACCGGGATCTCGCAGTCTGCGGGAAGGAGTGAGAAGGATGAAGAGAATTCTGATTATCGGCAGCATGAATATGGATTTTGTCTTTCAGGTGCACCACATGCCCGCCGTGGGAGAAACCGTGCTCACCGGCGACCTTACCTTTATTCCCGGGGGCAAGGGAGCAAACCAGGCCTATGCAGCCGGAAAGCTGGGCGGAAATGTGGCGATGCTTGGAGCCGTGGGAGATGACGAACACGGACGCAGCCTGTGTGATAACCTTGCCTCTGTAGGGGTGGATGTCTCCCAAATCCGCAGGGTACAGGGCGTCAGCACAGGGGTGGCCTTTATCGGCGTCAACGCGGAAGGAAACAACAGCATTATTGTGGTCCAGGGAGCGAACCGCTGCGTGGACCAGGCGTATCTGGAGGAAAACCACAGTCTGTTGGAGGCCTGCGACATTGTGGTCATGCAGCTGGAAATCCCTCTGGATTCCGTGATGTATGCGGCCAAGGAGGCAAAACGTCTCGGGAAGACCGTAATCCTGGACCCGGCCCCCGCTGTGCGCCTTCCCGAAGAGCTGTATCAAAATGTGGACATCGTAAAGCCCAATGAGGTGGAGCTGGGCGAGCTGCTAGGCGACCCGGAGGCCCACCGGCGCCTGGAGGAATCCTGCAAAAGGCTGCTGGATTTGGGCGCCAAAAACGTCATCGTCACCCTGGGCGGGGAGGGCTGCTGCCTTTGCAGAGAAGACGGGCAGTGCAAAAGATTCTATGCGGACAAAACCGTAAAGGTGGTGGACACTACCGCTGCGGGCGACAGCTTCACAGCGGCCATAGCCTTGGCGCTGGCCGAGGCCCGGTCCCTGGAGGAGGCTGTGGAATTCGCCACCAAGGTTTCCAATATTGTAGTGACCCGGAAAGGGGCGCAGA
>ENA-OUPA01000505-OUPA01000505.1-human-gut-metagenome-genome-assembly--contig:-NODE-505-length-26030-cov-9.34814_pt1 | contig 26030 bp, 45 predicted proteins | sample MGYA00237939_ERZ548770 | MGnify/ENA primary metagenome ERZ548770 (study PRJEB26490, sample SAMN05356877) | human gut metagenome | biome: terrestrial biome; feature: human-associated habitat; material...
GCTTCACGAAAAATCCCCGTTTTCCCTTTGAAACAGACATCGGATCACCGCCTTTGCGTACAATTGGGTTATAGAACATATGGCAATTAAACCATTGGTATCACCCTCTTAAAGCACAAGAAGAATGTAGCCGCAATTTGCAATGCATTGTTTACACCACAAAAATATCACATTCTCATTAATTTTCAATGTATTTTGAATGAAATGACAAAAACTCCTTATTTTTGGGAAAATTGGAATTTTCCTAATATACGAAATCTGTTGACAAAAGTAACCGTAAAACCAGTTCCCGCCTTGTGAGGGAAGAAAAACTTTGGCACACTATAAGAGTCTGAATACGCCGCTCAAAAAGTGCAGCTTAACCGCAGATGATGGTGCATGGTGGCCGGGAGCGTGGTATACCGGACCGCCATGCGGAGGATTACTCGGGAATGCCCTTGCGCTTGCGCATGGATTCACCCTCGATCTGGATGGTATAGGCGTTGTAGATAATCCGGTCACAGATTGCATCAGCCAGGGTGGGGTCATACAGGTTCTCGTGCCATTCGCTGGTGTCATATTGAGAACAGAAGATGGTGGAGGCCACTTTGTTCCGGGCCTCAACCAGTTCCAGCGCATCCCGGGCCTCCGCCTCCTTGAGAGGATAGAGCCGCCATTCATCCAGGATGAGCAGCTTTTCTTTCCTGAGCTTTTTTACATGTAGTCCCGGTAAGTTCCGTTATCTTGTCCGCTACCTGGAGGACGGCAGGCTGGAAGTCTCCAACAACGGCGCCGAGCGCAGCATATAGCCCTTTGTGATGGGAAGGAAAAACTGGCTGTTTGCCCACACCCCGGCGGGAGCCCAGGCCAGCGCGGTGATTTACAGCCTGATGGAAACCGCAAAGGAAACCGGGCTGGACCCGTACAAATATCTCCTCTGGGTGCTGCGGGAGGCCCCAAGCTCTTTGAGACAGACCGGGAGTGGGCAAAAAAGCTGACACCGGCACATTGTACACAGCGCTGAGTTAAAACGTCTTTGGACTGCTCTGTCCAGGGGCGTTTTTGTTTTTTAAATGGATTTCCAGATTTTGGAAATCCATTTCCTTCCCTGGAACTCACTTTCCTCCTATGCTGAAAGGCATGGAGAGGGGGTGATTCCAATGGCCTATGACAGAAGCCAAAAAATGACGCTCCTTTGTGCAGCCAAAGTCCGTTCCCGTATCTGCGTGTGCGGCAAAGGGCAGCTGGAAGTTGCGGAATGGTGCCTGGTAAGCCCCCGCCAAGTGCGGAACTGGATTCGCAAGGATACCAACATTTCTGTGATGAACCTTTACTCTTTAGCAGATTGCTTAGAGTGCAAAACAGACGACTTGGTGATCTCCTTGCCCATGCCTGAAAGAAAGGAGTAAAAAGCATTGCCCGATTTTGAAGTCTTACAAACCTACGCGTCCTGGGCTGGCACTGCTGTGCCGGACAAGCTTCCAGGGATCCCTTTTGCGAATCTGGATGTCTTTGAGGACGAGAGCAGCCTGAGAAACCACCTCTTCTATCTCGTGCCGGATACCTCCTCCGGAGTGCTGCGCTGTTTCTTCTACTTTGAGGACAACCTGTTTGCTAAGGAGTCCAATGGGGACTTGATTCTCTTGGAGTCTTCCCTCCATCTTTTTACCTTGTAAGCCTGAGGACAACATACGAAGGAACCAGCTATCCCTCTCTAGGATGGCTGGTTCCTTTGTCTACTGCGGGGCTGGGGTTGACGGTTACTTGATAACGTTAGCTATCTCAACTGAGTTGGCGTAAAGCAAAGCAAGAAGCGCCAGTCCCTATCATGCTGGAGACAAAAGGGAAGAAGCAGCCATCCCATACGGGTATAGCTGCTCCTTCTTTGCCTACTGCGCGGCTAAAATGTTTGCCCACGTTTTTCCCAATCATGCAAGTCTCACGGTTGCGTTTTCTCGCTATGCTCTAAACCACCATCCACATAGGCAACACACACGTGGCCGTACCCGTCATCGAACTCAGACGCGTTTCCAGAAATAGAAACGACTGTTTCGTTACCGTTTACATACCAATCATCGCTGCACCAGGCTTCTCCGGCAGCCACTTGATCCAGTCTCCCCTCATTTTGTATGCTATTGGGAGGATAACTTTCTGGCTCGCCATAAAGAGCACGAGCATCTTGGAATAAAAGTTCCACCAATTCAGCTGTTTCTTCTGAAGAAAGCTGACAGGCCAAAAACTGAATTTCCAAAAAAGAACCTGGTTTTACATCTGGGTGATGATTGCCCAAAGCAAAATGGAGAATCTGGCAAAATTCTACGCCGTTGTATTCTACGGTTTCTGGGAGCTGATAATACCCTTCTACAGAGGTATTATCATAAGCGCCCGGCTTATGCCCTGGATCGGATAAATCCTCTTGCGAAATTCCAAGCGCTCGCAATACCTGTTCCATCTGCTTCCCATAGAGTTTCTCGTAGAATTCTATCTGATCGGTGGTCAGCAGGGGCCCTCCCTCAGGTCTTTCTAAGTTCTGGCACCCTATGATACACAAACCAAGAGTTAGTATCGCAACCATGAGCGATATTACCTTCTTGAAACACAACCTCGTCTTCATAAATCAGTTAATCCTTACAGTCATTCCCTTTTCAGTTCCGTCTACCTCCGTACGGAATGTCAAAGTATGACCGTCGGGCAAATAAGGGCGAATCACCTTAGATCCACCGGCCGCATCGTAAGGTTGATTTGTGACATAGGTTGTTCCCGTTGCAGGGCTGGATCTATAAACGGTAATAATATGGTCGGCATCCTGACTGGTCTCTACCAAATCCGGATAAGTACAAATCGGCCCGTTGCATTCATATTCCAGCTCGATATAGCTAACAGTACAAGAGGTATTCTTAGTATAGCTGAACTGTGCACTTAGAGGCCTAAAGTAAATCCAGCCCAAGCCGCTAAATGCGTCATACTGGTTAAAGGTGGCTGTTCCACGGATCGTCACTTTACCGCTGCCAACCAGCGTAGCGTTATATGTAAAGTTCCCACTTGCTCGAGTTTCAGGAGATAACTGGAAGCCCACGCTGTCCTCTTCCATAGGAACAAAAACGTCTTTAGTCACCATATCACCAGTCTGATTGGTGACAACCAACGCAGTTCCAATTTCGTTAGTTGCTGCCGAACGAGAAACTCCTTCCATAGCAACAGGGGTCATTTGGAATACAGTTGTATCTGTCACATTGACTCCAGCATCCTCTATTTCCTCAATAAACTCGGGAGATGCTTCAGTAGCCAATACAGTCAGGTAATCGTCTTCTGTTTCCATCGAAAGACCTGCCTGTTCTGCGGATACATTCAAAGTAAATACACCGATTAACATCAGCAGGGAAAGGATCAGAGACATCAAGCGTTTCATTCAAACTCTACCTCCTTAATAATAAGTATTTTAGCCTTTGGCTTATTATCGTTGGTCGGTCCATTACCTCTTCATCGGTATCACCCCTACCTTTCGTTTGGCTTATTCTATCTATACCATATTGCGTTTTATAATTCAATGCAGTTAGTTTAAAACGACAAAACACGCCTGTTTTTGGGCAATAAATTTCCCCCGGCGAAGCCGGGGGTTTTCTTTGACGGGCGAAGCCCTCTGTTACTAGCGACACGCGCACAGCGCGTTGATACAATTTGCCCGCTGCGTTGGTTTGTTACTTGCAACCCGTAAACGGGCTATCGCTTAAAAATTGCCCTTCAGGACCTCGTAATTTTCAGCATTTCAGAAAACGAACAGAAAAGTGAATTTTCGTAGAGTTTTCAAGGGTTTACGCCGCTTTTCCGCTGTCCAAAATTTGTTAGTACATTCTCCGAATGTTCACACAATTCTACGCAAATTCACGGCCTTTTGGCGTAAGTTGTGGCGTAAGTTTTACCCCCATATCAGAGGTTGGCCGCAACCTGTTCAAACGCCCTTTCGACAGACTCATAGTTGCTGTGGGTGTAGACATCCAAGGTGACGCTTGCGTTGGAGTGTCCCATGAGGTATTGCAGGCTTTTCACATCCAAACCGGCTTGCTGCGCGTTGGTGCAAAAGGTGTGCCGTAGAACATGGGGCGTTACTTTGGGGAGCGCGTTGCCAAACAGTTCGACATACTTTCTCTGCATTCCTCTCATGTAGTTCTGCAAGTGCATACCCACTTTGGGCTTTCCTTCTTTGTCCAGAAACACAAACCCGGTGTATCCATCAACCAGCATTTCCATCTTGGGGGACCCCCTGTCACGCAGTACCCGGCGAAAAGCCATATACACACTGTCCGTCATGGGAATACAGCGAATGCCACTCTTTGTCTTGGGTTCTGTTATGAAGTACGGTTTTTCGGCGGTTCGGCAAAGTTGGTGCCTGACATAGATACAGCGCCTATCAAAATCAATATCTGGACGAGTGAGGCCATACAATTCACTGACCCGTAGGCCAGTTCCCAGCAGAATCACAATATCGTCGTAGTAATTGTCGTTGCCGTACTCCCGGATGAACTGCAAATACTTTTTCTGCTGCTCTTTTGTCAGAGCGTCACGAACAAAAGCATCATTCGGAACAACTTCGGACAACTTAAATTTGAACGGGTTTTTGCGGATTATGTCATCATCCACAGCCATTTCAAAGGCTGGCCGGACAACGCTCTGCAACACACTGATGGTGTTCTGCTTGATCCCACTGTCATGCAGGTCCACGAACCAGCCTTTTGCGTCAGACAACTTCACTGTCCTGATCTTGAGCTGTCCAAATGGGGCGGCATGGACGCGGTTGACGGCGGAGCTATAAGCCCGCATGGAATTTTGTTTAAGTCCCCGTTTCAATTTGATGTAACGGTCCACTAATTCCGCAACTGTGATCTCTCCCGCTGCATAGTCCACACCGTCAGCCAAGTCCCGCTGAATATCGCTCTCTTTCCGGCGCAACTCGGCCAATGTCTTTGCATAGATGCAACGCCGCTTTTTATGAATGTCTGTATATCTGTAATCATAGGTGCCGTTTTTCCGCTGGCTTTCGCCGTCTTTCAGAACACGGCCCTTATTGTCTCTGCGCTTTTCACTCAAGACCTATCTCTCCTTCCTAAAAAAGCGCAGATAGGGTATGGTTAATTATACCACACCGAACCTGCGCTTTCCACTATATTGAGTAGGCCGCCTCTAAAAATTTTTCAAAGGCTTTTCGCTTAATCATGCGCTTGCTGCCATTCCAAAGGACAAAGGGGCAGTTGTCCTCATTGGTCATTTCTCGCAGTTTGTTGATGCCAATTCCAAAATAGGCGGCGGCCTCCTCCATGCTTAAATTTGCCTTTTCCCAAATGGGAACAACATCAGAACGGGCCATGTAGTTACCCCCGCTATTGCTATCATACTGTTTTTCTGGGTTTATGGGGTGAAGTGGAGCATGGCGGCGAGGAGCCTGCCTTGCATCTCGGTCTTCATCTGCGTGTCCACGCCGTATTCGGTGTGCCCGCCCTCATCGACGAAGGCGTGGGTGCACAGCCCGTCGATGGCGGAGTCGAAGTGTTCCAGCACCTCCTCGGCGGCAACGGGGTCCCCGTGGGTGGCGGCGACCACGGTTTCGTAGGTCATTGCCCGCACCTCCCTTCCAGCAGGCCGCGCAGGAGCCGCAGCGTAGCGTTCCGGCGGAACTGGACCGTGGACCGGGGGATGCCGAGATGGGTGCCGATCCTGCCGTCAGGCCATTCGGCGAAGTAATGGAGCAGGACGATGGCCTGTCCGTCCGCGTCCAAGGCCCGGATGGCGTCGGCCATGTCCGGATCGGCCACCGTCACGCCCACGCCGCCTACGTCGAACAGCGACTCGAAGCAGTGCCCGCAGGCGGGGCATGTGAGCCGGTTCAGCTCGCTCTCACGCATGTCGCAGAACAGGCGGACGCGCTTGGCCCGGCGCTCCTGCCTTCGGGCGATGTCCTTCCTCGCGTTGAGCAGGGACTTCCAGCAGTAGGTGCAGAACATCCGCACCGTGGCCTCCTGTTCCTCCTTGCTTTTTTCATAGTTTGCTATCATGGCAGTTTGCCTCCTTTCTATCTTTCATCGTAAGACACGAAAGGAAGGGTGCTGCCTGCCAAGAAACGAGGCGGTAAACGGCGGTTTAGCGCCGGATTCAGTCTTTTTCCCGGATGCCCAGCCGTTCCTCCATGGAGCGGCGCATGAGCGCGGCCTTGGAGCGGCGGCGGGAGGCTCCGGTGAACTCGATGGGATAGCAGCGTTCGGTGATCCGGTCGAAGATGCGCTGCCATGGGCTTGAGGCGGATGGCTGGTAGATGTCCTTGAGGGGAATGTTGGTGGTGATGACCATGGGCTTGCCGGACCGGTAGCGCCCGTCGATGACGTTGTACACATGGCCCAGCATGTATTCGGTGCAGCGCTCCGCGCCAAGGTCCTCGATGAGCAGCAGGTCTCGATTCAGGATGCGGTCGAGGTTGGCGCGGCGTTCCGCGAAGGAGGATTCCATCAGCGTGGCGATGCCCGCGATGTCGGTCTGGTATGCGGAGAAGCCGAGGTCGATGACGGCGTTGGCGATGCAGGAGGCCATGAAGGTCTTGCCGGTGCCCACGCCGCCCCACAGGAGCAGGCCGCCGGGGTCGGACGGGTCGAAGGTCTCCGCGTAGCGTTTGCACAGCTCCGACTGCCGTGGGGTGCGCCCGTCGTCCGTGGCGAAGGTGCAGTCCCGGAGGAAGGGGCTGCCGTGGAAGCATGCGTCCCGGAGCCGCTTGGCGCGTTCCGCCGCCTTCCTGAGCCGTTCCTGCTCCTCCCGTTCCCGCTGCTCACGCATATCGCATTCGCACAGGACGCGCACGATGCGCTCCTTCCCGCCGAACAGGTCCATGGCGGGCAGTCTCCGCTCCTTGGGCTGGCCGCAGCGTCCACAGACCAGCAGGCCGGTTTCGTCCCGGTAGTCCTCCCTCGGCACCACACGCTGTTTCTCCTCCATGTGAATCCGCTCCTTTCCGTCGTCAGTAGAGGCCCGCGTCGAGCATGTCCTGCGCCACGCTGCGGTCCACCTTGTTGTCCCTCATGATCTGCTCCACCGTGGGCACCTTGCCTCCGGCATCCGCCGGGGAAGATGCGGGCGGCGCGGACAGCTCGTGCTTCGCCCATGTTCGGGCCATGCGCCGCCAGTCGTCCAGCGGCTTGCCTGTCTTCGTGGCCCATCCGTGCCGCTCGAACCAGTCGAAGAACCGCTGGGGGTCGATGGGCAGGCGCTCCGCATGGATGAAGGCCGTCACCTCCTCAAACGTGGGCCGTTCCGATGGGTGCCCGTTTTTTTCGTCCCCAGCTGTAGATGAATTATCTATATCTATATCTAATTCTTCATCTTTACCGGAATTTTGGGCACCCTCCCGGAGGCCAGTGTTTTCAAGGGGTTTCGGGGTGCCCACAGGGGTGCCCGGTTGGGTGCCCATGGGCAGGGGTGGGCAGCCCATTTGGGCGCCCAAGTGGGCACCTTTTTGGGCAGGGGTGGGCACCCCTGATTGGGCATCCCCTTGGGCGGGCAGCCCACGGTAGGTCTTGAGGTAGCGCTGGACCGAGCTGCGGGGCACGCCCGTCTCCCGCGCGATCTGCACCTGCGAGGCGTCCGGGTGCTCGGCGAAATATTCGTGGACCACCTGCTCCCGGCTTTTCTTCGGCTGGGCGGCCTCCAGCCGCTTGGCCTCCCTGCGGGCCTCAAGCCTGCGCAGACGCTCCTCGTCCACGATCCGGTCCCAGTCCGATATGACGTAGACGCCATCCACCGCCTCGATCATGCCGAGCCGTTCGTAGGTGTGCAGGGCGAGGCGCACGGTGGTGAGGGATTCGTTCACGATGCCCGCGATGATCTCCTCGTTCAGCGGCATTTCGGACTCCTTGCGTCCCGTGCGCAGCACGAACCTGCCGCCGGTGTTCTGCCCGCCCACAAGGGCGACCAGCTTGAACCAAATGGCGATCATGGTGTTGGACTCCGGCATGGTCTCGATGACCTTCACACGGGGGTCATCGAAGAAATCGAGATGGAATTTCACCCATGTGAGCTTCATCGTGCCGCCCCCTCCGTCTCCGAAGGGACCACGCCGAACCTGTCCAGCACCGACAGTGCGTAATGTGTGGCCTGCGGTGGGTTGTGGGTGATCCGGCACAGCTCCTCCTCGGTGAGCGTCCTGCCGTCCTCGCAGCGGAGGAGGTAGCCCCCATCCGCATCCATGTCCATCGCCCGGACGCGGAGAAAGAGGAAGCGTATCCACAGGCAGATGATCGTGTCACCCGAGGGCATGGCCTCGATGACCTTCACGCGGGCGTCGTCGAAGAAGTCCAACGGGAACCGGACGCAGTACTCCTCGTCCTTCATGTTCCGCTCCTTTCCTGCCATCGCAACAGAATCCTGCATTGCTATTTTGCTATCATACTATATGGGGTGGATGGCAAGGCCCCGGAAACGACACGCCGGATGCCGTGCCTCCTGCCAAAGGCCGGTGAATCACGGGATAAACCGTTGTATGATGGAGGCGTCCTTTCTTTTGGATTGGGTTACCAACTCAAAAAGGATCGAAGCCCACCGATGCCTTCGCGCCGGTGGGCTTCGTCCCCCTCGTATTCAAGCTCAGTTCCACCCCTGCTGGGGCTGCCATGACTCCCCCTGCGGGGACCACGGCGTGTCCTGAGTCTCATTGTCATTGCCGTCAGCCGTCACGGAATCCGTGGTGGGGATGTCCGAACCGCCATCATTCGTGGCGGAAACCTCCGCCTCCGTCGGCCCGGCGGCGGGCGCATCCTCCTGCGGGGCGTCAACCTCCGCCTGCTGCATCTCCTGCTTCGCCTCCGCGGCCTGTCCGCGACGGAAGGCGATCAGCGCGTCGTGGGCCTCCTCGGGGGTGCGCTCCGGGCCGACGAGCAGGGTCTGCATCTCCCCGGCGTGATCCACCAGCCATTCCCGCAGCGCTTCGAGGTCGAGCCGGGTCCAGTCGCAGCCGGTCACCGTGAGCACGGTTTCGCCCAGCGCATGTGCGAGGTCGGTGCGCCATTCGCGGGCCTGCTTCTGCTCCCGCGCCAAAGCCTCCCTCTTGTCGAGCTTGGCTTGTTTGAGCTGTTCCTTCAGTTCGGCGATGTACTCTTCCAATTCGCCGCTGGACTTCATCTTCGTTGGCTTCATGGGCATGTCCTTTCGTGTAACGGTTATCGGTACCCATTTTGTCACAAGCCATGCACAGGCACCGCCAAACGGCGGTGTCCTTTGGATACCGGTGCCGGTAAAATGGAAACGGCGGAGTCACCGTTGCCACACGAAAGGAGACGGAAATGAGTGCATTCAACCCCGCAGGACTGGTAATAGAATACGGCCAACTGGATACTTTGCTGACGGACGGTCAGACGCCCGGCAGCCATGCGGATGACCTGTTCCTCAACATGCTCGACCAATACGATCAGGCGACCGGAAGCGACGGCTACTTCGACCACGACGGCATGGTGGACGAGCTGCTGGACGCCCTCAACCGGCGGCTGAACCCCATCGGACTGGAAGCAAGCCGCAGCGGCGTGGTGTACTGCAACGTGATGGGCGCTCCCGACCTGCACGAGGTGGTCGGCGCGGTGGAGGCGTTCATGGAACAGGACTGGGACCGCATCACCCAAAATCATGATGCCAACAACCGCCCGGAGCTTCGGGACCTGTGGTACGACTACGCACCGCTCGAAGGCATCGACCAAAACGGTGTTCGGCACATCATAAGCCACGATCAGGTCACGCTTGACGAAACCGGCGGATTCACCGTGCATGACGACGACGGCAACGCCGTCACCTACGACTGGTACCGGTTCACCGTGGACGTATCCGATGATTTCAAGAATCCGGAGCATGTGCATTACGACTTCACACCCGAGGAGATGGCCGCGTTCGTCACTGGCGAGTTCGTGAATCCGGATCATGCAGCCCGTGAGGTCGCCGCCCGCAGCGTTCACCAGCATCCGGTTGATGTAGAGGTGTCCGCGTTTGTCACCGGAGAGTACGCATACCGCCTTTCCTATGACGAGGTGACGAACGGACTGTCCGAGGAGGAGAACCCCTACACGGGCCTGCCCGAGGTGGCTCCCACCGGTGAGGGGTTCCACACCATGGTCCGGCTTGAACGCTTCGATCCCGAATCATGGGAATGGGACGAGATCGACTCGGAAAGCGTGGACGGACCGGATGCCGAGGCGTCCGCACCCTACGATGACGCCGAACGGCGCATCATCGCCCGCAACGGGCTTGAAGACCGGCGCATCGAGGTCGTAGCCCCATGGGGTTCCCACACCATCGAACCGGAGCCTTCTCCCGCCGTATCGGAGAAATCCGTGAGCCTCAACGCTGAGGCCAAGACCATGCGCGACGCCTCACAGGCCCTCGACGGCCATGACGCGGCGGCCAACGAACGACCGCTGGATCGATGAACGCTTCGGATTACGCCAACACCTCCGGCAGCTTCGGATGCCGGGGGTGCTTTGCAATCAAGGAAAGGAGTATGGATGACGCCTGCTGAGAACAAGGCCCTGCGGGAAAGCATGGGCCTGACCCTGAAATGGCTGGCGGAACGGTGGGGCGTGACGGTGCAGAGCGTGAAGCGCTGGGAGGGCAGCCGCACCCCGCCACCGCAGATCGCCAAGGACATGCTGGACCTCAAAAGGAAGTTCGACGCCGAGGTGCAGAGACTCGTTGAGAACGGTAGCGAGGTCGTGGAGGTGCCCCGGCGTGATCGGGACTGCACCGGCTCCGAGCAGTCCGCCGCATGGGCGCGGGCCGTCGCCCAGCGTGCCAAGGAACGGCGCGGCCTCACCATGGAGTTCCGGGATGCCAACGATACGGAAAACAGTAATAAAGCAATCCACAAAAAAGGTAAAATGGTTTGATAGTATCGACCGGAACAGCCGGTTTACGTCGTGGCCGAGGTGTGGATCAAACCCGATGGGAAAGCCCTGCGCGCTTCGCGCTCCGGTCTGCTTTCCCTCGGGCCTAAACTGGGGCCGATCCTCCCGTGGTGTGAACGACAGGGGTGGTCAGGCAGGCGGACATACCGGAGGACACACTTAACTATCTACCCACATTCTTATCTTCCTATTATGATAGGATGATAGTAGACGGGAAAGGAGCGTGCACGGTGGTTTGGCTGCGGAAACTCGAATGCAGGATCAGGGATGCGCTTCAATCTCTCCGGGGGCGGATAGACCGGAGCCTGTTCGATGCCGCGCGGGGAATCTTCGCCAGCCAATACAGGATTCTGACCATGATCTCCTCGATACCGCCGGTGGCAATGTATCTGGCCCTCAGCGTATCCCTCGTTGCGTATCTGATTCTGGGATACGAATGAAGCAAGAGGCCAGCTATGGTATCATGGAATTGCAGTGCTCCTGCATGTGATCGATGTGATGAAGGCCCCCGGACGAACCGGGGGCCTTTTCGCATGTGCAAAACGCCACCACCAGTCAGGCTACTATGCTACAATGATAGCTACCTACAAAGAAAGGATCGGAACCATGCGTAGATTCATCACCGTCTTGGGACTTGTGCTCGCCTGCATCGATCTCGTGCTGACCGTCAGTGATCTGATGCGGGCTGTCCGGGAAGGCCGGGCATGATAGAGGTCGCCCGGAACATTCAAGACCGGCTGGAATAGACCAAAGGACGGGATCGGATGCAGCACCGGGCAATACGGATGCTGCCGATGGAGCGGCCTGCCTCAGCCCCGGTATGATGCCGGGGCTTTGCCGTATCCGCGACACGCCACTTCCGCCGTCTCACTATTATGCTACAATGATAGTATCCAACAAGGAAAGGACTTGGCAATGGAAACCCTCTACTTCGACGGCAAGCCGGTCAGCATCACCCTCACCGGCCTTGAGAAAAAGCTGGCACGGACCATCCTCGATCTCTCGGCGGGCGAGGACGGCTTCGAGCTGTACAACAACGATGTGGCATTGTTCGAGCAGGACCCCGGTGAGCCGGTCTTCGGCTGCAACTTCGAGCGCGTCGAACACATCGAGTGGAAGGATCGCAGGCAGCTCGGCGCTCTGCTCACCTCCCTCGAAAAGAAGCACGTCCTCTACGTGGAGGAGGACCCCCACGACGGCAATGGCATCTGGTACTGCCACAAGGTCCTGAAGGCGCTGGCAGCCTGAATCATCAACCGCCCGGCCCGCAGGGCCGGGCCTCCGAACAGCGAAGGAGAACGGCAATGTCGGATTATCTGGTCAGGGTGGCAATCACCGGGATCGTGGAGCACATCGCCCCCGGCTGCTGGGCCACGTCCATCACCTTCACCAAGAGCATCATCGTGGAGCAGGAGCAGAGAAAAGCCATCATCGGCCTGTGCGATATGCTCCGGCACATGAAGGAGAGTGCAAGCCACACCGCCATCGGCACGCTCACCAACGCGGACGGATACCTGTTCGAGTTCGCCTGCGCCGATCCCGCCGTCATCGCCGACTGGTTCCGTCAGGCCGGGATCGACTGGCCCGGCGGCGAGTTTCCCTGCATCGCCGGTGACTCCGCCGTGCAGATCAGCGTCGGACGATACGGACGCTGCTGAAAAGTTCTTTCTATCCGCCTAAATATCGAACGGAGTATATCGCCCGATTTGTATTGACAATTTCGTTCGATTTGTGTATAATGAAGATAATAAAGAACATACTGTACATCATGAAGGAGGCGCATATTGTGATCGTAACCGCAACCGAGTTCAAGACCAACCTCGGCAAATATCTGGAAATGGCTATGAAGCAGGATATATTCATTACCAAGAATGGCAAGAACATTGCCCGGCTCACCAGCCCTACCGTCAATAAGCTGGCGGTTCTGGACAGCCTCGTGGGGATTGTCCCTGCGGACTCCGCCATGGATGAGAAAACCATACGAGAGGAGCGGCTTGCCAGACAATGAGAATCCTGATCGACACAAACGTAATCTTGGACATCCTGCAAAAGCGGGAGCCATTCTTCGCAGATTCCTACCGGGCGCTGCGAAAGGCCATTGAAGGCGATGCCGAGTGCCTGATCTCCGCATCCGCCGCCACCGACATTTTCTATATGCTGCGCAAGGCTCTCGGCTCTGCACAGCAGGCTAAGGAGCAGATCGAACAGCTCGCCCAGCTTGTGAGTTTCGCCGATGTGCAGGGTATGGACATACACACGGCCCTCATGCGGGCCATGCCGGATTTTGAAGATGCGGTGGTGGATGCTGTGGCCGAGCGGAACGGGGCCAGCTACATCCTTACCCGCAACATCAAGGACTTTGCCGGTTCGGTGGTGCCAGCCATCCTTCCCGCCGATTTCCTGAACAAGTAAACGTACCGCCACTCAGAACGGGTGGCGGTATTTTTTCGCAACAGTAATCTGCTTTCTGTGATGAAGGCCCTCGGCGTTCGCCGGGGGCCTTTCCGTATCCGCGACACGCCACCACATCTGTCTTACTATCATGCTACAATGATAGTATTCAACAAAGATAGGGCAACGCCCACCGACACCTCAGCAAGGAGCAGGAATGATTAAGGAACAGGCCACCGATACCCTCACCCTCGGCAACGTCAGCGTCACCGAGACCGATTACTGCGGCGGCAAGGTCGCGGTCATGGCTTCGGACGGCATCTATCATTGGTGCGATCTGTGCGAAAAGGCCGAGGTCGCCTGCACGCATGACCACCGGTACGTCTACGACACGGATGCACGGCTCTACGGCACCGACGCCGAGACCGGGAAACGCCGCCAGCTTACCCCGGAGGAAGCCTACTGGTACATCTACGACGGCCAGTCCGATGAGTTCGGGAATGTAGGCGAGAACGCCAGGACGCCGGAGGTGCGAATTGAGGGTGTAGTCCGAGGCACCCATAGAGGAAAGGAATTAAATATGAAATTGCCGAAGAGCATGAGCAAATATAGTGACCGCATCGAGGAAATTTGGTCGGAAGGCGACGACGGGTATTGGGTGGACTACAAGCCCGGCTGGCGCAGCTTCGTCACTGACACGCACATGGAGCATGAGTACACGAAACGTGAACTGTGGGAGGCGGTCAGCGCGTCCGAACCGTGTGATTGTGAGGAATGCAAGAACAGGAAACGTGAGGAGAAGCGCTAAGTGCCGACCGCCCGGCCCTGCGGGGCCGGGCACCCATTGAGGAAGGAGCAAAAATGAGTGGAATAGGAACCATAGTGATCTCGGCGTTGGTGGAAAGTGCCGTTGCCGCCTCGCCCTTCGTCATCGGAGGGATGGTGGTGGTGGCGGCTGAAGCCGTCCAGCAGGCCCACAGGTATGGGACCCATGATGCCTTGCACAGGGCGCTCCGCAACCTGTCGGACTCGGCGCAGGACCCGCAATGGTGAGAATCAGCAACCGAACGGCCCCAGCCCGACGCCGGGGCCGTCCCTATTGGAAGGAGGACGTGATGGCGGTGATGGATGGCGAGGGCAGCGTGACGTGGATCACGGTGGAATATGATATTGGGAACCGTGAGTGGGAGGCCCGGTGCGAAGGCCGGGCCTTCCGGTATCCGCTGGACCGCTGCGCATCGGAGTCCACGGCGGCGCGGAAGGCGCTGCGTGAAAGGTACCATGCTGAAGGGCTGCGCGTGAGAGTGGACCGGTTGGAATCCCACAAGCACCACGGACGTGACCTGTGGGACTTCAAGGCGCGGTTCCATGTGCGCTGATCCGCTGCTGGCGCTTCCGTGACCCCGGCGATTCGCCGGGGTCTTTCCATGTCCGCGACACGCCACCACCGCCGTCCGACTACCATGCTACAATGATAGCATCCTACAAAGAAAGGAACCGCAAATGACTTCACATTTGTTTGAAGACCCCAATTTTCTTTGCATGTTCGGCAGCCTTTTGGTACTCGCCATAATGGGCATCAAAGTCTTGTGGGAAGGCTTTGGGGAAGATTTAAAGAGAAGGAAAAATATGACAGACGCAGAACGGTTCTACTTCTACATGTTTGGTGCCTTTAGCGTGATGCTGACAATTGCCTTTGTACTCATGGTGCTCGGGGTTAGCGTTATAGGCTTCGCGGCCTCCAAATAGGTCTTCCGTCCCCTGTCTTGGCAGAATCGCCCCTTGGGGGCGTGCTGAGAATGGAGGCCCACATTCCTGTGTTGCTGCCTTGATAGCAAGATGTGAATGTGGTGTGCAGAACATGAAGAAGCCACTATTCTATCAAAATAGCTTGCTACACTGGTGGGTGTACGGCAAGGCGAAAGGAGTTCCCGATGGGTGTCGGTCATGAGCACGATGGCCTGTTCGGCATCATTGATATGTACGGCGAGGGCCTTGCCTTCTTCAAGGGCGGGGACGCCTACCCGTATGCGTCCGGCTTCTCCGATGCTGCGGAGGCGATGGGCTTTCGGATCGCGTGGAACCGCGAACAGGACAAGTCATTGCAAATCGAATCCGTCATCTGTGAGAAGCACGGGGTTGGTATGACAAAAGACGGCGATCTGATTCTCAGCGCCTTCCGTGCCCGGCTCGTCGATGTGGGAGGACGGTTTGGAAAAGGTCACTCCAATATATATGGTCTTGATGATTGCCGGATTCACGGCGGCCTTCTCCCCATCGTGGAGTTTTACGACATGGACGTGAACCGGGACCGTTATCCTGCCGGTGAGGTGGTGGCCGACTATTACGCGAATACACTCCTCCGGCCTGACGCAGGCGAAGGCGTCATTGACGTGGGCGGAGAACGCTCACGCGCTTGGACCGACGAGGAGTTCAGTCGTGTGGTCGAGTGGCTGACATACCGGCTGGACCGGCTGGGCTATGACTGGCGTCCGCACCCCATGGACGGGGACAGGGATTGTCGGGAGCCGGAAGACCGGTGACCATATATATAAGGAACAGGAGCAGATCATGAGCATCAACAGGGTGAGCATCGCCGGATATTTGACGCGGGATGCGGAGCTGCGCACCGTGAACGGGAACCTTGCCGTCCTCGGTTTCACGGTGGCGATCAACGAGAAGCGCAAGGATCGGGGGAGCGGACAGTATGTGGACGCGCCCGTGTTCGTCCGCTGTGCAGTGTTCGGGCAGCGGGCCGAGCATCTTGCCCAGTACATGACCAAGGGCACGAAGGTGATGATCGACGGCAGGCTGCACTACTCCTCCTACATGAAGGACGATGAGCAGCGCTCCTCTCTGAGCGTCGTCGTGGATCAGTTGGAGTTCGGGAACGTGAAGCCACGGGAGGAGAATGCCATGCAGCAGGAGCGGACGGCGGCACCGGCGTCCCCCGGTACCACCGATTCGGATTTCTATGATGAGGACGTGTGGGAGCAGACCGGATTATGCTGAGCTTCATCCTTCTCATCGCGTTCGTAGTCGTCTGGTATGCGCTGCTGGTCTTCATCGCTTGGGCGGCGGGCGGTATCGTGGCCGCGATCATCGTGGCGCTGCTCATCCCCATTGTCCTGATCTTCTGTGTGGCGATGGGCAGGGCCGCCGAACTGGGCGATCGTTTTCAAATGAAATTCAAGAAAGGACACTGATTATTATGTATACGATTCTGTTGCTGAATCAGAAGGGCGGGGTCGGCAAGACGACCATCGCCGACGAGCTGGCGTTCGCGTTCGAGCGGCGCGGCATGACCGTGGCGTTCGTGTCCACGGACCCGCAGGGCGGCAACGTGCATGAGGTGTGCGACGACCCGGACTATGCGGAGTCCTGCGATTTCCAGATCGTGGACACGGCGGGCGTGCTGAAGAACGGCATGGATGACTGGTGCCGCGCGGCGGACATGATCCTCGTGCCCATGCTGCCCAGCACCCGTGATGTGGAGCCGACCATGCGCACGTTGGAGATCGCCGCCGCGTCGAAGACGCAGGCGAAGACCTTCATCATCCTGAACTGTTTCTATGCGTTTGGTCGTTTGGACCGTGACCTTGTGGAGTATCTTGGCAGCGAGAACATTCCGGTGATGGCGAAGATTCCCCGCGCGGTCGCGTTGGCGCAGGCCGCTGCGGAGGGCAAGTCGGTTGCGGAGTACGCGCCGCGTAGCCATGCGGTCCCCGCATTTGAACTGTTGGCAGATGACATTCTGGCTGAAAAGGAGAAGCACAATGACTAACGCATTCATGGCGTCCGCGAACAAGGCGAAGCGGGAGCAGCAGGACATCCAGACGCCTCGCGCGGACAGCGATGATCTGAAGGTCATCAACATCCGCATTCCGGCTGACCTTCATTACAAGGCGAACCTGCACAGGGTGCAGACCGGTGAGAGCGTCACCGCGCTCGTCCAGCGACTCCTGCGCGAGGAACTGGGATGATGGACGCCGGGTTCTGGCTCGGCGTCGCCACACCGTTCGCCGTGCTGATCCTGTTCGGCGTCACCCGCCTGCTGCTTCGCGCGATCTCGGCGCTGATGCGCCTGCTGAACCGGAAGGTCCACGACCGGTTCATGCGCAGGTACGTGTTCCATGAGGAGATCGATGCGGGCGGGAACGTGAACCATGAGCGGAACGCCCGTGAGCTGGCGGAGGTGTTCGCCGCCGCTCCGGGTTTCCGCAAGTTCGTGATTGGCCCATGGCAGATCGCCGTCTGCCGCGACTACCGGAGCGACAGGAAAAGGAGAACGCAATGAGCGTGAACGCTTACCAGCCGGTGCTGGACCCGGCGTCATCCGGGCGCATGTTCTGGTTCGACAAGCATGATACCCGCGTCCTGTTCGGGGACATCCGCGACGAGAGCTGGGAGCTGTGCGACGGACGCCGGTTCGACGTGAAGCCGGACATGGAGATGGACTACCGGGACCTGCCGTTCCCCGATGGCACGTTCCGCATGGTCGTCCTCGATCCTCCCCACCTTCGTCACGTCGGGGAGAACGCCTACATGGCGAAGAAATACGGTGCCTTGGACCCGGAGATGTGGCAGGAGGATTTGCGCCTCATGTTCCGTGAATGCTTCCGCGTGCTGAAACCATACGGGGTGCTGATCTTCAAATGGAACGAGGTGCAGATTCCGCTGTCCAAGATTCTGAAACTGTGCGATGAGAAACCGCTGTTTGGGAACAAGCAACCCAAGCAGACCGGCACGCACTGGATCGTGTTCATGAAAGCAGGAACGGAGGAGCAATGAGCATCAGCAAACGGGAAGCCGAACGCTACTACCCCACCCAATACTGGAACAGGAAAAACTGGCCGCTGAAACTCTTGCCCCTCACCACGGACGATCTGCAACTGGCATACCAGTCCGGACGCGAGGCTGAACCTTGCAAGGAGCAGATCGAGTCCGTGGCTAAAACACTCGCAGTGGTGTCCGCCTATACCACCGAAGATGGCTACTGCTATCTGAGCAGAATTGACAAGGCTTTGAAAGAAGACGAGGATCATTGGTCGTACATATCCGGTAACCGGCGCGACGACCTGATGGCGATTGCGAAGAGACTTCTGGACGCTGCGCGGAAGGCGGTGATGTGATGGAGAGCCGGAAGGAAGTGACCCGCCGTCTTTCCGAATTGGTGGAGAAGCGGATCACAGGACGGAACATGGTTTGGAGCCGGGAGGTCCCCTTCGACAAGGGTACGTCCTCCGAAAGGCGCGTGGACTATGTGGCGTTCCGGCCTTTCATGCCGGAGCAGCGTGTGGAACCGTCGAGTCTGGAACTGGGGACGTTCGAGTTCTATGAGATAAAATCCTGCATTGCTGATTTCGAGAGCGGACATGGTTTGACCTTCGAGGGTGATGAAAACTATCTGGTCACTGTGCCCGATCTGGCCGAACGGCTCCGCGTCGAACATCGAATCCCCGATGACTGCACGGCGGTGCTCGTTCCCACGTCGGACTGGTCTCGTCTGCGCCGGGCCTTCGGGAAAGATTCGGACATGCATTACCGGAGCATCCATCGAAGGCGCACGGCTGGTGAATTGCTGCTCAGCATCGTCAAGGGACCGTACCCGCATGTTGGTTCCACACTGCTTCCCCATGATGATGTAAGGTGATCCGGCATGGGGATGACCGTGTTCCTGCTTGTCGCAATCATCGGAACCCTGTTCGGTGTCCCCATGGCCGTCGGCTGGATGATCGGCCCATGCGTAAGGCTGTGCATAAAAACCCACACGGTATGGGCTGGTTTCGCGGTGCTGGCTGTCTGGTGCCTGTTGGTGCTTGCGGCATGGTGCCTGTTTCTGGTCTGGTTCTGCAATACGATCTTCTGATACGAATGGAGTGTGTGGAATGGGCGTAACCATACATTCAAGCACGTCCCCGTGCGGCAATGATCCGGAAAAACTGCGGGAGCGGCTTGACGAGATTCAGTTTTGCAAAACATTCAATGCTGAATTTTCCTCCGGCATCGAAAGCCAGAGACGCACGCGGCTTTTGGAAAGACTGCGCACCGCGCTTCCCGCGATGCGGGATTGCCTGCTCGATCTGAAGGCAGTGGTGCAGGGCGAACGCTCCCGTTACGAGCAGGCCGTCGAACGGATGTTGGCGCAGCATCCCGAACTGACTCCCATCACCGACGACGTGTGGGATCAGATCGACCCGGCCACCGCCGGTGTGTGGGACTGCTGCGACGCGCTCACCTGTGAAGGCTCCCGTGAATGCGAATGCTGTGGGCACCGGAGCATCCGCACCTCCTCCCTTGAGGACGTGACGGGAATCATGGAAGAACTTATCCACCTTCTGGAATCGGAGGAGTGACGGATATGGACTGGGTTCTCCCCATCACCGGCATCATCGCCATGCTGTTTCTCATCGCCTCCATGTTCATGGACGACCATCATGACTTCATCCCTCTACTCATCACGGCTGTGATTCTGATTCCATGCGGCATCCTCACTGTGGGTTGACGCCGGAATCGGAGGCCGGATGCCGAAGCATCCGGCCCCATCGTTTTCGCATTCCGCTTTGCACGATGATGCGCTGTGCCGTTGAGGAAATCTGACCTCTGTGGTCTTTGTTCAATGACTTTATTATGGCTCTGTGAAATGAGTCTGTCCGGGGCGGCGGCACCCCGGACAGACGGCCTCCCTGCGCTGACGCTCCGGGAGGCCCCGCGCCGAAGGCACGAATGGAGGGTGGCGGCACCCTCAATTCGCACCTCCGGCGCTCTCGCAAAACCTACAGCTTTGCTCACTTGCAAGATGTACGAAGCGTACGTACAATTGCGGTATGACCGCAATTGATACTTCGCTTCGATCTTGCTTCCGTTCGGCCTTAGTGGCCTGCCGGAAGGGTTCGGAACCCGAGCCGGGGTTTCTCATTTTGGAAAAGCGGCGGCGCTTTTCCGGGTGGTTCGACGGTGGCGGCACCGTCATGCTCCCTTCTGGCTTTTGTCCATCGGAAAGGAGGGCGTGACAGAAAATGGACAGCAGGACCAAGCGTTTCGAGCTGCGTCTGAACGCGCATGAGAAGGAAGTGCTCAAGGAGAGGGCCGCGAAGGCCGGGGTGTCCGTCTCCGATCTGGTGCGGCTGGCCCTCGTCTATTCTGACCGACTGACGATCCAAACCATCGACATCTCACCGCTGCGCGACCTGTGCTATGAACTTACCAAGCAGGGCACGAACCTCAACCAGTTCATGAAATTCCTGAACACCTACGGCGGGGATGCGTACAACCGGCTCGCCGCGAAGCAGCTCATTGAGAAGATCGGCGGCATGATTTTGCGCATCGGGGACGCCATGGCCGCGTTCGAGCGAGAGGCGGAACGCGGCGGCATCCTCATCATCCACCCGCCGGAGGATGAAGACAATCTCTGATTTTTGAAAGGTGGTGCTGCGGAATGACGGTCATCAAACAGCAGAGTGTGACAGAGAGCAGTCACCAGAAGCATCTACGCGACTACATCAACAATGATAAAAAAGTTCTTCTCCGTGACGAGCAGAACATGACCGGATGCCATGATCTGAAACAGTGGGCGTCCTTCATGTCGCGTACCCGCGACCGGTACGGTCACAACAAGTCCGCGCGGAAGAGTCGGGACAAGGAGACCGGCAAGATCATCGAGGCGAAGAACACGATCCTCTATCATCAGGTGTTGGCGTTCCTTCCCGATGAGTGCGATGTAAACGGCGGCAGGCTCAAGCCCGAGGACTGCATGAGGTTCGCCAAGGAATACGCCAGCCGGTATTACCCGAACCAGCAGATCGTGTTCGCCCTGCACAAGGAGCACTGCAAGGAGGATCACACCTACCGGTACGCGATCCACATGGTCATCAACCGCTCCAACATCGTGACGGGGAAACGTCTCGCCGAGGGCACCGGTGCGCAGGCGAAACGTAACCGGGCGAACCGCGTGCGCACCATGGACAAGGAATGGGGGTTGCAGCAGGTCGAGGAGGGTGTGCGGAACTCCAAGGTTCATGCGAAGCAGCCGTCCAAGATCGAGAAGGAGATCGAGTCGCGCGGTGTCCGTTCGTATAAGACGAATTTGCGGGAGCTGTGCCGGATCGCGGCACAGCGTGCAACGAACCTTGTGGAGTACCGGGAACTGTTGGAGGGCTGGGGAGTGGACACCCAGTTCCGCAGGGGGCGGATGTATGTCACCGATACGGACAACGCCCGTTACTCGTTCTCGGTGACGAAGCTGGACGCTTCGCTGAACCCGGAGGGATTGGAACGTGCGTTCCGGAACAACGCTGCGGGCAACAGCGCGAACGGCGCAGACCGCACCGAAACGGTTCGAGCCGAATATCTGTCCGGCATCAGGGACGCCTATCTGGCGTACCGCCGTCAGGCGCAGAGCATGGAGGGCACCACACTCTCGAAGTTTCCGAAGCTCAAACTGCACCGTCCGCCCGAGGAGATCGCCGGTGATCCGGAGGTGCGGCGCACCATCCTCGCTTACTGGCGCGGGGCGGACGAACTGCGCGTGAAGCTCGCCTCCGATGTGCCCTATGCCCGCAGGCAGGAGAAACATGGTGAAACAGCGACAGGTACCACTGGTGCGGGGCGTTCCGTCCAGCACGAGGCGCGTGGCAAAAATCAGGAACGGTGACACGCCCAACCGTGGATAGTTAGATAGCATGATATAATGATAGTGTACGCGGAGAAAGGAGAATACCGCGATGGCGAAGGACTTTGAGCAAGTGGAGGCCGAAACGAAAACCGGCGGGAACGTCACGCTCGACGCCGAAGCCCAGCAGTCCCGTGAAGCCGGGAAACAACTGGCGGAGGAAGGCAGCGGGAACGCCGACATCCTCGCAGCCGCACGCTCGATGGAGCAGGCGGCGAGGAAGCAGAAGAACCTGACCATCGAACTGAGGCAGACCACCAAGGCGGTCGCCGACGCGCTGAAGGAGATCGAGGCTATCCGCAGCAGTCTCCATGACATCACCAGTCAGGCACAGCAGGCAGCGTTGAACGGCGTCACCGCTGCGCAGGAGCAGGCGCAGGAGGAAACCATCAAGCGGTTGGACGAGGTGTCGAAGAAGAACATCGAGTACATCGATGCTCTCACGCAGGAGTCCAAACGCCGCATCGAGCGGCTGAAGATGGTCACGCTCCCGGACCGCCTGTTCAACTTCGGGAAGTGGACAGCCCTCTTCCTCATCCTCATCATCCTGTGCCACATCGTGTGGGCTATGGTGATGGGATAATAAAAAAGCAGAAAAGGAAAACGGCTATTTATCAAAGAAAAGAGATTCATGATGAGCGAGAATGAGGTAGATCAACTCAGAGAGCAGTATACCCAGTTCGCCAATACGCTTGCCAAGCTGAGCTTATGTTTGAGTACGCTCACGAAAACAATCCACAAGTTGGAAGGACTCGCCGCGCTCATTGATTTACAGATCGAGGCATTGCGTCCTCAAAACGGAAACCGCGCAATGGAACTTCTGCCCGGCACGGGCGCGGACATGGAGTTCGCAGAACTCGGCGATGATGGTAAGACGTTCATCGAAACGGAAGACGATGGGAAAGCCTGATCCAAAGGCATCCTTCACACTAAAGGAGTTGAATTGGACGGAAACACACCCCAATGGGATGACATCATTTCAGGAGAATGGAATGAGGAGGATTCCGATTCGCCTCACAGGCATATCAAGGAACCCGATACGTTTGGTCATGTTCTCCAACTTGTGACGGGCATCGCTTTCCTCCTCGCCATCATCGCCATCTTCCAGCTTGTGTGGCAGACCTACGGCAACGAGCTTGACGCCATCCACACGCAGGAGACCATCGCTATCAATAACGGATTCGATGAAACCATTGTGCCGGACTCCGACAAAATCGCACGGTCGCAGGCAGGTGAACCGCCGGTTGATCCACAGCCAGCGGAATCCGGTTTCATCGGATGGATGTACATCCCACGTTTTGGTCTGGAATGGAAACGAGCCATACAGGAGGGCGTCGATCCATCCATCCTCGCAAATCTCGGCCTCGGTCACTATGAACAGACGGTCATGCCCGGTGCCATAGGCAACACCGCCTATGCCGGACACCGGACCCCCAGCGACCTCGGGTATGCCGACCGGTTGCAGGCCGGGGACTCCATCATTATCCAGACCAACACCACTTGGTATGTGTACACGGTTCAGAAAAGCTGGATCGTGCCCATGTCCGATGTGAGCGTGCTCGACAGTCAGGGCGATGAGCGAACCCTTACGCTGACCACCTGCGACCCGATGTACCAAGTTCCTGCACCGAACAGGCTCATCATTCGGGCGAACTTCGACTATTGGGCCAACACGGCGGACGGCATTCCGGCGGAACTTTCCGATCAGCAGCCATCCACACCAGTGCAGGATACCGTTGCGAACATCACCAAGGTGGTGCGCGACATCTCAAAACATGCGCCCATCACGCCGCTGCTGTTCACTGCTGTTTTCGTTTTGTGGTTGGTATTCAATGGAATCTGCTGGCTCGCTTTCCGCAGGGAACGTGAGCCGAAGGCACCTACATGGAATGTGCTCACGCTGCTGTGGCGTCTGCAATGCGGCCCTGCCGCACCGCGCGTCATCCTGTACATGCTCATGTGGATGGCGATATTGTTCGCCTGTTGGGCATGGCTGTGCCCCTTCTTGGCAAGCAACGTCCCATGGCTGGAAACACCGTATCCCGGCCTGCAATAGGAGAAAAGACAGTGAGTTTGAAGACCGTTACCGTGTATGCGCTTGAATGCGACTACTGCCATGCTCGTATTCCCGACCGGGAGTCCGGGCTGGTCGGCTGGGACACAATTGACGGCATCAATGCAGAATTACAGGACCAGTATGAACAGTGGGGCGTCACATCGGACGGACGCCACTGCTGCACCGGCTGCCTCTCTGTCACCGAAGATGACCGATACGTGACGCCGGACGGGACGGCGGCCACGCCGTTAGACGGCATCCGTAATTAAGGGTTTCATATTCGATTCATCCGACCGAAAGGAACGAAAATGGAAACGGAAAACAATATGATCGTCGAAACCCTATTGGAGCTTTCCGACGCATCGGACGAGCACATGGAAGAGGTGCTGTCCGACATCCCGATCTTCACCGAGCGGGATATGCTCAGCGAATGGGACGGTCTGCCGGTGAAAAGCAAACTCCCTCCGGAGGTGGAGGCCGGGTTCAAAACACGCAGCCAGTGGGAAGAACAGAACCTCTACCCGAAGGACGATGCGCGTCCTGTGCGAATGCACCCCTCGCCCCGCGCCCAGCGCACCTTCGATTACTACCATGTATCGGATACCGGCACCGTGACGGCGCAGGCTGAGGACGAGGAAAAACAAGTCCGTGTGACTCTCTGCGTCCATCCCGATGTCAAGAGGAACCTGCAAAGGCAGGCGGATGAACTGGACATGTCCGTATCCGACTACATCACCTTGCTCGTGACGCATCTCTATGACGATGAGTGCGGTGAAACGGACTGACGAAAAGTGAAAGGCCCCGCAGGGATGAATCCCACGGGGCCTTCCTACGGCCAGCATTACCTCTGCTGGTCTCTATTATGGTTTTCGCAGTACCGGCTTGATAATTCCATGGAAGCCGTTTTAGCGGATTGCGCTTCGTTCTTGAGAGTGACGCGCTTGTCGGGCACGTTGCTTTCTTTCTCCAACTTTCTTTCCTCAAGGAAAAGCTCATAAGCGGGTTGAAGAATCATATCCCTACGCAGTTCAACCATGCGTGTGTAGAACTCACGCCTTGTATCGCTGAGATAGGGCGTCTGTGCTATCAGGTTTCTGATCTGCTCGAAATCGATTTTAGGCAGCAGCTCACCAAGAGCCGCCCGCGCCTTGGTCCCTTCCGCTGAAAGCATGAACTCGTGATAATGGACCTTCTTCTTCCCCAGCCGCAGCGCTGCCGTGGGAAAGGTCATGGTTCGCTTCTCGAAACTTTCCCTGTCTGCCAGCAGCCCCTCCATGGCGTTTTCATTGAGCTGCGGATAGAGACATGATCCACAGTCATAAACAGGAGCCAAACCAACGATTCTGTTCTCCGCCTTATTGAGGATATACCCCCAATTTCCGGCATGACGGTCAAAGTTCCCGATCAGGGCATCCACAGTGAACATCTTCCAATATCTGTTTTCCGCCTCCGCGCGGATGTCGTGCAGAGCATCGTGATTGGCGAATACGGCAATCAGGTTGTCATAGAGGGGTGTGCGCCCTCCTGCGGTGGAACTGTCAAGGAAAGAGTTTTCCAGTTTTTTGAACTCAATGAGTTCATAGTTCTGCGCGTCCGGCAGATTCTCGATGAAATCCCTGCACGCCACAACCACCTTGCCATTATAGGTCCCCAGCAAAGTTTCCTGAACGGGGAGTCCTGCTATTTCATAGATATGGGAGCCGAGATATTCGGAAACAGGCGCACTGGAATAGCTCGCCTGCAACGGCTTCTTTTCGTCCGATTCGAGTTTCTGCCCGAATTTGAGCATATAAACACTGCCATCGTAAATGACCTTGCGCTTGAAGTCCGCACCTTCATAGGTGTTGACAAGCTGTGTGCAGTTGGTGAAGTCAATCGTCATCGTTCTTCCTCCATCCATACTGAACATAATAGCGTCTGACCCAAGCATCGTTTTCCTCGCTAACGCTTCTGGCCGCAGCCTGCACCTCGTCGAGGTAGCAGTCCAGATTCAGTTTTTCGTCACGCTCCCATG
>ENA-OUPA01000507-OUPA01000507.1-human-gut-metagenome-genome-assembly--contig:-NODE-507-length-25964-cov-13.2362_pt1 | contig 25964 bp, 25 predicted proteins | sample MGYA00237939_ERZ548770 | MGnify/ENA primary metagenome ERZ548770 (study PRJEB26490, sample SAMN05356877) | human gut metagenome | biome: terrestrial biome; feature: human-associated habitat; material...
GTCCCGCATTCGGCGGCCATCTGATGGCTACCATCATCTGCCCCCGCTTCCGTCCTCAGATGTCCACCGTGCGCCCCGGCGTTATGAAGAAGGCTCCCTTCGATCAGGCCAAGGCAGATGCCTGCCAGATCGTGAAGCCCGCTTTCGAGCTGTCCGCTGCCGACATCAAGACCGAGGTCCTGAGTGTCGAGAAGGCTGCTGAGAAGCTGGTCGATCTGATCGGTGCCGATGTCATCGTCTCCGTTGGCCGCGGCATCAGCAAGGATGTCAACAAGGGCATTGAGCTGGCTGAGCAGCTGGCTGCTGCACTGGGCGGCGGCGTTGTGGGTGCTTCCCGTGCCGTTACCGATGCAGGCTGGATGACCGCTGACCATCAGGTCGGTCAGACCGGTAAGACGGTCCACCCCAAGATCTATGTTGCTCTGGGCATTTCCGGTGCCATCCAGCACACCGCTGGTATGCAGGATTCCGAGTGCATCATCGCTGTCAACAAGAACGAGAGCGCACCTATCTTCGGTGTTGCTGACTACGGCATCGTGGGCGATCTGTTCAAGGTCGTTCCCGAGCTGATCAAGCAGATCGAGGCTGCCAAGGCTGCTGAGTAAGCACCTGATTTTCCCCGAACCCTGATTGTGATAAGGCCGCCGCGCAGTGGAAACGCTGTGCGGCGGCTTTTTGCGTCTCCGGAAAGTAGCTTCGTTCTATCCTGCCTGTTCCCGGAATAAAATGACACCAAGAGCGGACAGGAAAGGAGCGCGTACCATGGAGTTGAAGATCTTTCGGGATGCCCTGCCGGCGGCGGGGACAAACTGTACCCTCAAGGCAGAGCTGCCGCTGGAAACAGAGATCCTGATCTCTGATTATCTGCCACCGGTGTTCAAGCTGGTCAAGTGCTTTGTCAGGCCGGTGGTGCTGCAAAAGCGGCTGCAGCCCGGCAAACTGCAATTGGAGGGATATCTGCGCTGTGTGGTCTATTATCAGGGGGAAGAGGGGACGGGTCTGTGCCAGACCGAGCAGAAGCTCCCTTTTACCAAGCTGCTGGATCTGCCGGAGTTCGTCTTCACGGCATGGGCCGTGCAGGTGGAGGGCCAGACCGAATATCTGAACTGCCGCACCGTCAACCCGCGCCGCATCGAGGTGCGGGGGGCGTATGGGCTGGTGGTATCGGTGCATACGCAGGTCAAAACCGATGTCATCACGGCTTTGTCGGATGGCGGGGTGGAGCAGAAACTGGTCACCCTTTCCGGGGTACGGCGTGCCGCTGTGCTGGAAAAGCTGGTCACGGTCGAGGGCGAGATCCGCTTTCCCACGCCGCCCGCCGCCGTTTTGGACCTCAGCGGCAATGCCTCTGTCGGAGACCTCAAGCTCCTGAACGGGAAAGCCGTTGCCAAGGGCGTGCTGGTCGTTTCCTGTGCCTGGCGTGCCGAGGGCGACCCGGCACTGCAAGGCCAGAGCGTGAACCTGAACTTCAATCAGGTGCTGGATGTGGACGGCCTGAGCGAGGACTGCCGCTGCCTCTGCGTGGCCGAGCCGGTGGGCTTTACGCTCACGGAGGGAGAAGGGGAGGAACCCAGCCGCCTGACCGCCACCCTGATGCTGCGTCTGCGGGCATGGAGGCCCTACCAGCTGCAGTGCGTGGCAGATGCCTTCTCCACGAAATTTGAGACAGAACAGACCCCGCAGACGGTACAGACGGAATCGCTGGCCTGCACCCTGGATGAGACCGTGACCCTGACCGGCTCCGGCCCTCTGCCGGACGCTGGGGCTAAAATTCTGGCCTGCTTTGCCTCCTTTGGCCCGGCCCTGCTGGCATACAGGGAAAACAACTGGGATCTGACCAGCCGGGTGACCGTGACTGCCTTTGGGGAGAACAGCCTTTCGGAGCTGGAAAGCTATGAAAAGGTGTTGGAGCTTGCCCTGCCGCTGGGGCGGGAGCTGCCCTCGGACGCGGAGCTGATCCCGGAGTGCTGGCTCCGTGCCGAAGACCTGCGCTGTGTCTGCGCAAACGGCACACTGGAGGTCAACCTTTCCGTCAAGGCAGAAGGAGCCATCCTACAGCGGAGCGAAAACACCTGTGTGGGCTCCATCGCGCTGGGAGAGCCGTTGACCCCGGCAGACCCGGAGATCAGCCTGCGCATCTATTATGCACAGGCGGGGGAGGAGCTGTTTGCCATCGCCAGGCGGTTCCATGTCTCCCCGGCCCAGATGCTTGCCGCCAACGACCTTGCAGAGGGCACCACGGCCATTGATGCGCCTCAGAGGCTTCTGGTGCCGGGAGCAGGGGGCTGATCCATCCGATTTTGTACTTCACAGAAGAACAATTTAATGTTAAAGTATGACTTATGAACTAAAAATGAACAAAAAACATCCCGGACCTCTCCCAATTTGAGAAAGGCTCTGCTATAATGATTTTTGTCGTGTAAAAAAGCCTTTTAGATAAAGGAGAAGTTATGATCAAAAATATCGAGTTGGAGAAGGGTGCATACCAGTTTGATGCCAAGATGCCCCTTCGCCAGGCCATCCCGCTGGGCCTGCAGCATGTATTTGCCATGTTCGTGGGCAACCTGACCCCGCTTCTTATCATCACCAGTGCCTGCGGCCTTGCAGGCGGTGAGTTTGCTGACCTGCAGGTCAGCCTGCTGCAGAACGCCATGTTCGTGGCCGGTGTGGTCACGCTGGTGCAGCTGTTCTCCATCGGCCCTGTGGGCGGTCAGGTCCCCATTATCATGGGCACCAGCTCCGGCTTCCTGGGCGTGTTCAACAGTGTGGCTGCTTCCATGGGCGGCGGTGTGCTGGCCTACGGTGCCATCATGGGCGCTTCCATTCTGGGCGGCCTGTTCGAGACTGTGCTGGGCTTCTTCCTCAAGCCCCTGCGCAAGTTCTTCCCCTCGGTGGTCACCGGTACGGTGGTGCTGTCCATCGGTCTGTCCCTGATCTCCGTGGGTGTCAACTCTTTTGGCGGCGGCAACGCAGCCAAGGACTTCGGTTCCGCGGAAAACCTGCTGCTGGCCGTATTCGTGCTGGTGGTGATCCTGTTCTTCAAGCATTGGACCACGGGCTTCCTGAGTTCTTCCTCCATCCTCATCGGCATTGTGGCGGGATATCTGGCAGCCTTTATCATGGGCTTTGTCCTGCCCACCACCGGTGTCACTGCCGAGGGTGTGGAGTTCACCAAGGCATGGGTGCTGAACTGGAGCAAGGTGGCACAGGCCGACTGGTTTGCCGTCCCCAAGCTGGTTCCCGTCAAGATCATTTTTGATATGCGCGCCATCCTGCCCGTGCTGATCATGTTCATCGTCACCGCTGTGGAGACCGTGGGCGATATCTCCGGCGTGATGGAGGGCGGCATGAGCCGTGAGGCCACCGATAAGGAGCTGTCCGGCGGTGTTATCTGCGACGGCCTGGGCTCTTCCTTTGCCGCCTGCTTCGGCGTTCTGCCCAACACCTCCTTCAGCCAGAACGTGGGTCTGGTTTCCATGACCAAGGTCGTCAACCGCGGTGCACTGGCTACCGGTGCCATCTTCCTGATCCTCTGCGGCCTGATCCCCAAGCTGGGCGCACTGGTCTCCATCATGCCGCAGGCCGTTCTGGGCGGTGCTGCCGTGATGATGTTCTCTTCCATCGTGGTGTCCGGCATCCAGCTCATTACCAAGGATAAGATGACCCCGCGCACCCTGACCATCGTTTCCGTTGCACTGGGCGTGGGCTACGGCATGGGTGCCAATGCCAGCATCCTGGCACACACCCCCCAGTTCTTCCAGTTGATCTGCGGCGAGAGCGGCATCGTGCCTGCAGCCTTTGTGGCCATTGTGCTGAACGTGCTGCTGCCCAAGGACGATAAGGCCGAATAAACCTCTCAGTCACCTTCGGTGACAACACCCCTGACAGGGGAGCCAAGAAGTGCCCTTGCCTCTCCTGTCAGGGAAAGCACCATTGCGCTGCAATGGCGGAGAGTTCCTCCAGAGCTTCCGGCGTATCTGCATCCAGCAGTTCTTCCCGCCGCTGGGCGTAGACAATCTGTACCTGCTCAGGGTGAGCCTTGAGCACAACACTGCCGCCCTTGCCCTCGGGCAGGGTGCGCAGAGCGGGAAAATATCCGCATCCGAACAGAACGGGACTTCCGACAACGGTGTCCGGGCCATGTGCGGCCCGGGCTCCCAGCCGGAAGATCGCCCGCTCTGTTTCTTTTTGTGTCTGGGCAAAAGCAGTGATCAGCGCTTCCAGCGTCTCCCGCTGCAGCAGGGGCTGATCTCCGGGCAGGAAGATGCAGCCTGCAAGATTGGGGCATTGCTCCAGCAGCGCCTCCAGCCCCAGCCGAACAGTGTCGTTCCGGCCCGGCAGGCTGTGGAGCAGGCAGGGAACGGCCTGTGCGTCACACAGGGCCTTGACCTCGGCAGAGCGGGTCACGACCACCCGGGCAGCAAGGGCGGGGGTGGCGGTGAACTCCAGCGCCCGGCAGAGCAGGGGGCGGCCCCCGAAATCGGCCAGCAGCTTGTTGGAGCCGAACCGCCGGGCCAGCCCCGATGCCATGATGACGCACCCCACCGGAAGGTGGGCGTTTTTTCTGCACAACTCTGTCATAAAATCATTCCTCCTGAACCTGCCGGATCTGCGGCAGTCTTTCCAGTGGCATTATAAGGGATTTTGTGATAAAATAAAAGTAGCAATCGAAAAAAGAGAGGTACTGCGTATGATGACGATCCGGGAATACAAACGGGCCGAAAGTCTCGAGGAAGCCTGGCAGCTCAACCAGAAGCGAAACAATCGGGTCATCGGCGGCATGATCTGGCTCAAGATGGAGAACATCAATGTCGGCACCGCCATCGACCTGTCAGGCCTTGGGCTGGACAAAATTGAGGAAACGGCCGAGGGCTTTTCCATCGGGGCCATGGTGCCCCTGCGGCAGATCGAGCTCCACAAGGGGCTCAATGCCTACACGGAGGGCGCTGTGCGGGAATCTGTGCGCCACATTGTGGGTGTGCAGCTGCGCAACCTTGCCACCGTGGGCGGCAGCATTTACAGCCGTTTTGGCTTTTCCGATGTTCTGACCATGTTCCTGGCCCTGAGCGCTTCGGTGGAGCTCTACAAGGGCGGCATCGTGCCGCTTTCGGAGTATGCTCAGCGCCCGTACGACAGGGATATCCTGGTGCGGGTTATCGTGCCGAAAGAGCAGGCAGCATTCTGCTATCAGTCGGTGCGCAACAGCCAGACGGATTTCCCGGTGCTGACCTGTGCCGCCGCGAAAACGGCCGGGGGCTTCCGGGTCGCCATTGGTGCCCGGCCCGGCAAGGCAGTGCTGTATACCCTGCAGCCCAATGCCGCCGAAACGCCGGAGCTGACCGCCGCCCGCTTTGCCGCTGAGGTGCGGGCAGGCATCCGGACGGAGAGCAACATGCGCGGCAGTGCGGAATACCGCAATCATCTGGCCGGGGTGCTGGTCAAGCGCGCTGTGCTGAAATTGGAAGGGAACAGGTGAGACAAGATGCAGGTGAATATTATTCTGAACGGAACCAAAGTCACGGCAGAGGCCGCACCGGACACCCTGCTCATCGATTTTGTCCGCGCACACGGCTGTTACAGTGTCAAGCGCGGCTGTGAGACCTCCAACTGCGGCCTGTGCACCGTCTTTCTGGACGATGTGCCGGTACTGTCCTGCTCTGTGCTGGCAGCCCGTGCCGACGGCCACAGGGTAACCACGCTGGAGGGCCTGCAGGAGGAGGCTGCTGAGTTCGGTGCTTTTATTGCCGATCAGGGTGCGGAGCAGTGCGGCTTCTGCAACCCGGGCTTTATTATGAACGCTCTTGCCCTCTTCCGGGAAAAGGAATACCCCACTGAGGAGGAGATCAAGGAATATCTCGCGGGCAACCTCTGCCGCTGCTCCGGCTACGAGGGCCAGCTGCGGGGCATCCAGAATTTCCTCGCCTGGAAGAAAGCAAAACAGGAGGGTGCCGAATGAAAAACGTCAACAAAGCATTCCGCAAAAAGGATGCCATGCAGCTTGTGACCGGCAAGCCCGTTTACATGGATGATCTGGCCCCGGCAGACTGCCTGATCGTCAAGCTGTACCGCTCGCCCCATGCCAACGCCATGGTGGAGCGCATCGACACGTCCGTGGCCAAAAAGGTGCCCGGCATCGAGGCCATCTTCACCTGGGAGGATGTGGACCAGAACGCCCGCCGCTACACGCAGGCCGGCCAGACCTACCCCGAAGCCAGTCCCTACGACCGCCTGGTCATTGACCGCCATGTCCGCTTTGTGGGGGACGTGGTGGCCATTGTGGTGGGCAAGGATGAGAAGTGTGTCGAGAAGGCCATGAAGCTCATCAAGGTGGAGTATCAGGTGCTGGAGCCGGTGCTGGATTTCCACACTGCGAAGGATAACCCCATCCTTGTCCACCCGGAGGACAACTGGGAGAGCCTGAGTCCCGTGGGTGCCGACAACAAGCGCAATCTCTGTGCCCACGATGCGTGCGGCGACGGCGACATCGATGCCGTGCTGGCAAAGTGCGATGTTGTCATCGACCGTGTTTACCACACCAAGGCCTGTCAGCAGGCCATGATGGAGACCTTCCGCACCTGCTGCTGGATGGATCTGTACGGACGGCTGAACATCCTCAGCTCGACCCAGATCGTGTTCCATACCCGCCGCAATGTGGCAAACGCCCTGCACATCCCCAAATCCATGATCCGCGTCATCAAACCCCGCATCGGCGGCGGCTTTGGTGCCAAGCAGACGGCGGTCTCGGCCATCTATCCGGCCTTTGTTACCTGGAAGACCAAGAAGCCCTGTAAGCTGATCTTCACCCGTGAAGAGAGCCAGACCGCATCTTCGCCCCGCCACGAGATGGAGATGCACGTCCGTCTGGGTGCCACCAAGGACGGCATCGTGAAGGGCATCGACCTCTACACCCTGTCCAACACCGGTGCCTACGGCGAGCACGGCCCCACAACGGTGGGCCTTTCCGGTCACAAGTCCATCCCGCTGTACGGCAAGGCCGAAGCCTTCCGTTTTGTCAGCGACGTGGTCTACACCAACCACATGTCTGCCGGTGCGTACCGCGGCTATGGTGCGACCCAGGGTCTGTTTGCGGTGGAATCTGCCGTCAACGAGCTGGCTGCCAGGCTCCACATGGACCCCTTCAAGATCCGTGAAATGAACATCGTCAAAGAGGGCGATGTGATGCCCGCCTATTACGGCGCTGTGAACACCAGCTGCGCGCTGGATCGCTGCCTGAAAAAAGTCCACGAGATGATCGACTGGGATAACAAGTACCCTGTGCGCGACCTTGGCAATGGCAAGGTGCGCGCCGTGGGTATGGGCATGGCCATGCAGGGCTCCGGCATTTCCGGCATGGACGTGGGCAGTGCCACCCTCAAGGTAAACGATGACGGTTTCTACTCCCTCATCATCGGCGCTGCCGATATGGGCACCGGCTGTGACACCACGCTGGCTCAGATCGCCGCCGAGGTGCTGGACTGTGACCTGGACAATATCACCGTCTTTGGTGCGGATACCGATACCTCGCCCTATGACTCCGGCTCCTACGCTTCCTCTACCACCTATGTCACCGGCAAGGCAGTGGAGAAGTGCGCCCTGCGGCTGCGCGGCCAGATCTGCAAGCTGGGCGCGGAGCTGCTCCAGACGACCGAAGATGCTGTGGATTTTGACGGCAAGTTCGTTTCCCTGAATGCAGACCCGGAGAAGAGGGTCTCTCTCTCTGAGGTGGCTTTCGCCTCCCAGTTCGGCCACATGGTGCCGCTGGAGATCACCGAGACCCACACCTCGCTCCTTTCGCCCCCGCCCTACATGGTCGGTGCGGCTGAAATTGAGCTGGATAAGGAGACCGGAGAGGTCAAGGTGGTGGATTATGCTGCCTGTGTGGACTGCGGCACCCCCATCAACCCCAACCTGACCCGCGTGCAGGCCGAGGGCGGCATCCTGCAGGGCATTGGCATGGCTCTGACCGAGAACATCACCTACGATGCCAAGGGCTGGCCGATGGAGAATTCCTTTATGCAGTATAAGATCCCCGCCCGTGTGGACATCGGACACATTCGGGTGGAGTTTGAGAGCAGCTACGAGCCCAACGGCCCGTTTGGTGCAAAATCCATCGGTGAGGTGGTCATCAACACCCCGCTGCCCGCCATCGCGGATGCCATCTACAATGCCATCGGCACCCGCTTCTATGAGCTGCCCATCACCCCGGAGCAGGTCGCCATGGCGGTGGAAGAAAACCGCTGATGTTTCCGAAAAAACAGTTTCCGTTTCTGGCTGAAAGGGGCCATGTGGTCTCGCTGGTGGGCGGCGGCGGAAAAACCACCCTGCTCTATGCCTTTGCCCGGCATTGTGCCGCCAAAGGCTGGCGGGTGCTGGTGAGCACCACCACCCACATCCGGCAGCCGGGGGAGAATTATGCCGCAGATGAAGCCGCTCTTGCGGCCCTCTGGGCGGCAGGGCGATATGCCGTGGCCGGTGTCCCGGCAGAGCAGGGCAAGCTGACCGCCCTGCCGCCGGAACAGCTGACCCGCTGGATGGCACAGGCGGATATGGTTCTTCTGGAAGCGGACGGTGCAAAACGGATGCCCTGCAAAGTTCCGGCGGCCCATGAACCGGTGCTGCTGCCGGAAAGCGATATCGTGCTGGCCGTGGCAGGATTGTCTGCGCTGGGCAGACCTCTGCAGGAGGTCTGCTTCCGGCTGGAGCAGGCCTGCGCCCTGCTGGGTACTGCCCCCGAAACGCTTCTGACCCCTGAGCTGCTGGCAAGGCTGCTGGCCAGCGAGAAGGGAGGACGAAAACTGGTAGGGAACCGCCGTTTTTCTGTGGTGCTCAATCAGGCGGATGCCCCCGCCCGCATTGCTGCCGGAGAACAGACCCTCGCGCTCCTGCGCGAAAAATATGAGGTGCAGGGCGTGTTGACTTATTTTGATGAAAGGGAGCGTGCATGAAATGGCAGAACAAGGCCCCATTGTCTTCTGCACCGGCGGCGGATGCACCGCCAAGCTGGGTGCCGGGGTACTGAGCCGCATTCTGGAAAAGCTGCCCCGGGGCGAAAAAGACCCCGACCTTCTGGTTGGCTACGACAGCCGGGACGATGCTGCCGTCTACCGTATTACCGAGGACATTGCTCTGGTGCAGACGGTGGATTTCTTCCCGCCGATGGTCGATGACCCCTATACCTTCGGGCAGATCGCTGCGGCCAATGCCCTGAGCGATGTCTACGCCATGGGCGGTGAGGTCAAAACGGCACTGAATCTTGTCTGCTTCCCCGAGAGCATGGATCTGAACGTGCTGGGGGAGATCCTGCGCGGCGGTGCCGAAAAGGTGGCCGAAGCCGGGGGTACGCTGGCGGGTGGGCACTCCATTGCCGATACCGGCGTGAAGTACGGCCTGTCGGTGACCGGTCTTGTAGACCCGCACCGCCTGACGGCCAACGATACCGGCCGCCCGGGCGACAAGCTTCTTCTGACCAAGGCGCTTGGCGTGGGGCTGATCTGCACCGCCAACCGGGTGGGCGAAGCCGCTCCGGAACAGATGGAAGCAGCAGTCCGTTCCATGACCACCCTGAACAAAACGGCGGCAGAGATCGCACGCAGGTACGAGGTGCACGCCGCCACGGATGTGACCGGGTTCAGCTTCCTGGGCCATCTGCACGAGATGATGGGGGAGAAGCTCTCCTGCGTCATCGATGCCCATGCGGTGCCGGTGCTGCCCGGTGCGTGGGAGGCCGCAGATGCCTGCCTGTACACCGCCGCCGGTCAGCGCAACCGCAACCACACCGGGCCCTTTGTCCGGTTTGAGAAAGTGCCCTTCCCGATGGAAGAGATCCTGTTTGATCCCCAAACCTCCGGCGGCCTGCTGTTTGCCGTGGCCTCGCAGGATGCCGCTGCCCTGGAAGCAGAGCTGCAGGCGGCGGGTCTGCCCGCAAAAATCGTGGGCACCGTTGGGGAAAAGCAGACACCAGAGATCACAGTAACATACGAATGATGGAGGAACAACCGATGATCAAGATCGATGCCCGTGGAGATGCCTGTCCGCTGCCCGTGGTCAAGGCCAAAAAGGCCATTGCAGAGCTGCACGGCCCCGGCGAGGTGGAAGTGCTGGTGGACAATGAGATCGCTGTCCAAAACCTGACCAAGATGGCCCAGCAGAAGGGCTATCTGTCCAGCTCCGAAAAACTGGCCGAGCAGGAATACCGTGTTCGCTTTACCATCAAGGACACGCCCGTTGCGGATACCGCTGTGCCGGGCGAAGAGAAACAGCAGGCAGAAGCGGAAACCTGCATCCCGGATGCCCGCACCGATACAGTGGTGGTCATCGCGTCCGACAAGATGGGGGAGGGGGCCGAGGAGCTGGGCAAGACCCTGCTCAAGGCCTTCGTGTTCTCCCTGACCCAGCAGGACAAGCTGCCCAAGACGATCCTCTTCTATAACGGCGGCGCATCCCTGACCTGTGAGGGTTCGCCCATGCTGGAAGACCTGAAGGCACTGGAAGCTGAGGGCGTGGAGATCCTGACCTGCGGCACCTGCCTGAACTACTACGACATAACGGAGAAGCTGGCCGTGGGCGGCGTGACCAATATGTATGTCATCGCTGAAAAGATGCTGAACGCCGGGAACGTGGTCAAGCCGTGATCTACCTTGATAACGCCGCAACCACCTTGTACAAGCCCCCGGAGGTGGGGCAGGCGATGCTGGATGCTTTGCAGACAGCGGGCAACCCGGGCCGTGGAGCCCATGCGCCCACCCTGCACGCCTCCCGCATCGTCTACGAGACCCGGGAAGCGCTGGCTCGGCTCTTCCACGCCGAAGGCCCGGCCTGCGTCGCCTTTGCATCCAATGCGACCCAGGCGCTGAACACGGCCATCAACGGGCTCTTTGGCCCGGGGGATCATGTCATCACCACGGTCTGTGAGCACAATTCCGTCCTGCGGCCCCTCTACCGCCTCCAAAGGCAGGGGGTTGAGGTGAGTTTTGTGGATGTGGATGAAAACGGTGTGCTCTGCTATGCGCAGTTTGAGCAGCTGCTCCGTCCCAACACCAGGGGAGTGGTTGTGACCGGTGCTTCCAATGTTACCGGCAACCGCACGGACCTGGCATTCGTGTCCGCTTTTGCAAAAAAGCACGGCCTGTTGTTTCTCGTGGATGCCGCCCAGACAGCGGGTGCCATGCCGGTGGATGTGCAGGCACTGGGGATCGATGTGCTCTGCTTTACCGGGCACAAGGCGCTGATGGGCCCGCAGGGCACCGGCGGGCTGTATGTCCGGCCCGGGCTGCAAGTTGCCCCCCTTGTGGTGGGCGGCAGCGGAGTCCACAGCTTTGATGAACGCCACCCCATCGAAATGCCCACTGCTCTGGAAGCCGGAACGCTGAATGTGCCGGGAATCGCCGGGCTGGGGGCCGGGGTGCGCTGGCTCCTGACGCAGGGCGTGGAAGCGTTGGAAACAAAAGAAAATGCGCTTGCACGCCTGTTTTATGAAACTGTCCGGGAAATTCCCGGTGTGCGGCTCTATGGTGACTTCACTGCGCCGCGTGCGCCCATCGTCTCACTGAACCTGGCGGGCGAGGATTCCGCCCGGGTGGCGGATGCGCTCTGGGAAGAGTACGGCATCTGTGTGCGGGCCGGTGCGCACTGTGCTCCGCTGATGCACAGGGCGCTGGGCACCGTGGAGCAGGGCGTGGTGCGGTTCAGCTTCTTCCACACCAACACCCGGGAGGAGGCGCTTGCCGCTGCCTGTGCGGTGCGCAGCCTGGCGGAGGAATAAACGATGCGTGCAAAGAGACCCTATATCGTGTTATCCTTCCGCACCACAGTGGAAGCGATGGCATGGGAAAAACACTGCGAAGCGGAACACATCCCCGGGCGGCTCATTCCGCTGCCCCGGGAGCTCTCTGCCGGGTGCGGCCTTGCGTGGCGGATGCCGCCCGAGGACTGGCCGCTGTGGCAGAGCCGCATCGACCCCGCTGCCTATGATGCCGCAGCGGAGGTAGAACAATAACAAATAAAGGAGAATTGGATGGGAAACCGTTCTTTTTTCAATGCACTCCATGACCGGGAGGGGGATTTTCTGCTGGCCACGGTGCTGGAAGGCCCGGCGCAGGGGGAACGTGTCCTGCTGCGGAACACAGCACCGGTCTGGCCGGAGGAACTGCCTGCGTTCTGGGGGGAGCATCTGCCTGCCCTGGCCGCTGTGACCTCCAGTGGAATTCTGAAATCAGCCGGACAGCGCATCTTTGTGGAGCGCTTTGGCGCAGCCCCGCAGCTTGTGGTCTGCGGCGGCGGCCATGTGGGCGCGTCGGTGGTGCGGCTGGCAAAGCTGCTGAGCCTGCCGGTCACAGCGCTGGAGGACCGCCCCGAGTTTGCGGAGGAGCTGCGTCAGGCCGGGGCCGATGCTGTGCTCTGCCTGCCCTTTGCAGAGGGTCTTGCGCAGATCCCCGGCGGGCAGGAGACATACTTTGTGGTCGTGACCCGTGCCCATAGCTGTGATATTGCCTGCCTGCGTTCTATACTGCAAAAGCCCGCCGCCTATGTGGGCATGATGGGCAGCCGGAAGCGCGCGGCTCTGGTGCACACACAACTGGCCGAGCTGGGGCTGCCGCAAGAGCGCATTGATGCCCTGCACGCGCCCATTGGGCTTTCCATTGGCGCAAAAACCGCACAGGAGATCGCACTTTCTATTCTTGCGGAGATCGTCTCCGTTAAAAACAGCCGCCAGCAGACCGAGGGCTTTTCCCCGGCGCTGCTGGCCGCGCTGGAACAGCAGACCGCTCCGGCGGTGCTGGCGACCATCGTAGGCCGCCATGGCTCTACGCCACGGGAGGAAGGCTCCAAGATGTTGGTCCTGCCCGATGGCTCTGCCGTGGGCAGCGTTGGCGGCGGCATCATGGAGTACCGCACCCAGCAGCTGGCGCGGGAATTGCTGGAGCCGGGGGCTGCCCCGTGCAGGCTGGCCGCCTTTACCACAGAGGGGGCCAGCGATGCCGCGGCCATTGCGGCCTGCGGCGGCTCCATGGAAGTCTTTTTGCAGCGTCTGGAACCGGAGGGATGAGCCATGAAGCGTGATGACCTGATCGTTGTCCGGGGCGGGGGAGACCTTGCCACCGGCGTTGTGCATCGGCTCTGGTCGGCGGGGCTGCGGGTGCTGGTGCTGGAAACAGCCCATCCCGCCGCCATCCGTCGGCAGGTGTCTCTCTGTGAGGCTGTCTACGAAGGCGAGACCGCTGTGGAAGGAATGCGGGGCATCCGGGTGGAGACGCTGGCGGATGCCGATGCCGTCTGGGCACAGAACGCAGTGCCGGTCCTGATAGACCCCACAGGTGCTTGCCTGCCGCAGGCAAGGCCAGCTGTTCTGGTGGATGCCATCATCGCAAAGAAAAATCTGGGCACCACCCGGGAGATGGCTCCGCTGACCATTGCCCTTGGCCCCGGCTTTGCGGCGGGGCAGGATGTGGACGTGGTGGTGGAGACCAAGCGCGGCCACAAGCTGGGCCGCATCATCCGGGAAGGATCTGCCGCACCCAACTCCGGCGTGCCGGGCATCATCGGTGGCTATGGTGCCGAGCGTGTGCTCCATGCGCAGGCCGCGGGTATCTTCCGCAACCTGCATTCTATCGCTGATTTTGTGGAGGCGGGCGAGGCTGTGGCCGAGATCGAAACGCCGGACGGCCAGCGTTTGCCGGTGGTTACACAGATCTCCGGCATCCTGCGGGGGCTGCTGCGGGATGGCTACCCGGTGACCAAAGGATTCAAGGTAGCCGATGTGGACCCCCGCCGTGCGGAGCTGGAAAACTGCTTCCTCATCTCGGATAAGGCCCGCTGCATTGCGGGCAGTGTGCTGGAACTGATCGCCGCAGCGTGCTGGAACTAAAAGAAACGGGACTGTTTTTGCAACAGCCCCGTTTCTTTGTTACTCTGTCAGTTTGGTGATGAGCATCTGATAGATCTCGTTGCCCTTGAGGATGAATTGCTTCTTGACCAGATCGGCACTCAGCCGGTCAGGCGTGCCGATGTCCAGACAAAACAGCTCCTGATCCAGTGCCTTGATGGTGCAGCGGATGGAGCAGTGGCCGTCCGGCTTTTCGGTGATACGGGCGCTGTACTCGGCCTCTTTGCGGGCCCAGGTCTGGCTGCGCAGAACCGCCGCCACCGCGCGCTCCCGCACACTGCGGGGCAGGTCATAGGCAAGCTCCTGCGCAACCTTGCGTCCTTTTTCGGTGATGGAATAGCGATCTTCCTTCAGTGTGACCAGCTGCTGGCGGGTGATATCATCCAGACAGGAGCCGATCTCAAAATAGTTGACCAGCTGCTCTTCCATCAGCGCATTCTCGATCTCCGTCCGGGTGATCGGCCCGGCATTCTTTACCAGATAACACAACAGCAACCGGATCTCCGTGCTGTCGGTCAGCCCGCCGGGACGAACACCGGCGGTAAAAGCATCGTTGGCGGCCATCGTTCTGCACATCCCCCTGTCATTTCAAATTGCTGCCCGGCACTGCCTCGGGGCAGGCCGTAAAGAATCACTTTCTTATAGTATAAAGGGTTTCAGACAGGATTGCAAGCCGCAACCGCAAAATCTGTCTCAATGCGCTTGCGGCTTTCAGGGGTGGAATACAGCCAGTGGTCGATATGCCCCTCGGTGATGAAATAGCGCAGGTCGAACCGGTGGCTCTGGCCCAGGCTGTGGTTGACGATGACCAGCTTGATCTTCATTTTATCGGGCAGGATGTTTTTGATGTAAACGCTCACCGCCTGCCCGGGGTGCAGGTCGGGGCAGGTCTCGGCAAGGCCGGCCAGATTGGGGGCAATCTCCACAAAGGTGCCGTATTCCTCCACGCTCCGCACAATGCCCACCACGGTCTCGCCCACGGTGAACCCGGCGGCGTTCTCCTCCCAGGTGCCCAGCAGCTCCCGGATGGTCAGCACGAACCGCCCCTGTACATCCCGGCTTTTGATGGCGCACAGGATCTGCTGGCCCACACTCACCCGGTCGGCAGGGGAGGAGATGCGGCTGACCGACATGCAGTCGATGGGCAGCAGGGCGCTGATGCCGCACCCAACGTCACAAAAGGCACCAAACGGCTCGATGTGGGTCACAGTGCAGGGCAGGATGTCCCCGGGCTGTAAGGTGTCCAGATACTCTGCCTTGCACATCCGCTGTGCCTCAGCCCGGGAAAGCAGGTAGCAGGGCTGGCCGTTTTCCCCGGTCTCCATCCCTTCGATCACAAAGCAGGTGGGGCGGCCCACCCGCGTCAGCACTGCAATGTCCCGCACGGTGCCGCTCTCGGCTCCATCGGCACACTGACCAAAGGGCATCACGGCCTTTACCCCGCCCAGGTCGAACCGGAGCTGGCGCTGGGTGTCAAAGGCAAGGGCAGTGCTCTGTAAAATTTCGCGGCTGGCGATGGCGGTGCGCAGTTCTGCGGGGCTGAGCCGGTCTGCGGAGCGGTAATTGCCTTCAGTACGAAATGTCTGCATCATGGTTTGTTCCTCTTTCTGTGTTATTTTAGCGTTTTCCGCTGCACGTCGGCACACAAAGCAGGTGTCGGCATTAAAACTCTATGCGCGGACAATTGCATTTTATACGAGTTTGGTTTATACTATATCTGTATGTGCGGCATGGAAACCTGCTGCACAGGGTACTGCCCCACAAAGGGGCGGCAGGAGGGAAAGAAATATGGATATCGCAGTGGGAGATACCATCCAGACCCGCAAAAAACACCCGTGCGGAGCTTCCAGCTTCGAGGTGCTCCGGGTCGGCATGGACTTCAAGATCCGCTGCACGGGCTGCGGCCGTGAGGTTATGCTGCCCCGCGCGAAAATTGAAAAAAACATCAAGAAAGTGCTCAAGCCCGGCGCTGCCGAGTAACCATTGGGTCATGTAAGGAGAACTGCACAGTATGTCAAGACTGCTTTCCCAAATGGAGGCTGTCAGCCACCGGTTTGAAGAACTTTCCATCCGCCTGAACCAGCCGGAAACAGCGGCAGATCCCGCACTGTTCCGCCGTTTGATGCAGGAGTATCACGAGGCAGAACCTGTGGTGCAGGCCTATCAGGCCCTGACCACGGCGCAGGATCATCTTGCTCAGGCCAAAGCCCTGCTCGAGGGCGAGGCCCTTGATCCGGACTTTAAGGAAATGGTACAGCAGGAGATCGGCGAAAAAAGTCAGGAAGTGGCGCAGCTGGAAAATAATCTCAAAATTTTGCTGCTGCCCAAGGATGTCAACGATGATAAAAGCGTCATCATGGAGCTGCGCGGCGGTGCGGGCGGCGAAGAAGCCGCGCTGTTTGCCCACAGCCTGATGCGGATGTACACCATGTACGTCCAGAGCAGGGGCTGGGAGCTGGAGGTGCTGAACCTCAACGAGACGGAGCTGGGCGGTGTCAAGGAAGCCATTCTTGCCGTGAACGGCGCAGGGGCCTATAACCGGCTCAAGTATGAGAGCGGAGTGCACCGTGTCCAGCGTGTGCCCGAGACCGAAACGCAGGGCCGCATCCACACCTCCACGGCAACCGTGGCGGTGATGCCGCAGGCCGAAGAGGTGGATCTTGTCATCGACCCCAAGGATCTGCGCATCGATACCTTCCGTTCCTCCGGCGCGGGCGGCCAGCACATCAACAAAACGTCCAGCGCCATCCGGGTCACGCACATCCCCACCGGAATGGTGGTGGAGTGCCAAAACGAGCGCAGCCAGTTCCAGAATAAGGATAAGGCGCTGGAGATCCTGCGCAGCCGCCTGCTGGCCCAGAAGCAGAAGGAACAGCAGGATGCCATCAATGCCAACCGCGCGGGGCAGGTGGGAACCGGTGATCGCAGCGAGAAGATCCGGACTTACAACTTCCCGCAGGATCGCTGCACCGACCACCGCATCGGCCTGACGGTCCACAATCTGGATAAGATCATGGACGGCAATCTGGACGAGATCATTGATGCACTGGCAACCCATGAACAGGCCGAAAAACTGCGTCAGCTCAACGCACAGGCTGAATGAAGCTGTGACGAAAAGAATAACGTGCTTGCGTTGATTTAATGATTGAAAAGCATTTTTACTTTACAGATAGAAAGAACGATGAATCGCATGAAAATGAAAACTGAAATTTTACCTGCTGAGGGCGAAGCAATCGCCAAAGCAGCTGATCTGCTGCGCAGAGGGGAGCTGGTGGCCCTGCCCACCGAGACGGTCTACGGCATTGCCGCCGATGCACGCAACGGCGCGGCAGTCGCAAAGATCTTTGTGGCCAAGGGCCGCCCGCAGGACAACCCCCTGATCGTCCATGTCACCGGCCCGGAGATGCTGCCTGGCCTTGTCAGCGAGGTGCCCGAGCGTGCCCAGCTGCTGATGGCCGCGTTCTGCCCCGGCCCTCTGACCATCATCATGCCCCGCGGCCCGGAGGTGGCCGCGGAGTGCTGTGCCGGTCTGGACACGGTGGGCATCCGGATGCCCAGCCACCCGGTGGCACGGGCTGTCATTGCGCAGAGCGGCTGTGCCTTTGCGGCCCCCAGCGCGAACCTTTCCGGCAAGCCCAGCCCCACCAACGCACAGGATGTGTTCACTGATATGGATGGCCGTCTGCCCCTGATCCTGGACGGCGGCGAGTGCGATGTGGGTGTGGAGAGTACCGTGATCTCTGTGGTAGGCGAAAAGCCCACCTTGTTCCGCCCCGGCCATATCACGCTGGAAGATCTGGAACGCGCTCTGGGAGAGGAGGTCGAGGTCTCCAAGGCCATCCTCGAGAAGCTGCCCGAGGGTGCTGTTGTCCGCAGCCCCGGCATGAAGTATAAGCATTACGCCCCTAAGGCAGATGTCACCCTGCTGGACGGCACCTTTGAGCAGTTCAAGGCCTATGTGGATGCCCATGCCGACCAGAACCCCAGCTGCCTCTGCTTTACCGGCGAGGCCGAAAAGCTTGGCTGGCCCTGCGTGGAGTATGGCAGGGAGGGCGATGGTGCCGATCAGGCAAAGCATATCTTCCGCAGCCTGCGTGCCCTGGATGAGCAGGGGGACGGCGTGGTCTATGCCCGCTGCCCCAAAAAGGACGGCCTGTCCATGGCGGTGTACAACCGCCTGATCCGTGCGGCAGCGTTCCGGGTGATTCAGCTATGATCACGCTTGGAATCACCGGCCGCAGCGGCTGCGGCAAATCGACCGTGACGGCGGTGTTTGCCGCCCATGGTGTCCCGCTGGTGGATGCCGACCAGATCTCCCGCGAGATCCTTCTGCCCGGTTCTCCGCTGCTGCCAGTGTTGGCCCAGCGGTTCGGGGCAGATATCCTGTATGCCGACGGCAGCCTGAACCGCCGCCTGCTGGCAGATCGCGCCTTTGCTGCGCCGGAAGGAAAGGCTGCTCTGGATTCCCTCGTGCTTCCGGAGATCATCCGGCGGGTCTGCAGACTGAAGCAGGCCGCCCGGGAAGCCGGAGCACCGCTTTTTGTGATAGATGGAGCTGTGATCGTGGGCACCGATGCGGAAAAAGAGTGCGACCACCTCTGCGTGGTCACTGCGCCCTTTGCCACCAGTGTGGCCCGCATTGCGGCCCGGGACGGCATCGCCCCGGAGATGGCGGCACGGCGGCTCAACGCCCAGACCCCGGAAGAAGTCCTGCTTGCCAGGGCCGATCTTGTCCTGCACAACGATGCTGACCTTGCGTCTCTGGAAGCGGCGGCAGCGGCGCTCTGTGAGCAGCTGCAGGCTGAGGGTGCACGGAAAGGGGGTGCGGATACTTCGCTTTGAAAAAGTTTTTGAAAACGCTGGTCCTGCTCTTTCTGCTCTGTGTGGTCCTGCTGGCGCTGCCGCCGGTGCGCCGTCAGGTGGAACAGCGGCTCTACCCGCGAAAATACAACGACCTTGTGGAGCAGTACGCCGCCGAGTATGACCTTGACCCGCTGCTGGTCTATTCCTTTATCCGCACCGAGAGTGGCTTTGACCCGGGCGCAACTTCCAGTGTCGATGCGCGCGGCCTGATGCAGATGACGGAGGAGACCTTCCTCTGGCTCCGCAGTAAGCTGGGCCTGGGGGAGGAGGTTTCCTTTGGCGACCTGTACGACCCGGATGTGAGCATCCGCTTTGGATGCTATTACCTCCACCTCTGCCTGGTGCGTTACAACGGCGATATCTCCACGGCCGCCGCAGCCTACCACAGCGGGTGGGGCACCGTGGATGCCCTGCTTCAGAAGGAAGAACACTCGGAGGACGGGTTGACCCTGTCGGGTTTCCCCTATAACCAGATGCACCACTATGTGGAAAAGATCACCGCCTGCTATGCCAAGTACACCGAGCTGTACGGAGCCTGAGCAGGCTGCAAACCCGCTTGAACCGGCTTGCGCCGGTTTGAAATATTTAGGAATACCGAAAGAGAAAGGCAGGAGAAATTCTATGGCAGAAAAAACTCCGAACCAGCAGCTGGCTGAAAAGCTGCTCTATAAGCCTGCTTACGTTGCCGATAAGGACGCTGACGTGAAGCAGAAGGCCCACGACTTTGCCGAGGGCTACAAGAAGTTCCTGGATGCAGGCAAGACCGAGCGCGAGGTCGCCGCCGAGAGCGAGCAGATGCTCAAGGATGCAGGCTACCAGCAGTTCGACCCGAAAAAGACCTACAAGCCCGGCGACAAGATCTACTTTGTCCAGTGCAACAAGGCTGTGGTGGCTTCCACCATCGGTACCAAGAGCTTTGAGGATGGCTTCCATCTGGTCATTGCCCACACCGACAGCCCCCGTCTGGACCTGCGTCCCACCCCGCTGTATGAGTCTGACCACCTGAGCTACTTCAAGACCCATTACTACGGTGGTATCCGCAAGTATCAGTGGGGTACGATCCCTCTGTCCATCCACGGCGTGTTCACCCGTGAGGATGGCTCCACCGTCACCGTCCGTGTGGGCGAGGATGAGAACGATCCCGTCTTCTGCATCACCGACCTGCTGCCCCATCTGGGTGCCGAGCAGAACGCCCGTCCCCTGAAGGACGGCATCAAGGCTGAGGAACTGAACATCCTCATCGGCTCCGACGCTGTTGATGACGAGAACGTCAAGGAAGCTGTCAAGCTGAACACCATGATCCTGCTCAACGAGAAGTACGGCATCACTGAGAAGGAGTTCATGCGTGCTGAGATCGAGATCACCCCGGCTTACAAGAGCCGCGACGTTGGTTTCGACCGCTCCATGGTGGGCGGCTATGGCCACGATGACCGTGTGGACGCTTATCCCGCACTGATGGCCGAGATCGAGACCAAGAACCCCGCCTACACCACCGTCTGCGTCCTGACCGATAAGGAAGAGATCGGTTCCGATGGCGTGACTGGTATGCAGAGCATGTACGCCTTCCACTTCATGCAGGAGCTCTGCCGTGCCGCCGGTCAGGATGATATCCTGGCCTTCCGTCACAGTGTCTGTCTGTCCGCTGACGTGACCGCTGCCTACGATCCCACCTGGGCAAGTGCATTCGAGCCTATGAACGGCACTTATGCAGGCCGCGGCGTTGCCATCTTCAAGTACACCGGCGGCGGCAGCAAGGGCTCCGCAAGCGATGCCTGCGCTGAGCTGGTCGGTGATATCACCCGGATGCTGGACAACGGCAACGTTGCATGGCAGATCGGTGAGCTGGGCCGTCTGGATCTGGGCGGCGGCGGCACCATCGCCAAGTATGTCGCAAACCGCGGCATCCCCGTGCTGGATATCGGTGTGCCTGTGCTGTCCATGCACGCTCCCTTCGAGGTCATCCACAAGAACGACCTGTACATGGCTTACCGTGCCTTCTCCCTGTTCAACAACGCACAGTAAGCGCGATCCAGAATGAATGCCCCGGCAGGTTTTGCGCCCGCCGGGGCATTTTTGCGCTATTTTTTGAAAAATGCTTGACCTTCAACCGACTTTATGGTGTAGTGTAAGGGCGGAGGTGAAGCAAATGAACATCAAACAGGCTGCGGAACAGAGTGGAGTTTCCAGCCCCAACATCCGCTTCTACGAAAAAGAAGGGCTGATGACCCCTGCCCGTAACCGGGGCAATGCCTACCGGGATTACACCGCCGGGGATATCCGGACCCTGAAACTGATCCGGATGCTTCGGATGCTGGATATGCCGCTGCCCGTAATACAGAGGGTCCTCAACGGGGAACAGCCGCTGAGCGAAGCACTTCAGGCACAGCAGGCGGTACTGGAGCAGCAGGCGGCACAGCTGGCAGCAGCCATGCAGTTTTGTGCCGACCTTGCCCGCCAGCAGCCGCAGGCAGATACGCTGGACGTGGATGCCTGCCTGACCCGCATGGAAAGCCCCACCCCGCAGCAGGGCTTCTTCTCCGGCTGGCTGCAGGATTACTGCACGCTGGCGCGGGTGCAGCATCAAAAGCACTTTTTCTTTATTCCGCAGGGCAGCATCAACACCCCGCAGGAGTTTACGGCGGCGTTGCAGACCTATGCAGAAGAGCGGGGAATGCAGTTCGCCCTGACCAAAAAGGGGATGTACCCGGAGTTCTCGCTGGATGGCATTCCGTATAAAGCTTACCGCAATCCGGGCAAATACCGGGACGAGATCTGTTGTGACACCGTGCATCCCGAGCAGCTTGACACCGGGCTTCCCTCCCGGCGGGAAAAGCTGCTGCGCATTGCGCGTATCGTGTTGCCGCCGGTGTGCGTCTTTGCGGCTATCATGGCAGCGGGGTGGGCAGTCACCGGCGGCACGGATTGGCTCTGGCTGGCGGCGCTGGCATCCGGCGGGGTACTGCTGGGGCGCTGCTTTGAAAAGTGGCTGTAAGGCGCATTACCCCAGCGGCAGCGCCTCGGCTACGGTCAAAAAAGTGTAGCCGTTGTCCGTATACCACCGTATGATATCCGGCAGCGCCTCGGCGGTGGTGCGGGTGGTGGCAGAATCATGCATCAGAACGATGCACTGGGTCTGCTCGCCGGTCTCGCGCACTACATTCCGGTAGATGGTCCCGGCACTGGGCTTTCCGCCCACGGCATCCTCAGCGCAGACATTCCAGTCTACATAGGCATATCCCTTCTCGGCACACTGCTGTTTCAGCTCGGCCATCACACCGCGCCCGCCGTAGCGGCGGCTGACCGTGTTGGTGCTGCCGCCCGGAAAGCGCAGGTAATGCAGAGAAGCTGTGTTGACATAGGGCGAGATGCGCTCTTTCAACAGGGTGATATCCTGCCAGTAAGCATCTGCACTCTGGTAGATGTCGCTGTATTCATGGGAAGCGGAATGCAGCGCGATCTGGTGGCCTGCTGCCGCTGCATTCGCAATGAACGGCAGGTATTTTTCATTGTAGCCCGTGGCCACCACAAAAAAGGTGGCCTTGACCCCGGCGGCGTTCAGCGCATCCAGAACCGCCGGGGTCGTTTTGCTGGGGCCGTCATCGAAGGTCAGGCAGACCCATTTCTCCGGCACCGGCTCCTCCTGCGGCAATGAGCTTGCAGGGGCTGCCTCTGGAGCAGGGGAGGCAAAGCCGGTATCCGGTACCGGGGTCAGGTCGCTTTCCTGGCAGCCGGGCCCCGCCGGCACAGCAAAGAACAGCCCCAGCCCAAAGCCTGCCGCCGCGCCCGCCAGAAGCAGAGCTGCCCCGCGAAATAAAAACTTCCCGTTTGCTCTCAGCCATGAAACCATCTCCCAAACCTCCTTGACAAATCGCATTGGATCTGCAGTATCTCTTATAGGATATGACCCGCTGAAAATTTGTAGAATACAAAAGCAGGCAGAGGAATTGACATTTCCCGCAAAAATTGATAAACTAAATAAGTTCTCCGTGCAGGAGTGGCGGAATGGCAGACGCGCTGGTTTTAGGCACCAGTTCCCAGTGAGTGAGGGTTCAAGTCCCTTCTCCTGCATACACAAAACGGCAGGCCCTTGGATAGAATCCAGGCCTGCCGTTTTGTTTGCGGTTTTGGTTGGAAAGCATAAGAAAAGCCCACGATCTATCGCTAGACCGTGGGCTTTCTTTTATGCGAGGGAGGGGACTCGAACCCCCAAGGATAAACCACACGCACCTCAAACGTGCGCGTCTGCCAGTTCCGCCACCCTCGCACATCTATAAAATTGTTGCAATCCTAGATTTCTGAGGCTTGAAACCGTTGTCGCGGACTGCTTGAATATACTACCACATTACCCCGGGAAAGTCAAGCGATTTTGATAGAAATTTCCTCGTTTCATATTCGATCGTGTCCCGGTGCATACTAGAACAAATTATCACCGGGGAGGCAGGACTGTGAAACGACGCAACAGAGCATACCGATTGCTGAGACTGACAGCAGTATATCTGCTCCTGCTGCCGTTTCTGCTGCTGGGTTGGCTGTACAGCCGCCTGCCGGATTGTGTTTATCTGGAACCCGGGCAGGCCTTGCTTTTGCCCCGCTTTGGCTGGGTGGAACCTATGGGGCTTCACGGCAGCCAGAATGCGGCCAGTACCCAGGTCGTGGGCAGTTACCAGACCACTCTGTCACTGGGCGGATGGCTTCCCATCAAGAATATCCGCACGGTGGTCACGGAGCGCACGCAGGTCACGGTCTGCGGTACGCCGTTCGGGGTCAAAATGTTCTCCGAGGGGGCACTGATCGTTGGCTTTTCCGATATTGACAGCCCCGGCGGGAGCACAGTGAACCCGGCAAAGGCAGCGGGACTGCGTCTGGGAGACCGCGTGATCCGCATTGGACAGATCAGCACGGAAAACAATGATGCTGTGAAGGAAGCGCTGGAAGTCGCCCGGGGAAGCGCCGCAGAGGTCATCTATGTCCGCAGCGGGGAACAGCGCAGCACCACCCTGACCCCTGTCTGGGATGCCGCTGCCGCCCAGTGGCGGGCAGGCATGTGGGTGCGGGATTCCTCTGCCGGTGTGGGCACTCTGACCTTTGTGGACCCGGAAAAGGGTGTCTTTGCGGGGCTGGGGCATCCCATCAGCGACGGCGACACCGGCGAAAGCATCGCTCTGCGCAGCGGGGAGATCGTGCCATGTGAGATCACCGGGTGCAGCATGGGCACTGTGGGCAGCCCAGGGGAGCTGAAGGGGAAATTCCTGAGCGCCCACGCCATTGGCAGCATCCGGATCAATGGAGAAAACGGTGTTTATGGCACAACACGGACAGGCTTTTCCGGGCAAACCATGCCGGTGGCGTTTGCGCAGGAGGTCGAGACGGGGGATGCACAGATCCTGGCTACTGTCTCTGGAGAAACACCCCGTACCTACCATGTCCGCATCGAGAAGATCAGCGATGCCGACCCGCGCCGCAATATGGTCGTCCGAGTGGTGGACAAAGCCCTGCTTACCCGGACCGGCGGCATTGTGCAGGGCATGAGCGGCAGTCCCATTTTGCAGAATGGGCGGCTGGTCGGCGCAGTGACCCATGTTCTTGTCAACGACCCGACACGAGGCTACGGGATTTTTGCGCAGACCATGCTGGAGCAGGCTGAACAGGTTGCAACGGCGGAAAAATGAGCAGATTTGGTAAAACAAAACAGGCTAATTCGACTGAAGATTCCATAATATGGCAAAAATAACAGTTGAAATCCATGGGAATTTATGGTAAAATCAGAAACGTAAGGAAAACCGCACACATTGGAGGAATGAACGATGGACAAGATCAAATTTTTGATGTCGGATACTGGCGCAGAGATCACGGCAGCCTGTCGTGAAGCTTTGGAGCAGAAGGGCGTAGAGGTGACCGTGGTGGAAAAAGACGGCCTGAAGGTCCTGCAGAAAATGCTTGCAGTGCGGCCCCAGGTGGTGTTGCTGGATGCCTTTATGCCCGGGCTGGATGCTCTGGCCGTGAAACAGAAGTACAATGCAGCCGGTGAGCGTCACACCTCTTTCTTTGTGACGGGGGCGTTCCAGAGCGAGGAAATGGTGCAGGAGCTGCTGGACGAGGGCTTTGCTTACTACTTCGTCAAGCCCTTTGACGAGACGGTTCTGGCAAACCGCGTGCTGAAGGTGGCTGCCGGGCAGGAAAAGCGCATCCTGCACACCAGCGTGGACAGCGATGAACTGACAGTCACTGAGATCCTGCACCAGATCGGTGTTCCCGCTCATATCAAGGGCTATCAGTTTCTGCGGGATGCCATCCTGCTCACCATGAACGAGCCGGAGTACATCAACGCTGTGACAAAGCGCCTCTACCCGGAAATTGCCAAGAAAAACGGTACCACTGCCAGCCGCGTGGAGCGGGCCATCCGCCACGCCATTGAGGTGGCGTGGGACCGGGGCGACGTGGATACCCTCAACAGCTACTTCGGCTATACCATCCACAATCTGCGCGGAAAACCCACCAACAGCGAGTTCATCGCGATGATCGCTGACAAAATGCGGCTGGATAAGCGGCAGAGAGCAGTGTGATGGATGCACATGCCAACGTGATATTTTGTGCGCACATCTGGCAATTCTGAGAGGCTGAAAAATGTTTATCGCTATGGAATTATAGAATTATGGATTCCGTAGCGATAAATTGATTGTTGATAGGGCAATAAATCTCCGGAATTTATTGGGTGTGGAGCCGAATGGATTCCGGAGGTTTTTTGTGGTGGAAAAAGATGTAGAAATGTTTCTGGAGGCGTGCGAGTTAAAGGGACTGAGCATGAAGACGATTGGCAGTTATGAGCAGACGTTGAGGTTGTTCATGCAACATTTGTACAAAATTGGAATTGAGCGCACGGAAAATGTTACGCATCTGACGATTCAGGGATACATTCAGGAGATTCGGAGGCGGGGAAAGTATACCGCTGTGACGAATCAGGATGCCAGAAATTATCCGGAAAACCGTCCGGACTACGGAAAACAAGTCTCAGATGTGACGATCAACAACTACCTGCGGAATCTCAGAGTGTTTTTTAACTGGTGCGTCGATGAGGATATTCTTCGGAAATCGCCGATCAAGCGTGGAGACTTTACGAAGACAGATCACAAGCCGTTGGAATTTATCTCAGATGACGACTTCAAACGGCTGTTGAGAGCGCTGGATATTTCCAAATTTAGTGAGTACAGGGACTTTGTGA
>ENA-OUPA01000513-OUPA01000513.1-human-gut-metagenome-genome-assembly--contig:-NODE-513-length-25718-cov-6.25679_pt1 | contig 25718 bp, 19 predicted proteins | sample MGYA00237939_ERZ548770 | MGnify/ENA primary metagenome ERZ548770 (study PRJEB26490, sample SAMN05356877) | human gut metagenome | biome: terrestrial biome; feature: human-associated habitat; material...
CACCCGCGGCATGGTTCGCGGCGGCGGCAAGAAGCCGTGGCGTCAGAAGGGCACCGGTCGTGCCCGTCAGGGTACCATCCGCGCTCCCCAGTGGGTCGGCGGCGGTACCGTGTTCGGCCCCCACACCCGCAGCTACGACCAGAAGGTCAACAAGAAGGAGATCAAGCTGGCCATGCGCTCGGCTCTCTCCGCCAAGCTGGCCGACGGCGAGCTGTTCATTGTGAAGGACATGGACTTTGAGAAGCCCTGCACCAAGGACGCCGTGGCGCTCATCAAGGCGCTCGGCCTTGAGGGCAAGCGCATCTGCGTGGTCATCGGCAACGAGGACATCGAGGCCTTCCTCTCCTTCCGCAACATCCCCGAGGTGAACATTCTGCCGGTGGGCGATATCAACACCTACGAGCTGGTCGACAACAAGGCCCTCGTTATCGCCGAGCCGTGCCTGGCCCGCATTGAGGAGGTGCTTGCATAATGGAGAAGGATCCCCGCGACGTCATCATCCGCCCCGTCATCACGGAGCACAGCTACGACGCTATGGAGAACAACGTCTACACCTTCGAGGTGGCCAAGGATGCCAACAAGGTTGAGATTCGCCAGGCCATCGAGGCTATCTTCAACGTGAAGGTGGTCAAGGTGAACACCCTGAACGTGAAGTCGAAGCCGAAGCGCGTCCGCTACCAGGAGGGTCGCACCCGCACCTGGAAGAAGGCCATGGTCACCCTGGCCGAGGGCGAGACCATCGAGATCTTCGCTTCCTAGCTTCAAGCGCTCATCGCGCCAAGGGCCGAAAGCCCGAGAAACCCAGGCCGGCTCCCGCAAGGGGCCGGCCTTTTTGCTGCGAGCCGTAGCCCGAGGCGGGTTTTTGCCTTGTCGCTCGGTCGTCTCCGACATTTTCCCGCCTCTGGCTACGGGTGCATTGAGAACTAGGTTTTCTTGCGAAGCTGTGACCAGGCATTTTCTTGGTAAGCTTAAAGTTATGCCTAGGTAACACAATAGCCAGAGGCGGGAAAATGTCGATCTGCGTTGAAGCGGAAGACAAAAAGCGGTTTCGTGCTACGGGTTTGCTTCCTTTGCCATGAAAAAGGCCCGGAAGCGCGATGCTTCCGGGCCGATAGGAGAGGCTTGGCAGCCTGCGAGGACGGACGGCCTAGGCGCAGGCCATCTGGACGAGCGTCTCCAGAGAGACGCCCTCGACCTCGGCGTTGGCGATGGCGCCGCCGCCGGCAACGTTGGTAGCGCAGGAGCAGGCCATCACGTAGGAGGTCGCTTCCTCCTCGCCGGCCAGCTCGTCCACGGTGGTCGTGAACGAGGCGTTGGGGCCCGCCACGGTGACGGCCGCGGCCTTGACGGCCTCGCAGCCGTACGTGGGCAGCGACGCGCATAGCGTGGCGGCCGCCTTGCAGAAGACGCCGCTTATCTCGGCGTTGGAGGACACGGCGTCCTGCGTGTAGCTAAAGGTTCCCTCCACGGCGCGCGCCGGGGCCTCGGTGTCTGCGGCGTCTGCGGCAGCCAGGGTGGTCGCAGTGGCCGGAGCGGCTGCCGCGGGCTCGATGGTGGCGGCCTGGGCCACGCCGGCGCCTCCGGAGATGAGGGCCACCGCGCTCATCACGCCGCCGATGGTCTTAACGGTCTGAGATTTCATGGAATGTCACCGTCCCTTTCTATTCCTCGACGTTCACGAACAGCGTGACGGGCTTCTTCATCTGGACGCCGTTCACGTCCGTGGCCTGCAGCTTCACCTGGTACTTGCCCGCCTTGCTCGGCGTCCAATCCAGGGAATAGGCGACCCACTGGAACGGATCGAAGTCGGTGACCTGATCGGCGATCTTCACGTCTTGCCAGGTCTTGCCCATGTCGAAGCTGAAGTTGACGCTGGCCAGGTCTCCCACGACGCGGTTCCAACTGTACACGGCACCGGTCAGGGTCACCGGCTCGCCCACCTTGGCGGTGATGCCGTCCTCCTGGAACCACATGCCGTTGATGGGGTAGCTCGGGGAGGGCTCGTCGGATTCGGCCATCATCGGGCCCTGGAAGAACGCCTCGTCCTGGGTGAAGTCGATCGACTTGATGTGCTTCACCTGACGGGCGCCGGGGTTGCCCAGGGATACGAGGGTCATGGGAGCGCCGTCGTCGTCAGTCAGGTCCTCGCCGTAGTACTTCAGGGCGATATAGGCGTTCTCGGTGTAGGTGCTCGCCTCCAGGTTCATGGGCGGGAAGGCCTGCCAGCCGTCGTAGCCCGTGGCGTTCACGGCGTTCACGCCGTCGGCCAAACCTCCGCACTGCTCGATGAGGTAGGCCACCGACACACCGGACATGGGGATGTTGGATACGAGCGAGCCGCCGCGGCCGTTGGTGGCGCAGGCGAGCGCCATGGTGAACTCGGTCTGGGGCATGGCAAGAAGTTCGGCCTTCGTGAACGAGCGGGGGTTCTTCACGCCGGTGAGGCTTACGGTGTTCTCCTCGCTGCACACGGCATCGAAGCTGAAGGGCTCGCCGTTCTTCTCGGTGACCTCGGGGCCCCAGTTGTTCACGATGAACACGTCGTCGTGATCGGTGACGGCCTGGTCGAGCTTGACATCGATGGCGGGCGCCTCGTCCTGGGTCATGCCGTTCACAAATCCGCCGAAGAAGCCGCGGGAGTCGACCCAAGCCTGCTCCATCTCGTTGCCGTCGATGTTCGGGTAGCCGCCCAGCGCCGGCTCATCGTAGAAGTCGTCCCACAGCACCAGCTGATAGTCGCCCTGGCCGCCGGCGGAGTTCATGGCATGGCAGCTCCAGCAGTTGCCGTTGGCCTCTTGGAAGACCTTGCTGCCATAGTGGGCCGCATGGATGAGGTCGCCCAGATACGGGCCGGTGAGCGCCGTATGGCCGCGATGGCACGGCTCGCAGTCCTGGTAGGTGAGGGCCTTGTCGTAGCCCACGTGGGTCAGGATGTGCTTGTAGCCGTCCTTCATGTTCATGACATCCCACAGATCCTCGTGGCACGCATTGCAGCCGCGGTTGCCCGCGTTCAGCATGTCGGTGGTGCTGAAGGTGTCGTTGAAGTTACCAGAGGTCCTATCAGTGAAGTCCGGGTACATTGACGGCGCGGCCTCCTCCGTCGCCTCCGCATCTCCGCCCGTCGCGGCCATGCTCGTGGTGGCTTGGGGCGCGCACCCCCACAGCGCGAGCGCCAGGGCTGCTACGGCCGCCATCACGGCTACGGCCACGAGCAAGCGGGACGTGCCCTTGCTTTCTTGTGCTTTCATCCTCTTCTCCTTCCTTTCCGTTGAAGATGTCTGCCTTTCGCCGATCGGGGCGCATCAAGGGAGGCGTGGTGCGCCCCAGCCGGCAAGCGTCACTTTAAATGCGGGCGGCCGATTGAAAATCAGCAACGTTTGTTGAGGTTGGTCAGCCATCTCAACAACTCTTGTTGATTTCAGGGAAATGCCAGATGATATGATTGAGTCGGCTGAATAGCGCTCGCGAGGCGCCTCGAGGGTCGCAAGAGGTTGCGTCGGCGATGGCGGCCCGCGGGCGCTTCGTGTTGCGCTGGAAAGAGAGAACCGGTTGCGAGGGGTGGGGTTGAGGAACGTGGATGAGGCAGGGAAGACGACGGCCCGCGCGCTGAGGACATTCGAGGGGGCGCCGAAGGGCTATTGGTGGATCGTCGGGGCGCTCGTGGCGCTGGCGTCGGCCGCCATGCTTCTGCACGAATCGGGAAGCTGGATGCTCGATCTCGCGCCGCTGTGGGCGCGTCGGTCAACATCCGCGCTTTCTCCTGCGACGCCCATTCGCTCGGACTCGTCTTCGGCTATGCGGTAACGCAGATCAATGGACGGAAGTTCGCCCGCCTGGTCGGCGACGGCCTGTTCTGGCTCATCTTCTTCATCGCGCAAGTGGGCAACGTCCTTCTGTTCTATGGCTGTCTTACGGTGCTGGACGCGCCCTTCGCCATCGTTGCCGTGCAGTTTGTTGGCGCCGCCTCGGGGGCATGGTTTTTCGTGGCCGCCAGCCAGGTGGCGTGCATGGTCGGCCCCGCGCTGTTCATGGGCACCATCGTGGCCGTGGTGTCGCTGACCACCCTCATCGTCCAGGGCCTGTTCAGCATGCTGGAGGCCACCTCGCCTCTGCTGGTCTCAGAGCTTCTGCATCTGGGGCTGGTGGTGGCAGCGGGGCTGTGCCTCGTGAAGGCCATGGCGCCGGGCTCCTGCTTTCCCGAGAGCTACCGTCGCTCGTTTGCGCCCATTCGCACCCGCGAGGACGGAGGAGGGGAGACGACGGAAGAAAAAGGGGGAAGTGCTTCCAGCGATCGACGGCCGGATGACCTCGCGCCCTCGCGCTGACGGGCGCCCCTGTGCGTCCGACTCTTCGTCATCGTCGGCTCCTACGGTATAGTGTTCGGCTTTCTCCACGTCATTCCGCTGGCGCTGCCCTTGGGCGTCGTGGCGCGGGTGGCCTCGTTTCTGGTGGGGGCTGTCGTCGCGCTTGCGCTCTTCATCGTTACGCTCCGTCGCGGGCGCCCCGTGGACGTGTCGCTCATTTGGAACCGCTTCTACCGCTTCGTGTTCCCCGTGGTCTGCGTGGCGGCGCTCTTGGTTCCTCTCACCAACAGCAGCGAGTTTCTGCCGGCTCTTATCATGCAGGCCTGCGCCCTCTATTACTTCGATGCGCTGCTCGCCATGGCCTGCTCGGTCATCGGCCAGGCCATTAACGCCGCTCCGTCCCAGGTGTTCGGACGGGCCTTCCTCATTCGATCGATCGGCTTTCTGCTCGGCAATCTCGTCGGCAGCACGGTGTACGAGCGCGTAGTGCTGGATGCCGCGGCCTTCTCCGTCATCGGCACGGCGGTGTTCGTCCTGCTTGTGCTCGTCACCTTCAATATGAACTCGGAGAAATACGCCAAGACGGTTTGGGGCCTTCTGCCCCACGAGGATCCGCGCGGCCGCTACGAGCGCACCCGCGATGAGCGCTGCGCGGCTCTGGCGGATCAGTTCGGCCTGACCGAGCGCGAGGCCGAGGTGCTGCGCCTGCTCGCCCGCAACAAGCGTCCCCGCGAGATCAGCGACGTGCTGGTGGTGTCGGTGGCCACGGTGCGCTCGCACGTTCATGCCATTTACACGAAGACGGGCGTGCACTCGGCCACCGAGCTGGTGAAGCTTGTAGAATGTCCCCAGGACAAAAGCTAGAGAAGGGGATTGTTGTGGAAGAGGAGCGCGTGGAAGGTGCGGAGGGCGCCGCGGTCGTCGGCGAGCCGGAGAAGTGCAACACCGTTACGTTTGTGGGGGCCGACGGGATGGAGCAGAGCTTCCCGCTGGACTTCCTGCTGGAACGCGGCGCCATCGTGGCCAACCGCGTGAACGGCGAGGACATCATGAGCGTCATGGGCGCCACCAACCAGCTGTGGGTGCCGGGGCTGCCGGCCAAGTACTTCGTGCGCGACATCCGCGAGATCCGCTTCACCAACGAGGAGGTTCCCCCGGTCATCGGTCCGTTCGTCGACGACGGCCACGACTACACCAACCGTCCCAACGTGGCGGCGAAGGCCGAGTACGTGGGGCGCGTCAGCGAGCCCATGGAATTCACCGGCTGGGCCCATGACTTCGACAAGCGCATCATCGCGGTGGAGTTCTCGCTCGACAACGGCGTGCACTGGACCCGCTACGATCTGGAGGGTACGACGGCCGAGCGCTGGGTGTCCTGGACCTTCGCCTACACGCCTGAGGCCCCCGGCGCCTATCAGATGAAGGTGCGCTCGGTGAACGAGGACGGCGACGCCTCGCCCATCGCCGCCGTGCATACCTTCGAGGTGCTGTAGCCCTGCCCGCTCAAAGATAGAAGTTTTCAGAAGGTGCCTGATCGGGTGCCTTCTTTTTCATTCATCGTGTATCGTAAGGGCCGAGAGAAAAGCGCCCGGGCGGGGCGCCGGGTGCTGGGAGGAATCATGGCCTTCGTGGAATTTGCCGACGTGAGCAAGATCTACCAGATGGGCGAGGTGGAAGTGGCCGCCGTGCGCGACATGAGCTTCACCATTGAGCAGGGCGAGTTCGTGGTCATCGTGGGGCCTTCCGGGGCTGGCAAGACGACGCTTTTGAACATGCTCGGCGGCATGGACTCGGCCACCTCCGGCACCATCATGCTGGATGGCGCCCGCGTGAGCTCGTTCAACCGCAAGCAGCTCACCCAGTACCGCCGCCACGACATCGGCTTCGTCTTCCAGTTCTACAACTTGGTGCAGAACCTGACGGCCCGCGAGAACGTGGAGCTGGCGAGCCAGATCTGCCGCGACCCGCTTGACGCCGACGAGGTGCTGGCGGCCGTGGGCCTGGCCGACCGGGTGCGCAACTTCCCCGGACAGCTGTCCGGCGGCGAGCAGCAGCGCGTGGCCATCGCCCGCGCCCTGGCGAAGAACCCCAAGCTCCTTCTATGCGACGAGCCCACCGGCGCTTTGGACTACGAGACGGGCAAGGCCATCCTGAAGCTTCTGCAGGACACCTGCCGCGATACGGGGCGCACGGTCGTCGTCGTCACCCACAACAGCGCGTTCACCGCCATCGCCGATAGGGTCATCCACGTGCGCGAGGGCTCCGTGGCCGCGGTGGAACTGAACGAGGCGCCCCTGTCCGCCGACGTGCTGGAGTGGTAGCGTGAAGGCGTTCAACAAAGATATTGTCCGCTCCATCCGCCACTCGCTCGGGCGCTTTATCGCCATCGCCGCCATCGTGGCGCTGGGCTGCGGCTTCTACGCGGGGTTGCGCATGACGGCGCCGGACATGAAGCTGGCGGCCGATGCCTACTACGACGGCACCGATCTCATGGACATCCGCGTCGTCTCCACGTTGGGGCTCACCGAAGAGGACATCGAGGCCCTGCGCGATGTGCCTGGCGTCTCGGGCGTGGAGGCGGCCTATTCCGCCGATGTGCTGGCCACCCTGAACGACGAGCAGTACGTGATGCGCGTGCACTCGCTGTCGCCTTCGGCGGCGACGGCGGTGAAGACGGACGCGGGCGCCATCTCCTCCGATGACGCGAATTATCTCAACCGGCTCGATCTGGTGGAAGGCCGTTGGCCCACCTCGGCCAACGAGTGCGTCATCTTCAACGACCGCGTTATGAGCGGCCCCTCCTCGTTGGGGGACACGGTGACGGTTGATCCGTCGGTGGGCAACGTGCAGGACACGCTGGCGGAAACCGAGTTCACCGTGGTGGGATGCGTGCACTCGCCGCTCTACGTCAGCTCGACGTCCATGGGCACCTCCACCATCGGCTCGGGCACCATCGAGCAGTTCATGTACGTGCTGCCGGAGGCCTTCGATGCGGACATGCCCTACGTGGAGGCCTACGTCTCCGTGGAAGGGGCGGCAGAGCTTCCCGCCGACAGCGACGCCTACGACGATCGCGTGGCCGGCGTTGTGGCCGCCATCGAGGGCATCGCGCCGGCTCGGGAACAGGCCCGGGTGGATGACCTGAAGGCCGAGGCCCAGGCCGATTTGGATGAGGCGCGAGCGGAATACGAAAAAGAGGAGGCCCGCGCGAAGACCGAGCTCGCCGATGCCCGCGCCGAGTTGGATGCGGCCAAGGAGGAGCTGGACGAGGGCCAGCGCAAGCTGGATGCAGCCGCTTCCACGCTTTCTGCGAGCGAGAAGAAGATCAAGGACGGCGAGAAGGAGTACGCCCAGGGCACGGCATCGCTTTCCAAGCGCAAGGCCGACGCCGAGGCGCAGTTCGCCGAGGCCGAGCAGCAGATCGCCGCCAATGAGGCGAACCTCGCCGAGGCCAATGCGGCATTGCCGACGCTGCAGGACGCCCTGGCCCAGGCCGAGGCCGCCTTGCAGGTGCCGAATCTTCCCGCCGAGCAGCGCGCGGAGCTTGAGGCGACCCGCGCCGACCTGGAGCAGAAGATCGCCGACATTGCGGCTGCGGCGACGGCCTTGGAGGAGGCGAAGGCGCAGCTGGCGCAAGAGCGCGCCTCCGCCGACGCGCAGATCGCCGCGGCTCAGGCTCAGCTCGATCAGGCCAAGACGAGCGTCGAGGAGGGCAAAAAGCAGCTGGAGGAGGGCAAGGCCGAGTACGAACAGGCCAAAGCCGATCTGGAGGCGGGCCGGGCCGAGTACGAACAGGGCGTGGCCGACTACGACGCCGCTGCGGCCGAGGCCAACGAGGAGCTGGACAAAGCGGAGCAGGAACTCGCCGACGCCCAGAAGGAGATCGACGACATCGAGCCGCCGGATTGGCTCGTCATGGACCGCACGAAGAACTTCGGCGTGGTGAGCTTCGCCTCCGATGCCGATCGCATCGACGCCATCGCGTCGTTCTTCCCCTTCATCTTCTTCCTCGTGGCGGCGCTCGTGGCCCTTACCACCATGACCCGCATGGTGGAGGAGGAGCGCATGCTCATCGGCACCTTCAAGGCGCTCGGCTACTCGCGGGCGCGCATCACGTCGAAGTACCTCATCTACGCCGCCCTGGCCGCAGGGCTCGGCAGCGTTCTCGGCATCGCGGTGCTCTCCCAGGTGCTGCCCTGGGTCATCATGGAGGCCTACTCCATCGTCTACTACGTGCCCCGCGCCGCCATGCCCATCGACTGGCCCATCGCGCTCGCCGCGGCCGGACTCGGCATCGGCATAACGCTCTTGGCCACCTGGGCTGCCGCCGCGGCCACCCTGCGCGAGACCCCGGCCGCCCTCATGCAGCCGCCGGCGCCCAAGGCCGGCAAGCGCATTCTGCTGGAGCGCGTCGGGCCCCTGTGGCGCCGTCTCTCGTTCTCGTGGAAGGTGACGTTCCGCAACATCTTCCGCTACAAGCGCCGTCTCGTCATGACGTGCGTGGGCATTGCCGGCTGCACAGCGCTTCTGCTGACGGGCCTGGGGCTGCAGAATTCCATCAACGACATCATCGACGTGCAGTACGGCGAGCTGGTGGACTACAACGTCGTCATCTCCGAGAAGGACGATGCTGCAGATGACGAGCGCGAGGCTGCCGCCGCTCTTCTGGACGACGCTGAGAAGCTGCCCGTGGCCGTCCGCGCCACCGAGACCTCCATGATCGCCCAGGGCGCCGATGGCACCGAGGCCATGACAACCATTGTGGCGCCGTCCGACCCCGAGGCGTTCAAGGAACTGTGGCACTTCCGCACCCGCGAGGGCCACGATGAGGTGGGGCTGACCGATGCCGGCGCCATCGTCACCGAGAAGCTGGCGACCAAGCTGGGACTTTCGGTGGGCGACGCCATCGTGTTCGCCGAGCAGGACGATTTGGGCAACGCCACGGCGGCGACCTATTCCGTGCCCGTGACGGGCATCATCGAGAACTATATCGGCGATTTTGCCTTCATGACGCCGGAGACCTACGCGTGCACCTTCGGGGAGGAGCCGGACAACCTCACGGTGTACGCACGGGCCACCACCGACGAGGGGGAGCGTTCTGCGCTCTCCGAGGCCCTGCGCGCTACGGGGGCGGTGGACACCGTGGCCTTCAACGACGAGGTCATCGACTCTTACAAGCAGATGCTGCGCTCGGTGAACATGGTCGTGGTGGTGCTTGTGGTGGCGGCGGCCGCGCTCGCGTTCATCGTGCTGTACAACCTGACGAACATCAACATCACCGAGCGGGCCCGGGAAATCGCCACGTTGAAGGTGCTCGGCTTCACGCCCCGCGAGGTGAACGCCTACATCTTCCGCGAGATCGTGCTTCTGGCTATGCTGGGCGCGCTTGTGGGCCTGGGCCTCGGCGTGGTGCTGGAAGGCTTCGTCGTGGTGACGGCGGAAGTGGATCAGGTCATGTTCGGGCGCACCATTCACTGGGACAGCTTCGTCATCGCCTTCGTTCTCACCATGGTGTTCACCGCCGTCGTCATGCTCGTCATGCGCCCCAAGCTCGCCCGCATCGACATGGTGGAGAGCCTGAAGTCCAACGAGTAGGAAGAACCAGGGTGCCGTTTCGAAGGCGAGCCGCCTCTCGCGGTCGAAAAACCAGGGGCTCAAAGACTTAAGGCCCGATGGAGCAAGGGAGGCACGCACAACTCGGTGAGCCTGGCCATGTCCGCCGGTGGCGCGTCGCAGCCCTCTTTGAGCCAGCGGCTGAAGGCGGCGCGTTCCACTGAGGCGCACATCCAGGCGTAGTAGCAGTACTCGTCGGTGAACGCCAATTCGCGGTTTTCAAAGGTTTCCCGGAAGGCGGCGATACGGTTCTCGGCCACCGCGGCTGCACCCTCGTCACTGAACTTGCTTTGCGATGAGTTGGCGAAGAGAAGCCTTTGGCGCTCCATGAGCGTGTACCAGCGCTCGTAACCCTCGCGCCATGAAAGCGTCCGTCCTATGAGGTCGAGCGTAAACGTGTCGCAATGGAGGGCATACCATGAGCCAATAGCGTACTTCGACTCGAAGTAGCTGTAGAACGTCTGCCTTGAAATGCCGGCACGGCGACATATCTCGGTAACTGACAGAGCGCGAATCGGCTCGGTGACAGCCTCCACCACGCGCATACGCACATCGAATCCCCGGGGTTTCTCGATGTAGTGTACTTCCATAAAAAGCCCTCCTTTTCCCGCATGATACCCACGAAAGCGTGAACTTGTCCAGGCGATCTTGACGGTTTGCACCTTTTGTAAGGAGGTTCCTGACGGGTTGGGAAAACTGCCCGCTGACAGCGAGTCGATGAATTTGCCATGCTCTTCTCGTTCCGAATCATCTGAGGAGAGAGGAAAGGGAGTGGCAATGGACGACAACATGTTCGTTGGCGATTCGACTGCCTGTTCGCGACGTTCGTTCTTGAAGGGGGTCGGCGCCACGGCCGGCTTCACCCTCTTGGCGGGCGCGGGATTGGGGGCGACAGGGTGCGCCCCGCAGGAGGATAGCGCCAACTTGGCTGAAACGGGGCATACGGTTGTAACGCCCCGGGGCACCTACGAGGTGTACGAGACCGATATGCTCGTGTGCGGTTGCGGCTATGCCGGTATGTCGGCGGCGGCGAATGCCGCAAAGAGCGGCTTGAATGTTACGGTGGTCGAGAAGGGTCCGTTCGGCTCTGGCGGCGTGGCGGGCATGAACTTCGACTTCCTCACTACCTGGATCTACGATCCGAACTTCTATCAATTCGATTCCCAGATCGGGCCCGTGCTGAACCAAGAAGTGAATCTTGCCGCGCGCCGGTACGCAGAGGAGCGCAATGGGGCGAACCCCGCCTGCTCCGGCCAAGGTCAGCAGCTCGATCTCGAAGTTCTCAACAAAGGCCAGATGTTTCCCGAGCGCAACGAGGACGGAAGCTATCACATCTTCTCCGATATCGAGGCAGCCAAGATCTACATGGTAGAAGGCTCCTTCCCCCGCCATGAGACCGACCGTCTGACGGCGTCGCCGTGGCTGACCATCGCCGATCAGACCATGCTCACCGATCTTATCGTCAAAGACGGCGTGTGCCAGGGTGCCATGGGTATCCATTTGCCCACGGGAGCCTTCCGAGTGTTTCGTGCCAAGGCCACAGTGATGGCCACGGGCGGCACATGCTGGATTAACGGGTGGAACACTGTGGCGCCGCAGTCGGGCAGCGTGCCTGACAACACCTCCGACTTGGAGATGGCCGCCTTCCGCCATGGCGCCCCCATCGTGGATTCCGAATGGGCCGATTACGACCTCATCACCGTCTACCCCACGGGCATCTCCTGCGGGTACCCTGCCGGTCTCGGCGCCGACAGCATGTCGGTGGGCTATATCAAGGATCGCAACGGCGACCTATTCCTCGTGGACGAAGACGATCCCCTGAAGTATCAGAAGAGCCGCTCCCTGTTCCTGCAGACCGTGGGCCAGTGCATTGCCGACGGGCGCGGGTCGGACGCCGGCGGGGTCTACGTGGACTACTCGACTGAGGAGGCGCGCAGCCACATCCGCTACTTCTATCGCCGCAACATCGATCTGTTCCGCGATACGTTCGGCATCGATCCTACGAGCGATCTTATCGAGTGCGGCCTCGAGATGATTGAGCACCAGGGCAGCATTCTCACGGACGAGAAGGCCATGAGCCGCGAGTTCGCCGGCCTGTTCTGCGCTCGTGGCGGCGGTATGACCGGTGCGGCCGGAAGCCCCGGCGTGAGCCACAACTACCTGTACGGCAACTACGCCGCCCACTGCGCGGCCGAGTACGCGAAGACCGCCGAACTGGGAGAGCTCGACTTCTCCCTCATCGACGCCGAACGCGAGCGTCTTGAAGCCATTCGCATCAACGCGGATGGGGGAGATATGCGCCCTGTGACCATTCGACGGGCCATCCAGAACGCGGCGGGGTCCGCTATGGGCATCATCCGCACCACCGAGGCCCTGGAGGCGGCCCGCGACGAACTGGCGCGTATTCGCAAGGAAGACCTCCCGCGCCAGGCCGTGGGCAGCCCGTCGCTGGCCTACAACATGGAGTGGAAAGAGGCCATCGAGAACTACAACCTGCTCACCATTGCCGAGCTGTCCGTGCTCGCATCGCTGACGCGCGAGGAAAGTCGCGGCAGCTATTTGCGTCCCGAATTCCCCGGCCCGAGCGACGATTGGGCGTGCTCTTTGGCCATCTCGGGCTCCGAGGGCGCCTACGAGACCGCGAAAGTTGAGCTGCCGACCGTCGATTGGGAATCCATCGACTGGTCGACGGTGGCCTAATCCCAAGGAGGCATGCAATGAAAATTACCGTTACCCGCTTCGACCCCTCACAGGATGCATCTCCCTACGAGCAGAGCTTCGAAGTGCCCTACCGCGACAATATAACGGCGCTCGAGGCTTTGATGCACATCTACGAGAACGAAGAGCCCATCGCCTTTGACTATTCCTGCCACGGTCGCAGCTGCGGACGGTGCGCCATGATGGTGGACGGCGAGCCCAAGTTGGCCTGCATTACCCCTTTGACCGACGGGGCCCACGATATCGCTCCGCTTGAGGGCTACCCGGTGCTGCACGACCTCATCGTCGACAAGACCCAGCGCCATCTGGCCACTTCGGCGCGATACAACCGCGTGCGCTTCGATGACATGAACCGCGACGAGATCAACCAGTTCGACATGGGCGCCCAGGAGAAGGTGTACTCCATTGAGTGGTGCACTCGCTGCGGACGGTGCAGCTCGGTTTGCCCCGCCATGCAGACGAGCGCGGACTACGTGGGGCCCATGACGATGCTCGCCACGGCCTACCGGTACTATGATCCCTACGATCAGGCCGATCGCGTGGTGCAGGCCGTTCAAGACGGATTGTACCGGTGCATCCTGTGCGGCCAATGCACCGAGGTCTGCGACTCGCCGGAAATCGATCATCTGACCTATTGGAACGACCTGCGCGCGGCGGCGGAGCAGCGCGGCTTGAAGCCCCGTTACGCCAAATAGGCTTGTCTCTATGAGCGCGTGCTGCTCAGAATTCCGATAAGCCCAAGATAATGCGCCCCCGGATTCATCTTCGGGGGCGCTGTCTTTTGTCTCGCAATGCGAAACGGGCGTTTCTGGACCTGTTAGGTTCGGATCGTCCTCAGAATTTGCTGCCGCAGACTGCCTTGCGCAGCGCGGGCGGAACCAGCCCGCAAACAAGCCGCGCCATATCCTCGGGTGCACGCTCCATTCCGCTGTCGATCCAGGTGGCGAAGGCCTTGTTGAAGCAGTTCGCGTACATTTCCGCGTAGAAGCGCAAGTCACCGTCTACGATACCGCCGTTGAGGGCGATGGTCTCACAGAAGATGTCTGCCCGTCGCGCGTCCGCTCGGTGCCGACTCGAGCGCGACTCCTTGCTCGAGGTGAAATGCCGCAGCGTCTCGCGCTCGTCGTGCAGAAGGCTGAAGAAGTCCGAGAAGCCCTCCTCCCAAGTGAGTGACCGTCCGATTTCGGAGATGGTGGACCGATCGCATTCCGTGGCGAACCAGTAGGGAATATCGAACTTCGAATCGAAGTATCGGTAGAACAGTTGGCGTGACACATCGGCTTTGGCACAGATGGCTGCGCAAGTGAGCTCGTCGATGGGACGATCGACGGCATGCATAATGCGCAGCCGTGTTTCCACTTGCTTTGAGAGGGGGAATACTTGTCGTCTCATGAGACCGTCCCATCAGGTGTCGTCGGTCTGCGGTCGAGCTTGTTGACATAGGACATCGATTGTCAACAAATGCTTTACCACCAGGTCGTTTAAGCAATTTCATGTTACCACACTTGCGACTTTGCACACTTACAAACCAGGTGTCAGAGCTCCAGAATATGAAGGCAGCAAGGCACTGAGAGAGAGGGTGCCAAATCATCGAGAAAGGGGTACGGTAATGGCAACTCACGAATACGATGCAGTCATCATCGGATCGGGTCACAACGGTCTGATCGTTGGCAATTATCTTGCTATGGCGGGTCTGAGCGTATGCGTGCTGGAGGCCAACGACATGATCGGCGGATGCACCACCACGGTCGAGTGCACGCTTCCGGGATTCAAGCACGACATCGGTTCGGTGGCGCTTGGGGCCATCCAGTCGAATCCTGTCTACGCCAATGACGAGCTGGGCATCCGCGAGAAGTACGGTTTTGAATTCATCGACACGAAGAAGAACGGTGCCACCCTCTATCCCGATGGCACCGGTGTCGTGGAGGATGGCGACTTGGCCCACGAGCTCGCGCAGATCGCCGCTTATTCGCCCGAAGACGCCCAGGCTTACGGACAGTTCATCCAGGAGAAGGCCCGGCTGCTGCCCCTGATTTCCACAGGTATGTCCACTTGTCCTCCTCCGATGGGGCTGTTCGTCAACCAGCTGAACTCCACGCCCGAAGGACGCGACCTGTTCAAATCCATGTCCATGTCCGCCCTGCAGATGGCTCGCCAGTGGTTCAAGCATCCCAAGACGATCTCCCATGTGCTGAAGATCTCCACGGAGGTTATGGTGACGCCGGAAGATGCCGGCAGCGCCATGTGGATGATGTTCGTGACCGTGGGCAACGCCTTCCGTTCGGGCTCGCTGCCTAAGGGTGGCTCCATCGCCCTTCCCAATGCCCTGGCCGCAGCCCTGAAGGATCGTGGCGGTGAGATCATTCTTAACAAGAAGGTTGTCAAGATCAATGTGGAGGATGGTCGCGCGGTGAGCGTGGAGACGGCCGATGGCGATACCTATGTCGGTACCAAGGCCATTATTTCCAACGTGGACGCTCGCCGCGTCTTCCTCGAGATGGTGGACGGCTACGAGCTCGACCCCAAATTCAAGCGCGATCTCGAGCAGATTATCCCGGCTCCCATGTCCGGGGTGATGCAGGCGGTGGCCATCGACGATGCACCCCACTACAAGGCCGGTCCCGAGTTCGATGACGCCGTCGTTGTAGAGCCTATCCCCGAGAACTTCCAAGATCTGCTCGATGGCTATCGCGCCATGGTGGAGGGTCGCCTGCCTGAGAAGCGGTCGCTTTGCCCCGAGTCGCTCGTGCCGTCGCTGTTCGATCCGGAGCGGGCGCCGGAGGGCAAGCACGTACTGTATCTGTGGCAGCTCGCCCCGGCCGGTGTGGGCGAGGAGGGGATGGATTGGTGGAAGAACCATCCCGAGGAGGTCGAGCAGTTCGCGCGTGACATCCGCGAGCACTTCTTCAGCTACACCAACAACCTCAGCGAGGATAACGTGCTCGCCTACAAGGTGTTCACGCCCGACTTCTACAGTGAGTGGAACGACAACATCATCGACGGCAATATCACAGGTCCCGGTGCCTATCTCTTCCAGAGCTACGCCTATCGACCGTTGCCGGAGATTGGCCAATTCCGCACGATGATCGACGGTCTGTATCTGACGGGTATGGGTACGCACCCGGGCGGCGCGGTCACCGGCGGCGGCCGCGGCACCGCCCAGATCATCCTCGACGATTTGGGCTTCGACTGGGACGACGTTCTCGACAACAAGTAGGGAATGGCCAGCATTCTGAGATAAGGTTCCATAGCCGCGGGGGATGTTGCCCCGCGGCTATGGAGAGCGATGAAAGAGGAACGATCTATGACAGCGATTCTTAATTCTCTCGTCACCGTGCTGGGGGCGTGGCTCGTCGTGTCTCCGTATTTGCTGGGGACGCGGGGTGTGGCCCTGGCTATCGCGATTGCGGCGGGGGCGATAGCTCTCGTCCTGTCTATCGTTGCCATCAAGCAGGAGGCTTATAAGCCCACGCTCGACTACGTGCTTTGTGCCCTGGGAATCGCGCTTGCACTGTGGGGCATTGTCGGCTGGATTGCGGGCCTGGGGGCCGGTTTGAGCGAGATCATCGTCGGTGCGCTTGTTGCGGCCCTCTCGTTCGGCGCAACACGTTTCGCCCATACCTACGCGGGTGCGTCGTTCTACGATCGCGGGGGAGCGCCTATGGTGGACGTTCAGAGCCTGCGCATGAAAGACGGTACCATCCTCATGAAGGCTTTGCTGTTGCAGTCGATGCCGTCGACGGTCTATATCAAGCCCGAGGAGGTCTGGAAAGTTCTCACGATGGTTCCCTTCGACTTGATTAAGCAGATGCCCGTCTTCTTGTATCAAGGGTACAAGGCCTGTAAGAGCAAGGGCGATGCGGCAAAGGGGATGGAGGGCAACTAGCTCTGTTGTCGTAACGGGCGCTGCGATGGGCGGCGGCAGGACGTTGGTCTTGCCGCCGCCCTTTCGTTTTCGCTCTCTTCGCATCGCTGCTCCGCTATTTTGTGGGCTTCGCGGTGTGCACGGATCGCGCGGTGCGGCCTGTGCTACCATAGCGCCCAAACCTTTGAGGGGCCGGCGCAGGGTCGGCCCCCGTTCATGAAGAAGGAGAAGCGAACCGTGAAAGTAACCGAGAAAAAGCTCGCCGACGGCGTCATCAAGCTCGACTGCGAGGCCACGGCCATCGAGGTGAACAACGCCCTCAAGGAGGCCGCCGAGGCCTTCGCCATGCAGATGGGCGTGCGTCCCGCGCCGGGCAAGTCCATCGAGGAGCTGGCGCGCGAGCAGCTGGGCATCGCCGATCTGGACAAGATCATCGAGCCCAACGCCATCGAGGTGCTCGTGCCTCGGGCGCTCGATCGCCGCAACCTCGTGCCGGCGTTCCCTCCCAAGGCCACGCCCACGGTGAAGTTCGAGCGCGGCAAGAAGTTCACGTTCACCCTGAACGTCACGGTGAAGCCCACCTACGAGCTGACCTCCTACGAGCCGGTGGAGATCACGGTGCCCCCCTTCACCTTCGACGAGACTCCCATCAACCAGCAGCTGGAGGAGATCGCCAAGAACTCCGTCACCTACGTGGTGGCCGATGCCAAGCCGCTTACGGCGGGGGACGCCTGCTCCATCGCTATGAAGTGCTTCGACGACGGCGAGGAGATCAAGGCGCTCACCTGCGAGGATCGCACCTACCTCATGGGCCGGGGCTACATGCCCGAGGGATTCGATGAGGCGCTCATCGGCATGGAGCCGGGCCAGACCAAGGAGTTCACCTTCGAGGCCCCCTTGGGCACCGAGAACGGGGAAGTGGTGAACAAGCCCATCTCCTGCACGGTGACTGTGAAGGAGATTCAGCAGGAGGTCGTGCCGGTCATCGACGATGCCTGGGTGAAGGCGAACATGCCCATGTTCGCGAGCCGCGAGGCGCTCGTCGCCGATATGCGCCGCGTCTTCGAGGCCCAGCAGCGCGAGGCCTACGAGGGCTACGTGCAGCAGATAGCTGTGGGCCAGCTCACGCGCCGCTTCGAGGGCCGCATCGCCGACGAGATCTATGAGGCCACGCGCGACCAGCTCATGCAGAACCTGCGCATGGAGCTTCAGCAGGCCGGCATGACCTGGGAGCAGTTCGTGGCCCAAAACGGCGGCGAGCAGCAGTTCGGCATGATGCTCATGATGCAGACCCGCGAGGTGCTGGTGCAGGGCTTCTGCCTGGACGCGGTGTACCGCCACGAGCGCCTGACGCTGACCGACAAGGATCTGGAGGATGCCTGCCTGGGCATGAATCCCCAGGGCAATCCCAAGATGATGCGCCAGCAGCTGGAGGACTCGGGTCGCGGCTTCGCTCTGCGCGAGACGGCCGAGCGCCTGAAGGCTGCCCGCTTCGTGGCCTCCCAGGCGAAGATCACCGTAGCCGACGCTCCCGCCTCTCCTGCCGCCGACGCTTCCAAGGCCGAGTAGCTTGGCTCGCAAGAACCAGCAGAAGCATGCCTCGAAGCCGGCTCCGCGCCCCGCGGTGCCGGCTTCGGCGTTCCTGCCCACCACCCGGGCCGAGGCCGATGCGCGCGGCTGGGATACGGTCGACTTCGTCTACGTTTCCGGCGACGCCTACGTGGATCATCCCTCGTTCGGGAGCGCCATCATCACGCGGGTGCTGGAGTCCCACGGCTACAAAGTGGGCTTCATCGCCCAGCCCGATTGGAACGACCCGGAAAGCGTCGCGGTGTTCGGCGAGCCGCGGCTGGGATTCCTCGTGTCGGCGGGCAACATGGACTCCATGGTGAACCACTACACGGTGAACAAGAAGCGCCGCCGCGACGACGCCTACACGCCGGGCGGCAAGGGCGGCGCGCGCCCCAACCACGCGGCCGTGGTCTATTCGAACCTCATTCGCCGCACCTTCAAGGAAACGCCTATCATTTTGGGCGGCATCGAGGCGAGTCTGCGCCGGCTCGCCCATTACGACTACTGGTCCGATTCCCTCAAGCGCTCCATCTTGCTCGATTCCGGGGCCGATCTCATCTCCTACGGCATGGGGGAGCGCTCTATCGTCGAGATTGCCGATGCCCTCGCTGCGGGCCTTTCCGTGAGCGATCTCACCTTCATCGACGGCACGGTGTTCCGCACGCGCTCGCTGGAACACGTGGTCGACTACGAGATGCTGCCCAGGTGGGAAGAGGTTTCGGGCGACAAGCGTGCCTTCGCGGAGAGCTTCGCCGCCCAGTACCGCGCGAGCGACCCGGTGACGGGCGCCCGTTTGGTGGAAGCGTACCCCCACGGCGTGTACGTGGTGCAGAACCCGCCGGCTGCGCCGCTTACCCAAAACGAGATGGACGCCGTCTATCGCCTGCCCTATGCGCGCACGTGGCATCCTTCCTACGACGAGGCCGGCGGCGTGCCGGCGCTTTCCGAGGTGAAGTTCTCACTCACTTCCTGCCGCGGCTGCTTCGGCGAGTGCGCCTTCTGCGCACTCACCTTCCATCAGGGGCGCATCGTCACGGGCCGCTCCCACGAGTCGCTGCTCGAGGAGGCCCGCGTCATGACCCAAGACGCCGACTTCAAGGGGTATATCCACGATGTGGGCGGTCCCACGGCCAACTTCCGCGGGCCGGCCTGCGCCAAGCAGCGCACGCGAGGCGCCTGCACAGACCGCCGCTGTTTGGGCGCGAAGCCCTGCCCGGCGATGAAGGCCGATCATCGCGACTACACGGGTCTTCTGCGCAAGCTGCGGAAGCTGCCCGGCGTGAAGAAGGTGTTCGTGCGCTCGGGCATCCGCTTCGACTACGTCATGGCCGACCCCGATCCCGACCGCACGTTTCTGCGCGAGCTGGTCGAGCACCACGTATCCGGCCAGCTGCGCGTGGCGCCCGAGCACGTGTCCGACACGGTGCTCGCCGCCATGGGCAAGCCGCCTCGGGCCGTCTACGACGCGTTTTGCGATGCCTTCGAAGAGGCCAACCGCGCCACGGGCAAGAAGCAGTTCGTCGTGCCCTATCTCATGTCGTCGCATCCGGGCAGCACGTTGGCCGAAGCCATCGAGTTGGCCGAGTACGTGCGCGACATGGGCTTCAACCCCGAGCAAGTGCAGGATTTCTACCCCACGCCCTCGACGATTTCCACGTGCATGTACTACACGGGCCTCGATCCGCTCACCATGGAACCCATTTACGTGCCGAAGACCTCGCATGAGAAGGCCCTGCAACGGGCGCTCATCCAGTACCGCAACCCCGCCAACTACGATCTGGTGCGCGAGGCACTCGTGAAGGCCGGGCGGACCGACCTCATCGGCTGGGACGAGCAGTGCCTCATCCGTCCCAAGCGCCCCAAGAAGCGCGATGCGGACGGCGGCGCCCCGAAAGGAAAGGGGAGGGGCGCTAAAGAGCGCGGTTCGTTCGGCAAGGGAAAGAACGCCAAAGGACGTGTCTCGTCTGAACGGAGCAGAGGTGCGGTAGGTGCCGCTTCGAAACCCCAGCGAGCCGGCAAGCCCCCGAAGGCCAACGGCCGCAAAGGCGGCATCCGCAAGGGCCGTTAGAGCCGTTCCTCCAGCGACGCGCGAAGGGCGGCGATGGTGCGAATGCCCATGGGGCTGCGAAGACCGTCCCCGAGCAGTGCCTCCAGCATCTTGGTGGTCTCCTCGGCGATGTCTGTGGCGCAGGCGAGGCCCTGCGAGGTGAGCGCGATTTCGATCTCCCGTTTGCTGGCGCAGGCGATGCGGGTGACGAGGCCCGCGTCCGTGAGGCGCGAGAGCGCTCGCGAGAAGGTGGGGGCGTCTAGGCAGAGGTGGCGTCGCAGCTCTTTGGCCGCCGTGCGCCCGCTGCTTCCCAAGGCCAAAAGCAGATGGCCCTGGGTGGCGCTCAGGTGCTGCTTACGGCACAGACGGCTGAAATTGAGGGCCGTTTGCTGGCAGGCGATGATGAAGGCGCTGTCCCCGCGCACCAGATCGCCCATCATCCGCTTCTTGTTGAGCCGCACGCAGGCTTCGAAGAAAAGCTGCAGGGCCTGTGTCCGCTCGTTGCCCTGGAGGGGGTCCAAGGCGCTTTTGGCCGCGGTTATCAGACTTTGGTCGAGGGACGCGAGGAGCCGTTGGCCGGCGGGTGTTATGGCGAGAGGGGAGTATCGGTTGTCATCGTCGCAGGTTCGCTTCTCAAGGGCTCCCTTCCGCACGAGCTGAGCGGCGCAGGCGGCCACCGTGGTATAGTTGAGCCCGAGCGTCGCGGCGGCCGTCGCCGCGGACTGCTGGGGGCGTTCGCTGATGAGCAGCAGTAGCCAGAACTGGTTGATGGTGGCGCCGCGCTCGGCCCGAAGCGTGCCGACGATGGCGCGCATCCATTGGTCGAAAATTAGGACTGTCTCCGAGGCTTGCGCCCAATCGTCTCTCTCGTTGTCCATCGCCCCTCCTTTTTTGCGTATCGTCCATGATACGTCGGCTGCGGCGTTTCGGGGATATGCTCCAAACGCTCAACGGTTCGCCGCGCGCTTCGGTGTCGTCTCGTCAACAGTTGCTCTAGCGGCGCAACTTTTGCCACGCTTCCGTTTCCTCCGTATTCTTCGGCCCGTCTGATCCCGATCGAAAGGAGAAAGAGGGATGGGAAGCAAGCAAGGGGAGAACACGCCTCGCAGCATGGACCGGCGCTCGTTTTTCAAGCTGGGCGGCCTGACTGCGGGCGCGGCGGCGCTGACGGGCGGCATGCTGGCCGGCTGCGCGCCGCAGAACCCGACCGAGATGGCCCAGACGGGCGGAGAGAACGAGACGGTGGCCGCATCGGTGCCCTACGCGGTCTACGACACCGACATCCTCCTCATTGGCGGCGGCTTCGGTGCCAGTTTCGCTATGCAGGAAGCTTGCAAGGCTGGCAAGAATATGTTGGTGATCGATAAAGCGCCCTATGGCTTCGGAGGCGCTTTCGGCATGAGCTTCGACATCATGCAAACGTGGGTTCCCGGCGCTTATTATGAGACCGAGGAGGAGGTGCCCGTTGCTACGAAAATTCGTAACGATAGCCTCTACCGCAAGACGGGCGTCCAGAACGAGGTCGAGCTGAATCCCGATGTGGTCGTCGCTAACTGGGGCGAGATCCTTTCGGCACGCAACGAGGACGGAACTCCTTTCTATATCTACGATTTCCCGACGACGCGCGGTTTCGAGCATTCCATGACGCGTCACTGGTCCGATTATTTCCGCTCCAAGGACTACGTCACGGTTCACGACCGCACGATGATCACCGACCTCATCATCGAGGACGGCCGCTGCCTGGGCGCCGTGGGCCTGCACCTGCCCACGGGCGAGTACCGTGTTTACCGCGCGAAGGTGACGCTGTCGGCCACGGGCGGCTGCACCCAGTTCTACGGTTGGAACTCCACCTCGGCGACAACGAACAACGTGCTCGACAATACCGCCGATGTGGAGATGGCCCTCCTGCGCCATGGCGGCAAAATCGCCAACGCCGAGTTCGGCAGCTACGACATGATGGGCGCCTTCCCGCGCAGCTTCACGGCTTCGGAGGGCTCCATGGTCGGCGCTGACAGCGTGCATTCAGGCGACCTGATGGATTCCGAGGGAACCTACCTGAAAGACTACCCCGAAATCGCCGAGAAGGAGTACCTGACCACCCAGTCGGGCGTTATGCAGGCGGTCGACGTGGTGGTGCGTGCTGGCAAGGGCAGCGAGAACGGCGGCGTGTACCTGGACTGCAAGCAGGAATCCCTCTCCACCATGCGATGGATGTACCAGCGCAATGCCCAGCTGTTGAAGGAGAAGTTCGGCTACGACTTCACTGCCCAGCCGACCGAGGTGGTACCCGAAATGTACGAGCACGGCGGTGAACCCATCACCGATGACAACGCCATGTGCGTTGATGCCGAGGGTCTGTTCTGCGTTCGCGCCAACGCCGGCAGCGAGGGCGGCATGATGAACATTACCAATCGTCGCATGGGCCGTTACGCCATGAAGAGGGCCTTGGAATATCTGGCGGCCTATGAGGAGCCCGCATCCGTGACCTACGAAGGAGTGGCGGCCGAGATCGCCCGTCTCGAGGATTTGCGGACGCGCACCGTGGACGATCCGCTGCGCCCCATCACCGTGCGCCGCAACATTCAGTACGCCTGCGCCGAGGCCGCTCGTCCCGTGCGTCCCACCGATGTGCTGGAGACGGCCAAAGCCGAGCTCGACCGCATTATGGCGGAGGATATTCCCCGCATGGCGTGCGCCGACGACAGCTTGGTGCAGAACGCCGACTGGAAGGACGCCATCGAGGTGGTGAACCTGCTTGATATCGCTCGACTGACCGTGGAGGCATCGCTTGCGCGCGAGGAGAGCCGCGATGCGTTCATCCGCCCCGACTTTCCTGAGACCGATGACGAGAATTGGAAGTGCGCGCTGGCCTACACGCGCGCCGAGGACGGCAGCCTGTCCTGCGAGAAGATCGCTTACTAATCGGTGCCATTCTGCGAGTTCCAAGGAGATAGACCATGAAGATAACTGTTAAGCGCTACGATCCCTCGAAGGACAATGCTCCCTATGAGACCACCTACGAGGTTCCCCACGATGACGAGTACATGACGCTTTTACAAGCCCTCGTGTACATTCACGAGAACGAGGAGCCGCTGGCCTTCGACTTCTCCTGCCGCGGGCGCATGTGCGGCCGCTGCGCTATGATGCTCGACGGCGAGCCTGTACTCGCCTGCGTGGAGCCCCTGCCTGATGGCTCGCACACGGTCGAGCCGCTTGCGGGCTTGCCGGTGGTGAAAGACCTGGTAGTGGACAAGAGTCAGGTGCAGGAGAAGATCGCCGAGACCTATAAGCGCGTGCGCGTGGCCCCGCTGACCGAAGAGGATCTCCAGACCTACAATATGGAAGACGCCGATGAGCTGTTCGGCATCAATTACTGCGCTCGCTGCCAGGTGTGCACGGCAGGCTGCCCGGCCCGCGCCATAAACCCCGACTACATCGGGCCCTCCCATATGCTGGCCGTGGCCTTCCGCCACTTCGATCCCTACGACCAGGCCGACCGTATCGTGGAGGCCGTCCAGGGCGGGCTGTGGGATTGCACTATGTGCGGCACGTGCACGGCCCATTGCAACCAGCTCGAGATCGATCATCTTGCCATTTGGCAGAAGCTGCGCGATGCCGCTACTGAGCGCGGCCTCGTGAAACAGGACTAAGGTGACGAGGCGCGCGGCAGGCCTCGCGTGACCACGCATCGGCCAGGATGCGGCCGACCGTGCCCCGTCTCGTTTTCACGATCAACTCCGGAGGCCCTTTCGTTCCCCTCCCTCCAAAGGGCCTCGTCTTTCCCATGGCAGCGCCCCTCGCGATCCCCCTCGCGAGGGGCGCTGCCGCTCGTCACCCGTTTACGCTCTCTGAAAGAGATGGCGCCGCAGCCCTCAGCCCTCAGCCCTCAGCCCGCAGTCCGCAGTACGTAGCCCGCAGCCCGAGGGGTCATTTTGCCGGTCGATGGAAGGTTTGGGGGCGTTTTCGCGCCCCGAGCTACGGGTCGCCGGTTCTTCTGACGAAAACACAAAGCTCTGAACAAGGGCTTCTCTTTGGCAAAGAACGTCAGGGGAGCGCGAACCCGTAGCCGGAGGCGCCCTAATGCCGCAAAGCGCGAAGTCGACTGGCAAAATGCCCCCTCGGGCTGCGGCGCTCTTTTTTGCGTTGTCGCAGGGTCTCGTGCTGCCGCGCTCTCTTGTAGTTTTCGGTGCTCGAATCGGCGCTCCTGCTCTCTGCTGTCGAGTTGGTCGATGTCGCCTTGGCAAAAACGCCCCGTTTGGTACCTCCAAGCGGAAAAGGGGCGACAATATCGAGGAGTTTGGTATCCTTTTCGGCCAACATGCGCGGTTTGATACCCGCCTTATGGCGAGAACGGAGGTTTGGTACCTGCGAAGCACTCACACGGCTTTCGTGACCTGGGCTTTCTTCGGGCGTTGGGGACCAAATCGCCGATCTTGGCAGAAAACGGGGTACCAAATCGCCCAATTTGCCGATCTTGGGGCGAAAAAAGCGCTCGGGGATACCAAACCCCGCGATTCTGCCCGAGGCTCGCACCTTAAAGGTGCCAAACCCCGCGATTCTGTCTGCGGGGTCGCATCGCGAGGGGGCCAAACCTGCGATCTCGACGTTCGGCCCCGCCCCGAGGCAAGTGTGCGGGAAATGTGACGGTTGGCCGCTTGTCGAAAAAGTTCTTGAGGCGGTTGCCCCCCACCCCTATAATGCTTCTTTGCGTCTGTGTGCCCAGCGATGGATACACCCGGGCGCGTGGCAAGACGGCGTCGCAGCGTAGAGCCTCCATCTGCGCCGGTCGGCAATCGCCTGGCCACTACCGTAGGGGAGGTTCCGGTGTGCGGAGAGGCGCGCGAGCGGAAACTCCAAAGGAAAGGGGCGAACGTGTCCCGCTGGTTGCCGTTACCGGCCGGCGAGCGCGGAAGCCCGAAGTCAAGAAAGGTTGTTACTGTGGGAATCAAACAGTACAAGCCGACGAGCCCCGGCCGACGTTTCCAGACGGTCTCCGACTTCTCGGAGATCACCACGTCCAAGCCGGAGAAGTCTCTTCTGGCCCCGAAGCCGAAGAAGGCCGGTCGCAACTGCTATGGCCGCATCACCACCCGTCACCAGGGCGGCGGCAACAAGCAGCGCTACCGCATCATCGACTTCAAGCGCAACAAGGACGGCGTGCCCGCCAAAGTTGCCACCATCGAGTACGATCCCAACCGCTCGGCCCGTATCGCTCTGCTGCACTACGTTGACGGCGAGAAGCGCTACATCATTCACCCGAAGGGCCTGAAGGTGGGCGACATCGTGGTCTCCGGTCCGGAAGCCGACATCAAGCCGGGCAACGCTCTGCCCCTGGCGAACATCCCCGTCGGTACGCTGATCCACAACGTGGAGCTGCAGCCGGGCAAGGGCGCCGCTATCGCCCGTTCCGCCGGCACCTCCATCCAGCTCATGGGCAAGGAGGGCAACTACGCCATCCTGCGCATGCCCTCTTCCGAGATGCGCCGCGTGCTCATCACCTGCCGCGCCACCATCGGCGAGGTGGGCAACGCCGAGCACTCCAACATCAAGATCGGCAAGGCCGGCCGCAAGCGCTGGATGGGCGTTCGCCCCTCTGTCC
>ENA-OUPA01000518-OUPA01000518.1-human-gut-metagenome-genome-assembly--contig:-NODE-518-length-25492-cov-8.52758_pt1 | contig 25492 bp, 19 predicted proteins | sample MGYA00237939_ERZ548770 | MGnify/ENA primary metagenome ERZ548770 (study PRJEB26490, sample SAMN05356877) | human gut metagenome | biome: terrestrial biome; feature: human-associated habitat; material...
TCTGCGCCTCGTCGAGGATGATGAAGCTGTCGTCGAGCGTGCGGCCGCGCATATACGCCAGCGGCGCGACCTCGATATTGCCGCGCTCGAGATACTTCGCGTAGGCGTCCGCGCCGAGCATCTCGAAGAGCGCGTCATACAGCGGGCGCAGGTAGGGGTCGACCTTGTTCTGCAGGTCGCCGGGCAGAAAGCCCAGCCGCTCGCCCGCCTCGACCGCCGGACGCGTGAGGATGATGCGGTTGACGCGCTCGGCGCGAAACGCCGCGACCGCCTCCGCCACGGCGAGGTATGTCTTGCCCGTGCCGGCGGGGCCGACGCCGAGCGTGATCGTGTTTTGCTCGATGGCGTCCAGATATGTGCGCTGGCCGAGCGTCTTTGCCTTGATGGGCTTGCCCTTGGCCGTGATGCACACCACGTCGCCCGCAAGCTCCTGAATCTTCTGCTCCCGGCCCTCGCGCACGAGACGGAAGATGTAGCGCACGTTCTGCTCGCCGATCTCCTCGCCCTTGGCCGCCAGCGACAGCAGGCCGGCGATGGCCTTTTCGGCATAGAGCACGTTCTCGGCCTCGCCGGTGATATGGATCTGCTCGTCGCGATCGGTCACGCGCACATTGTATTCGGTCTCGATCATCCGCAGGTTCTGGTCAAACGACCCGAACACGCTGATGACGTCCTCCATTCTGTCAACTTCCATGGTTTTTTCAATCATCTGCTGTAGTCCCTTCCCCGGCCGGCGGCCGAAGCTGTAAAAATTCCGCGTCCGGCGTCGCCTGCGCGCGGCCGATCTCCTGCTCGCACTCGGCCGTGAGCGTCACGGTCAGCACGCCGCCGGTGACCTCCGCCGCCGTTTCATAGGAAATGATCGCGCCATCGTCACCAATCGTCTCACGCAGCTGCTGCAGCAGCGCCTGCTCGAGCGATGCGCGCGCCGCGTCCTCCGAAACCGGCGCGTCCGCCGTCCGATACGGCTGCACGCGCTCGCGCACCAGCGAAAACGGCAGTGTGAACACGCCCCGGATCGCAAAAGGATATTCATGAATGATTTTATCACATTCCGCGTCCGAAATTCCACTGTTTTGATAAAAATTGATCCGCTTTTTCCCCGCGCGCAGCGCCCAGCGTGTGTGCGCGCCGTGCGCGGACTGTTTTTCGGCCTCCGTCAGGGCGATCTGCCCCGTCAGCACCTGCCGCGTGCGCGCACGGATATCGGCACGGGCGCACACCGGGCGCACCCCGCCGCCGAGGTCCGTGACCGCGCCGGACACAAGCACGTCGCCCGGCTCCACCGCCGCGCCGGGCGCGACGCGCGCCTCTCCCGCGTAGACGTCCATGCTCAGGATGACCCCGGTCGCGGAGGCGTAAATGCTCACGGGCGTGTCGTCCGGCGTGATGTCCGGCAGGGGCTGCTTTTCGCGCACGATCACCTCGGCGCGGCTGCCGTGCACGTTCACGGTGAGCCAGCGCAGCTCCGGCAGGCGCAAGACCATGTCGTTGCGCACCAGATCGTTCGACAGCGCGGGCCAGTACGTGCCCGGGCGCACGCCGCACTCGTCCAGGCAGCGCAGGATCTGCCCGGTCGTGAGCGTCTCGTTGCCGGTCACGTCGATGCGCCAGATGAACAGTGACGATGTCAGCAGCACCATCACCACCGCCAGCAGCCCCGCGCACGCGCCCCGGTAGCGCGCCGCGCACCGCAGCAGCTGCGGCAGGCCGCGGCGGTAGAGCGTTTTCACCTCGCACTGGCTCCGGCGCGCCAGCTCCGTCACCATATCCGCGCAGCGCGCGCGCACCGTGATGCGCAGCGTATAGGCGTCCACCGGCTCGGACGCCGTGCAGGCGATGCCCGCCGCTGCGCACGCATTGAGCACGCGCTCCGGGTGCACGCCGCTCACCTCCAGCCGCACATAGCCGCAAAGGGCCAGGATCCACCGCGTCAAACCCATCACCTCACGCAAACTCGGCACACGCGATCGTGCCGGAGATCAGCAGCGCCGTGCTGTCCATGGCCACGAGCTGCAGGTTCGTGCCGCGGATGCACACGCGCACCCGCCCGCCATCGACCACGATGCACTCATGGCTGTATTCGAGCAGACCGCAGTGGTTTTCCACCAGCGCGCGGCGCCGGCCGGTCACGGTCAGCTTCGGCACGCCGGCCACGGATTCCGCCGGCAGGTCCAGCCGCTCCGCGATCTCGAGCGGAATATCTGACAGCCGCTTCACCGGCTCACCCCCTTCGCTGCAAGCCATTTTATGCGCCCGCAGGCAAGTTTAGGCCGGGACAGGCATACAAATGCACGAGAATGTATTTCCGGGAGGGATGCTGGTGGAAGGCAAACGGGGCAATTACATCGCGCTCGCAGCGACGCTGACGGCGCTCGGCGCGCTGCTGCTGTGCTCGCAGGCGGCGCTCGAGAGTGCGCGCGCGGGGCTGGCGCTCTGCGCGCAGATGATCGTGCCGTCGCTGCTGCCGTTTTTTATCCTCTCATCGCTGCTGCAGCAGCTCGGGCTGCCGGGCATCCTCGGCAGGTGGCTCTCCCCCGTGACGCAGCGGCTCTTCGGCATCGGCGGTGCGGGCGCGTCGGCGCTGCTGCTGGGCGTGACGGGCGGGTACCCGCTCGGCGCGGACGCCGTGGCCCGGCTGCGGCGCAGCGACGCGCTCACGCGCGAGCAGGCAGAACGCGCGCTCGCGTTCTGCAACAATTCCGGCCCGGCGTTTCTCGTCGGTGCGGCGGGCGTGGGCGTGTTTCACAGCGCGGGCTATGGGCTGCTGCTCTACGGCGTGCACGTGCTGTCCGCCGTGATCGTTGGCATGCTCTTTGCCCCGCGCAGCGGCGGTTTTCCGCCGGAAGAGCGCGCGCAGATCGCAGCCGTGTCGCTCTCGCAGGCGCTGCCGGAGGCCGTGCGCAGCGCGGTGCGCGCGGTGCTGACGGTCAGCGGCTTCGTGGTCACGTTCAGCGTCGTGACCGGGGTGCTCGACGCCTCCGGCCTGCTGCCCGCGCTGGTGGGCACGAGCGCTGCGCGGCTCGGGCTGGAGCTGCACTTTGCCCGCGCGCTGTGCACGGGCGTGCTCGAGCTCGGCACCGGCATCGGCGCGATGCAGGGCCTGACGCCGACGCCGGGAAACCTCGCCCTCGCCGCCTTTCTCATCGGCTGGGGCGGCGTGTCCGTGCACTGCCAGACGGCGGCGGTCATCGCCGGGACGGACATCAAAAGCGCCCGACACACGGTCGGGCGCCTGCTGCACGGAGCGATCTCCGCGCTGTGTATGTGGGTTCTGGCGAACCTGCTTTGAGCTCACGCGCCGGCAAACGAGAACACGATGCCGACGACGGCGGACGCCGCGATGTACACGATCGGGTGCAGCTTTTTCGTCGGCTTGACGACATTCGTCAGCACCCAGATGACGGCGGCGAGCAACAGCCCCTTCCAGAAAAACAGATCCGTGAACCGGCCGCTGGCCTGAAAGGCGCTCTCCTGCAGCAGCGAGATGCGCACGACGGAAAAGCCCGCCGCCGCGATTAGCGCAGCGGATGCCGGACGCAGCCCGTAAAACGCGTGGTCGACAAATCGGTTTTCCCGGAACCGCTTCAGGCAGGACGCGATGATGAGGATGCAGATGACCGCCGGCGTGACGAGACCGAGCGTCGCGACGAGCGCACCGGGAACGCCGCCCGTGATGTAGCCCACATACGTCGCCGTGTTGACGCCGATGGGGCCGGGCGTGGACTCCGACACCGCAACCATGTCCGCGATCTGCTGATAGGTGAACCAGCCCGTGCGGTCGGATATGTCATAAATAAACGGGAGCGTGGCGAGGCCGCCGCCGACGGAAAACAGGCCGGTCTTGAAAAACTCCCAGAACAGGCGCAGATAGATCATGCCTTACGCGCCTCCAGTTCCTTGATGACGATGCCGGCAAGCGCAGCCGCGAGCACATACAGCACCGGCGAGACGTTCAGAAACACGCTGCCCGCGAACACGAGCAGGAAGATCAGAAACGTCTTCCAGTCCACGACGGATTTTTTCCACAGCTTCACGACGGCGTTGAGGATGAGCACGCACACGCACACGCGGATGCCGGCGAACGCGTTCTGCACGGCAGGCAGGTGCGCAAAGTTCTGGATAAAGGCCGCGATGATCATGATGATCACGAGCGACGGGAACACGACGCCCAGCGTGGCAAAGATGCCGCCCCAGACGCCCGCCTGCTTCTGCCCGACGAACGTGGCGGTGTTGACCGCGATGACGCCCGGCGTGCACTGGCCGATGGCGTACCAGTCCATGACCTCTTCCTCCGTGGCCCAGCGGCGCTTTTCCACGACCTCGCGCTGCAGCGCGGGCAGCATGGCATAGCCGCCGCCGAACGTCGTCACGCCGACGACGGCGAACGCACCGAAGAGGCCAAAGAGCTGCTTGATTTTCTCTTTCATAGCGATCCCTCAAAAATCCGGCCCTCCGGCGAAAACTGCCGGAGGGCCGGGGCGTGTGGTTTTGGTTCAGCCGCGCAGCGTCTCGGCGAACTGCGCGTAGCGCTGCACGCGCTCGTCGCACTCGGAGCGAGTCGCGCCGACGCCAAGGATGTACACCTTGATCTTCGGCTCCGTGCCGGACGGGCGGACGATGAACGAGCAGCCGTCGTCCAGCTCAAAGTACAGCACGTTCGAGCCGGAGATGGGCGTTTTGTCCATCTTGCCGAGGCCCATGACGTACACCGAGCCGTCCTGATAGTCGCGCATACGCACGACCTTCGTGCCCGCAATCTCCTGCAGCGGCTCGCGGCGCAGCTGCGCCATGAGCGCGCGCATCTTCTCCAGCCCGTCGAGACCCGGCATGACGAGGTTGAGCGTGCGCTCACCATAGAAGCCGTACTTTTCATACAGCGCGTCGAGCGCCTGCGCGAGCGTCATGCCCTGCTCGAAGTAGTACGCCGCCATCTCCGTGATCATCACACAAGCAGTCACGGCGTCCTTGTCGCGGACATAGTCACCCATCATGTAGCCGTAGCTCTCCTCGAAGGCGAGCACGTACTGATACGAACCGTCGCGCTGGTACTCGGCCAGCTTCTCGGCCATGAATTTGAAGCCCGTGAACGTCTCGTCAAAGTGGATGTTGTTCACATCACAGATGCGGCGCACCATTTTGGACGTGACGATCGTCGAGATCGCGGCCGCGTTTTCCGGCAGCGTGCCCTTGCGGCGGCGCGCCGTGATGATATAGTCGAGCAGCAGCACGCCCATCTGGTTGCCGGTGATGGTGTGATACTCGCCGTCCGCACCGCGGACCATGACACCAACGCGGTCGGAGTCCGGATCCGTGCCGAGGATGAGGTCGCTGCCGACCTCCTTGGCAAGGTCCACAGCCAGATAGAAGCCCTCCGGATTTTCCGGGTTCGGGCTCTTGACGGTCGGGAACGTGCCGTCGAGCACCATCTGCTCCTTGACGGGGATGACCTGCGTCATACCCAGGCGGTGCAGCGCCTCGGGCACGAGGTGCCAGCCCGCGCCGTGAAACGGCGTGTAGACGATCTTGAACCGGTCGGCCACGCGGCGGACGACGTCCGGGTCGATCGGCTGGCGCAGGACGTTGGACAAAAATGCCTCGTCCGTCTCCGCGCCCATGAACTCCACAAGACCCTGACGCACCGCGTCGTCAAAGTCCATGCGCTGGATATCGTTGAAGATGTCCAGCCGCTCCATGTTCCTGGCGATGGCGGCAGCATGCTGCGGCGGGAGCTGCGCCCCGTCGGACCAGTAGACCTTGTAGCCGTTATACTCTTTCGGATTGTGGCTGGCCGTGATGTTCAGGCCGGCCGTGGTGCCGTAGTGCTTGACGGCAAACGACAGCTCCGGCGTCGGGCGCAGGGCGTCGAAAATGCGCACGTGGATGCCGTTGGCCGCCATGACGCCCGCCGCCTCGTGGGCAAAGCGCTCACTGTTGACGCGGCAGTCAAAGCAGATGGCGATGCCGCGCGCACACGCGCTCTCGCCCTCGGCCCTGATGACCTCCGCGAACGCCTGCGTGGCGTGGCGGATGACGTGAATGTTCATGCGGCGGCAGCCGAGCGCCATCTCGCCGCGCAGGCCGGCCGTGCCGAACTCGAGCGGGGCGAAAAAGCGGCTCTCGATCTCTTTTTTGTCGTCGCGGATGGCGTTGAGTTCTTCCCACTCCGCATTGGAGAGCGCGGGGCTGTCGAGCCAGCGCTGGTATTCTTCCATATAATTACGCATTGTCGTCTCCTTCCGTCAGCGCCTCAGCGCAGCCTTCCTGAAGTGCCTGCGCATCGGCAAGCAGCGTCTCAGGAACCAGAATTTCCACTCCGTAACCGGACATGCCTAACATGATCTTGCCAAATTGACCGTCCCCGGGATAGTTTTTCAGGCAGGGGATGCCATAGGCCTCCAGCATATTGACCAGCAGCACGTCGTCCATATCCACGCCCGTGCACTTGGTCAGCATTGCCGGGGGCACCGGTTCGCCGTCCGCATCGCGCGGCCAGCGCTTGAGCAAATCGCCGGGAAGCGACCTGCCCCACTCTGCTTTCAGCTCTTGCGCCATGTTGTTTCTCCTATTTCATTTATGATATTGCGTGCCCGCGTTGATCGTGCACGCGCGGTAGATCTGCTCGGCGAGCATGACGCGCGCCAGATGGTGCGGAAACGTCATCGGCGACATGCTCAGCCGCAGCGATGCCTCGCGCTTGATGCCCTCGTCGAGGCCGAACGACCCGCCGACGAGAAAGCACACCTTCGACGTGCCGCCCGCAGCGTAACCGGCGAGCTGCTGCGCGAGCGCCTCGCTCGAGAGGAGCCTGCCCTCGACGCACATGGCCACCACGGCCGCCCCCTTCGGGATGCGCGCGCGGATGGCCTGCGCCTCTTTTTCCAGCGCGGCGTGGATCTCTTTTTGCGACGGGCGCTCCGGCAAACGCTGCTCCGGCAGCTCCACCAGTTCAAACCGGCAATAGGCGCCCAGACGCTTGGCATATTCCGCGAACGCGGAGATATAATAGGTCTCACGCATCTTTCCGACGCAGACGAGGGTTATCGACAGCATACGCACGCCTTTCCCGCCGTGAGCGCGAGCGTCGTCTCCGCCGGGGCAGCATACAGCTCCGGCTGCGTGCCGGGCTGAAAGCCGGCCGCCGCGAGCGCGAGCGAAACGGTCTCGAGCGCGGCTCGGGGCGTGTTGTTCTCCCGGCTGAGATGGCCGAGGATGAGCTGCTGCGCCCCGTTTTCCGCGAGGTACACCGCCAGCGCCCCGGCGCTTTCATTGGACAGATGGCCGTGATCGGACGCGATCCGGCGCTTGAGATAGATCGGGTAAGGCCCGGTGCGCAGCAGCTCCGGGTCGTGGTTTGCCTCGATGACGGCGCAGTCCACGCCGCACAGCGCCGCGCGCACGGCGTCCGTCACGGTGCCGAGGTCGGTGCAGAAGCCGAAGCGCGCCGACCCGTCGAGCCGGTAGCCGCAGCTCCCGGCCGCGTCATGCGGCGTGGGAAACGCCGTCACGCACACATTGCCGAGGCAAAAGGGTTCCCCCGGCGCGATCTCGTGCAGGCAGTCCGTCCGCTCGGGCAGCAGTTTGCGCAGCGCGGCGCACACCGCTGGCAGCGCATACACCGCCACGGAGTCCCGGCGCAGCAGGACGGTCAGGCCCTTGACATGATCGGAGTGTTCGTGCGTCACGAGCACGCCCGTGAGGTCGGCCATCGCAACATCCTGCGCGGTGAGCCCCGCGCGGATGCGCCGCGCGGAGATGCCGGCGTCGATCAGAATATGTGTCTCGCCGTCGGACACGAGGGCGCAGTTGCCGCTCGACCCGCTGGCAAACAGTGCAATGTTCATTCGGCCGCGGCTGCCGCGCACTGCTCGGCCCCGTCGCGCTCGAGCACGATGTCGGCCCCGATGCTGCGCAGCTTGCCGACGAAGTTTTCATAGCCGCGCTCGATAAAGCGGATATCCGTGACCACGGTCTCCCCCGCGGCGCACAGGCCCGCAATGACCACGGCAGCACCGGCGCGCAGGTCGCACGCCCGGACTTCCGCGCCGTGCAGGCCCTCCACGCCGTTGATGATGGCGGTGCAACCGTCCACATGCGCGTTCGCGCCCATGCGGCTGAGCTCCTGAATGTACTTGTAGCGATTGTCATACACGCCCTCGGTCACGACGCTCGTGCCGTCGGCCAGACACAGCGCGACACTGATCTGCGGCTGCATATCCGTGGGGAAGCCGGGGTATGGCTGGGTCTTGACATTCGTGTGGCGCAGGCGGCCGTTGCTGCGCACGAGCACGCTGTCCCCGCCTTCGACGACGGTGACACCCATCTCGCGCAGCTTGGCGCTGATGCACTCCAGATGGCGCGGGATCACATTCGCGAGACGCACTTCCCCGCCGGCAGCGGCGCAGGCCGTCATATACGTGCCCGCCTCGATCTGGTCGGGGATGACGCTGTACGTGCCGCCGTGCAGGCGCTCGACGCCCTGAATGCGGATGGAATCCGTGCCGGCGCCGCGAATGTCGGCACCCATGGAGTTGAGGAAGTTGGCAAGGTCAACGATGTGCGGCTCGCGCGCCGCGTTCTCGATCACGGTGCGGCCGCGCGCAAGCGTCGCCGCAATGATGATATTCATCGTCGCGCCGACCGAGACCTTATCCAGATATACCTTTGCCCCGTGCAGGCGGCCGTCCGGCGTGTCGGCGTAGACAAAGCCGTTTTTCACCTCGACGTTCGCGCCCATCGCGGTCATGCCCTTGATGTGCTGGTCGATCGGCCGGACACCGAAATTGCAGCCGCCGGGCATGGTCGTCTTGGCCGAGCCGAAGCGGCCGAGCATCGAGCCGATGAAGTAGTACGACGCGCGGATCTTGCGCATCAGGTCATACGGCGGCTCGGTGAAGCGCACCTGCGTACAATCGATCTCGACGGCGGAGGGGCCAAGGTATTCCACCCGCGCGCCCAGCCCCTGCAGGATCTTCAGGAGCATATCCACGTCGCTGATCTGAGGCATATTCTCGATCCGGCAGACACCGTCGACCATCAGCGCCGCCGGGATGATCGCCACGGCCGCGTTTTTCGCGCCGCTGATCTCGATCTCCCCGTGCAGGGGTCTGCCGCCATGTATTACATATCTATCCAAACTATTTGACACCTCTCATGCTGCGAAAGCAGAGTGCAGCTCCGCATCTGTGACCGGGCGAATACGCTCCGTGCGTAGCTTGCCCGATTTTAGCGGAACCTAACGATGAATTATAGCATGCTTTTCGCGGAAAAGCAATCACAACCCGCCACTTGCCGCCTCGCCGCGCTCGCGCGCGAGCAAAAGCTGCGTTTTCAGCAGGGCAACCGTCGTTTTTCCGTCGCAGAGTTCACCATCAAGCGCCATTTGCACCAATTCCTCCAGCGGGTGCCGCTCCACGTTCAGAAATTCGCCGGGGTCAAGGTGCGCCGCGCCGCGGTGCAGGTCGCGCGCCAGATAAATGTGCAGCACCTCCTCCGAGTAGCCGGGCGATGTAAAGTTCGCGCCCAGATACTGCAGTCTGCCCGCAGTCAGCCCCGTCTCCTCCGAGAGCTCGCGCGCCGCAGCCAGCTCCGGCGCCTCGCCCGGCTCGAGCTTGCCGGCCGGCACCTCGAGCAGCGTGCGCGAAAACGGATAGCGGTACTGCCGCACGCACCAGACCGTGCCGTCGGGCTCCAGCGGCAGGACCGTCACGCCGCCCGGATGCTCCACGACCTCGCGCTTGGCCGTGCTGCCGTCAGGCAGGCGCGCCTCGTCGAGCCGGACGTTGACGATCACGCCGTGGTAGCTCGTGAGGGTCCTGAGCTTTTCTTCGATCAGTTCCATGAAACATCCACTCCTTTTTTCAATTGGCATGATACCATATTCCTGCGCCGATTGCCATATATTTTGAGTAGCGAAACGCGAGTGCGGGCGCTATACTGAATCTAACCGGACGCCTGTCCGGAAACCGACACCAAGGGAGGCCATTCCCATGCTTGTGGAAACCGCTGACGCCGGCGCCGTGGCCATGCGCATACCGCGCGCCGAGTGGGCCGCGCTGCGCGAGGCCGACATCCGCACCGCCGTCGACAGTGCGCTCGAGACGCACGGACTCGCGCCCTGGACAAGTATGAAAATCGAACTGTTCGTCGCCGAAAAGGAGGTGCTGCTCATCGCCAGACCCATTTCTGACCCGCCGCGCCGGTTCCGGTTCCGCTCGTTTGCCGACCTGACCGCGGCGCTGGGCTGTTTTCCGGCCGGGCTCGACTCGGACGTGGTGTACATAGACGGCGGCTGGGAGCTGTTCGTGCGCGCCGAGGACGAGACGCTGCCGAACGCGCTCTTCGAGTTCGGCGAGCCGCTGCCGTGCACCGAGGAACTGTACGCACACATCGGCGAACACGGCGACGTGGTCGCCCGCCGCGATGCCGTTGCGACCCTTCAGCGTTATTTCTGCTGATTTCGCTCTTTTCATTTGCCGCCGGATGTGCTAAACTATATCCACGATTTCGCACGAAGGAGGTCCCCGCCATGCCGAGAGCCAAGGGCGTCAAGCAGGTCGCGGCCAACCGCAAAGCCCTGCATGACTATTTCGTGCTCGAGCGGTTCGAGGCCGGTGTGGAGCTCTTCGGCACCGAGGTCAAGTCCATCCGCGCGGGCACGGTCAATCTGAAAGATTCGTTCTGCACCGTGAAAAACGGGGAGCTGTTTGCCTACGGCATCCACATCAGCCCCTACGAGCACGGCAGCATCTACAACCGCGACCCTGACCGGCCGAAGCGCCTGCTCATGCACCGGCGGGAGATCACGAAGCTCTACGCCCGCACGAAGCAGGACGGGCTGACGCTCGTGCCGCTGTCGCTGTATTTCAAGGACAGCCGCGTGAAGGTGGAGCTCGGCCTGTGCAAGGGCAAAAAGCTCTACGACAAGCGCGACGCCGACGCGCAGCGCAGCGCCAAACGCGAGATCGACAGAACGATAAAGGAGAAAAATTACTGATGAGCAATCCGATTGTCACCATTGAAATGGAAGACGGCGGCATCATCCGCGCTGAGCTCTATCCGGAGATCGCGCCGAACACCGTGCGCAACTTTATCAGTCTCGTCAAGAAGGGATTTTATGACGGCGTGATCTTCCACCGCGTCATCCCCGGCTTCATGATCCAGGGCGGCGACCCGACCGGCACCGGCATGGGCGGCCCGGGCTACAGCATCGAGGGCGAGTTCACGAGCAACGGCTTCAAAAACGACCTCAAGCACACCCGCGGCGTGCTGTCCATGGCCCGCGCCATGGATCCGAACTCCGCCGGCAGCCAGTTTTTTATCATGCACATGGACGCCCCGCACCTTGACAAGCAGTACGCCGCGTTCGGCAAGGTGACCGAGGGCATGGACGTCGTGGATGCCATCGCGCGCACCCCGCGCAGCATGTTCAACGACAAGCCCACCCACGAGCAGAAGATGAAAACCGTCACGGTCGAGACCTTCGGCGTCGAGTATCCGGAGCCGGAGACCTGCTGAGGAAACAAAACATCGACAGTTTCGTCTGATCTTTCAGAATGCGTTCCTGCCTGCGCCGCGAGAGCGGTGCGGGCGGCCGGCGCACCCAACATCATGGGGATGTACCGGTTTCGACGGGGGTGTGGAGGCAGGAATAGCGGGCGGCGGCGCCTGACCGCCATAAAACGGGCATCTTATAAATTAAAGAACAACAACGAAACTGTTCTTCTCGCTGCTTAATTAGCGAGCGTTCCCGCCGGGAGGACCACGGCCCGGCAGCGGAGCGTCGATGAGTGGTGAACGTGCGCACGCTAAGCTTTGCGCGTGCCATGCATCATGAAGCTACCGGACGGACAGGCTTGCCGGTTTGCCTGTCCTGAAGGGAACAGGGACGCACGGCGTCCCGCAAAAACCCGCTGCGCCCGGAGAAGTTCCTGTCAAAGCGCTTTCGGACGGGGGTTCAACTCCCCCCATCTCCACCAGAACAAAGAAAGCCAGCAATCCATTGCGATTGCTGGTTTTTCTTTGTTTATCAATGCTGTGCAGCCTTCCTTTGCAGCTGCGCAAAGCCAAAGACCGCAGGCTTCACCGCCCATGATCTTTCAATCCCGCAAATATTTGTACTGTAACAATACCCTAGCAGAAACTTCGCACTTCCCCCCTAACGCAGGTGAGCAATTGCCCTAAAACGATATCCGCCTCCGAACCGAAAAGCGTCCCGATTAACGTTCTCTTTTAAAACCAAGAGGTCGTTCCAAACGCAGAATCACACAAACCTCGCAAATTCATTTTGCTTTTACCATTTCAAGGAACAGCAAAAAGTCCACAACCCCTTGTGACTTCCATTTTCCTCTTTGTACACAAAGAGTTGAAAATCCGCCGCTCGAGTGCTATTATTTGTAAGGTGCGCCTGTCAGCAATTCAGAAAGCTCGTGAGTCAAAGTCGCCAACGCCCACCTGACATCTGATAAGCGCATCGCAACACGCAGCAGCAAAGGAGTAACAGTCATTGAAAACAGACGATCTTATTGTGGCAATGGCAATTATAGGAGTCGCCGCGATCGCGAGTTTGAGTTGCATTTTATATAGTTTGTTACGCAATCCATTTCAATACCCTTATTTTGTTTGGTGGTTCGATGTTTCTTATAAGAGGAACGTTGATATAACGGATTGTATTGACAGCTTTTTATGCAACGAGCAAAACTGGCGCGCATTGAAGCAACATGAGCAGTCCATCGAGCAGTGGAAACACGACACAGAGAATTATTTGCAAACATGTATACTAAAGAAAAGGCGTGTCCGACAATATCAAGAAGTTTTAGATGACAACAGCGCATTCCGTTTTGGAACAAGCAGAAATCGAACCCGTTATAAGCAGCAAAACTATGTAAAAACGGCTTACAAAATACCAACAGCGGAATCGATAATGGCAGTAAGTTGGTCTTGGCTTATAAATCGTCATGCACAGCTGGAAGAAATCAGCTTCGAAGCAACACTGAAAGAGTATCACAGTAAAAATCAGCGAAAGCTGATGACGAAGGCGCTGCGGAAAGAAATCATGAAGCGCGATCATTACACTTGCCAAATGTGCGGAAAGTTTATGCCAGATGAAGTCGGGCTGCATATTGATCACATCGTTCCGATCGCAAAAGGCGGTAAAACCGTCCCATCCAATCTACAAGTGCTATGCTCAAAATGCAATGGAGCCAAGGGCACCAGAACATGATGAAGAGGTGCTGCTCGAGAACGAGAACATCGCGCCTACTGCGGCTTACTTGCGCTGTTCTCATCTCTTAGTCTGCCGGGACTTCACTTTCTGAAAGATATGATGACCGACATGAGGCCCACGTCACCTTTGCCAATCGAAAAATCCAGCAGCCCGCTGCGGCTGCTGGTTTTTTTGTTTTCAAAGCGCCTTGTCAGAGCGCAAAAACTCTGCTATATTTGGGAAAACAGTTCACACAGGAGGATGCGGCATGAACAAAGCGGAAATTTACGATCTCTTGCGCACGCGCGGGATCTGGTACGAGATCACGGAACACAAGGCGGTCTACAACATGGCCGAGCTCACGGACGTGGCGCTCCCCTACCCGGAGGCCGACGCCAAGAATCTGTTCGTGCGCGACGATAAAAAGCGCAATTACTACCTCATCACTGTCCGGGGCGACAAGCGCGTCGACCTCAAGGAGTTCCGGCACAAATACGGCACGCGCGCGCTGTCGTTCGCGTCCGAAAACGACCTCATGCAGGTGCTCGGGCTCATCCCCGGCGCCGTGACGCCGCTCGGCCTGCTCAACGACGCAGAGCGCAAGGTGCAGCTCTACCTCGACGCCGCGTTTTTTGCCGCACCGGGGCTCATCGGCGTGCACCCGAACGACAACACGGCCACCGTGTGGCTGCGCGCGGACGATCTCGCGGCCCTGATCCGCGAGCACGGAAATCCAGTGCACATTGCGGAGCTGTGAACACGGCCACATACGCGCAAAAAAGCAAGGCTTCCCGAATTCGGGAAGCCTTGCTTTATCTATTTCTCTTTTTTGCAGTCACAGTTTCTGCCGCACTGCGCGCAGTTGCCGGTGCAGTTTCCGCCGCAGCAGCCGCCCTTTTTCATGGCGCGGTGCCAGACGCGAAACGCGACGACGGCGCACACGGCCACGATGGCCAGCAGGATATAATCGAGCGGACCCATCACACCAGCCCCGCGATCGCATATGCAACGAACGCCACGACCCACGCGACCGAGCACTGCAGGACCACGACGCCGACCGTCTTGAGCCGGGAATCCAGCTCGCGGCGGATGGTGGCGATCGCGGCCACGCACGGCGTATACAGCAGCGTGAACACGAGGAAGCTGATGGCCGAGCGCGTGGTGAGCAGCGACGAAATGGCCGCGCCGCCGAGCAGCACCTGCAGCGTGCTGACGACAGACTCCTTGGCAATGAAGCCGGAGATGAGCGCCGTGGCGCAGCGCCAGTCGCCGAAGCCGAGCGGCCGGAAAATGGGCGCGATGAACTGCCCGATGAGTGCGAGCAGGCTGTTGGCGCTGTCGGCCACAACGTTCAAGCGCGTGTCAAAGCTCTGAAGGAACCAGATGATGATCGTCGCAAGGAAAATGACCGTGAACGCGCGCTGAAGAAAGTCCTTCGCCTTCTCCCAGAGCAGCAGCGCCACGCTCTTGAGCCCGGGCATGCGGTAGTTCGGCAGCTCCATGACAAACGGCACGGGCTTGCCGCGGAAGGCCGTCTTGTTCATGATGAGCGCCGCGATGATGCCGATGAGGATGCCGAGAACATACAGCCCCAGCATGACGAGCGCGCGGTAGCGCGGGAAAAACGCCGCGGTGAAGAACGCGTAGATCGAGATCTTCGCCGAGCAGCTCATATATGGCGTAAGCAGGATGGTCATCTTCCGGTCACGGTCGGACGAGACGGTGCGCGTGGCCATGATGGCCGGCACCGAGCAGCCGAAGCCGATGAGCATCGGCACGACGCTGCGGCCGGACAGGCCGATCTTGCGCAGGGGCTTATCCATGACGAAGGCGACGCGGGCCATATAGCCGGTGTCCTCCAGAATGGACAGAAAGAAAAACAGCGTCACGATAATCGGCAGGAACACGAGCACGCTGCCGACACCGGCGAACACGCCGTCGATGATGAGACTATGTACCACAGGGTTGATGCCGTAGGCCGTGAGCGCGGCGTCCACGACGCCGGTCAGCGCATCGATGCCGAGCTGCAGCAGGTCGGACAGCCACTGGCCAATGACGTTGAACGTGAGATAAAACGTGAGGAACATCACGACGAGGAACGTCGGCAGGGCGGTATATTTGCCCGTGAGGATGCGGTCGATCTTCATGGAGCGCGCGTGCTCTTTGCTCTCATGGCACTTGACCACGGACGACGCCACGACGCCCTCGATAAACGTGTAGCGCATGTCCGCAAGGGCCGCGTTGCGGTCGAGCCCGGTCTCGTTTTCCATCTGCACGATGCAGTGCTCGAGCAGCTCCCGCTCGTTTTCATCGAGCTCGAGCGATGCCGCAAGGTCGTCGCCGCCCTCGATGAGCTTGGCCGCGCAGAATCGCGCCGGCACGCCGATGCGGTCGGCATGGTCGGCGATCAGATGCACGACCGCATGGATGCAGCGGTGCACGGCAGAATCATCCGAGCAGAAATCCGTCACCTTCGGCAGCGTCCGGCTGCGCGCAACGGTCAGCGCCTGGTCCACGAGTTCGGACACGCCCTCCCCTTTCGCCGCCGAGATCGGCACGATGGGGATGCCCAGTGCCTGGCTCATCTTCTGCACATCGATAGCGCCGCCGTTGGCGCGCACCTCGTCCATCATGTTCAGCGCCAGCACCATCGGCACACGCAGCTCAAGCAACTGCAGCGTCAGGTACAGGTTGCGCTCGATATTCGTGGCGTCCACGATGTTGATGATGCCGTCCGGCTTCTGATTGATGATAAAATCGCGCGAGACGATCTCCTCCTGCGTATACGGGCGCAGGGAGTAAATGCCCGGCAGGTCAACGACGGAGCAGCCCTTCTCGTCGCGCATCTCGCCCATCTTCTGGTCAACGGTCACACCGGGGAAGTTGCCCACGTGCTGGTTGGAACCGGTGAGGGCGTTGAAGAGCGTCGTCTTACCGCAGTTTTGGTTGCCGACAAGTGCAAAGATCATGCCGGCACCCCCTCGATCTCGATCTTTTTCGCTTCCTCCACGCGCAGCGTCAGCTCATAGCCGCGCACGCGGATCTCGATGGGATCACCCATCGGCGCCACCTTCTGCAAAGTGACGCGGGTACGGGGCGTGAGCCCCATGTCCAACAGCCGGCATCGCAGCGCGCCGTCCCCACCGACCGCTGTGATGACTGCTGAGGAACCGATCTTCAATTCATCTAGTGTCATTGCCATTGCCTTTCTGTAAAGATTCATTTCCCTGATGAAAAAGCTAGCACAGCGGGTACGATTTTGTCAAGAGCGTGACAGGAATTTCCGAACTTTTTGCCGAAAGGCGGCGAAAAGACACCCCGGAGCGGTAAAGCCGCTCCGGGGTGCCCCGTTCGATTTTGGAATGCTTACAGGTTGGAATGATTCTTACGGATTCTCGACATCCGTCTGGTCCTGGGGAGCACTCGGCTCTGCCGGAACACTCGGCTCTGCCGGAACACTCGGCTCTGCCGGAACACTCGGCTCCGTCGGGACGCTCGGCTCCGTCGGAACGCTCGGCTCCGTCGGCTCCTCGGGCGTAAGCGGGAGGACGTTCATCACATACATCGCCATGATCATCGCGAACTGCTCACGCGTCGTCACACCCTGCGGATCAAGGACCGTCTGGCCATTGACGACCGCACCGGAGATCAGGCTCTCGGCAACCGCCCAGACCATGGGCTCCTGCGCGAAATCGGAAACCTTGTCCATGTCCGTAAACGCGGACAGATCACCGTACACGTCCACATCGCAGCCCTTGAACATCGCATATTCATGCAGGATCGTCGCAGTCTGTTCACGCGTTGCATCGCCGTTCGGGTCAAACTTGCCGTCGCCAATGCCGGCCACGATCTCGTTCTGTGCCGCCCAGATCACCGCGTTGGTGTACCATTCGTTATCCGCAACGTCGCTGAAGGGGTTCTTACCGGTAACGGCAGGCTCACCCTCGAGCGCGTAAAGGATCTCAACGATCATTGCGCGCGAGAGCTTGGTCTCAGGCTCGAAGGTCGTGGCGCTCGTGCCGTAGAAGAGCTTGTGCGCAACGACGAAGTCGATCGCATCGTGCGACCAGAAGTCGACCGCCGGCATATCGCTGAAGGGGGCACCCGGGCAATGCTCGTCGCCGGGGCACGGGATGCTCATCGGATCCTGCTTCTCGCAGACCGTGCAGTAGCCGTCAACATAGTGGTGCTTGGCCGGGATACGCTTCTCACCTGCCAGTATCGTGCCGCAGACCGTGCAGGCAACGCTGCCCACTTTGCCGTCCTTCGTGCAGGTCGCCGGGGTGATCTGCAGCGCCTGCGGCGTGTGCGGAAGCTTGGCGATCTCCGTCTGTGCGACAAGGATCTCGCCGCAGACCGAGCACTTGCTGCCCTCGGTCAGACCGGTCTCCGTGCAGGTCGCCGCGACGCCCGGAATCACTTCCGGCGTGTGCGGCTTGCGCGGGATGCTCTCGAGCATGATGTTGCCATTGTCGCAGGTGTAGGTACGCACACCGTTCTCGGAGCAAGTCGACTCCTTCGTCACGACGCCGGCATCCCAGGTGTGATCATACACGGCGCTCATGTTCGCGATGCGCGCAGACAGCCAGGTGTTGAGGTCCTTGACGGCATCGGCATAGGTCGTGCCAACGGGCCAGAAGTGGTTTTCGTTGTTCGGATGGCCAACACGGATCAGCGGCCACTGCCGATAGTTCATCGCAGCGCTGGCCGAGACGCGATCGCAGTAGTCCTGAACCTTGCCGTTGTCGCCGACAAGCGCCTGCGCCTGCGCCAGGAACGTGTTGTGATAGTAGTTGCTCACCGCAGCGCGGAAGCCAGGGATCTTGGTGAGCGCCTCGGCGAGGTAACGGCTGTCAATGAACTTATTGTCCGCCGTGATAATGCCGGTCCAGCCGCCGCCGCAGGTAGACTCCATATCCCAGACGGGGCCGGCGTACATGATGCCGTCCACGTCTTTATAGAAGAAGAACGAGGAATAGAACGCGTCGGAGTTGCCGGAGAGGCTCTGCATCAGGTAAGCCTGGACCAGAGAGGTCAGATCGCAGTACTCATAGTAGTACTTGCCGGTCTGCGCATTGTAACCGGTGTAGTTGCCATCGGCATCCTGCGCATAGACGGCGTCCTCAAACTCCTGATAGTACTCGCTGATGTAGGCCATGGCGTCCTTGCCGCACCACTCGGGGCTCTTGACGTTCATCGCCGAGCCCTTGCCGGTGATGAAGCCGCTGGCTTCGTCATACTTTGTGCCGTTGAGCTCGAGCAGGTAGCCGCCGGTGATGTTCTCCGGCTCGGTCAGACCGGTAGTATACTGATAGGTCTGGCCGTACTTGTTCTCGGCGGTCGCCGTGGAAGCGTTCTCTCCGTAACCGGAGTTGAGGTCTTCGTAGGCCTTCTCCATGTCGGTGATGTTGACGCCCGTCTTGTTGACGGCGTTCTTCTCACTGACGAGGTAAGTGCCGCGATACACGCCGTCGTAGTACAGATCCACCCAGTCGGAGCTGGCCGCGTACGGCATGCCGAGCGACTTGGCAAGATCCTTGAACATCTTGTCGCGCATGAGCGTTGCATCGTTGTAGTCAGCGAGCAGCGTCCAGGTCTTGACCTTCTCGCCGCAGGCGATGAGGTCGGCCTTACCGTCCAGTTTGATCTGGTACGACTTCTTCTCGGCGTTCGTGAAGGTGGTGTTGCCGCGCGCCTTGAGCTGCGTGAGCGCACCGTCATACACTTTATTGCCGTCCTTGTCCACGGCAAGCAGATTGCCGGTCGCGATGTTGGACTTGCTGGCATCGACAAAGTCTCTGCCCTGCGCGGCCGGATCGGTGCTCGTGATGTAGAGTGCGCCGATGTTGGCCGACTGGGCGATGTGCACGACCACTGCCTTCTGTCCGTTAACGAGGACCGTAAGGTCATACAGGCCGTCCTGTGCGTCTGCCAGCTTGGTCACATTCACAGCAGAGCCGTCCATCGGCTGCGTGCCCTTGGCGCCCTGCAGCTCCACGGTCGGGCTCGTGCAGTTTTGCGTGTTCACGGACAGGGCAAGCTTGCTCAGGTCAGCGCTGGCCGGCAGGAACAGATACTGATCCGCGCCGGACTGCATACCGGAGATCGCCTGTCCATCGACAGTCGCGCTGATGTTCTGGAACTGCTCGGACGGTGCGTACTGATCGGCGTTGAGCGTCGTGGCCTTGATGATGCTGGAATAATGCGGGGAATTGTACCACTTGCCGTCAACCTTCGTGCAGCCGTACAGACGGAAGCTGTACTCCGTCGAGGGGTTCAGGTCCGTGGCCACGCAGCTGGTCTGCGAGGTCACCTCTATGACCTTCCAGCTGTTGCCGCCGTCGCTGCTGATCTCCACGCGGTAGTTCTCCGCGCCGGCAGCCGGGCTCCAGCTGAGGGTCAGGCGTTTCTGACCGATATCCGTCACTGCTGCGTCCATGACGCCCGCGGGCAGGATCTTGTACTGAGCGGACACGGTGCCGTAGTAATCGCGCATACCGCGGATCGTCACGGTGCCGAGACCGACCTTGGTGTTGTTGGAATAAGAAACGTAGCCGTCGACGTTCGCATCGCTGGTCTTGACCGTCAGCTTCTCACCCTCATAGGTGGCGGAGACGGCGCACAGCGCGTTCTTGCCATTGTAGACGGCGTAGCTCGTTTTGACCACGGCCTTGGAGATATCCTTGCCCACGAAGCCGCACTTCGTGCAGACATGGTTTTCATCCCAGTCATGGCCTTCGTACCAGAGGGCCGCACCGCGATAGGTTGCGTGGCAGGTCTTGCAGGTCGTCAGGTAGTAGCCGGCGGTCGTGCAGGTACGGGTATCGACCGTCTCGGTCTCGTGTGCGATGCCGTCATCGCCGAAGTGATACATCTTCTCGCCGATCTGCTGCCAGCCGGTGACATAGTCGCCAGCCAGGAAGTACATCTGCTGCTCGGTGCCCTCGACGGTCATCCAGCCGGTGTACTGCGCGTCCTTGACGTTGATCATCTTGCCGCAGACCGCGCAGGCGGACTCGCCATTCTGATAGGTCGTCAGCTGGTGGCCTCTCGAGCAGCGGGACTGTAATGTCGTAGAATCGACAAGGCGGCCGTCTTTGCTGTCGTATGCCGAGACAAGCATTTCCTTGTCGTTGGCCGTGACGTACATGATCAGGCCCTCGTAGTCCTGCTTCTTGCAGGCAAACGAGAAATCGGAGGTCATCGCATAGTTGACGTTTTTGGACTTCTCGCCCAGATCGCCGCAAATGAAATAGGTCACGCCGTTTTCTGTGACGGGTTCGCCGTCCTTGGCCATGATGCGTGCATAGGAGTGGTCATGGCCGGAGAAGACCGCGTCGATACCGGCGGCCTCTGCCGCAGCCGGGATCTGCTCATGGAACCGCTCGCTGCCGCCCTTGGTGTTCGTGTAATACGGCGGCTGGTGGATAGACAGAATCTTCCACATGCAGGTACTCTGCGCCGCGTCCTGCTTGAGCCATTCGCAGGCTGCGCTCAGGTCGGCGCCGTTGTTGATGACGGCAACATAGACATCGCCATACTCCACGGAGTAGTAGTCTCTGCTCGGGAGCTGAAGGATATTGCTGGCAGTGCTGCCGCTGAAGTCGCCATAGTACTCATGGTTGCCGAGCGTGTGGATGAAGTCCACGTTCGGGAACGTGTGGTTAAACGCCTCCTGCATCTCGGCCCACATGGCGTAGTTGGTGCCATTGTCGACATAGTCGCCGGTCTGCAGGCCAAAGTCGATCTGCCTGCCCTGTTTCTCTGCAAGATCGCCGAGCTTTTCCAGCACCGCGATGCTTGCCTTGTCCTCTTCGCTGTCCGGATTGCCGGTCATCTGCGTGTCGCCCATGACGACGAAGGACGTGGTGTCCTGCGCAGCAGCGCTCGTGCGGAAACCGTGGGTCTCCGACCAGGTGCTGCCGTCGCCGACCTGGAACTCATAATCCGTGCCGGCCGTCAGACCCGTAAGCTGAATCGTATTGACATAAGCTGCGTCCTTGGAGGTGGAGAAGCCGGTGAGTGTGCAGGTGCCATCGGCCGTCTGCCAGGCATCCGCGCCCTTGACGCGGTACTGGACGACCGCTTTATCGGCCGTTCCGATGCCGGACAGCCAGCTGATGTTCTGGCTCGTGCTGCTGCTCTTGGATGCGTTGAGATTGATGCCGGTATAGCTCGTGCCGGCAGCGTCCGCCAGAACGGTGACCTTCGTCGCCTCGCCAACGCCCTTCGGGCCGATGGCCGTGAGCGTGCAGACCGTGCCGGCTTCCTTGGCCTTCATGGCATCGGTCGGAAGCAGGCCGTTGGCATCGGTCTTGCCGATCTCGTTGCCGTCGAGATACACGGTCACGCCGGCGGCGGGATTGCCGTCTTTTTCATAGACCGCGATCACGCTGGACATGCCGACCGCCTGCGGGCCGGGCTGGATGCTGTAGTACGCCGACAGCGGCAGACGCACCGCCGCCTGGGCCGCCGTGTAGGTCTTGCTGTTCGCTGCGGTGAGCGCAATGTTGGACACCGTGTACGTGAACTGGTTGACCGTCGTATCCAGATACGGGTTGATATTAAATTTCAGCGTGGCCAGCTCGCCCTCGACCGGGGCCGCCGACTCAAGGTGCAGCGTCAGCATGGCCTTCTTAAAGCCGGTCTTGGTGTACACCAGTTTGCCGGTCACACCGTTGGCATAGGTCACCGTCGGCTGACCGATGTCATCGTTGAGGTTGAGCATCGTGATGTCCGCAGACCGGATCTTGCCGTCCGCCGTGACCGTCAGCGTATAGTCGCCGCCGAGCGGGACAAAGTTGGAACCGCTGACGCTGACCGTGGCCGTGTCCTGCATATCACCGGCAACGACAAAGGCCATGGTCTTTTCGACCGTGTTGCCGAATGCATCGGACGCGGAGACCGTCATGGTGTGCTTGCCGTTCTGGAGATTCAGACGGACAGTCGCATTTGCGTCGGAACAATCCGCTGACGTGATCGGCTCGCCGTCGATCTTGACCGTCGTCGCCTGTGCGTTGATGCCGGAGCGGTTCTGACCGTCCACATCATGATATTTTGCGATTGCTTCGATCGAGTTGGCGTTGATGACGGTGGCGCCGTCGCTCGTGAGTGTCTGGCCGTTGACCGTCATTTCATCGATGACCGGGTTATCCAGGTCGTCGAGGTTTGTGCCGTAAACAACGCGCAAATTATCGAAGTACACCGTACCATTGCGTTTGCCCGTAGGCATGTTTGCCGGCTGATATGACAGCCAAAACGCACCCTGTCCAGGGATGATGCTCAGGGGATGCTCCGGATTTTGATACTGCCAAAGCGACTGAATATCCTTAGATTTGCAATACATCCAGCCAGACCACGTGATTTTTGGCGAGGTGCTCTGTGCTGTCAAGAAACAATTCTTAAGGCTATAATCGCTTCCGTCCCAGTAGTAAACGTCGCAAGCAACAACATAATCCGGCGTTCCTTCCGGAGCATAGACCCAAACACCGATTTCTGTAGGATAGCCCTCAATCTTTATTTGATCGCCGCAATAGCGGACGTAGTAGTTGGCGTTTGAAATCCCGTTGTAAGAGGCATAGTCATAGTCCAATTCCAAGGAGTATTCACCGAAGCGAACCTGTCCGCCTTCCGCTGCTGTAGTCGTTTTCAAATTGCCGCAACCATACTCATCCATGGCTCCATTCGGCCAGAGATAATAGGTATAGCCGTTGGCGCGGAAAATGTCTGCAGCCGGAACTTCGCTGTCCCAGTTGCCCGTGAAGCGGTAGGGCGCTTTGAGCTCCACCGTCGTCGGATTGTCGGAATACGTGCCGCTGGTCGTGACCGTGATCGGGGACACTTTGCCAATATAGCCGCCATCGGGATTCTGACCGTGGTCCACAAAGTAATCACTGCCCCAGTGGTAGTGCGCGCAGGTCTGGCGCTGGCCGTTGATGGGCTCAAAGTCCATGAGCGTCACCGGCAGCTTGCCGATCTCCACGCTGACCTCCGCCGTCTTGGCGTGGTCGTTTGCGTAAGTAACCGTGACAGCCGCGTTCATCGTGCTGCTGCCGGTACCGGCCACGAACGTATTGCCGTCCATGTGGCCGACATCCTTATCCGACACGCCATCCGTTTTGGACTTGATTGTCCAATCGAAGTCACCGGCCTTGTAGACGATATCCATACCTTTGCACTTGGCCACGAGACCGAGATCCGACGTGGCACCAAAGTCCAGCGAGGCCGATGAACTGCCAAAGTACAGATCCGTAATGTCCGCGATCTTCACAGTCGTCGCGCCCTTGACGGCGCCATCCACAAGCAGGCGGGCCGTTACATCGCCCTTGTAATTCTTCGCGGGCGTGAACAGGCCATTGGCATCGATCGTGCCGCTCTTAGCATCTGCGACCGCCCAGGTCACATTCTCCGGGAGCTCGGCATGGCCGCCGTTGGCGTCCACACCGATGGCCGAGAACTGGATCTGGCTGTTGGGCGTATAGATCGTATTGTTCGGAGAAAGAGAGGCATGATCGAACACGCCGTCGCTCTCCGCCGTGGAGACCAGCAGCAGCGCGCTCGAGACCGTGCGCTCCACACCGTCGGACGGGCGGTTGCGGATCTGGAGGTCCGTGGTGCCCTCGCGCTTGGTGGCGCAGGTAGCGGAACCGCCGCCGTCGAGGTAGATCGCATTCACCACGCCCTGCGCATACAGGAACGAAACCACCTCATCGATCGTCATGCCGACAGAGTACGGGCTCTGGCGGCCGTCGGCCATAAAGGTCACGACCGTGCCGTCCGCCTTGATGCCGATGCAGTTGCGCGGCATGAGGTCCGGATTTCCGTCGTAGCAGGGCTGTCCATTCTTGATCAGATAAAACGGGCCGGAAATCGCTTCCAGAACGTCGGAGCAGTCCGCCCCGGCGTCACGGATGGCATAGGTACCGTCCTTCAAAACCGCAAAATACGGTTCCCACGTGCCGCCGTTGCCCGTCTGGATGACATTGCCCTCCATGATCAGGTAACCGGTCGGCTGCGCCGTCTGCATGTTGTAGTAGTCGCCATTCATGGCCATGATGACGTTGCCGCCGGTGGCCTTGGTATAGTTAGCCGCCTGCAGCGTCGTCTTTTCCAGGCTCCAGGTCATGTTGGCTGCCTTTTCCTTACGGGACGTAGGTGTGCTGTTTTCTGTATAATAACCGTTATACGAAGCCTTGAAAGTTGCCTTCGCACCCGGTGCGATCGTCGTCATAAAGCCGGCGATCTGCGCATTGCCTTCCTTGGTATTCAGAAAGACATCAGATTCCGTCACGCCGTCAACCAGCGCGTAATCCGTCTGACCAACGACGATCTTGTCACCGGCGGGCTTGACGGGGTCTACGGTGTTCACAGCCAGCGCCTGCGGGGCAATGAGTGTCAGCGTCATCAGGACAGCCAGCACAAAAGCCCAAGCTCTGTTTGCGAATCGGGTCGCTTTCACGACTCACATCAACTCCTTTTCTGTGTTTTTCTCTCTAAATTTGTCAGTTCAATATGTAAAAAAAGAAGAGATGAGGTTTTCCCATCTCTTCTTTGTGCTTTAGGGACCTATGATTTGTCTATTAGCAACCGAAGTCCTGATAGAAAAACATTTAATTGGCAGTGAGCTGCTTACTCCGCAAACGCGTTGTACAGGAACTCAACAGCCTCAGCACGAGTGCAGGTCTTGTCCGGGCTGAACGTGGTACCATCGTTGGTGCCGACAGTCAGGCCGTTGGCCCATGCCCACAGCACTTCGTTGTAGTACCAAGCGCTGGCCGGAACGTCAACGAACGGCATATCGTCAGTCGCGCCGTTCGCCAGCAGGCGGGCGATGAAGCTGATCATCTCGGCACGAGAGCAGTCCTGGTTCGGGCTGAACGTGGTGGCAGTGGTGCCAGCAACAATACCGCTATCAACAGCCCACAGCAGGGACTCTTCGTACCAGAAATCATCGGAACCGGAAGCCGGAACATCGGTGAAATTCACAGTCTTGATCGTAGCCTTCGGCTGGCCGGCAGCGTTCCACAGGAACTCGACCATCTCGGCACGGGTGCAGGTCTTGGTGGGCTCAAACGTGGTAGCAGTGGTGCCAACCGTGACGCCGTTTTCAACGGCCCACATCACGGAATTATAGAACCAGTCGCCTTCCGCAACATCAACGAACTTCGGGCCAGCGGGCACGGTCGGCTGCGTCGGAGTGGTCGGGGCAGTCGGAGTTGTCGGAGTGGTCGGAGTGGTCGGAGTGGTCGGAGTTGTCGGAGTGGTCGGAGTGGTCGGGGTAGTCGGGGT
>ENA-OUPA01000523-OUPA01000523.1-human-gut-metagenome-genome-assembly--contig:-NODE-523-length-25329-cov-15.3294_pt1 | contig 25329 bp, 26 predicted proteins | sample MGYA00237939_ERZ548770 | MGnify/ENA primary metagenome ERZ548770 (study PRJEB26490, sample SAMN05356877) | human gut metagenome | biome: terrestrial biome; feature: human-associated habitat; material...
GCGAGTTGAAGTTATCTATATTCTCCTGCGCGCCTCGACAGGTGTGCAGCGCTTTTAGGGTCACGTTTGTTCTTAAAAAATTTTTCCTTTTCTTCACTTTTTCATCACTTTTTTCATTCGTTCAGTACGGAGAGAAAAAGCTTGCAATGCAGTAATTTTGGACTATAATATACTGTGGTAAAATTTTGAGAGTTTACGCTTGAAAGGGGTAACGTAAAGTGGAATCGTATCGATTTTTGTACGACATTGCGCTGATTTTGCTCAGCACAAAAATTTTTGGGCTGCTTACCCGGAAGCTGCAGATGCCCCAGGTTGTGGGCGCGCTGATTGCCGGTATCATCTTCGGCCCGGCGCTGTTCAACATCCTGCATCTGCCTGGTTTTTTGGAGCCCTTCTTCCTTAAGCCTACAGATTTTTTGAGCCATCTTTCTGAGATCGGTGTCATCGTCATCATGTTCAGCGCGGGTATGACCACAGACATCCATGAACTGAAGAACGCCGGAAAATCCGGCTTCCTGGTGGCACTGATCGGTGTGCTGGTTCCCCTGGGGCTGGGCGCTCTGCTGGGCTTCCTGTTCTCTCCTGACGAGGCCGGACCCAATCTGATTCTGCAGCACATCTTCATCGGCACCATTCTCACCGCCACTTCCGTTTCCATCACGGTGGAAACCCTCAAAGAAATCGGCAAGCTCAACTCCAAGGTGGGCAACACCATCCTGGCCGCCGCGCTGATCGACGATGTGATGGGCCTGGTCGTACTGACGATCGTCACAAGCCTGGCCGGCGCAGATGTGAACATCTGGATGGTCCTTCTGAAAATCGTACTGTTCTTCGTCTTTGTGGCGGTGATGGCTTTTCTCGGCATCAAGGGCTTCACTTGGTATGAAAACCGCTACAACAAGAACCTGCACCGATTCCCCCTGCTGGCCTTTGTGCTCTGCCTGGGCATGGCCTTTGTGGCGGAGCGAATCTTTGGGGTGGCCGACATTATCGGCGCCTTTTCCGCCGGCGTCATCATTGCAAACACACCCAAAGGAGCGTACATAGACTCAAAATTCCAACCTCTGTCCTATCTGCTGCTCACCCCGATTTTCTTTGCCAACATCGGACTCAAGGTAGCTATTCCGGAAATGTCCTGGCAGATCGTGGTATTCGCCATTCTGCTGGTGGTGGTAGCCATTGGTTCCAAGCTGATCGGCTGCGGCTTGGGCGCAAAAGCATGCGGGTTTAACTGGAAGGAAAGCGTCCAGGTGGGTCTGGGTATGGCCTGCCGGGGCGAGGTTGCTCTGATTGTAGCCAACAAGGGCGCCGCAATGGGCCTGATGCCGGACGCCTATTTTGGCCCTGTCATCATCATGGTGGTGTGCTGCGCCGTCTTTACGCCCATCGCCCTGAAAATTGCGTTTCGGGTCAAGCCCAGTCTCCATGCCATTCCGGAAACTGAGCCCTCCAGCCCGCTGGTAGACCGCTATGAGCTGACGGCCAAGCTGGATGATATGATAGACGAGGATGCCCGGAAGCTCTTTTTTAAGGAAGAGCAGGAAACTCCCAAGACGGAAAGTACAAAGAATAAGAAATAATTTAATTATCTATGGAATCCCCTCTGCTTGGCAGGGGGGATTCTTTTCTAGCAAATGATTCCTTGGGAGAAAAACGGTAAAAGAACACAACAAATGATGGAAAGAAAGGATAAAACAAAAAAAGCTGGCAAATAATAACCTCGCGATAACAAGCCGCAAAAGCGGCATGATTTACGGGAAAAAATTGTATGGAAAGGCTTTCAAGGCCATTCCAGCAAGGCCCGGAGAAGAAAGGATGGCCATTAGCTATGAAAGCCACAGGAATTGTGCGCAGGATCGACGACCTCGGAAGAGTGGTGATTCCCAAGGAGATCCGCCGCACGCTGAAAATTCGGGAAGGCATGCCTATGGAAATTTTTACGGATGTTGCCGGCGAAGTGATTCTCAAGAAGTATTCGCCCGTAGGAGAGATGTCGCAGTTGGCGGCAGCCTATGCAGAGACTCTGGTTACACTGACCGGCCACGCCGCCGCGGTATGCGATACGGAGCAGATCATCGCGGTAGCAGGCCCTGCCAAAAAAGAGCTTCTGCACCGCCCGGTTTCCCCCCAGCTGGACGAGCTTGTCCAGTCCAAAAAAAGTTTTCTGACCACATCCGACAATACCGTGCTCATCGCCCAGGGTGTGCCGGCAGCGGCGCTGGCCGTGTATCCGGTCATCTCTGTGGGTGATGTTATGGGCGCGGTACTTCTGCTTAAGGGAGAAAAGAGCCCGGCCCGTCTGAGTTCGGAGGCGGCAGAGAGCGTGAAAGCTGCGGCGATGTTCCTGTCCCGTCAGCTGGAAGCTTGACAGCCTGTGTCTGAGAAGCCCTGAAAAAGCTTTTTTATGGCCCGGAAGCCATAGGAAATGCGCCTGTACGCCGCCTTGGGGCTTGATTTTCGAAAACCCAGGTGCTATAATAAGTACGGTAATAGAGTGGATGATGAAAGAGTGGGGCGACCCGCTCTTTTGTTTGCTTTCGGGGAGGTTCCATGGGGATGCCCCGGGAACCGGCGCCAACACGCCGGTTTTGTACAGAAAAAAGGAGGGGTTTGAGTGAGTCCCGAGACGAAAAAAAAGGGCGGCGTGGCGGAACGCGTCCGCGAGATGGCAGAGCCTTTGGCCAGGGAGCTGGGACTTTCCATCTGGGATGTCCAATTTTTGAAGGAGGGCGCGGATTGGTTCCTGCGCATTTTCATCGACAAAGAAGATGGCGTGGGGATCGACGACTGTGTGGATATGACCCACGCCATCGACCCGGTCTTGGACCGGGAGGACCCCATCCCTCAGGAATATACCCTGGAGGTATCTTCTCCCGGCATCAATCGGAAGCTTGTAAAGCCGGAGCATTTCGCCGCTTTCCTTGGCGCACCGGTGCAGGTGAAATTGATTCGGCCCCTGGAGGATGGCAGCCGGCTGCTGCAGGGGGTTCTGCTTCGGGCAGAGGAAAACGGGGAATTTGAAGTGCAGCTGGACGAGGAAACCAGCTGTACCCTGCAAAAGAAGGAATGTTCGTCCGTCAATTTGCTGGAGGACGACTTTTCAGAATAAATCCGCCGGAACACAAAATTCTCCCGGCGTCCCGGAACCGGCATGGCCGGCTGCTGGGTGGGGGCTGGGCGGCAGGCGCAGTTTAGCGGGAGAGAATCAGCCTTTGCAAAGAGAGTAAAAGAAGGAGCGAATCGGAAAAATGGCTAGGAAGAAAGAACCGGAAAAGCAAGGCAACGAAGAACTGTTTATCGCCCTGAATCTTCTGGAAAAGGAAAAGGGAATCCCGGTGGAGTTCATGCTGGATAAGATCAAGAAAGCTATCTCCACGGCCTGTAAAAACAATTACGGCAATGAGGATGTGGACATTGAAATCAACGCGGAAACGGGTAAATTCGATGTCTACCTGAAAAAAGAGGTCAAGACCGAGGTGGAAAATCCCGAGCGGGAAATTCTGCTGGAAAAGGCCAGAGAGATCGACCCCCTGGCCTTGGAAGGAAGCCTTGTGGGTATTAAGCTGGACACCAAGCAGTTCGGCAGGGTGGCGGCGCAAACCGCACGGAACATTATCCGTCAGGGCATCCGCGACAGCGAGCGCGGCCAGATGATGCAGGAATTCCAGTCAAAGCACCAGGAACTGGTCAGCGGATTGGTAGAGCGGATCGACCCCAAAACCGGGGCCATTTCCCTTCGGATCGGCAAGGCCGAGGCCGTGCTTCCCAAAAACGAACAGATCGGCGGCGAGAATGTACGCGAGGGCGACTACATAAAGGTTTATGTAGTGGATGTCCGCGAGACGGAGAAAGGGCCGAAGGCCATCATTTCCCGTACCCACCCCGACCTGGTCAAGCGCATGTTTGAAACCGAAGTACCGGAAATCTATGACGGTACCGTGGAAATTAAAGCAGTATCCCGGGAAGCAGGTTCCCGTACGAAGCTGGCAGTTGTCAGTCACAACCCGGATGTGGACGCGGTGGGCGCCTGCATCGGCGCCAGAGGAGCCAGAGTATCCGAAATTGTGGATGAACTGGGGGGCGAGAAGATCGATATTGTGGAATACAACGAAGACCCCAAGCTGTTCGTGGCGGCCTCCCTTTCCCCGGCCAACGTGGTCTCTGTGGAGCTTTCCGAAGACGGCTCCCGGGCATGCAAGGTGACTGTGCCCGACAATCAGCTTTCCCTGGCGATTGGCAACAAGGGCCAGAACGCCCGCCTTGCCGCCAAGCTGACCGGCTGGAAAATCGACATCAAGCCCCAGAGCGGTTTCTACGGAGAAGAGGAATAAGCAAAAAGCAGCGACAAATTTAGTTTCCGGAGGTGTACAGAGCGGATGCATCAAAAGAAGATACCCATGCGGATGTGTACCGGATGCGGCGAGATGAAGCCGAAAAAGGAGCTGGTCCGGGTGGTAAAGGCCCCTCAGAAGGAGGATGAAAGCGGCAGCCCGCTGCCGCCTGAAATTTCACTGGATCTGACGGGAAAGAAGCCCGGCAGAGGCGCGTATCTGTGCAGGAATCCGGAATGCCTCAGACTGGCACGCAAGGCCAGAAGGCTGGAGAGAGCCTTTTCCTGCAAGATCCCCGATGAGGTCTACGAGCGTATGGAAGGAGAGATTTCACAGGGTGGTAACTAAACTGCTCTCGATGCTTGGGCTCGCCAGAAGGGCCGGAAAGCTCGAAAGCGGCTTCGATGCGGCGGTCATCGCCGCCCGGGAGGGAAAAGCCGCACTGCTTTTGGCAGCGCGGGATATTTCGGAGAAGACGTTTCAGAATCTCCGCTATGAAGCGGAAAAGGCGGGAATCCCCGTTGTGAGGATACCGGCGGACATAGAGGAAACAAGCCGCGCCTGCGGCAGAAAAGCGGGCGTGCATGCTCTGACAGACAGGGGGTTCGCCAAAGCGGTGCTCTCGATGGTGGAAGACGGTAAGCGTGAGAAGGAGGAATGCATTTTATGATGATAAAATACAGAGTTCGTGAAGTGGCGAAGGATTTGGATATTCCCAACAAGGATGTGCTTGATACCCTGTCCAAATATTTCCCGGAGCCCAAGAAATATATGACTGCTCTGGAGGAAAATGAGCTGGACGTGGTGTTCGAAACTTTTACCCAACAGCGGAGCGTGGACAATCTGGACGCCTATTTTGCAGAACGCGGCGGTTCCGCCGTGCCTGCAGTACAGCCGGCCCCTGCCCCGGCCGCCGCGGCAAAGCCGGCGCAGCAGCAGAAAACCGCCCAGCCCCGCGGGGAGAAAAGGGGCAACGGCGCCGCTCAGAATCAGAACCGGCCGCAGCAGAGGCAGCAGGCTGCCCCCCAGCAGCAGAAGCCTGCACAGCCGCAGAACGCGCCCCAGGGGAGCCAGCAGCCCGTGGTGGTCACCGAGGTGCGCGAGCCTGTCCGGCGCGTCATCGACACCCGGTCCTCCAACGTGAATATCGACCGGTACAATGAAAAATACGACCGTCTGGCCGACCAGAAGGTGAAGACGGACAATGTGGTGACTAAGCAGAAATTCACCAACCGCAATCAGCAGAGAAGAGGGAACCAGCGCCGCGGCAAGCGGGAAACCGAGGCTGAAAGGCTGAACCGTATCGCCCAGGAGCGCAAGGCCAAGCACATCACCATCGAGATTCCCGAAGAGATTACTGTGGGAGATTTTGCCCTGCGCCTGAAGGTTTCCGCCCCCGAGGTCATCAAAAAGCTGATGGGTCTGGGCGTGTTCGCCTCCATCAACGACACGATTGATTTTGACACCGCAGTGCTGATCGCCGACGAATTCCACGCAAAGGTGGAAAAGGAAGTGGTGGTCACCATCGAGGAACAGATTATCGACGACAGCGAGGACAACGAGGAAAACCTGGTGTCCCGTGCGCCTGTTGTGGTGGTTATGGGCCACGTCGACCATGGCAAGACCTCTGTGCTGGACGCCATCCGTCATTCCAACGTCACGGAGGGAGAGGCCGGCGGCATCACCCAGCATATCGGCGCCTACCGCGTCAAGGTGGGAGACCGAGATGTGACCTTCCTGGATACTCCCGGACACGCCGCGTTTACCACCATGCGCGCCAGAGGCGCCCAGGTGACGGATATCGCGGTGCTGGTGGTGGCTGCGGACGACGGCATCATGCCGCAGACCGTGGAGGCTATCAACCACGCAAAGGCCGCAGGCGTTTCCATCATTGTGGCCATCAACAAAATGGATAAGCCCAGCGCAGACCCTGACCGTGTGAAGCAGCAGCTTACCGAATATTCCCTCGTTCCCGAGGAGTGGGGCGGCGACACGCCCTGTATTCCCGTTTCGGCAGTGACCAAGGCAGGTCTTGACGACCTGCTGGAGATGATTATCCTTACCGCAGACATGCTGGAGCTCAAGGCCAACCCCGACCGTGCGGCCAAGGGTACGGTGATCGAGGCCAGGCTGGACAGGGGCATGGGCCCCATCGCCACGGTGCTGGTGCAGAATGGAACCCTGCATTCCGGAGATACTATTGTAGCGGGCACAACCGTGGGCCGCGTGCGTTCCATGATGGACGACAAGGGACGCCGTGTGCAGGAAGCAGGACCCTCCGTACCGGTGGAGATAACAGGCCTGGGCGACGTTCCCGTGGGCGGCGACATTTTCAACGTGGTCTCTGATGAACGCTTGGCCCGGGAGCTGGTGGAACAGCGCCTGAGCGAACAGAAAGAGCAGCAGTTTAACGCCCAGACAAAGGTGACTCTCGACAACCTCTTCGACCAGATGAAGGAAGGGGATATGAAGGAGCTGAAGATCATCGTCAAGGCTGACGTGCAGGGTTCCGTGGAGGCTGTGCGCCAGTCTCTGGAAAAACTTTCCAACGAAGAGGTCCGCGTCAACATTATTCACGGCGCCGTGGGCGCTGTCAGCGAAAGCGACGTCATGCTGGCAAACGCCTCCAACGCTATCATCGTGGGCTTCAATGTGCGTCCCGATCCTGTTGCGGAGGAGAATGCCAAGCGGGACGGCGTGGATATGCGCCTGTACCGGATCATCTACGATTGCATCGAGGAGATCGAATCCGCCATGAAGGGAATGCTGGCGCCCAAGTACCGCGAGGTGGGCCTAGGCAAGGCGGAATGCCGCGAAACCTACAAGATCACCAACGTGGGCATGGTTATCGGCGGACACGTCACCAGCGGCAAAATTACAAGAAACGCGCAAATCCGTGTGGTGCGCGATGGTATTATCGTAGCCGACGACAAGATCGGTTCCCTGCGCCGCTTCAAGGATGATGTGAAGGAGGTTGCCGAAGGGTACGACTGCGGCATCACTCTGGAGAAGTTCTCCGATATCAAGCAGGGAGACATCCTGGAAGCCTACGAGATGGAAGAGTACCGGGACTGATAGGAGCTACAGAAAGGGGGATCTGCAAATGGCTGGACATAAGCTGGGACGGATCACCGAGGACGTTAAGAGAGAGCTGACCGCGATCCTGCGGGAGGTTAAGGACCCGCGGGTAAAGGACTGTTTCCTGAGCGTCGTGCGGGTGGAGGTGACCAACGACCTCTCCTACTGCACGGTCTATGTGAGCACCATGGAGGGCATGGACCGCACAAAGGTAGCGGTGACGGGCCTGAAATCCGCAGCGGGCTATATCCGCCACGAATTGGGGAGAAAGCTTTCGCTGCGCCATGTGCCGGAATTGATTTTTAAGGCGACGGATTCCATTGAATACGGCGCCAACATCTCCAGGATGCTTCAGGATCTGGAAAAGAAGGAGCCTGAAGCCGTTCCGGAGGAGGATTCTGAAGAAAACGGGGATGGAAGCCGATGCTGAATTGTGCCGAAACCGCCGCAGTGCTCAGAAATTGGGATAACATTCTGGTGCTGAGCCACGCATCTCCCGATGGAGATACCCTGGGCTCTGCCTGCGCCCTGATACGCGGGCTGCTGGCCTTGGGCAAAAGGGCGCGGTTTGCCTGTGCGGATACGATTGCACCCAAGTATGGGTATCTCTTCGACGGCATGCCCCAAGAGGACTTTGCACCGGAGCATGTGATGACTGTGGACGTAGCGGATCTGTCGCTGCTGGGGGGCCTTCGGGAACAGTATGAAGGCCGGATCGAGTTGGCGGTCGACCACCATGGCACTCATGTCCCCTTTGCGCCGCAGCGCTGGGTGGAACCCCACAGCGCTGCCACCACGGAGCTGGTCTTCCTGCTGCTGCAGGAGCTGGGCGTCGGTCCGGACCGGGGGATTGCAGACTGTATCTATACGGGTCTTACCACGGATACCGGCTGCTTCCGCTACCGCAGCGTTACGCCCCGCACGCACCGTATCGCCGCTGAGGTGATCGAATGGGGAGCCGATGCAGGGGAGATCAACCGCGTCATGTTTGAGAGCAAGTCCAAGGCGCAGGTGGAGGCGGAGCGGATCGTGCTGGACGGGATGGAATTTTTCTGCGGCGGGAAATGCGCCATGGTGCGCGTGCCCCGGTCCGTCTATGAGACAACCGGCGCCGCGGACAGCGATTTGGACGGCGTCGCAACCCTGCCCAGACAGATTGAAGGCGTTGTCATCGGTGTGACGCTGAAGGAAAAGGAAAACGGCGAGGTGAAAGCCTCCGTGCGCACCAATCTCCCGGCGGATTCCGCCCGGCTCTGCGCCAGGTTCGGCGGCGGCGGGCACAAGGGGGCAGCGGGCTGTTCCTTTCCGGGCATCACCATGGAGAAGGCCGCGGCACAGATGACCGCAGCCTGTGAAGACTACCTGCGGGAATTGAACCTGTTGTAATGGAACGCAGAGGGCGGAAACGCTCTCTGCGTTTCCGAATATCACTTCAAGCCAGATGGCCGGCTGTCTGAAAAAAGAAAGGAATGGATACGGGTATGGAGGAAAAAACAATTCAGGAATTGATCGAAAAGGGACGGGCCTTTTTGAAATCCAAGGCGGAAGAAGAGGAAAGCTCCGATTATTTGACCGACCAGGAAAAAAAGCTTCCCCAGCCTCCGCTGGTCAAAGTGAAGATGCGGGAATATCCCCCGATAGACCTGCCCAGGGATTTTCATGAACTGGGGATGAAGGAGGATTTTCTCACCGTCCTCCTTCGGCGGAAAAGCTCCCGGGTGTACACTCAGGAAAGCATGAGCCTGCTGCAGCTCTCCTTCCTGCTTTGGGCCACCCAGGGGGTAAAGGAGATCCGCGGGAAATCCTACGCCACCCTGCGCACCGCGCCCTGCGGCGGAGCCCGCCATCCCTTTGAAACTTACCTTCTGGTAAAAAAGGTAGATGGGCTGACCCCCGGCGCTTATCACTACCTGCCCATGACCCATCAGCTGGAGCTGCTTAAGCCCATGGAAAACGAGGAGGCGCTCACCGGGCTGATGGACCGCAGCCTCTGCGGCCAGACCTGGGCGGCAAAATCAAACGTGGTGTTTTACTGGTCTCTCGTCCCCTACCGCAGCGAATGGCGCTACGGCATTTACGCCCACAGGATGATCATGGCGGATATGGGCCATGTGGGGGAAAACCTCTATCTGGCCTGCGCTGCCCTGGGCCTGGGGACCTGCGGCATCGGCGCTTATGACCAGGCCCTGTGCGACAGCACTTTTGAGCTGGACGGAGAAGAGGAGTTCACCGTCTATACGGAAAGCGTGGGCACCATCCGGGTGGAAAACGAGAAGGCGGAGAAGGACTTTTACCGCTTCGTGGAGGAGGAAGGGCTCTAACCCCGCTGTTTCTCCAGCTTTTCCCAAACAGCTTCAGAGATGGAGAGGATACCATGAACGGCGTCATCATATTGGATAAACCACAGGACTTTACTTCCTTCGACGCAGTCGCGGTGATGCGCGGGCTGGCAAAGGAACGGAAAATAGGACATACCGGGACTTTGGATCCCATGGCCACCGGCGTGCTCCCTCTGCTGCTGGGGCGCGCCGCCAAAGCGGCGGATCTGCTTCCGGATACGGCAAAGGAATACCGGGCCGCTTTCCGCTTCGGAGAACGGACGGATACAGGGGATGTGACCGGAAAAACTGTGGAGACAGATTCCCGCGCCGTGTCCCGGAACTCCCTGGATCTGGCCCTGGACGGCTTCCGGGGACAGATCAGCCAGATTCCGCCCATGTATTCCGCCGTGTCGGTCCATGGGAAACGCCTGTATGAACTGGCCCGCAAAGGCATTGAGGTGGAGCGGGAAGCCAGAAAAATTTATATTGAAGAGCTGGTGCTTGAGGCCTATTCCCCGGAAAACCGGGAAGGGGTCCTCCGGGTGGCCTGTTCCAAGGGAACCTACATCCGTACCCTCATTGAGGATATCGCCAGATCTGTGGGGACCTGTGGCGTGATGACGGCCCTGCGGCGGGTACGGGCCTGCGGCTTTCAGGAAACGGAGGCACATACTCTGGAGGAGCTTCGGGAACTTGCCGCACAGGGTGCTCTCCGCCAGGTGCTTCTTCCCATCGACCGCGTGTTCGGGGAATATCCTGCGGTGCGGACAAGTCCTGCCCAGGCGCTCCGGTTCTGCAATGGAGGTTCCCTCTCCATGGACCGCTTGTACATGCCAAAAATCACGGTCAGGCAGGGAATGCGGTTCCGGCTTTATGGCCCCGAAAGGGTCTTTCTGGGCCTGGCCCAGGCCGCGCCGGAAAGCGGCGAGCTGAAATTCCTGAAATTATTCCGGGAACAGGAGGATGCCCTTTGAAGCTAATCACAAAATTGGATCAAATTGCAGAGACCGCCCCCTGTTCTCTGGCTTTGGGAACCTTTGACGGACTGCACCGGGGGCATATGGCGGTCATCCATGCCGCGGCGGCCCCGGGGCCGGGGTTGGAATACTGGGAACCTGCAGTGTTTACCTTTGAGAGCAGCCCTTCGGGAGTCTGCTCCGTGGTGACGCCCCGCGACAAGGAGCGGCTGCTGGAAACGGCGGGGATCCGCAGGCTGTACAGCATGCGCTTTTCCGAGGTCAGGGAGATGGAGGCCCGCACGTTTGCGGAGGAGGTTCTCTTCCGCAAATGCCGGGCCAAAAGGCTCTGCTGCGGAGAGGATTTCCGGTTTGGCCGGGGGGCGGCTGGGGACGTTTCCCTGCTGCAGCGTCTCTGCCTGGAAAACGGAGTGGAGCTTTTCGTGGTCCCTCCCGTGCTGGAGGATGGAGAAAAGGTGAGCTCTACCCGCATCCGGGCCGCGGTGGAGGCTGCGGACATTCCTCTGGCAAACCGGCTTCTGGGAAGGCCTTTCGGCTTTTCCCTGGAGGTCATTCACGGCAACCACATCGGCACAGGCCTGGGAACCCCCACCATCAACCAGGCTATCCCGGACAATTTTGTCCTGCCGAAGTTCGGCGTATACGCTTCCTGGGTGCGGGCGGGAGGAAAATATTTTGCCGGCGTCACCAATATCGGCCTGAAGCCCACGGTGGGCTCTGACCGGGTGCTTTCAGAAACCTGGATGCCGGATTTCTCCGGCGACCTGTATGGCAAGCGGGTGCGGCTGTTCCTGCTTCGCTTCCTCCGGCCGGAAAAACAATTCGGCTCCCTGCAGGAGCTGAAGGAAGAAATTTCGAAAAACGCACGGCAGGCAAAGGAGATTGCCCGGGCCTGCCCGCCCCCCGGTTTTGGGCTTGAAACCTGCAATTTTTCCCGCCAATCCTGAAAAAAGCTTTACAAAACCGGGCCTCTGTGCTAAAATAATCAAGCTGCCCTATCCTCGGATTTGGGAACCACCGACCCAAACCTGTGGACATGGGTGAATTTAGCGGATATCCGCGGAAAAGGTGATTGTTATGACTAAAACAGAAAAGACTGAAATTATCCAGAAGTATGCGCGCCATGAGGGCGACACGGGCTCTCCCGAAGTGCAGATCGCCGTTCTCACCAAGAGAATCAACGACCTCACCGACCACCTGCGCATCAACAAGAAGGACCATCACTCCCGCCGCGGCCTCCTGAAAATGGTCGGCCAGAGGAGAAACCTTCTGAACTACCTGACAAAGATCGACATCGAGCGGTATCGTTCCATTATCGCCGAGCTCGGCATCCGTAAGTAAAAGTTTGAAGCGAATGCTTTTCAAACTTCGCGTTTTGTGATTCTGACGGACGTCTGAAACACAATTCCGCAGCTCGGAGCGCGGGAAAAGCAAGGTAAAAGAAAGATGCAACGGGCTGTGGTTGCGGGCCTTCCGGCCGGCAGGCACAGCCTTTCGCTCTTTTTACGGCGGAACTGTTTTACAAGCAAACAAGCCGAAGCCCCTTCGTGCAGGATTGGACTTGTTTCCTTGTCAAACAGGACCGCCTTTCAGCAAACGGTTCCCTCAGCTGGGAGAAAGGATTGTATTATGTTCGAGAACTTTAAAGTGTATGAAACAGAATTTGCCGGGCGGCCCCTGGTTGTGGAAACCGGCAAGATGGCGCAGCTGGCCAACGGCGAATGCCTGGTCCGCTACGGCGAGACTGTGGTGCATGTGGCCGCCACAGCGTCCGCCAAACCGAGAGACGGTATCGACTTCTTCCCCCTCTCTGTAGATTTCGAGGAGAAGCTCTATTCCGTGGGAAAGATCCCCGGCTCCTTCCTGAAGCGGGAAGGACGCCCCACCGACAAGGCTATTCTGGTCTGCCGGATGATTGACCGCCCGATCCGCCCGCTGTTCCCCAAGGACATGCGCAACGACGTTTCCATCGTCTGCACCGTCATGTCCGTGGATCAGGACTGCTCTCCCGAAATTGCGGCCATGGTGGGCACTTCCATCGCCCTGTCCATCTCCGACATTCCGTGGAACGGCCCGATTTCCGGTGTGTCCGTGGGTCTGGTCGACGGCGAGTTCGTTATCAACCCCAACGCCGAGCAGCGCAAGGTTTCCGAAATGGCTGTGACGGTGGCTTCCACCTCAGAGCGGATCGCCATGATCGAAGCCGGCGCCTTTGAAATCTCCGATGAAGTTATGTACAACGGCATCATGGCCGGGCACGAGGCAAATCAGAAGATCATTGCGTTCATCAAGGGCATTCAGGCCGAAATCGGTAAGGCCAAGTTTGAGTATCCCAGCAATGAGCCGGAGCCGGAGATGTTCGAGGCCATCAAGGCTTTTGCAGAAGACGACGTGCGCGCCGCCCTGGATACAGACGACAAGACCGTGCGCGACGAGCGCTTGAAGCCTGTTTACGAAAAGGTGCATGAGAAGTTCGACGAGGTTTATCCCGAGCAGGGAGCGAAAATCGACGAGTGCATGTATAAAACTCAGAAATATGTGGTGCGGCGCTGGCTGCTGGATGAACAGAAGCGTGTGGACGGCCGCGGCATGAACGATATGCGCCCGCTGGCTGCTGAAGTTGCGCTGCTGCCCCGGGTACACGGCTCCGGTATGTTTACCCGCGGACAGACACAGGTGCTGACCGTGGCCACTCTCGGTTCCATCCGTGACAACCAGCTGCTGGACGGCATTGACGAGGAAGAGTCGAAACGCTATATTCACCACTATAATTTCCCCTCTTATTCTGTGGGCGAGACCCGGCCCAGCCGCGGCCCCGGCCGTCGGGAAGTGGGCCACGGCGCTCTGGCGGAGCGTGCGCTGGTGCCAGTCATTCCGGATGTAGATGAATTCCCCTACACCATCCGTCTGGTTTCCGAGGTGCTCTCCTCCAACGGCTCCACCTCCCAGGCCTCTATCTGCGGTTCCACGCTGGCCCTGATGGATGCCGGCGTGCCCATCAAGGCCCCTGTGGCAGGCATTTCCTGCGGACTGATCACCGAGGGTGACCGCTGGATGACCATGGTGGATATCCAGGGGATTGAAGACTTCTTCGGGGATATGGACTTTAAGGTGGGCGGCACCAAAAAGGGGATCACCGCCATCCAGATGGACCTGAAGATTTCCGGCCTGCTGCCTGAAATGGTGAAGGAAGCCCTGGAGAAAACCCACAAGGCCCGCAACTATATCATCGACGAAATCATGCTGAAGGCGATTCCCGAGGTTCGTCCCGAACTTTCCAAATATGCGCCCAAGATGCTTTCCATGCAGATTCCCGTGGACAAAATCCGCGAGGTCATCGGTTCCGGCGGCAAGGTCATCCAGAAGATCTGCGCTGAGTGCGACATCAAGATGGATATCGAAGAGGACGGCCATGTGTTCATTTCCGGTATCGACATCGAAAAGTGCCACCGCGCCATGGATATTGTGGATACAATTGTCAACGACCCGGAGCCGGGTTCCTATTACAACGGCAAGGTGACCCGCATCATGGACTTCGGCGCTTTTGTGGAGATTGCCCCCGGCAAGGAAGGTCTGGTGCACATTTCCCGTCTGGATATCAAGCGCACGGAGAAGGTCACCGACGTGGTGAATGTCGGCGACGTAGTCAAGGTGAAGGTGCTTGAAATTGACGATAAGGGCAGGCTGAACCTCAGCCGCCGCGACGCCCTGATCGACCTGGACGGCGCTGTGCCGGAAAACACGGTCTCCGAGGACAGAGGCCCCCGCCGCGACCACGGCGACCGGGACCGCCGTCCCCGCAGGGATCACGACAGAAGGTCCTGAGAAGTCAGAAGAAACCCCGGAGAGGGATGCTCTCCGGGGTCTTGTTTTTCTCAGATTGAAATAAAAACGCCTCTCTTCCTGGAAAGAAAGGCGAGATATTCCTGACAAAAAATCTTCTTGACTTTAGCGATGGGACATGTTATATTTTTACACAATGTATCAATAATTTCACATTATTATGACTCGTCGTCTGGAAGATACCGCAGGATGTCTCCTGGTTGGCACTCCAAAATCTTACATAGCTTGCCAATGGTGCCTGTAGTAATATTTAGGTTGTGACGCAGCTGGTGCACTGTTCGATTGTCTATCCCCAACTTTTCTAAACGGTACCAACTGATTTTTTTCTTTCCCATTATATCTAGCAGAGGCTGATAATCTATTGCCATACACTCACACCTTTTAGTGCAAGTATAGGATATTTTTTTTGAAACATTATAGTGAACAAATTCACTATGTGCTACAATTTCTCTTGTCTATCGGGGACATAACGTAAAATACTGCCCGGTTGGCAATTGAGCATTCTGCATCATTTCTCTAATGTAATACCTGAAATGCTGAAAAATTTGCTCAAGCAGAAATCGGAGCACAAAAAAGCAGGTGATTCGGACACGATTGGTGAGCCCCTTCCCCCTTAAGAGAATAAAAAAAGAAGGACGGCATGACACGGATGCCTCTCATGTGGTATGATTACTAGAGCTCACAACATGGAAAGAATTTTATGCCGGAGGTTATGAAATGACAGTCAGGGAAATCGCAGTAGAGGATTTGGAGGGGCTGCTGAGACTGTACACAGAGCTGCACGAGAACCCCATGCCGGCACAGGGAGAAACGCTTTCCGCACTCTGGCACGGCATTTTGGAGGATAAAAACCATCACATCGTTGTGGCGGAGGAAAAGGGGGAAATTGTATCCTCCTGCGTGGTCCTTGTCGTGCCCAACCTCACCCACGGCCAGCGGCCCTATGCCCTGATCGAAAATGTGGTTACGGCAAAGGCATTCCGGGGCCGGGGGCTGGCTTCCGCCTGCCTGGATTACGCGAAGCAGCTGGCGCTGCAGCACAATTGCTACAAGATGATGCTGTTGACCGGAAGCAGGCAGGAAAGCACGCTGGCTTTTTACCGGAAAGCCGGTTATAATTCCCGGGATAAGACAGCCTTTGTACAGTGGCTGTAGTCTGTCCCCCAGCTGGCAGGAATCAGACAGGAAAATAACGCCTGTCCGCCTCAGGCGGCGGAAGAAACGGGCAGGAGACGCCCACCGTTTTTTGACGTCTCCTGCCCGCCGCTTTTTAGCAAAGGACAGGTAAAAGCTCTTTACGCAGGACTTCTTAATGCTAGAGGATGTTGCAAAGCAACATCCTCCTTTTTAGGTATCCCGGTCCGGAAAAAAGTTCTCTGAAAGCCCGTCCTGGAACGGAAAAGAATTGTATTCGGCAGGGGGATATGATAACATAAAGCATATAAAAAAAGGAGGCGGCAGAATGGAAAAAAAAGCCGTCATAGCCATGAGCGGCGGAGTGGATTCCAGTGTAGCCGCGCTTCTGGTGCAGCAGTGCGGCTACGAAGCGATCGGCGTTACCCTGAAGCTTCATACCAATGAGGACGCGGGGATTTCCAGAGAGAAAACCTGCTGCTCCCTGGACGATGTGAACGACGCCCGCAGCGTAGCCGCCCGGCTGGGCATGCCCTTTTATGTGTTCAATTTTACGGACAGCTTCCGGCAGGAGGTCATGGACCGGTTTGTACGGGCCTATGAACGGGGTGAAACGCCCAATCCCTGTATCGGTTGCAACCGGTACATCAAATTTCGGAAGCTGATGCAGCGTGCCAGGGAGATCGGCTATGATTACGTGGCCACCGGCCATTACGCCCGGGTGGAACAGGATGTGGAAACAGGCAGATGGCTGCTGAAAAAAGGCCTGGATCACACCAAAGACCAAAGCTATGTGCTCTATTCCCTGACGCAGGGAGAGCTTTCCCGCCTGCTTCTTCCCCTGGGCGGCCTGACCAAGGAGCGGGTGCGGCAGATTGCGGAGGAAAACGGATTTGTCAACGCGAAAAAGCACGACAGCCAAGATATCTGTTTTGTGCCTGACGGAGATTACGCCGCCTTTATCGAACGGTATGCCGGAACAAAATTTCAGCCCGGCCCGTTTGTGGGAACCCACGGCGAGGTTTACGGAGAACACAGAGGGATTATCCATTATACGGTGGGACAGCGAAAAGGGCTGGGCCTGTCGTTTCCCCAGCCCATGTATGTCTGCGGCATCGATACGGCGCGCAACGAAGTGGTATTGGGAAAGCACGAGGAGCTGTTTTCCAGGGAACTGACGGCCCGGGACATCAACCTGATTTCCAGGGAAATGATCTCCGGCCCCCTACGGGTCAAGGCAAAGGTGCGCTACCGTCATGCGGAACAGCCCGCCACAGTGCTGCAGACGGGGCCCGACGAGCTGAGAGTGACCTTTGACGAGCCCCAGCGGGCCGTCACCAAGGGACAGGCCTTGGTTCTTTACGAGGGGGACACTGTGGTGGGCGGAGGAACCATTCAGTGATATGGGCATGCTTTCAAGGTGTTTTCCACAGTGCGTGGGGAGCGGCGTTTCCAACGCAGCGGGGATTTGAATCAGGAGGGAATGAATTTGATGGAGTTCAAAGACGCGGAAATTCTGGTGGTGAAGGTGGGCACTTCCACCCTCACTTATGACAACGGCAAGGTAAACCTGCACAGGCTAGAGGAGCTTTGCAGAACCCTGTCGGATCTGCAGAACTCGGGAAAGAAGTTGGTGCTGGTCTCCTCCGGAGCCATCGGCGTCGGCGTGGGAAAGCTGGGGCTTTTCAAGCGGCCCGAAGAGACGGAAAAGAAACAGGCGCTTGCCGCCGTGGGACAATGCGAGCTGATGTTCCTGTACGACAAATTTTTTGGAGAATACAACCACATGGTAGCTCAGGTTCTTCTGACTGCGGACGTGGTGCACCGGGAACGCAGCAGAATAAATGTACAGAACACCTTTGCAGAGCTGCTGAAGCTGGGCGTGATTCCGGTAGTCAACGAAAACGACACTGTGGAAACCAGCGAGCTGGAGGGAAAGAATTTTGGAGACAATGACACGCTTTCCGCCGTTGTGGCACAGCTGGTAGGTGCCCAGGGGCTTGTCATCCTGACGGATATCGACGGCCTGTACGACGCAGATCCCAGGATGAAACCGGACGCTAAGCTGATTCACCATGTCACAGAGATCACACCGGAAATCGAGGCTCTGGCGGGCGGGGCAGGTTCCAGCCGCGGTACAGGCGGTATGGCTACAAAGCTTAAGGCAGCGAAGCTGGCGGGCGAAAGCGGAATCCCCTGTGCGGTGATTTCCGGCGGCGAAATGCAGAACCTTTACCGCCTGATGAGCGGGGAGACGGTGGGAACCGTGTTCTCCGCGGCAGGCGGGAGAGGGGCGTAACACGGCCAGCCGCAGTTTAGGACAGAGTGAGAAAGGGGGCGGTCTTATGACCGTATTGGAAGAAATGGGTGCGAGGGCAAAGGCGGCGGCAAGGATACTCGCCTCGGCAGGGCGGCAAAAAGAGGCTGCTTTGAAAGCGGCCGCGCAGGCCTTGCTGGAGCACAGAGCGGAGCTGCTTTCCGACAACGAGGAGGACTGCAGGGCCGGAGCAGAAAACGGGATGGGCAAAAGCCTTCTGGACCGTCTGCGCCTGACGGAGACGCGGATTCAGGACATGGCAAAGGCAGTTATTGAGGTGGCGGAGGCCCCCGACCCGATTGGCAGGGTACTTTCCGGGGAGAGCCGTCCCAACGGCCTGCGGATCGAGAAGGTCACCGTACCGCTGGGCGTCATCGGCATCATCTATGAGGCCCGTCCCAATGTGACCAGCGACGCGGCGGCGCTGTGTGTGAAAGCCGGAAACGCCGTGATCCTGCGGGGAGGAAAAGAGGCCTTCCGCTCAAACCGTGCGGTGGTCAAGGTGCTGCGGGAAGCAGTGGCGGCAAGCGGTCTTCCCGCCGACTGCGTACAGCTGGTGGAGGATACCAGCCGCGCCTCTTCGGCGGAACTGATGGGCCTGACAGAGTATCTGGACGTACTGATTCCCAGGGGCGGCGCGGGCCTGATCCGCTCTGTCAAGGAAAATTCCAGGGTGCCGGTGATCGAAACAGGAGTCGGGAACTGCCATGTATATGTGGACGCCGCAGCGGATTTGGAAATGGCGGCTGACATCATCTTCAATGCCAAGACCTCCCGGCCCTCGGTCTGCAATGCCATTGAAACCGTGCTTGTCCACCGGGACGCTGCAGAAAAAGCCCTGCCCAAGATACAGGCAAGGCTTCAGGAAAAGCAGGTAGAACTGCGGGGCTGCGAACGCGCCCTGCAGATTCTGCCGGACGTAAAGGCTGCCTGCGAGGAGGACTGGGCCACGGAATATCTCGATTACATCCTGGCGGTCAAGGTGGTGGATTCTCTGGATCAGGCGCTGGAGCACATTGCCCGTTATTCCAGCGGGCACAGCGAATGTATTGTAACAGAGAGTTATTCCGCTGCGGAGCGCTTTTTACAGGAGGTGGACAGCGCCGCCGTCTATGTAAACGCATCCACCCGCTTTACGGACGGAGGGGAATTCGGCCTGGGTGCAGAGATCGGCATTTCCACACAAAAGCTGCACGCCAGAGGGCCTATGGGCCTGCAGCAGCTTACCACCAACAAGTTTTTGATCCGCGGCAGCGGCCAGGTGCGTTAAGCCGCCAAAATTCGGACTCACCCCGATCCGGATTTTGCCGGGCTGCCGCAATGAAGTTGCCCTCATGGGCAACTTCCAAAGGAAAATCGGACCCCGATCCGGATTTCGCCGGGCTGCCGCAATGAAGTTGCCCTTATGGGCAACTTCCAAAGGAAAATCGGACCCCGATTTTCCGTTTTACATCAGCAGAAACAGGAGCGCGAACATGAGCTCGTGATTCTGGCCGCCCTCCTCGCTCCCCAGCAGGATGAGAAGCGCCAGGATGATGGTTTTTTCCTTATCCCGAAACAGGTTTTCCAAAAGGCCTCCGGAGGAAGACTCCGCTTCCTTATCGAGGGAGCCGGAGTGCGCTTCCGGCGGCTTTTCAGGCTGTGGCGGCGGTTCTGGTGCTGAAACTGACGGAGGCTGTTCCGCGGGAATCTGGCTGCTTGCCGCCTGCTCTTCTTGATCCGGCGGCTGCGCAGAGTTCTGACGGCCTCTGCCCTGCTGGGGAAAGCGGGCCCTCGTCTGCATCTCCCTTGCCCGGCGGACAGCCTCTTCCTGCATCCGCCTCATATCAAACTCCCCGGCCATCCTGTCACCTCCGTCTTCCTTTAACCATCAGATCAGAATCCCGGCCTGCCGGACTGCAGCGGTCTCTTTTGCTCCCTGTCAAATCAGGCCGGAAAGCAGGCCGGAGAAGATGCCGCTCTCTTTAAGCAAGGGCAGAAGACGCATCATCTGCAGTATTTTCATGGCTTCATCCACTTTCTTCCTCCTGGTCTCGCTGAGCAGGGGGCGCAGTGCCTGGAGAAGCCGGGTGGAATCATCCTCCTGGTTCACCTTGCTCAGCAGCGGGGCGATACGGGTGACCATATTCAGCATTTCCGGCGTGACCCCGCCCAACGGGTTTCCCCCGTTTCCGCCGCCAAGGCTCCCCAAACCGCTCAATGCGCCCAAAGCGCCCAAAGGATTTCCTGCGCCGGTGCCCGCGCTGCTGTTTCCCGTCCCGTTTCCCCCCATGCCCAGGGCGCTCAGCGCCCCGGCCAGCATGGAGGGGTCCAGTCCTCCGCCGTTGTTTTGCGGCTGAGGGGAAGGAGATGTCTGGGCCGGGGGAACGCTGTTGTTTCCAGCCTGGCCGCCTGGGTTTTCTCCGTTTCCTCCCAGCCCTAGGGAACTCATGATTCCCTGAATCTGCTGCATACTTTGAGGATCGGATAGAATTTGATTTAGCTGCTGGCTCAAATCATCCACAAGCGTTTCCCCTCCTTTCCGGCGGTGGTCAAGCGGTTATTTTTTATCGTTTGGATTCTGCTGGCCGAACAGCTGCATCAGTTTTTGCGCCTGAGGTGTGGAGAGCAGCTTCTTGGCCGCATCCGGATCGCTGAGCACCTTTTGCATGGCGGAAGATTCGTTTTGCGTGGCGTTTCCCAATACGTTGGAGAGATCCCCGTTCTGCGCTGCGTTTTTCAGCGCCTCCGGCGTGGTCCCCAGCCGCTGAGCCGTCAGCTTCAGAAGGGCTTCCAGCTGGTTATTATTTAAATTGGAATTTTGATTCATGAGCGGTTTCATCCTTTCACGCGGAAGCCGGTTGGTCCTGTTCTTGTCATCCGAACAGCCGGGCCGCCTTTCCATAGTATGCTGCATCCTGTAGAAAGATGCTTGAGGACAGACCGCGGTTCGAGAAAGAGGAGGAGTTTTCATGCGGATCTTGGTGGTTTCCGATACCCACGGGAACGAGATGAATTTAAGGAGGGCAATCCTGAGCCAGCCAAAGGCGGAAATTGTCATCCATTTGGGAGATGGTGAAACGGAAGCTGACCGGACGAAGCTGCAGTTTCCGGAAAAGATGTTCCTGCAGGTGCGCGGCAATTGCGATTGGGGATCCAGCACTCCTGTTACAGGGGAGTATACTGCCCTGGGGGTAAAAATCTTTTTTACCCACGGCCATCTTTATGGGGTAAAATCGGGAGAGTACAATATTGTCTGCGCCGCCAGGGAAAGAAAAGCGCAAGTGCTGCTGTACGGCCACACGCATAACGCCTTTACCGATTATGAGGACGGGCTGTATCTGATGAATCCGGGCTCTTTAAGCGGATGGCAGGCAACCTATGGCACCCTTGATTTGACAGAGCAGGGAATTGTGACAAATGTGGTGACGCTGCCCTGAAACGACGTCTTTCGAGTTGACAGAGCCGCCGAAAAATGGTAATCTAAGGGTAAGAAATTTAAGCAGATTGCCCGGGAAGGCCAACTATCTATTTATAGAAAGGGACGATTCAGTATGACGGAATATGAAAGATGGCTCAAGGAGCCGCTGGACGACCAGGATCTCACAGAGGAGCTGCTTGCTGTCAAGGATCAGCCGGAAGAGATCAACGACAGGTTTTACCGTGATCTCGAATTTGGCACCGGAGGCCTTCGCGGCGTGATCGGCGCGGGCACCAATCGCATGAATGTTTATACCGTGCGTAAGGCCACGCAGGGCCTTGCCAATTATCTGCTGAAGCACGCGGAAGGAAAACCCCAGTCCGTGGCGATCGCACACGACAGCCGCAATAAGGGCGTGGCGTTTGCCCGGCAGTCCGCCGCAGTTTTGGCCGCCAACGGCATCAAGGCTTACCTTTATCCCCAGCTGATGCCCACTCCCGCTCTCTCCTACGCGGTCCGGCATTTAAAATGCGATGCGGGTATCTGCGTGACCGCCAGCCATAATCCCGCCAAATATAACGGCTACAAGGCTTACGGCAGCGACGGCTGCCAGGTTACTGCGGAGATGGCGGACGGCGTGATGGCCGAAATCAATTCCCTGGATATTTTTGCAGATGTCAGGAAGCTGGACTTTCAGGAGGGAATCGACCGGGGACTGATCGAATACATTGGGGAAGAAACGGTTAGCGCATTCCTGGAGGATGTCTACAAGGAGAGCCTGACCGGCAACGCAGGAAACCTGAAACTGGTCTATACCCCCTTAAACGGCAGCGGAAAGATGTGCGTCACAAGAATCCTGGACCGCATCGGGGTCAAGGACATCACAGTAGTTCCCGAACAGAGTGAGCCGGACGGCAATTTCCCCACCTGCCCTTATCCCAATCCGGAAATCCGCGAGGCGCTGCAGAAGGGCCTGGAGCTGTGTGAGAAGGTACAGCCGGACCTGCTGCTGGCCACCGACCCGGACTGCGACCGTGTGGGGATCGCAGTCAACCAGAACGGGGAGTTCATTCTGATGACGGGCAACGAAGTGGGCATTCTGCTTCTGGACTTCATCGCCCGTGTGAAAAAGGAGCAGGGCAAGCTGCCCGCCAATCCTGTGGCTGTCACCACCATTGTCAGCACGGACATGGTTGACCCCATTGCCGCAGAATACGGCGTGGAACTGCGGCGCTGCCTGACCGGGTTCAAATACATCGGCGATATCATCGCAGAATTGGAAGCGCAGGGCTGCGAGGAGCGTTACCTCCTGGGCTTTGAGGAGAGTTATGGCTACCTCTCCGGCGGTTATGTACGCGATAAGGACGCTGTGGACGGCAGCATGCTCATCTGCGAAATGGCATCCTATTACAAGGAAAAGGGTATGACCCTGGTGGACGCCATGAACGCCCTCTATGAGAAATACGGCTATTATAAGAACGACCTGTGCAACTTCGGCTTTGAAGGGGAAGACGGCATGAAGACCATGAATACCATCATGGATACCCTGCGGAAAAATCCGCCTGTCGAAATCGCAGGCGCCAAGGTCGTGGGACGCAGCGATTACCAGGAGTCTGTCTCTTATGGAGACAGGGAAGGGGCCATCGACCTGCCGAAATCAAACGTCCTGGAATACCGGCTGGAAAATGGCTGTAAGCTCATTGTGCGGCCCTCCGGTACGGAGCCGAAAATTAAAATTTATCTCTCCGGCAAGGGTTCCACCCGTGCTGAGAGCGAAGCTGTCATTGAAAAAATGAAGGCGGCGGTGCCCGGACTTCTGGGAATCTAAATAAGTAAAAGGTGTGCCTTTTTCAGGCACACCTTTTTCGTCGGATCAGATTTTTTAAATGGAACAGGTGTGGAAAGACAAGGGGGGTACCATCATGAAACGAATAGTTGTGATGCTTTTAGCGACAGTGCGGCTGTGTTTCTCTGCCTGCAGCACTGGGAAGAGCCTTCCTGTGCTCGTGCAGTCTCCCCTCTCCCTTTGCGGAACCCAGGATGGGGTGGAAGCTTTTCTGGCAAAAAACAGCGGTTATAAGGGCAGCGGGCGGCCGCATAGCTGCCGGAACATCACTCCGGATTTTGTGAGGGACCATTCGTCTTTTCAGGTCTTCAAATATGAGGACACCTGTGACTCCTTCCTGTTATGGCAGGATAAGATCCTCCCCCTTGGAACAGGTTTCGGCGGCTTGGGCGTCACCAGTATGGCCTTGGCCGATTTGAATGAGGATGGAGAGTATGAACTCTATTTCACCTATTCCTTCGGTTCCGGCATTCACCGCTCTATGTTGGGTGGATTTGACCCGTCGGAGGAAAGGGTGCTTCAACCGGAGGAGGTCTGTTGGAACGATGACACCGTCCTCACTGCTGGAGAGCATGGCGAGCTGCTGATGAGCAAAGCGGAAATCACCGAATATACAGATTCCACTTCACTGACAGCAACCCCATTGGAGCCGTTGTACCGGGTGGATTGGCAGGATGGAGACGCGGCACTGAGCCCTCTTACAGGCAGCCAATCGGAACTGGAGGGAGGCCCCCGATAAATGGAGCCTGTCCAGAATGGAACTGGGCATCTTTTTCCAAAAGAACATAAAAAAATGCAAGACAGCACATCAGGCATCCCGTATGATTTTTGATAGAAGAAACGGCGTATTGGCTGTTGGGGAAGAAAGGAAAACAAATTGATGATCACTGAGGAAGTTAAAAGACAGCATGAAGCCTTTTGGCATCAGGAAGCGTACGGCAGGTGCTGCCTGTATCTTACAGCGCCGAAAGCAGAAACCCCGCCCCGGGAAAAGCCCCGGGATTTAAAGCAGATGTGGGAGGATATTCCCTGGAGGGTCCGCAGAGAGCAGCAAAGCTTGGAAGACACCTTGTTGCTGGGTGACGCCATCCCCTCGGTATTTACCAATTTTGGTCCGGGCTGCCTTACCGCCTGCATCGGAGGTACCCACAAGTGGTCGGAATTTACCGTGTGGTTTGAAAACGAACCGTTTTTTATTCAGGATTGGGGAAATCCGCCGGAGCCCGTACTGAATCAGCAGTCTGCTATGTACCGCTTAGTGGAGGAGTATTCCAACGCCCTTCTGCAGGCGGGAAAGGGAAAGTTTTATACCTCCATCACAGATATCGGCGGGACCTATGACGTGGTTGCCGCTCTGCGGGGGACTCAGAATCTTTTGATCGACCTGTATGAATATCCGGAGGAGATCAAAGCGTTTGTAGAGAAACTGCTGCCCCTTTGGAAAACTTTTTTCCTGCATCAATCCCAAAGACTGTTTCAGGAACAGGGGGCAATGACCTCCTGGATGCCCATTTATTCGGAGAAGCCTTATTATCCGCTGCAGTGCGACTTTTCGGCCATGATCTCCCCTGACATGTTTGAGGAATTCGTGCTGCCGGAACTGCGGTATCATCTTTCCTATCTGGAACGCTCCATCTATCATTGGGACGGTCCGGGGGAACTGGTGCATCTGGATCATCTGCTTTCTCTGGAAACACTGGACGCCATTCAGTGGGTTCCGGGAGACGGAGCCCCCAATACTACGGATCCCTGCTGGTACGAGTATTATGAAAAGATTCAGCGGGCTGGAAAAAGCCTGATCCTGCTGGAATCCGATCCCAACGGCGTGGAAAATCTGCTGAAACATATCTCTACAAAAGGTCTGTTCCTCCGCTGTGATACCAAGGATGAAAAACAGGCCAAGGAAATTCTGCAGATCGCGGATTCCATCGGCGTTAAATGACAGATAAAATTTAGTAAAACATATGGAATAGAGGAGAGAGCGCAGCCGAGCAGGCGCGTTCTCTCCTGTTTTTATGGAAAGCACCTTCTCTGGAACAAAGGAAGGAAGCGAAGAAGGAGATAGCGCGCAGGAGAATATAG
>ENA-OUPA01000531-OUPA01000531.1-human-gut-metagenome-genome-assembly--contig:-NODE-531-length-25157-cov-10.2875_pt1 | contig 25157 bp, 15 predicted proteins | sample MGYA00237939_ERZ548770 | MGnify/ENA primary metagenome ERZ548770 (study PRJEB26490, sample SAMN05356877) | human gut metagenome | biome: terrestrial biome; feature: human-associated habitat; material...
CAGAGCCTCGGCTGCCGGGGCATTTTACGCAGCGGGAATCATTTTGCACGCGAAAAAGACGGCACCGCGAACAGCGGCACCGTCTTTCAAACATTTATTCTTCCACGACCGGGAACGTGACCAGGACCTCGAACCCCGCGCCCCAGTCGGACGCGGCGGTGAGCGTGAGCCCCAGATCCTTCGCGACCTCGCGCGCGAGGTAGAGCCCCATGCCGGTGGCCTTGTTCTTCTCGTGGCCGGAGTCTCCGGTGAAGCCTTTTTCAAATACATACGGCAGGTCGCACGCGCGCACGCCCGGGCCATTGTCGCGGACGGTCAGGACGGCCGCTGTATCGCCGCTTTCCATGGAAAAGGTCAGCACCGGCTTTTCGAACGCATACTTCACGCTGTTGCTCACGACCTGCCCGAGCAGGAAGCACAGTCCGCGCCGGTCGGCAAACACGGTCTCGTCCGCAAACCGGAGCTCGACCCGGAAGTGTTTTTCCTCCAGTAGCGGGCGGTAATCGTCGAGCACCTCGTCGATGCAGCTGCGTAGTGGCAGCCGCTCGAAGCGGTAGTCGCGCCGCGCGCTGCGCAGACGTGCGTAGTAGAGCATCTGGTCGATGAACGCCTGCATCCGGTTGCGCACGTAGTCGAGCTTGAAGCCCACGGCCTCTGGCAGCGTGTCGCGCCGGTTGTCGAGCACGAGCGTCAGCAGCGCCAGCGGCGTTTTCACCTCGTGCGCCCAGAGCTCTACGTAGTTTTCGTAGTCGTCCATCTGTGCCTGTAATTGCGCGATGGTCTGCTGCTGCGCGCGCAGCGTCTCGCCGAGCAGGTGAATGCTTTGCGATTCGGCGGGGGAGAGCAGGCGGCACAGTGCCTGTTCGTGTGCCGCGTCCGGTGTGGCCAGAAAGGCCGTGAAGGCTTGCTCCCGCCTTTTTGCCCGCGCGCAGAGCACCGCGCACACACCGGCGAACAGAAACACCGTCGCCAGCACGATCACGGCCGCCATGGCGGCGAAGGCCCGCGCGTCCGCCAGCCAGAGCAGCAGTGCGGCGAGCGCGTCTACCCCCAGCAGCAGCCCCAGCCACGGCAGGTACTGCCACAGATAGCTTCCGTTACGCTTCATGCGGCACCTCCAAGCGGTAGCCGACGCCGCGCACGGACACGAGCTGCTGGCGCATGCCGAGGGACGCCATCGTCTTTTTCAGCCGCGTGAGGTTGACCTGCAGCGCGTTTTCATCGATGAATTCCGTCGTGCCCCAGAGCGCGCGGCTCAGGTCGTCTTTTGCAACGGTCTGCCCGCCGTGCGCCAGCAGTGTCTCGAGCAGCTTGCCCTGATTCGGCGGCAGGACGACGGACTGATTGTGGATGTAGAGCGTGTAGGTCTGCCGGTCGAGCAGGAAGTCCGCCCCCTCGAGCAGATTCGGCCGCCCCTCGTAGCGCTTGAGCACATTGCCGATGCGCGCCAGCAGCCGCTCCTTTCGATAGGGCTTGGTGAGGTATTCGTCCGCCCCAAGCTCGAGCGCGTGCACCTCGTCGCGCAGCTGATCGCGCGATGTCAGCACCAGCACCGGCAGGGCGCTGCGCTGCTTGACATCGCGGCAGATCTGAAACCCGCTCACCTCCGGCAGATTCAGGTCCAACAGCACCAGATCGGGGGCGAGCGCGAGCAGCTGCCCGGTCACGTCCGCAAAGTCCGTGACCTCCGTGACGGTGTAGCCCGCCCGGCGCAGCATGTCCGCCAACTCCTCGCGCATGAGCGCCTCATCTTCCACGACGGCGATGTGCTTCATCGCGCCGCCCCCTTTCTGCATGTGTTATTCTTCGCGTTCCGGCGCCATCAGCCCCAGCAGATACCGGCTGCTGGACCGCTTGACGGCCGCCATGTACAGCCATTCTACCACACACAGCAGCAAAATCATAGCACCGGCGGCGATCATCATTTCCGCCATGCCGCTCTGTGCGCTGGCAGAGAGGATGCCGGAAAAGAGCGCGCGCACGCCAAACAGGCTGCTGACCGCCGCCACGCCGACCGGCAGACCGAAGTACCAGCTGATCTGCGCCTTTGCTGCGCGGCAGAGCGTGTCATGCTCCGCGCCGAGGCGCACGAGCGTCCGGTAGCGGCGCTCGGCCCGCTGTTGGCCCATGAGAAACTGCACGCCGATGATGGTATTGGCCACGACGAGGAAGATGATGGCGAGGTAAATGGTCAGGTAGCTCGCCGCGACGATGTAAAACAGCTCGCGGCCGAGGTTCTGCAGATAACTTTCGTATTTCAGGCCGAGTGGGTCGAGCAGCGCGTTCATGTCCGCGATGGCGTTCATGAGGCTCTTGCCCTCCGTCATGGACGGGGCGAGCACGCCGTCGAGGTAGACGTCATAGTCGCCCTGCGTGTAGTGGTCAAACACCGCATCCGGCACGATGAGCGCGAACAACATCGTGATCGACCGGTCGGTGACGACGCTCACCGACTGCACCTGCCCCACGAGCGTGAACGGTGCACCGTCGATCGTGATGGCCGAGCCCTCTGCGATCAGGCGGTTGATCAGCGCCGTGCGGCTGGCCAGGGACACCTCGCTGTCGCAGTAGACGGCGGCCTCATCGTCCGCAAGCGTCAGCTCCGGCAGACCGGCCGCGGCCAGCAGACGGTTGTAGCCGCTGAGCGCGATGAGGTGCGGGTAGCCCACGGCCTCCAGCATGTATTGCAGCTGCTGCCGCTCGTCGGCATCGGGGAGCGCCTCCGCTGTGCGCTCCAGCGCTTCATACCGGACGGCGTGGTCACGATCCTCCGTCGTGCGCACGCGGCCGATGCGCATCTCAAAGAGGTCGGAAAACGCGCCGTCGAGCCCGTGCGTCGTCAGCGTTTCGCGCACGGTGTCGGCGCTTTTGCTGTCGGTGGGGAAGGTATAGTCGAGCGTGTGCGTCTCGGCACGGGACGAGCGCGCGGTCGCAACGCCCGCGCCGAAGCAGCACAGCGCAGCCAGAATCAGCAGCGAACAGATCGCCAGCGCGCCGGAGCGGTGGATGACCGTTTCCTCGACTTGGCGGAAGTTAAATACCCGCAGTTTGCCCGCGCGGTCTCCGCGCCGGGCCAGCCGGTCGATGATGACGCGCAGCCCGTAAAACAGCAGCAGTGTGCCCGTCACGCCGAGCGCGAGCGTGCCCGCCATGTAGCGCAGGCCGCTCCATGCGCGTCCGCCGATGGCGAGCGTGTAGGCGGCAGCGAGCAGCGCGATGCCCAGCACGAGCGCCGCGGCGTAAACGACGGCGGGACACTGCTTTTTCGTGCCCTCGGGCGTCTCCGTGAGCAGCGCGCCGATCTCTTCGCGCACGATCTTCCCGCTGAGGATGAGTGAGGCCAGCAGCTTGATTAGAAGAAAGCCCACGGCCGTCCAGACAATGGCGGACAGGGAGAGCGTGAACCGGTGCCCCACGATGCCGAGCCCGACGAGCCGCGCCGTGACGAGGCTGATGACCTCCGAAATGAGCAGCGCCGCCGGCAGGCCGATAGCCAGCGCAATGAGGCTGGAGCGCAGATCCTCCGCCAGCAGCATGCCGAAGAGCTTGCGCCGCTGCATGCCCAGCATGAGGTACACGCCGAATTCGTGCCGCCGCCGCGCGAGTTGAAAGCGGTTGGCATAGTACACGAGAAAGAACAAAATGAACAGCGTCAGCCCATACAGCACCGGGACGAGCAACAGCAGCCGGTTCACGGCATTGCTCTCCATGCGCTGGAGGAACACCATCACGTCCTGATGCGACAGGGAGAGGATGATGTAAAACGCGATGATCGAGATGAGCAGGGACGTGAAAAACAGCCCGTTTTCCCGGCGGCTGCGGCGGCTGTTGCGCGCAACAAGTTCAGAGAACATTTGCACTGCCCCCTCCCAGCTGCGCCATGACGGCCAGGATGCGCCCGTAAAATGCCTGCTGCGTCTCATCCGGCACGTCGCGCCGCAGCTCGTGGAAGAGCACGCCGTCCTGAATGAAGAGGATGCGCTTGCAGTAGCTCGCTGCGTTGCAGTCGTGCGTGACCATGAGGATGGTCGTGCCGGCGTCCGCGTTCAGGCCGGAGAGCTTTTCCATGAGCGAGCGTGCGTTTTTCGAGTCGAGCGCGCCGGTCGGTTCGTCCGCCAGCACGATCTCGGGGTCGAGAATGAGTGCGCGCGCCGCTGCGATGCGCTGCTTCTGCCCGCCGGACATCTGCGCCGGGAACTTGTCGAGCACATCCGCCACTTCCAGATAGTCTGCAAGCTTTGTCAGCCGCTCGCGGCTCTCGGCCTCGGACACACCGTGCAGCGCCAGCGGCAGGAGGATGTTCTCCCGCCCGGTGAGGTTATCGATGAGCTCAAAGTTCTGAAACAGGTAGCCGATCTCCTTGCCGCGGTAGTCGGCGAGCGCCTTGCCATGCAGTGTCGTGATGCACTTGCCGTGCAGGGCGACGGCACCGCCGGTCGGCGCGATGACGGTCGCGATGCAGTTGAGCAGCGTCGATTTGCCCGAGCCGCTGCTGCCCATGATGCCGAGAAACTCGCCCGGCATGACCTGAAACGAGATGCCGTCGAGCGCGCGGGTCAGATTCGGCTCCTTGCCGTAATATTTTTTCAGGGCTGCAATTTCGAGAATGGGTTCCATTGCATGTACCTCCTTTGCTTTCTGCTGCCATGGTACAACACCCGGCGCGCAAAATCCACTTACAGTGGCTGAAAGGATCTTGCAAAAGCGCGCGGATGCGCAAATGCCGCAGGCGGCTGCCTGCGGCATTTGCGATTCTTATTTGGAATGTTACAGCGTGTTCTCGCCGGTCTCGAGACCGATGACCTCGTCTACTGGCAGCGAGAGAATGATGCCGTGCGCGTCCGTGCGCAGGCCGCAGGCATCGCTGATCGCGTTCATGACGGCGGCCTTCTTTTCGCGCGGCGTGACGATGACGACGAACTCCTCTTCCTCCTGCATGGAGATGCCGAGCTTCTGGCTGATGCGTTCGGAATTCTGCCGCCGGCCCTTGAGGATCGTTCCGCCCATGGCGCCGGCGCTTCTGGCTGCGTCGATCGCATCGCTGCTGTAGCCGTTGCTGAGCGCGACCCAGATGGCGGTGTAACCGGCGCTGATCTGCATATCGGACATATCGCTATCCACCCTTTCTTCGATCTTCTGTTCTATCGTCTCGCGCACCTGGTCGTTCAGGAGCTGGAGCATCGGCCGCTGCAGCCCCGTGATCGGGATTGTCAGCACGATGCCGCCGCCGCGTTTGTGCAGCGGGATGCGCTGCTGCAGCGCATCGAGCAGGTCACGCACGAGAAATTTCGGCAGCAGCCCGATCGTGAGCAGGCGGCCGCTGCCGCTCAGGCCGAAGATATCGAGCATCTCCGACGGTGCGGTGCCGTACCCCTGGCACTGATAATAGATCGGGATGCGGAAGTTCTGAAACGTCTGCTCGAGCTTGCGGCGGTATTCATGGTTCGTAATGATGAGCACCATGCGCGGTGCGAGTCGGTTTTCGGAATGTATCATATCTCTTCGTCCTCCAGGTCGATGACGCCGTCATCGGACAGCAGGTCAGCTTTGTTTTGCGCCACGGCTTTGGATTTATGTACGTAAAGGACGCCCATGATCTGAATGGCGACCGGCGGCGCGAGCGCGACGAGCGCTACGACGCCGAAGGCATCCGTGACGACGTTGCCGCCGAGCGCGGTGCACGCGCCCATGGCCAGCGGCAGCAGGAAGGTGGAGGTCATGGGCCCACTCGCGACGCCGCCGGAGTCGAAGGCGATGCCCACGAACACGGACGGCACGAACCGTGCGAGGATGAGCGCGAGCGCGTAGCCGGGCACGAGGATCCAGTAGATGCTGATGCCGGTCAGCACGCGCACCATGGACAGCATCACCGCGCAGGCGACGCCGATGGACAGCGCCGTGTTCATCATGCTCTGCGACACGGTGCCGCCGGTGACGTCCTCGACCTGTTTGTTGAGCACCTGCACGGCGGGCTCGGCCTTGACGATGTAGTAGCCGATGAGCGCGCCGATCGGGATGAGCACCCAGCGGTACGCGCTGCCGGCCAGACCCGAGCCGAGCAGATTGCCCACGGGCGTGAAGCCGACGTTCACACCGGTCAGAAACAGGATCAGGCCGATGATCGTGTACAGAAAGCCGACGCCCGTGCGCAGCAGCTGCCGTCGCCGGTAGTAGTGCGTCAGCAGCTGGAACAGCACGAACACCGCCACGATCGGCAGGATGCTCAGCAGCACCTCCTCGGCATAGCCCGGGAAGCCGAGCGCGAACTGCTGCGCCACGTCGCGCGTCGTGATGACCGGCGCGATCTCTACGGCGGAGTAGGCCGCGTCCGTCGGGTGGTAGAAGATGCCGAGCAGCAGCACCATCAGAATCGGCCCGACGCTGCACAGCGCGACGAGACCGAAGCTGTCGTCATCGTGCCCCTGCGTGCTGCGGATGGCCGACACGCCGACGCCCAGCGCCATGATAAACGGCACGGTGATGGGCCCGGTCGTGACGCCGCCGGCGTCGAACGCGACGGCGAGGAACTCCTTCGGAGAAAACAGCGTCAGCACAAACAGCAGCGCATATGCGCCCAGCAGGCACTTTGCCAGCGAGGTGCGGAACAAAATGCGCAGCACGGCCAGCGCCAGAAAGACGCCCACGCCGACGGCGACCGTCCAGATCAGCACGCTGTTCGGGATCGACGCGACCTGGTTTGCCAGTACCTGCAGGTCCGGCTCCGCGATGGTGATGATCGTCCCGAGCGCGAACGCCACGAGCACGATCAGCAGCACCTTTTCTCGCTTTGCCAGCGTCTTGCCGACGCCCTCACCGAGCGGCGTCATGGACATTTCGGCGCCGAGCTGGAAAAACCCCATGCCGACGATCAGCAGCACGGCGCCGGTTAGAAACAGCGCCAGTGTGCCGATCTCCATCGGGACGAGCGTGACGCTCAGCACCAGCACGATCAGGGTGATGGGCAGCACGCTCGAGAGAGATTCCTTGACTTTTTCTTTCAGTTTTTCATTCATACGGTTGCGGTGGCCCTCCTTTCATGGGGGGATTCGGGGATCGCTGCACGACCGCATCGCAGTCCGTCAGGCACGGTCAAGAATGGCCATGAACTCCTCGCCGGTGATGGTCTCCTTTTCATAAAGGTACTTGGCCAGCTCGTCGAGCTTGGCGCGGTTTTCCGTGAGGATGCCGACGGCCTTGGCGTGCTCCTTTTTCACGAGCGCGACGACCTGATGGTCAATCTGCGTCTGCGTTTCGGCCGAGCAGGCGAGGGAGGTGTCGCCGCCGAGGTACTGGTTCGTGACCGTCTCGAGCGCGACCATGTCGAACTCCTCGCTCATGCCGTAGCGCGTGATCATGCCGCGGGCGAGCTTCGTCGCCTGCTCGATGTCATTGGACGCGCCGGTGGAGATGACGCCGAAGCGCACCTCCTCGGCTGCGCGGCCGCCGGTGAGCGTGGCGATTTTGTTTTCCAGTTCCTCTTTCGTCATGAGGTAGTGGTTGCCCTCTTCAACCTGCATGGTGTAGCCCAGCGCGCCAGACGTGCGGGGGATGATGGTGATCTTCTGCACGGGGGCGGAGTGCGTCTGCAGCGCGGCGACGAGCGCGTGGCCGATCTCGTGATAGGCGACCGTCCACTTCTCTTTATCGGTGAGGATGGCATTTTTCTTCTGATAGCCCGCGATGACGACCTCGATGCTCTCCTCGAGGTCGGACTGCGTGGCAAAGCGGCGGCCGTCGCGTACGGCGCGCAGCGCAGCCTCGTTGACGATGTTCGCGAGCTCTGCACCCGAGGCACCGGAGGCCATGCGCGCGATCTTGTTGTAGTCCACGTCCTCGGCGACTTTGATCTTGCGGGCGTGCACCTTGAGGATCTCCTCGCGGCCCTTGAGATCGGGCAGCTCCACGGGCACGCGCCGGTCAAAGCGGCCGGGGCGCGTGAGCGCCGGGTCGAGCGACTCGGGCCGGTTCGTGGCGGCGAGGATGATGACGCCGTTGTTGCCCTCAAAGCCGTCCATCTCGGTCAGCAGCTGGTTGAGCGTCTGCTCGCGCTCGTCGTTGCCGCCGACCTGTCCGTCGCGCTTTTTGCCGATAGCGTCGATCTCGTCGATGAACACGATGCACGGCGCCTTCTCCTTGGCCTGACGGAACAGGTCGCGCACCTTGCTCGCGCCCATGCCGACGAACATCTCCACGAACTCCGAACCGGACATGGAGAAAAACGGCACGTTCGCCTCACCGGCGACGGCCTTGGCCAGCATCGTCTTGCCGGTTCCCGGAGGGCCGACGAGCAGGATGCCCTTGGGCATGGATGCGCCGATCTCCTGATATTTCGCCGGGTCGTGCAGGTAGTTGACGATCTCGGTCAGGTTTTCCTTGGCCTCATCCTCACCGGCGACATCGGAGAATTTGATGCCCTCGGCGGACTTGACATAGACCTTCGCGTTCGAGCCGCCGAGCCCGAACATCATGGAGTTCGGCCCGCCGGCCTTGTTCGTCATGCGCTTGAGCATGAACTGGCCGAGGGCGACAAAAAACACGATCGGCAGCAGCCACGTCAGCAGGAAGGACAAAAACGGCGACATCTGCTCGACGATCTCGCTTGAGAACTCCGCGCCGGAGTCCTTCAGGCGGTAGATGAGGTCAGGATCGTCCATCAGGCCGGTCTTGTATACCTGCGTGTCGTCTTTGTTCGTGAAGAGGATCTGGTTGTTTTGCACCTCCACACGGCCGATCTCCTGATTTTCCGTCATGGTCATGAACGTGCCGTAGTCGACCTCCTTGACCTGCCGCTGGCTCAGCCAGGGCACCGCCAGGAAGTTGAGCGCCAGGATCACGAGAATGACGATGGCGTAATAATACACCAATGGCTTTTTCGGATTTTTCACTTCATTCATGTGACCGCTTCCTTTATCTTATATCTTAATAAAATGTGTGCACTTTTGGGACTTGTGTAACGTAACTTTAGTTTACCACATCAGGAAACAACTGTCCAGTGAATAAACTATGTACACCGTGTACAAAATTTGCCCAAAGCGCCGGAAAAGAGACAAGGAAACCGCTTTCTGTGCAGCAAATGTTACAGAAGAAAGGCCCTTGCGCCTGTATGATAGATTAATAACAATTTGACGGAGGGCTTCGTGATGGAGATGCTTCTTTACCAGAGCACGCAGTTTCGCGACGTGAAAAAGATCCTGGACCGCGCCCATGGCTTTGCAGGGCTTTTGACGGCCGGCGGCATCGAGGCCTCGCGGCTGGATGTGCCCTTCGTCTGCGATCAGAAGGTGCTCTCGCGTTATGACGATGCGTGCGCCGATATCCGCCGCATCCTGACCATGCAGCTCGGGCTGGAGCTGCCGAAGGGCTTTTCCATTCCGTTGGAGGCCGAGGATCTGGCGGTCTTTTTTTCGCAGCAGTGCGGCCTGCAGCAGATGCAGGACTACCTGACGCAAAAGCGCGCGCGCACGCAGGCGGACATTCAGACCTGGCTGCGCGATCGCCCGTGGGACACCCACCCCGTGACGGCGGCGCAGGCGGCGGCGCAGAACTTCATCTTTGACGCGGCGACCGGCCGCATCGGCACGGACGGCTGCTTCAACGCCGGCACGGTGCTCGAGCTGCCGTCGTCGGTCGATGGGGTGCGCGTGCGCCGGCTTGCGTCCTACGCCATGGTCTCCTATACGTATCTGGATACGCTCATCCTCCCGGACAGCATCGAGACGGTCGAGCCCTATGCATTTTATGATAAGGTGCACCTGCGCAGTACGAATCTGCCGCGCGGTCTCGCCGTCATCCCGGAGGGCATGTTCTCGCGCTGCATCGGCCTGACGGGCATCGCCATCCCGGACAGCGTGCGTGAGATCCAGGATGAGGCGTTTTACCAGTGCAGCAATCTGGACACGGTCGTTATCCCCGACAGCGTGGAGCGCATCGGCCGCTGCGCGTTTTTGAATGTGCGGCGCGTGATCTACCACGGCGGCGCCAAGGGCTTTCCCTGGGGCGCGACGCGGGGCAACTGAGAAAGGCGGGAAACCAATATGCATCTTACCCGGCAATTTGAGACCGCCGTCTGCGGCGGCAGCAACCTGAAAGCACCGATGAAGCTCGACTTCCTGCGCTCGCTCTGCGCGCAGGACCACCACGCGTGGCCGGAGGTCGTGCTCTGCCGCGTCGAGGGCGAGCCGCTGCCCGTGTGCTGCCTGTCCGAGGCGGCGGCGGGCGACCTCTTCTCGCGCGTGGGCATCGTGTCCGCGCCGTCGGAGGCGCTCACGGCGCTGCTGCGCACGGCGCCCGTGCGGGCGCGGGTCACGGCGCTGTGCGACGCCACGGGTGAGCCGTGCGACGGCGACGCGCCGGACGTCTGGGGCTTTCTCGCTGAATACCGCTGCGGCGACCCGCTCAGCGGTGCGGTGCGCGCGGCCATCGACGGGGCTGCCGCGCGCGGCTGCGCGTCCCCGGAGGCGCTGACCGCGCGCGCCGAGTACCTGCTCGAGCAGGCGGTGCCGGAGCCGATCATCCTGCGCGTGTTCGCGGAGATGTTCTCCCTGCCGGAATACCCCGAACTGGTGCCGGACCCGCCGGTGCGCTATGTGCAGGCGGACAGCTTCGGCGCGCTCACGCGCTGCCTTGCCTACCGGCTCTCGGGCATGCACCTGCGCCTCGTCGGCAGCAAGGGCTGCGGCAAGAACACGCTCATCCAGACGGTGGACTGGCTGCTCAACGTGCCGCAGTACCGCATGCAGGGCAATGCCGAGCTCGACAAGCTCGACCTGCTCGGCGGCCCGACGATCGAAAACGGCACCATGCGCTACCGCCTGAGCGACATGCTGCGCTATCTCGCGGCGGGCGCAGACGTCGTGCTCGACGAGGGCAACACCATCAAGCCCGAGTGTGCCGACGTGCTCCACTCGCTGACCGACGCTGCGCGTCAGATCCAGGTGCCCGGCTACGGGCTCGTGCAGATGCACCCGCACTCGGCATTCACGATCACGATGAACGAGGACTATGCCGGCACGAACTTCATGAACGAGGCGACGATCGACCGCTTTACGCCCATCCACATCGCGGAGCCGGAGAGCATCGTCGATGTGCTGCACCGCGTCGTGCCCGAGGCGGGCGCCGCCAGCCTGAATATCTGCGACTATGTCTACTGCGCCATCCGCGACCGCATCCGCAGCGCCGGCGGGCTCGAGCCGGACGCCATGACCATCCGCGGCTTCATCGATGCCCTGCGCGCAGAGTCGCTGCTGGGCCTGCGCTGGGGCCTGCTCGACAACGTGGCCTCCAAGCCGCAGGACGCCTACACCCGCCTCCAGCTGACCGAGCTCATTGAGAGCATGGTGCCGCAGGATGGACGGATTTGACGCCGCGCTGGCGCGCTACCGGGCGTTTCTCGCGCATGATCCCATCACGCCGCTGCTCCGGCGCAGTCTCGCGCTGCTTGTCCCGGGGAATATCCGTGTCGATACCGTCACGGCGGACGACAGCCTGCGCTGCACGACGGACGGCACGGCCGTCACCGTCGGCGGGGCGGAATACCTGCTGCGCGCGGATTTCGATGCCCGCCACTGGACGGCCGCGCTGCGCGTGCTGCTCGCGCGCGAGATTCAGCACGACAGCAGCTCCGACCGGGATGTCTGCGCGGCGTTCGCGGCGGACGCCGGTGCGTATTTTCACGCGCATTATGCCATCGCGCCCGAGACCGGGGCGCTGCTCGGACAGCGGATATTGAATATTCTGGAGCAGGCGCGCACGGACAACATCCTCTGCCGCCGCTTTCCGGGCTACCTGCCGCTGCTGCGCTTCGTGTGCTATGCGCAGCTCGAGGCGGTCGAACCCGACAGCGCGCTTGAGGCGCTGCTCTGTGAGCTGGAGACTTTTGCGCTCACAGGCATCCCATGCCGAGACCCGGCGCTTTCTGCCGTCCGGGCGGAAGTGGAGGCGGCCATCCTCGCGCCGTCGGCCGCCGCGTGTGCAGACATTGGCCGCCGCGTCCTCGCGGCGCTCGCGCCGGAGCTGGCACGTCTGTGCAGCGTCGCGGATGCCGATGTGCTCGCACGCATCGCATCGCAGCTCGTGGACTATGCCTTCAGCGAGGCGGACCGCGCCGAAGCGTTCGGCGACGGCTGCGACAGCCGCCTCCGCCTGCACAGCGAGGAGCAGGACGCGGCACACAGCGGCCCGTCTGCCGACGGGGAGGACGCGGACCTTGATAAGGGCGACAGCGCGGCCGGCGGCAGCGGCGACAACGCCGAGCGCCATGGCGACATGAGCGGCAGTCTTGCCAGCCAGGAGGTCAAGCCGAGCGGTTCGGCCGGCACCAACGGCAGGGAGGACCGCGGCCGATCGTCCAGCGTCGGCCGCAGCGGCAATCACGGCCAGAGCGGGGCGACCGCCACCACGTCGGACACGGTGTCTGCCGCGCAGAAAGCGGCCTCCGGCGGGCCGGAGAGCCTGCGCGAAGTGCTTGGCACGGGCTGGGGCGCGCACTGCGGCTTTGCGCTCAGCGTAGCCGAGACGGACGCCATGCTCACCACGGCGGCGCAGGCGCTCACGCGCGAGCGCGCGCTCGAGCAGCAGCTGCATGTTGCGACTCCGCGTGCCGCCCGGCTCGATGCCGGCGAGCGGCAGGGCTTGGATGACCGTTACGCCGGCCTGACGTTCATGGAGACGTATATCACGCCGGGCAGCGGGCGGCTGCCGCCCGCATTTGCCGAGCGGGCGAAGGCGCTGCACCACCGGCTTGACAAGCTCCTGCGCCAGCAGCGCGAGCGCAGTGCCAGCCAGCGCACCGGCGCGCTCTCGCAGCGGGAGTTGTGGAAGATCCCGCTCGACGCCAAGGACGTTTTCCGCCGCAAGGCGCCGCCGTCCAAACGCGAGACGGCGTTTTACCTGCTCATCGACCGCAGCGGCAGCATGGGCGCCGGCATCGGCGACGGGACTTCCAAGCTCTTCACGGCACTGGCCACGGCGGCCGTGCTCGAGGAGGCGCTCAAGGGCATCGCCTATACGAAGATCGTCGCCTTTGACGGCGGCACAAATGCCGTGGAGCACTGCGTCATCAAGGATTTTGACCAGAAAGAGATTGGCAGCCGCTGCATCGACGCCATGGGGCAGATCGCCGCCGGAAACGGCAACAAGGACGGCTATTCCATCCGCGCCGCCGCGCTGGATCTGGCCAAGCGCACTGAACGCCGCAAGATCCTCATGGTGCTCTCCGACGGGCTGCCGTCCGGCTATTTCAGTGAGGCGGAGGCGATCGACGACGTGCGCACGGCCGTGCAGGCGGCGCGCCGCCGGGGCCTGCTCGTCATCCCCATCATTTACACCGCGCGCACGGACGAGAACGTGGACGCTTACCACCGCATGTACGAAAAGAGCATGATCTTTGCCGATTCCGTGGGCATGCTCGGCGAGTTCGAGCGCCTGCTCATGAAGCTGGTGCGCTGAGCGGCGGTTCACGAGTGGAATTGCTTGACAAGCCCGGCGCGGTGTGCTATGATGCTTTCTCGTTAAAAGGGAGTAGTTGCAAATGCATGGCCAACAATCTCCCGGCTCCCGCCGGTGGTCATGCGCCTATTGTGATAGGTAATGAGACTTTTAGCACATCATATTTATGATCGTGCCAAAGGTCTCTTTTTTTGTGCGATCACGAAGGAGAATGCGTTATGAACCTCGATTTTACCGGCAGTACCCTCTTTCTTGTCCTGCTGCTGTTTGCGGCAGGCCTTGTGTGTATCATCAAGGGCGGCGACATTTTTGTTGACGCTGCCACGTGGATCGCGGAGGCCTCCGGCATCCCAAAATTCATCATCGGCGCAACGGTCGTGAGCTTTGCCACGACCATGCCGGAGATGCTCGTGTCCGTGTTTTCGGCCCTCGAGGGCAACGCGGACATCGCCGTGGGCAATGCCGTCGGCTCCGTCACGGCCAATACCGGCCTGATCATGTGCCTGTCGCTGATCTGTATGGAGTGCGCCATGCCGCGCCGGCAGTATGCCGTCAAGGCGGTGCTGCTGCTGGCGGCGATCGCGATCCTGTTCGGCTTCACGCGCGATGGGCAGCTGTCCATCCTCGAGAGTGTTTTGATTCTCGTCATTTTCGTGTGCTTCATCGCCGAGAGCCTCGTCGCCGCGCGGCGTGAGCAGACGCTCGAAGGGCCGGAGGCCGACGAGCGTCCGAAAACGGACGGCCGGACAATCGCGCTCAACATCGGCAAGTTCGTGCTCGGCGCCGCGGCCATCGTGCTTGGCGCGCGGCTGCTGATCGACAACGGTACCGCGCTCGCGCAGATGGTCGGCGTGCCGGATGCCATCATCGGCGCGACCATGATCGCCATCGGCACCTCGCTGCCGGAGCTCGTGACGACCATCACGGCCATCCGTAAAAAGCAGTCGTCCCTGTCGGTGGGCAACATCATCGGCGCGAACATCATGGACCTCACGCTCATCATGCCGCTGTGCGCGCTCATCCTCGGCAAGCCTCTGCCGGTCGAGCGGCAGGGCATGCTGCTGGACATTCCGGCGTGTCTTGTCGTGTGCGCAGGTGCGCTCATCCCGGCGCTCGTGCAGGGCAGGTTCAAACGCTGGGTCGGCTTTTTCATCGGCGGACTGTATATCACGTATCTTGTCATCATGTTCACGTGCTTCGGCGCGTAAAAAACCGGCGCCGGTCTCCTGTGGGAGACCGGCGCTTTTTGCTGTGATATTTGCCGCAGACAGAAAAATCCCCGGGAGCCGAAGCTCTCGGGGATTTGGTGCGGGAGATGGGACTTGAACCCACACGTCTATGGTTGGACACAGGCACCTCAAGCCTGCCTGTCTACCGATTCCAGCACTCCCGCATATGCACTTTTCAAACGCATGAGTTATTATAACAGAAAAGCGCGGAATGTCAACCACAAATTTTCGACTCAGGTCGATTTTTTCATTTTGTCGTCCAGCGGTGCACTCTGCCGCAGCTCCAGCGCCAGCACGGCTGCCAGAATGATGAGCGCGGCGATGAGCGCGAGCGCGCCGTCGGCCATCGGCAGCAGGTAGCGCATGCGCAGATAGGCGTGATAGCCGAGCAGGGAGGCAAACTCGCACAGCACCGCTGGCCCCGTCAGCTGCGGCCACGCGGCTGCCAGCGCGAGCGTGAGCGCATCGGCGGCGAAGAAATATCGGTCGTGCATGTGCGGCAGGAAAAAGGGGATCGCGACCGCGAGCAGTGCCGCTGCCAGCACGAGCGCCCGGTCGGAGCAATCGTTCCGGCGCAGCCAGAACCAGACAGCCAGCAGCACGATCACGAGTGCGGCCGCGCCGATGCCGAGCTTTGCGGCGAGATCAGGCTCGCGCACATCCGTGACGAGCGCAAAGACGGACGAGGCGTTGTAGTTGAGCCCGGTGCCGATGCTGCCCGTCTGCTGAAACGGGATGGTCAGCGCATCCCACAATCCGCGCCCGGCGATGACGGCCGGGAGCACCATGACCACGCACGTGGCGGGGAAGGCCAGCGCGTGCCGCAGCCTGACGCGCCGCGTGAGCCAGAAGAGCAGAAACACCGGCATGACGAACACGGCCTGTAGCTTAAACGAGAATGCTGCCCCGATGCTGATTACGCCGAGCAGGGGGTGGCCAGCCAGCACGAGATAGACGCTCAGTACGGCGAGGGAGGCATACACGCTGTCGCACTGGCCCCAGAGCGCGCCGTTGAGCACGACCGTCGGCCAGAAGAGCACAAGAAAGAACGCCGTGAGCTTCCATGCCGCTTCGCGCCGGAACAGCCCAACGAGCTGCATGACCGACCACGCGAGCACGACGTCAAAAAAGATGCTGAACAGTTTGATCAGGTGCAGATCGGACAGGGAGCTGCCGCTGATGAGCGCCAGAAACGTCAGGTACGGTACATTATAATTTCCCACAGGCTCCCGCAGCGCGGCAAGCCCGCCGTGCGTGCGGAAGAAATCGACCCACACGGTCAGAAACTGCGTGTAGTCGCTCGTCTCATAATTCAGGCACAGCCCGCGCAGCACGAACGCCGCCGCCAGCAGCAGCGCCGCGCACAGGACGTGCGCCGGTTTCCGGAGCACGCCGGCGCTCCACAGCAGCACCAGCGCCAGCCCGGCCTCGGCGGCCAGCAGCAGACAGATCCGGACATCCATGGCCATCCCTCCGAAGATACAAAAAAGCGGCAGGGCGACGCGCTCCTGCCGGCGGAAAATTCACAAAATAGTGCTTGACAACCTGTGCGTTGAAATGGTAAAATATCACGCTATGTGTCTTTAGGAGCGGGAGGTACTACTCCCACAACCTACAAGCACATTTTACCGGATGCGCTGCAAAAATGCAACAGGTCAAAAAAGTATTTTACAACCCAACCGGGTGTTCACAATCTCAAAAGAAGGAGTGTTCGCCATGCCAAAGGCAGTCACCTATGGAAAAACCGAACGAATGAGCTTTGCCCGTCACGAGGAGATCCAGAGCATGCCGAATCTTCTGGAGATCCAGAAGAATTCGTACAAGTGGTTCCTCGAAGAGGGCCTGCGTGATGTGTTCAAGGATGTGGACGTCATCACCGACTACTCCGGCAACCTCGAGCTGCGCTTCGTGGATTATTCCATGGACGAGAACCCGAAGTACACCGAGGAAGAGTGCAAAGCGCGCGACGCTACGTATGCGGCACCGCTGAAGGTCAGCGTCCGCCTGCGCAACAAGGAGACCGAGGAGATCAAGGAACAGGAGATCTTCATGGGCGATTTCCCGATCATGACGCCCAGCGGCACCTTCGTCATCAACGGCGCGGAGCGTGTTATCGTCTCGCAGATCGTGCGTTCCCCCGGCGTGTACTACGATAAAAAGACCGACAAGGCCTACAACTCCACCTACGGTACGACCGTCATCCCGTACCACGGCGCCTGGCTCGAGTACGAGACGGACCTGAACGACATCTTCAACTGCCGCATCGATAAAAACCGCAAGCTGCCCGTGACCTGGTTCATCAAGGCCATGGGCGCCTACAAGGCGGACAACCCGAACACCTGGCTGTCCTGCATCCCGGACATGACGACCGGCGTCGTCACGAACGAGCAGATCAAGGAAGTGTTCGACAACGACGCGCGCATCGTCGCCACGCTCGACAAGGACACCTGCAACTCCCGCGAGGAGGCGCTCGTCGAGATCTACCGCAAGCTCCGCCCGGGCGATCCCCCGACGGTCGAGAGCTCGGAGACGCTGCTCGAGGGCCTGTTCTATGACCGCCGCCGCTACGACATTTCGAACGTCGGCCGCTATAAGTTCAATAAGAAGCTCGGTCTGCGCGGCCGCATCGCCGGCTTCGCGCTGGCGGCCCCGGTCGCCGACCCGATGACCGGTGAGATCATTGCTGAGGCGGGCGAGGTGCTCACGCGCGAGCGCGCCGAGGAGATCGCCGAGGCCGGCGTCAACGACGTCTATCTGGACGTGGACGGCAAGTCCATCCGCGTGTTCGGCAACGGCATGGTTGACATGAAGCACTATGTCGACTTCGACCCTGCCGAGCTCGGTGTCAAGGAGCTCGTGCGCGGCGTGATCCTGCGCCAGCTCATGGAGCAGTACGAGGGCGACGCGCTCAAGGAAGCCATCGAGGAGAACCTTGACCTGCTCATCCCGAAGCATATCATCGCGGACGATATGTTCGCGTCCATCAACTATCTGTGCTGCCTGGCACACGGCATCGGCGAGCCGGATGACATTGACCACCTCGGCAACCGCCGCGTGCGCAGCGTGGGCGAGCTGCTGCAAAACCAGTTCCGCATCGGCTTCAGCCGCATGGAGCGCGTGATCCGCGAGCGCATGACGCTGCAGGATCTCGATGTGGTCACCCCGCAGTCGCTCATCAACATCCGTCCCGTGACGGCCTCCATCAAGGAATTCTTCGGCAGCAGCCCGCTGTCCCAGTTCATGGATCAGACCAACCCGCTGGCAGAGCTGACGCACAAGCGCCGTATCTCCGCCCTCGGCCCCGGCGGCCTGTCGCGTGAGCGCGCGAGCTTCGATGTTCGTGACGTGCACTACAGCCACTACGGCCGCATGTGCCCAATTGAGACACCCGAAGGCCCGAACATCGGCCTGATCAGCTACCTCGCGTCCTACGCCCGTGTGAACGAGTACGGCTTCCTCGTGACGCCGTTCCGCCGCGTGGAGAAGGGCACCTGCCGCGTGACTGACGACGTCGAGTACATGACGGCGGACGTCGAGGATCGCTACATCGTCGCACAGGCGAGCGAGCCGGTCGATGAAAACGGCTGCCTCATCAACGAGCGTATCACCTGCCGCCACCGTGACGAGATCGTCGAGGTCGACCGCGACCGCGTCGACTACATCGACATTTCCCCGCGCATGATGGTCTCCATCGCGACGGCCATGATCCCGTTCCTGGAAAACGACGATGCGAACCGTGCCCTCATGGGCGCGAATATGCAGCGTCAGGCCGTGCCGCTGATGGTCACGGAGGCGCCGATCGTCGCCACCGGCATCGAGCACAAGCTGTGCGTGGACTCCGGCGTGGTCATCCTCGCCGAGGACGACGGTCTGGTCATGGCCGTCTCGGCCGACAGCGTCAAGGTGCGCTACGACAGCGGCGAGATCAAGGATTACAAGCTCATCAAGTTTGCCCGCTCCAACCAGGGCACGTGCATCAACCAGCGCCCGATCGTCGCCGTCGGTGACCGCCTGAGCAAGGGCGACGTCATTGCCGACGGTCCGGCCACCTCACAGGGCGAGATCGCGCTCGGCAAGAACCTGCTGGTCGGCTTCATGACCTGGGAAGGCTACAACTACGAGGACGCCGTGCTCATCAACGAGCGTCTGGTCATGGAGGACGTTTACACCTCCATTCATATTGAAGAGTTCGAGTGCGACGCGCGCGACACGAAGCTCGGCCCCGAGGAGATCACCCGTGACATCCCCGGCGTCGGCGACGATGCGCTCAAGTATCTCGACGACCGCGGCATCATCTGCGTCGGCGCGGAGGTGCGCAGCGGTGATATTCTGGTCGGCAAGGTCACGCCGAAGGGCGAGACCGATCTGACTGCCGAGGAGCGCCTGCTGCGCGCCATCTTCGGCGAAAAGGCGAGAGAGGTCCGCGACACTTCGCTCAAGGTCCCGCACGGCGAGGCCGGCATCATCGTCGACGTCAAGCGCTTCACCCGCGAGAACGGCGACGAGATGTCTCCCGGCGTCAACGAGGTCGTGCGCGTCTACATCGCGCAGAAGCGTAAGATCTCCGTCGGCGACAAGATGGCCGGCCGCCACGGCAACAAGGGCGTCGTGTCCCGCATCCTCCCGCGTGAGGATATGCCGTACCTGCCGGACGGCACGCCGCTCGACATCGTCCTCAACCCGCTGGGCGTGCCTTCCCGTATGAACATCGGTCAGATGCTTGAGGTGCATCTGGGTTACGCGGCGCAGGCCCTCGGCTGGAAGGTTGCAACGCCGGTCTTCAACGGCGCCAACGAGGAGACCATCCGCGAGACGCTCAACAAAGCCGGCCTGCGCGAGGATGGCAAGAGCGTTCTGTATGACGGCCGCACCGGCCAGAAGTTTGATAACGACGTCACGGTCGGCTGGGTCTACTTCCTCAAGCTCCACCACCTCGTCGATGATAAGATCCACGCCCGCAGCACCGGCCCCTACAGCCTCGTCACGCAGCAGCCGCTCGGCGGCAAGGCGCAGTTCGGCGGCCAGCGCTTCGGCGAAATGGAAGTCTGGGCGCTCGAGGCCTACGGCGCGGCTTACACCCTGCAGGAGATCCTGACGGTGAAGTCCGACGACGTGACCGGCCGCGTGCGCACGTATGAAGCCATCGTCAAGGGCGAGAACATCCCGCAGCCGGGTGTGCCGGAGTCGTTCAAGGTGCTCATCAAGGAGCTGCAGTCCCTGTGCCTGGACGTGCGCATCCTCGACGAGAACGGCGACGAGATCGAACTCAAGGACGACGAGGACGATTACATCCCGGGTATGCGCGATGAGATGTCCTATAAGTCCGACGATGATGAGATCACCGGCAGCGGCTTCACGATCGAGGACGTACCGGTGGAGGAAGACGACAGCCTCGGCGCGTTCGGCGATGCCGGCGACGACGATGACTATACGGACGATTCTGACAAGGAGGAGGAATAAAACATGAGCTACACCCCGTTTGATGCAATTCAGATCGGCATTGCCTCCCCTGAAATGATCCTTTCCTGGTCCTCCGGCGAAGTGAAAAAGCCCGAGACCATCAACTACCGCACGCTCAAGCCCGAGCGTGACGGCCTGTTCTGCGAGCGCATTTTTGGACCCACGAAGGACTGGGAGTGCCACTGCGGCAAGTATAAGAAGATCCGCTACAAGGGCAAGATCTGCGACCGCTGCGGCGTCGAAGTCACGCGCGCAAAGGTCCGCCGCGAGCGCATGGGCCACATCGAGCTGGCCGCGCCCGTGAGCCACATCTGGTATTTCAAGGGCATCCCGTCGCGCATGGGCCTGATCCTCGATCTGACCCCGCGCGTGCTGGAAAAGGTGCTGTATTTCGGTGCGTACATCGTCACCGACCCCGGCATGACGCCGCTGCAGCGCTGCCAGATCCTGTCCGAAAAAGAGTACCGCGACATGCGCGAGAAGTATGAGGACGATTTTGAGGCCGGCATGGGCGCCGAGGCCATCAAGAAGCTCCTGCAGCAGATCGACTGCGCCAAGCTCTCCGAGCAGCTGCGCGCCGAGCTCGAGGAGGCCAGCGGCCAGAAGAAGGCGAAGATCGTCAAGCGTCTGGAGGTCGTTGAGGCCTTCCACCGCAGCGGCAACCGCCCGGAGTGGATGATCATTGACATCCTGCCGGTCATCCCGCCCGAGATCCGCCCCATGGTCCAGCTCGACGGCGGCCGTTTCGCCACGTCCGACCTCAACGACCTGTACCGCCGCGTCATCAACCGCAACAACCGTCTCAAGCGCCTCATGCAGCTCAATGCGCCGGACATCATCGTCCGCAACGAGAAGCGCATGCTGCAGGAAGCCGTTGACGCCCTGATCGATAACGGCCGCCGCGGCCGCGCCGTCACCGGCGCCAACTCCCGCGCGCTCAAGTCCCTGTCCGACATGCTCAAGGGCAAGCAGGGCCGCTTCCGTCAGAACCTGCTCGGCAAGCGCGTCGACTACTCCGGCCGAAGCGTTATTGTCGTCGGCCCGGACCTGAAGCTCTATCAGTGCGGCGTGCCGAAGGAAATGGCCATCGAGCTCTTCCGCCCGTTCGTCATGAAAAAGCTCGTCGAGGACGGCGTTGCCAACAACATCAAGTCCGCCAAGAAGATGGTCGACAAGCAGCGCACCGAGGTCTGGGACGCGCTCGAGGTCGTTATCAAGGACCACCCGGTCATGCTTAACCGTGCGCCGACGCTCCACCGTCTGGGCATCCAGGCGTTCGAGCCCGTGCTGGTCGAGGGCCGCGCGCTCAAGCTGCACCCCCTGTGCTGCACCGCGTTCAACGCCGACTTCGACGGCGACCAGATGGCTATCCACGTCCCGCTGTCCGCGGAGGCGCAGGCCGAGGCGCGCATCCTCATGCTCTCGGCCAACAACCTCCTCCGCCCGCAGGACGGCCACCCCGTCACCGTGCCGACGCAGGATATGATCCTCGGCGCGTACTACCTGACCTACGTCCGCCTCGGCAAGGCCGAGAAGGGCGCCGAGCAGGTGTTCGTGACCGACGCCGGCGATACCGACCTGCCGGTCAATGAGATCGTTGACGCAGACGATTTCGTCGCCGCGCAGAAGAAGGCCGAGGCCGAGGGCGGCAAGATCCCGAGCTATAAGCCGCTCAAGGTCTACCGTGACCCGAATGAGGCCATCATGGCCTACAACTATGGCGATGTCGGCCTGCACGCGCCGATCCTGGTGCGCGTTGCGCGCGAGGTCAACGGCGAGACACTGCACCGCACGATCGAGACGACCGTCGGCCGTATCATCTACAACGAGCCCATCCCGCAGGATCTCGGCTACGTCGACCGCACCGATCCCGAGCACATGTTCGACCTTGAGGTCAGCTTCAAGGTCGGCAAGAAGCAGCTCGGCAAGATCATCGACCGCTGCATCGAGAAGCACGGCTTCACCGTCGCGACCGAAGTGCTCGACAACGTCAAGGCCCTCGGCTACAAGTACTCCACCATCGGTGCCATCACAATCTCCATCGCGGACATGACCGTCCCGGAGGAGAAGAAGACCCTCATCTCCGCCACGGAGAAGAAGGTCATCGCCATCGAGAAGAAGTATAAGCGCGGCTTCATCACCGAGGACGAGCGCTACCGTCTGGCCGTGTCCGAGTGGGAAAAGACCACGAAGGATGTCACCTCGGCCCTGCAGAACTGCCTCGATGAGTTCAACCCGATTTATATGATGGCGGACTCCGGCGCCCGTGGTTCCATGGCGCAGATCCGTCAGCTCGCCGGCATGCGCGGCCTGATTGCGAACACCGCCGGTAAGACCATCGAGATCCCGATCAAGGCCAACTACCGCGAAGGCCTGTCCGTCCTCGAATACTTCATTTCGTCCCGAGGCGCCCGCAAGGGCCTGGCCGATACCGCACTGCGTACCGCCGACTCCGGTTACCTGACCCGTCGTCTGGTCGACGTCTCGCAGGATGTCATCATCCGTGAGGAGGACTGCGGCACGACCGACGGCATCATGGCCCGCGCCGTGTTCGACAAGGGACAGGAGGTCCAGAGCCTCGGCGAGAGCATCCACGGCCGCTACCCGGCCGAGCCCGTCGTGTCGCCCAAGACCGGCGAGGTGCTGTTCGATACCGACCATATGCTCATGCCCGACGATGCCAAGGTGCTCGAGGAGCACGGCATTGAGGAAGTCAAGATCCGCAGTGTCATGACCTGCGAGGCGCGCAGCGGCGTCTGCGCCAAGTGCTACGGCATCAACCTGGCCATCGGCCAGCCGGTCAACGCCGGCGAGGCGGTCGGCGTCATCGCCGCCCAGTCCATCGGCGAGCCGGGCACGCAGCTGACCATGCGTACGTTCCACACCGGCGGCGTCGCCGGCGACGATATCACGCAGGGCCTCCCGCGTGTTGAGGAATTGTTCGAGGCGCGCAAGCCGAAGAAGATGGCCACCCTCGCCGAGATCCCCGGCGTCGTCAGCGTCGAGGAGACGAAGAAGACCTCCATCTACGCCGTCACGATCACCAACCCGGTCGATGGTGAGACCGTCACCTACAACCTGCCGTACTCTGCCGGCATCCTCGTTGCCAACGGCGACACGGTCACGAAGGGCCAGCCGCTCTCGAGCGGCGCGTACAGCCCGCATGACGTGCTGCGCATCTGCGGCGTGGACGCCTGCCAGCAGTATATCATTCAGGAGGTCCAGAAGGTCTACCGTCAGCAGGGCGTTGACATCAACGATAAGCACATCGAGATCATCGTCCGCCAGATGATGCGCAAGGTCCGCATTGACGATTCCGGCAGCACGGATCTGCTGTCCGGCGCTGTCGTGGACCTGCACGAGTTCCGTGCGGCCAACCGCGCCATCGCCGAGCGCATCGCGGCAGGGGAGACCGACCTCGTGCCCGCCACGGCCGAGCATGTCCTCATGGGCATCACGAAGGCGTCGCTCGCTACGGAGAGCTTCCTGTCGGCCGCGTCCTTCCAGGAGACCACCAAGGTGCTCACCGATGCCGCCATCAAGGGCAAGATCGACCATCTCGTCGGCCTGAAGGAGAACGTCATCATCGGCAAGCTCATTCCTGCCGGCAGCGGCCTTGCCTGCTACCGCAACTTTGAGACGAACGAGGAGCCGGCGGCCCCCGCAGAGCCCGAGGATGACGGCGTGGATCTGTCCGACCTCGCCAACATCTCCAATGCGCTTTAAACGACCAAATACCAACCGTTTCACCGGGATATGCCTGCATATCCCGGTGAAATTTTTGCTTCCGTCTTGAATAAAAATGCTTGACGAATCTTGTGCAATATGCTAAAATCCTATTTTGCGTGGGCGTGCGCCCACGGATTTGTCATGCCTGTGTAAAAAGCACAAAAATGGCCGGGATTTCCTGAAATTTTTCCGGCAGAATCACGGTTTATCCGATGCTGTTTTTTGGCATCGTATAAATATATCAAATTTCCGAGGAAAGGAGGAAAACCATGCCTACTTTTAACCAGTTGGTGAGAAAGGGCAGAGAGAAAGTCACCTACAAGTCCACGTCTCCCGCCATGCAGAAGGGCCTCAACACCCTGAAGAACCGCGAGACCAATCTGAGCGCTCCTCAGAAGAGAGGCGTCTGCACTGCCGTGCGTACCTCTACCCCCAAGAAGCCGAACTCCGCGCTTCGTAAGATCGCCCGTGTGCGTCTGACCAACGGCTACGAGGTAACCGCCTACATCCCGGGCATCGGTCACAACCTGCAGGAGCATAGCGTCGTTATGATCCGCGGCGGCCGTGTCAAGGACCTTCCTGGCGTTCGTTACCACATCATCCGCGGCACGCTCGATACGCAGGGCGTTTCCGGACGTATGCAGGCCCGTTCCAAGTACGGTGCCAAGCGGCCGAAGGCAGGAAAGAAGTAAGTTCCAACAGCAAATTTTGCCCTGTTGTTAACTGATATATATGTATTCGTTAACCCCGGGGCGCAGACGGAGATGCACCGCATCTTCGAGTACCTGTGAAGTCATTTTTTAATGAAGGAGGGAAGTATAGTGCCCAGAAGAGGTAACGTTCCCAAAAGAGAAATTTTGCCGGATCCGATGTACAACAGCGTTCTGGTGACCAAGCTCATCAACAGCGTGATGCTCGACGGCAAAAAGGGTGTTGCTCAGAAGGTCGTGTACGATGCTTTTGACATCATCAAGGAAAAGACCGGCAAGGAACCGCTCGATGCGTTTACCGAAGCCATGAACAACATCATGCCGAGCCTCGAAGTCAAGGCGCGCCGCGTCGGCGGTGCGACCTACCAGGTTCCTATGGAAGTGCGTCCTGAGAGACGCCAGACGCTCGGCCTGCGCTGGCTGACCGGCTATGCCCGCAAGCGCAGCGAAAAGACCATGAAGGAGCGCCTCGCAGGCGAGATCATGGATGCCTGCAACAACACCGGCGCTGCTGTGAAGAAGCGCGAAGACACGCACAAGATAGCCGCTGTCTCTTATACACATCTCCGAGACCACGAGACGC